>Ga0074199_1000249_pt1 | contig 103641 bp, 99 predicted proteins | sample EPASupsiteSAE347_FD_64528 | JGI IMG/M metagenome (GOLD analysis project Ga0074199, IMG submission 64528) | Bioremediated contaminated groundwater from EPA Superfund site, New Mexico - Sample SAE3-47 | ecosystem: Environmental > Aquatic > Deep subsurface > Groundwater > Contaminated ...
TCACGATACACAATTATTAATGTTGAGTGTGATAAAGTTTGTTATTATAATCCCCGGGGCGCTGGGTCGAGTCCGGCCGGCCATAGTCTAATTCCCTTATACCGTGAAAGCTGGTCCCCAAAAGGGTCTGTGACCTGCTCCACCAGGCCGGTTCGCTGGTGTTTGAATTGTGGGACACGGGGCGGTCCTTATTCAGATTCACGCGATTGGTAATTCTGGACCAGAAGAGCCGCTGCAGGATGCTTTTGTAACGACAGCAGACGAAGTATGATCCCGCGCTGACGTTCCGTTAATTCCCTGAAACATGCAGATAGTTTCGAACACCATTCGGGATTTTTCATGAAGAGGGAAGCTAGTTCGAGGGCGGTCTCGAGGTCCTTTTCCTGCTTTGTTTTCAGCTGCCTTCTTTCGCTGACAAGCAACTTGTGCAGACAGAACCTTGCAGGATCGGGAACATGCACGGTGAATCCAGCATAGGTGACCTCGATAGGCACAACCGTCAGCATGTCGAGCAGACGCAGACTTTGCGCAGAAATCGAAAGCTTCTCTATGGAATAGGGCTTTTTATCACCTTTTCCCCTGTCGGGAATCAGGAACTCCACTTCGATTTCTCGCGATACGTACTTTGTACTTGCGTCGAGATTGAATGCCCTGCGCAAACCGATCGTGCTGAACGCTCTATCGAGATCGATTGTTGTCTTGATGGCAGGCGGTCAGCGGAACAGCAGATCGACATCTAGAGTACGCAATGCCGAGAGTTCAGGCGGATCATCGAAATATCGCCTGTACAGGTGCTGAGCCCACCCTCCGACGAGAATGACATGGGGCAACAGTCCGATTTCGTCCAGGACTGCCAAAACCTGTTTGAATGCGTCCACTTCACCGGACATGCAATATCCTCCGTATACGGTCGATGTCCTGCGACACCGCTTTCAGTTCGGATGAGAGGGTCTGACGCTTGTGTATCAACGACGCAAGAGTAACAGCTTCTTCGGAATCGGCGGGACCGATATAGTCGGTTACTACCTTGCCGCTTTTCCTGTACGCCCTGTATGCATAATGTCGTGCGCCCTTTCGCTTTACGGAGAAGGCGCCCTGCGGACAGGATGCGATTTCAGCTATCATGCGTTTTCGCAGAGATTCGAGGCGATCAAATTCCTCTGCGATGATAGAGTCTAGTACTGGCATCTGACTTCTCCCGAGGTATTACCCAACACAATATAATATAAGCTATAGTGTTGGGTATAACAAGTGATGTATGGCGCTCGGCCAATGTAGATTGCCCGGCTGGTAAAAATCCACCAGAGTCCAAAGGAAAATGCTGTATCGCCCGGCAACCTCGGTTGCCCCGGCCCTTTCAGAATCCCGACAAATACCGGATCGCGTAGTGGGGCTCGACATCGACGCCGCACGTGCCGTGAAAGCCGATCACCATGCCCTCATGGCCCGCTCCTCCATGACAAAGCACTTTCTTTTGTCTATACTCGACGCATGGAATCTCCCAGGATCAAACCAAAACCGGAATGGATCAAAGTCCGGCTTCGAGCGAGCAATGAATGGAAGAAGGTCGACGATATATTGGCGAAACATGGCCTGCATACCGTCTGCGATGAGGCTCGTTGCCCGAACAAGGGTGAATGCTGGGGCTGCGGCACGGCGACCTTCATGGTGCTCGGCGATGTATGTACCAGGGGTTGCAGATTCTGCGCGGTGGAAACCGCGAAAAACGGGAAACCCTTGAGGCCCGATGAGCCCGAAGCGCTTGCGCGGGCGGTGGGCGAAATGGGCCTGTCCTATGCCGTCATCACTTCCGTGGACAGGGATGATTTGCCCGACAGGGGCGCCGCCCACTTCGCCCGATGTATCGAAGCCATCCGGGCTTCCGCGGTCGATACGAAAATCGAAGTACTCATACCCGACTATATCGGCCAGGAACTGGAAACGATCGCCGCATCACGGCCGGATGTGCTCGCCCACAATGTCGAAACAGTGAGAAGACTCCAGCATGTCAGGGACGGACGCGCCGGTTTCGACAAAAGCATCGCGACGCTGAAGCAGGCGCGGGATTTGGGCATCGGGGCGACCAAATCCAGTATTTTGCTGGGCCTCGGGGAAACCAGGGACGAACTCAAAAGCACCTATGCGGAGCTTACGCAGGCGGGAGTGGATATCCTTGTCATGGGGCAATATCTTCAACCTTCAACGCACAAGATTCCCGTCGCGGAATACATACATCCCGATATTTTCGCCTTGTATGCGGAAGATGCGCGCGCGGCCGGCTTTTCGACCGTAGTGGCCTCTCCTTTCGCGCGGACGAGCTATCACGCTTTCGATGCCTGGAAGGCGAAGGTCCGATGAAAATCGAGGCTGTCGGCAAGCCGCCTGGGTGCAAGCTGCTCAGAATCTCGGCCGAACTTTCGGAGCCGCCGGGCGACGACAGCATAGTGAAATCCATCTCCATCCGCGGGGATTTTTTCGCGATACCGGAAGACGAATTCGAAATCGTGGAAAAGCGCCTTGCGGGAACGCGTGTGGCCGGGCTTGCGCATGTTTTCGACGCGCTGACGGCAGAAATGCGCATACGGGCGATCGGCATTTCTGGATCGGGAATTCTCGCTACTCTGAGAGGGGCGATCGATGAAATATCCGTTCAGGATACTGCAGACAGGCTGTAATACCGCCTATTTCAATATGGGACTCGACGAGGCGATTCTGGAATCGGTCGCGGACTCGTCTGCCATCCCCACGCTTCGTTTGTATTGCTGGAAACCAGCGGCCATTTCCCTTGGTTACTTCCAGGGGATCGCCGATGAAGTCGATATCGCGGCCTGTGAGCGGCAAGGAATCGATATCGTGCGCCGCATCACGGGAGGCGGAGCCGTTTTCCACGACGCCGAAGTGACGTACAGTATTGTCATTCCGGAAGGACATCCCCTGGCTCCCGCCACGATCCTCGATTCCTATTCCGCCATCTGTTCCGGCATCATCGCGGGGCTCGAGGGACTCGGGGTCGAAGCCGAATTCGCGCCGATCAACGATATCGTCAGCGGCGGCAAAAAAGTTTCAGGCAACGCGCAGACAAGGAAGAAAGGCTGCCTCCTGCAGCACGGCACTGTGCTGCTCAAGGTCGATGTGGACAAAATGTTCGGCATCCTGAACGTGCCGAAAGAAAAAGCTTTGGGAAAGATGATCAGCGACGTGAAAGCGAGGGTGACTTCCCTCTCGGACATTCTGCGCAGGGAAATCTCTTTTGAGGAAGCCTCGGAAGCGATGCGGGCCGGTTTTGTGCGCGCCCTCGGTCTGGATTCGCGGGAAGAGGCTCCTGCGCCCGAAGAAGTGGCGAAGGCCAAGGAATTGGCCGCGGAAAAGTTTTCGACACGGGAATGGATTTACAGGCGATAAGGCCGAACCGCGATTCCGCGCGGACGACGGGAAGGATCACACCGCCCGGTTCATGAATCCGCCATTTCCTTTATATGATACGACAGCATGATGTGCATTCGGGTATCCGGATTGTTCAGGTCCGTATCTATCAGTTCCTTTATTCGGTTCAGCCTGTACCGAAGCGAATTGCGGTGAATGAAAAGGGCGTTGGCCGTTTCCTCCGCGCTGCGTTCGTGACGAAGGTATTCGTACAGTGTCCGGGAAAGCTGGCTCCCGGTCCGCCTGTCGTGTTCATCGAGCATCCTGATGACGGGGTGGAGCATTTTCATATCGATTATCTGACTCTTCAGCTCTTTGCCGATATAGCTCCATGCATAGTCCGCGCACATCGCGATCGCATTTTCCCCTCCTGCGAGCTCTATGGAGAGTTCGGCTTGTTTGAGGGCGAAGGGCATGTCTTTTTGCCTGTCGAAAGGCATGGATACTCCGCAGCAAAAACCGCTGTCGACCAGAAGTTTCCTCGTTTTTGAGGCGGCTGCCGTCCATTCCTCGCAATCGATTATCATAATGAGGTGTTTTCCCCAGGTAAAACTGCAGCCCCGACGGACTTGTTTCTTGAGCAATTCAAGCAGGGCGGTATCCGAAAAAGAATCGGAGAGGAGGCTGCGGAAAGTGACTAAATACCAGTTTTTTGTAGTATCCCAACCCAACTGTGACCGCACCCAGTTCAGCTCGTCCCTATCGGGCTCTTTCCCCGAAATGATTTCCGAAAACAGCGACGCGATCTGATTGTTTTTCGGAGCGAGTTCGCTGCGTTCCAGCAGGATGGCGATCGTTTGCTTCAGGACTGCGGCTATCTGGAACAGGCCCGGCGTGAGCGGCGCGTCCTCTTCGATTATGTGGACATATACGGCTATTTCCTTTTTGAAACTGACACTGAAGTGTATGCACCGGTATTTGAACCGGGGGAATTCAAAAATACGGATTTCTTCTCCGTGGATCATGCTCTCGAGAAGCTCCGGATGTTCCTTCAACCTGTCGTAGGTGTACGACGGAAGGTAGCCCTGGACCAGCCAATGATTCCATGTCTGCTGGTCGGCGATCGGTTTGTGACTCCTCGATACGGCGAGTACCTGGCCTTTCCAGTCGGCGATGAGCATAGGGTTGTCGATCGCCGGGGAACTCAAATCGAGTATGGTTTGAAAGGCCGTGTCCGTATTCGAATACGCGGCATCCTTTATCGACGATTCCCACTCGTTGTAGAACTCGAATGCCTTCAGAACCGCGTTCAGGATTGCGCCTATATCCGTATGGTCGAGCGCGATCCAGTCCTTTCCGTGGCTGCACAACACCTTTTCTTCATGCTCTTCATGTTCTTCATGAAATTCCAGGGGAAGGATTTGGGACGCGTATCCCACTATGACGGCGGAGGGGTCCGGCTCCGGAGAGTCCGCCGAATACAGTCGGGCGCCCGTGAGTACGGCTTCTCCCCTGATGATATTGGTGGATTGGGGGAACGTTTTAAGCCAATCGGAGAGGATCCGCATGCTCAGTTTCATGGTGTTTACCGAAACTGATCATAGTGCAAAGTGCACAAAAGCGCAAGTCCGACTCTTGTGAAGTTCAGTCACAGTGAATGTATACAGTAAAAATGTATGGTGCATAATGAATCGATAATTTGGGATTGTATGTTGTCTCAAAGCAAGGGCATTGAACGAAGGGAGGGGACGTACACTATGGAGACTAGAGAGAGCAAGCATCATCAACTGTATGAGCCGCTGGCCGCGATCGTAGGACCGAAATATGTCGCGGACGAGGACTTTGTCCTTGAAACCTATTCGCGCGATATCAGCGCGTTTGCGGCGTCGAAACCGGGTATCGTCGTCAGGCCCGAAAGCACCGAGGAAGTATCGGAAATCGTAAAGCTTGCGAACCGGACGGGATATCCGATCGTATTGAAGGGCGGCGGGCAGGGCGGCTCCGGCGTCACGAAGGGCGAGCCGACGCGGCACATCGTGCTCGACATGGGGCGCCTGGACAAAGTGGACGTCGACATCGCGAACATGAAAGCGACCTGCGGCGGCGGCACCCGCAACAGCAGGATCGACGACGCATTGCGGCCCTATGGATATTATGCCAACACCGTTATCGGGCCCTATTTCACGGCTACGATAGGCGGAGTGACGAGCGGCATCGCCGGAGCCGGTTTCGGAAAGAACGTCTCATCGGTGGGATGCAACTGGGGCCACATACTGGGTCTCAAGGTCGTATTGCCCAACGGTGACATCATCACCACGGGAGCCGGACCGGATACGAACATCAACAGGAAGGGCATAGAATTCCGCGAGGTGACGGGGCCGGATCTTACGAGCCTCTTTATCGGTTCGGGCGGCGCCCTGGGCGTCATCACGGAAGTGGCGATCAAGGTCTATCCCCTCGCCAAGTACAGCAAAGCCATCAGCTATGTTTTCGACACCATGGAACACATCTGGGCCGCACAGCTGAAGATGAGCGATGGCGTGCGGATTCCCTATACGAACATGATCATGTTCGAGCTGGCCAACCACATGGTGCATGCCATGGCCGGCGACATACATGGATATGGCGCGCTGTTCATGGCCGTAGACGGCGATTCCGAGGAAGACGTGGACGTCAGGCTCAGGGAAATCGATGCCGTCTGCCGTGAATACGGCGCGCAGAGGGGAAATGCCGCGCTGGATCATTATGCGGCCACCGGCGCCACCGGCAACGCGGAATTCGTCCACGATGTCTGCTCCATGTCCTGTCCCTTCATGACCTGGGAATCGATGTCCACCCGATCGCAGTCCCTGGAATACGCGAAGGGGCTTCTGGGTGTCCTGAAAGATTTTGCCGCGGACAACGCCAAGTATCGTACGAGCGGCGGCCTTTATACGGTGCCCATCGCCAATACCATGCTTGTCGGCATCACGATCCATTGGGACGCCACCGTTTCCGGCGTGGATGAGCACAACAGAAGGCTGTGGAAGGCCGGAGCCGACTACATGCTGAAGAACGGAACCTTCTCGGCCTACGCGCAGGGCAACCATTCGACCATGATAAGCAGCGCCTGGTCGCCGACCTACTACAAAGTCATAAGTGGCATCAAGAAAACCCTTGACCCGAACAACATACTCAATCCGGGCCTTTGGAATCTGTAAGGAGGGGAAATAATATGCTGGAAAAATATGCAAAGGCAGTAACGGTATGCAGCAGATGCGGCATGTGTATCGTCGGTGAAAACGGCTACATATGTCCGATCCATCAGCACACGGGCGGCTTCGACCCCTCCGTGGCCAGGGGCAGGAATCAGATCGCCAGGGCAATTCTCGAAGGCCGGCTGGAATACAGCGACGCACTTATGGAGAGCACCTTCACCTGTCTTGGATGCGACAATTGCCATGAGCAATGCAAGAGGGTCGACCCGCAGACGGGGAAAAAGCTCATCGATGAAGCGAAAATCACCCAGGCTTTGAGAGTCGATCTCGTCAAAGCCGGCTTTGGTCCTCCCGCGGCGCTCAAGGCGGTGGACGCCGGTGTCGAAAAAACGCATAACCCCTTCGGCGAGCCCGTGGAAAAGCGGTGCGCGTGGGCCGCGGAACTGAATCTTCCCAAGGCGGGCGATACGGTCTATTTTGCCGGCTGCTACGCATCGTATCGAAACCCCAAAATAGCCAAAGCCACGGTGGCCGTCCTCAAGGAAGGCGGCATCGATGTGGCGTATCTGGGTGATGACGAGTGGTGCTGCGGCGTTCCGGAATTGGCCGACGGCAACGCATCCCTGGCCGAAGAAGTCATCCAGCACAATGTCGAGGCGCTGAAAGCGGCTGGCGTCAAAAAGGTCGTAACGTCGTGCGCCGGCTGCTTCCATGCCCTGAAATCGGAATATCCCGAAATCATCGGCAACCTTCCCTTCCAGGTCGTGCACTCCAGCGAAGTGATCGCCGATCTGATCGCGAACGGGAAAATCAGGCTCGATACGGAAATCGCGAAGACCATCACCTATCACGATCCCTGCCATCTCGGGCGGCATGAAAAAGTCTACGAAGAACCAAGGAACGTCCTGAAAGCGATCAAGGGAGCGAAGTTCGTCGAGATGCCGAGGAATAGGGCCGACGCCTGGTGCTGCGGCGGCGGTTCCGTGGTCGCCACGGCATTCCCCGATCTTTCGAAGGATATCGCGGAGGACAGAGTCCAGGAAGCGCAGGGGACTGCGGCGGAGATTCTTGTGTCGGCTTGCCCTTCGTGCGAGAACGGCCTGACTCCTGCGGCGAGAAAAGCGAAGATGGAAGTGCTGGATCTTTCGATGCTTGTGGCCAAGGCCATGGGAATGAAAATCTGACCGTCGGAGCCAATTTCAAAAGTCTTCCGACTTTTGAAAAAGCCTCATCGGTTTACCGGAATGAAGACGGCCGCCCGCGTTGCGGGCGGCCGCCGAGTTTCCCCACAGATAAGCGAATACACAAGAGGAGCGTTATATGGCCGAAGAATATGAAGTCAGAGCGATACCGTCCTATACGAAGGAAGACACGTGGGTCAGGGTCATGGCCGATGGAACGGCCAGAATCGGCATCACCGACTTCGCTCAAAAGATGTTGAACGATATCGTGTGCGTCGAGTTGCCTGAAGCCGGCAGCGAGGTCAGGCAGATGGAACCCTTCGCTTCAGCCGAATCCATAAAATCGGTTTCGGACATCTACTCTCCCATAAGCGGAAAAGTAAGGGAAGTGAACGATAGAGTGGTCAACGAGCCGAGCATCATAAATCAGGACCCCTACGATGCCGGGTGGCTGGTGGCGATCGAGCCCGCGAAACTTGAGGAGGAACTCGGTAACCTGCTCAACGCCGACGCATACAAAGCGCTTATAAGAGAAAAAAACCGATGAGCGATTACGATGTCATTATCATAGGAGGCGGCCCCGGCGGCTATCTTGCGGCCGAACGCCTCGCGCACGCGGGGAAAAAGGTTCTCCTCGCGGAGAAAACGGCCTTGGGGGGAACCTGTCTCAACGCCGGCTGTATTCCCACGAAAACGCTCCTCAATTCCGCCAAGCTCTATATACACAGCCGCGACGGCGCCAAATTCGGCGTATCAGCCGACAATGTGCGCTATGACTGGAAGGCGATGCAGGACTGGAAGACCCAGATCGTCAACAAGCTCTGCGGCGCCATCGCGGCCACCGAAAAAATGCTCGGTGTCGAAGTGGTGAACGCCGAAGCCAGGCTCATCGGCCCCGGCAAGGTCGAAATCGGCGAAAAGATTTATGAAACTGAACATATAATCATCGCAACAGGCTCTTCTCCCGTCATGCCGCCCATCCCCGGCTGCAGAGGCAATCCTCAGGTCGTGGATTCCACGGGTCTTCTTTCGGTCGGCGAAGTGCCGAAACGCCTCTGTGTCATCGGCGGCGGCGTCATCGGCGTCGAATTCGCGAGCCTCTTTTCGGCTCTCGGCGCGACGGTCGAAGTGGTCGAAATGCTCGACGAGATCGTTCCGGTCATGGACAGGGAAGTCGCGCCCATTCTCCGCCGCAGCATGAAGAGTGTTGTCTTCAATCTGGGCTGCAAGGTCGAGAAAATCGAGGGTGGCACCGTCTTCTACAGCAAGAAAGACGGAAGCGCCGCGAAGGTCGAAGCCGACCTCGTGCTCATGGCCGTCGGAAGAAGGCCCAATTTGGAAGGCTGCGGCGTCCGCGAAGCCGGCGTCGAGTGTTCACCCAGAGGCATCGTAATCGATGACGGAATGCGGACGAATCTCCCCAATGTCTGGGCCGTCGGCGACGTGACGGGGCGAAGCCTTCTCGCGCATACCGCGTACAGGACGGCCGAAATCGCCGTCGCCAACATCCTGAGCGGCTGCATCGCCGGCGGTAAGGGTGATGCGATGCTCTGGGACGCTGTTCCCTGGGCCGTGTACTCGATACCGGAAGCGGCAGGTATCGGTCTCACGCAGCAGGAAGCCGAACGGCGCGACATCAAGGTCGCGACATCCAGCGTTCCCATGCGCGTTTCGGGAAGGTTCGTCGCCGAGAACGGTTTCGCCGCGCCGGGCAGCGTCAAGCTGGTCGCCGATGCCGGGACGGGCAGGATACTCGGCGTTCATATCGTCGGCGCATATGCTTCCGAGATGATCTGGGGCGTATCGGCGGTGATCGAAAAGGGACTGACCGCCGCGGATCTGCGGCAGCTCGTGTTCCCGCACCCCACGGTTTCCGAAGCGATCCGTGAAGCGGCCTGGGCCATGAAAATATAAAAGAATGGGGCTTTTTCAAAAGTCGGAAGACTTTTGAAAAAGCCTCGCAGTGCTTGAAATTCCAAACCGGAACGTACAGGGCGACATGCCGGAACGTTCCGGTTTTTTTTAGCTTTGTCGCCGACCCCAGCCCCGGCCCCGGCTCTGTTTTCGGCTTCGGCCGGGCCCCGGCCAGGCTACGCTTTTTTCGCTTTTGGCGACAATCCGAAAGCGAGTATCAGCGCGGCGGCGAGCGAGAGGCTTGCGCCGAACGCGAAGGGAACTACGGGTCCGAATGCATTCCACAGAAGCCCGGCTATCACGCTTGCGGGAAGAAGGGCGATGCCCACGACGGTGGAATGAAGCCCCAGCATGGTCCCCTTGAGTTCCTTGGGCGCTATTTCGGCGATAAAAGCGCGCTCGACGCCTGCCGTCATGGCGGTGAATACGCCGTACAGCGCAAATGCGGCGATCAGCATCGGCTTGTTCGCGGCCCAGGCAAAGCCCGCGTATACAAGCGCGAATGTCGCATACCCCGCGACCAGCACCCGCTTCCTTCCGATGCGGTCGGACATTTTGCCGAGCGGGATGGCGAGCAGGGATGAAACGATGTTGTACAGGAAATACAGAAGCACTACCGATGCGGAATCGAATCCCACGTTTCCGGCCCTGAGGAGCAGGAATGTGTTCGAAGAATTTCCGAGAGTGAATACGAATGCCACCACCAGGTAGAGCTTCAGCTGCGAATCGAGATTCTTGAGGCCGCGGAACACGTTGAGCGGCGCCTTTGATTCGCGCGGCTTGCTTGTTTCCTTTATCGCAGTGAACACGAAGAGCGAGGCGACGGCGGGAATGCACGACAACAGGAAGATGCGCTTGTAGGCGAATTCTCCATTGCTGGCTTTCATTATGAAAAACGCCACGAGGATGCCGGCCGCGGAACCGGCCATGTCGAGCGCCTTGTGCAGGCCGAAGGACTGGCCCAGCTTTTTCGAGTCGCTGCTTTCACTTACGAGCACGTCGCGGGGCGCGGTTCTGATGCCCTTGCCGAAACGGTCTATCACCCGCGCGCCCAGGATTCCGACCCAGGAACCGGCGAAGATGAGCGCCACTTTGTATACGAGCCCGGTGGCATACCCCAGGAAGGCTATGGGCTTTTTCTTCCGGTATTTGTCCGTGGCATAGCCGCTGAATACCTTGAGAAGGCTCGCAAGGCTTTCCGCGATTCCCTCGATCACGCCGACAAGCGCGGGCGTCGCGCCGAACACTGTCGTCAGATAGAGGGGGATGAGCGGGTACACCATTTCGGCGCTCAAATCCGCGAAAAAACTGACGAGCCCGATCAGAATTACGTTATTCATTTTTACCCCAGGGAAAATTCCTCGAAGCGTATGGCCGATTTTTTTACGCCAAGCGCGTTGAGGGATTTGATTACGCTCGTCCGGACCTTCGGTGAAGAGCAGACATAGTGTACATACTTGGTCGGATCGGGCAATTCCCTGCGGAAGAATTCTTCGGAATAACGCAGGCCGTCCGCCGAATAGACAAGCACGCGCAAGTCCAGGTTCGGCATGGATGCGGCGATCTCCCTGATGCGATCGAGTTCGGGAATTTCGTCTTCGTAGTTGACCGACATGAAGAATCGCAGGGGACGTTTTTCACCCGATTTGTGCAGCGCTTTCAGGATGCTGATGAAGGGGACGGTTCCAATGCCCGAGGAGATGAAACAGAGCGCGGGTTCTTTCCCGGGATGGAAATCGCCGAAACCGCCTTTGATCTTCACCCGGTCGCCGGGTTTCAGAGTGGCGAGATGATTCGTAAAATCTCCGCAGGCCCGTACCGCGAAGCTCACGTTGGCTTCATCAGGGGTGGAAAGATAGGAAAACGGGTGTTCCTCGGTCGTCTTTGCGGGTCCGCGTGCGCGGAGAAAGGCGAATTGGCCCGCCTTGAAAGAATGGGCTTTGTCGGTCCTGAGGCGGATCGTGGTTATTCCTCTATGTTCTTCCACTTCGGCGACCGTCGCTTTCGAATCGAATACGCCGAATTTTCCCAGCGCGTACAGGCCGAACGAAAGGAGAAAAACCAGCAGGTACAACGCGACCGAAACGGGGGGCACTTCCTCGAATAATCCGGCCACGGCGAGGTGCACCAGCAGGACGAGGCCGAGCGCCAGCACGAAATAGCCGTGCACCGCCTTGGCCCTGTCGTAGTGGAAGGCAGTCCCTTTCCTTGCGGCCGACAGAATCTTGCCGCGTGCCGCCGCCAGCCCCGGAACGGGAATCCACAGCATGGCCACGACCAGCATGAGCCCCAGCACCACTCCCGGCGCTTCATTGAGCGGACCGATATACGTTCCCGAAAGATTCTTGTAGGCGGCGTGATAGATGAGCGAAACGATGATTCCGGCACTCGCGAATATATGGAAACGGACCCTCGCGTCGTAGGGAATGATGTGCTGCGATCGGGGGATTTTCGCGGATACGGCGACATTGGCGGCGAGCCAATGGAATGCAAAAATGGAGGCTGCGTAATTGAGCGCTTCACCGATGCCGGCGACAGGCCTGCCGGTCAGGTAAAAAGCCACCTGGACGGCCGGGATGATCACATACAGCAATAGCAGAATAGGCATGACCGGGGGCTCCTTAGCGGATATTGTCGATGATCTTGATCACCCTGCCCGTCCAGTCGACGTGCATGTCGTATTCGGGAGTGCTCTTGCCGCCGAACAGCGCGCCGAAGCCTTTGCCGGTCCATTTGGAAGCCGCGGAGACGGCGTCTACACCGAGCGTCTCCGGCGAGGGCGGCAGCTGGGTTACCGTCAGGTCGGAACTCCCTTTTCTGATGTTGATCAGGATTATTTCGGGCTTATTGCTCCATGACGTTATGAAACCGGAAAGAACAGGATCGATTCCCGATTTCAATCCGGTGTTGAGCACGAGAACTGCCTTGTACATTGCGGGCTTTATATCCGCAGGATTCCTGATTCCCTTGAGTTTGTAGGAACTGCGTTCGTTGAACTGCGTGGTCATGAAATGAAGGGCATTCGAATTTACCGAAGAATTTCCGCTGTAAAGCACGGCCACATCATTCGGGGCGGAGTAGGCGCCCGCCGTCAGCACGAAGGCGAGGACGAGCGGGGCGATATATTTGCGAACCGCGATATAGTTACGAGCCATAGAAAGCCTCCCGATTCTAATACGCCAGATTGACTACGATGGATGCGCCCATCAGGGCGGCTCCCACTCCATTTGTCCATGGCCGTGCGTCCATGGGTACGAATAGCGGCGTGACAACCGTCAGGGCCCCGCCGAGGGCGCCGAGCAGCGCGTGAATGTTGTTCGAACTGAGCCCGTGCTGCGGACCGGTATCGCCATAGTAGGTGATTTCGCCGAGGAGCATTGTAGCCAGCGACATTCCCGCGGCCGAATAGCTGAATGCGTCGTCGACTCCCCGCCCGACAAGGGCGGGCGTCATGATGGCGCTCGCAAGTCCGGTGACTACCGACGCCCATGCAAAACCCGTATGAAGACCGGTCATCACGGGGGCGCGGTAGAGCGGCGCAAGGGTCTTGCCTGCGCGCTCCGTGGCCGCTTCAAAAAACCCGGGCTTAGCCGTTTCGGGTGTACTCACTGTTTCCGGCGTACTCGCCGTTGCGGACGGATTCGCCGCCGGCGGAGATTCCTGGGCGGATATCGCAAAAGGCATGCAGAGCAACACTGCGAAAAATGCTATTTGTCTGGATATCTTCATGGATTGTATGATAAGGAATGCGCGGCGCGGGATGTTTTCCATATTGTAATATATTGTAACAAATTGTATACCAAAATCATGGAAGAAGCTCCGGCGGCCATCCGTGTCCTCGTCATTGACGACGATAAAAAGCTGGTGGGGTTGCTGTCGGAATACCTTTCGCGGTTTCGGATAGAGGCCCTGGCGGCGTACGATGCCGCGGAGGGCTTGCGGTTGCTGGAACACCAAAAGCCCGATCTGGTCGTGCTCGACGTTCTTCTGCCCGGCATGGACGGCTTCGAGGCATGCAGGGAAATCAGGCGCCGCGGAACTACGCCGATACTGATGCTCTCCGCCCGCGGAGAGGCGATGGACCGCATCGTGGGGCTGGAAATCGGTGCGGACGATTATATGTCCAAGCCTTTCGAGCCCAGGGAACTGGTGACGAGAATAAAAACCATCCTGCGCCGCGCGGGAAGCATGGAGAGGGATGGAACCATCCGCCGGGGGGAACTCGATATACGGACATCCATGCGCGAAGCGTTTCTGCATGGTGCGCCTCTCGGCCTTACATCGATGGAATACGAACTGCTCCGGCTTCTCGCGGGCAGTCCTGGCCGGAAATTCAGCAGGGACGAGATCATGAACCGGCTTCAGGGCTTTGAAGCCGGCGGATACAGCCGCTCCATCGATATTCTCGTCAGCCGGCTGCGTTCGAAATTGGGCGAGAGCCCCCGCGATGCCCGATTCATCAAGTCCGTCCATGGTTTCGGCTATGTCTTCGTCGGAAACCCCGAATGAGAAGACGGCTTTCGCATTCGATCTTCCTGAAACTTCTCGCCATCTATGGTGTGGCCTTTCTGCACATTATCCTGGGCGGATTGTTTCTTCATGTGTATTCATCGCTGGTTCCCAATATCGAGGTATCTCTGGACAATGTCCGCTACTACGCGACCGTCCTGAGCTCCGAGATAGGCGACCCGCCCGAAGCGGAAACCGCGCAGCGCATCGCCATGGAATCGGGGCTCAATCTGGCCATAACCGGTCCCGATTTCGTGTGGACCAACAACGACGAATTCCTGGAGCGCGTCAGGAATTACCGCGGAGAACCGAAGTTTCCGCGGCTCCTGTCTTTGAATCTGGAAGACAGGATCGTGCAGGTGAACAAGGGGCCGTACCTGTATTCATTTTCCGGATTCAGCTCCGAGAATCGATCGACCACGTTCATATGGGTGTTCATGTCGATCGTGATTTTTGTCTCACTGCTGTTCAGTTATCTGATGGTCCGCCTGCTCCTGAAACCGCTGCGAAAAATGGATAGGGTCGCGCGCGAATTCGGCGCAAGCGACTGGAAACTGCGCGTCGACCCCAAGGGGAACGACGAATTCTCCCGTCTGGGCCGCACTATGGATGCGATGGCCGATCGCATCGAACAATATATAGTGTCGATGCAGAGGCTGATAGTCGCGATAAGCCACGAATTCCGTTCGCCTCTCACGCGCATAAAAATGGCCCTCGAGTTCGTCGGGGATGAAAAAATAAAGCGCTCCATCAACGAAGAGATTCGCGCGCTCGACCAGTTGACCGGGACTTTGCTGGAGCAAAAACAGCTTGTCGCCGGGAATAGTACCCTCAGGCTTGAACCGCTCGAACTTCACAAATGGATTTCCTCGTTATGCGAACCGTATCTGTATCTCGAAACGCCCTTGCGGCTGGAGCTTGACGCCGCGAACAGAACCATCCGCCTGGATCGCGCGCGGATGAGCATGGCGATACGGAACCTTATCGAAAATGCCTTGAAGCACGCGCCGGGCAGCGCCGTGACCGTTGCGCTGCTGCCCGGGGAAGACGGCGGGTTTTCGATCTCGGTTTCCGACAGCGGGCCGGGTATGCCCGAATCCCTCCTCGCTCGCATCGGAGAACCGTTCCTGCTCGGCGAACCGTCGAGAACCGGTCCCCGTGGCGACGGAGGCTACGGGCTGGGACTCACGATCACCCGCGCCGTGGCGGAAGCCCATGGTGCAACTTTCTCGGCGCGCAACCTCGAGCCGCATGGGTTTTCGGTCACTATTTCGTTTCGCGATTCGATTACGCTCCTGTGATCCTGCGGCATCGTCGGTTATTGATAGTATTTAAATCAATATATAGTATAAATTTATTTTCAAAAAAAAGTTGATTATTTTACTTGCACATAGAAAACAGTGGGTGTATAAATAGCACAATTAGAAAATGACATGGTTCATGGGCCCATAGTGTATCGCTCAACGCACGGCGACATGTTTCAATATATGTAAAAAGCAAAATTATTGAGCCCTGCTTTCGAATTTGGCATGCGCTCATTTTTTACAAAGATACCCATTTGCGGGCATCGGTGGTCTCTTGTTGGGATCACTTTACGCAGAACTCATATCTATCGCGTGCTGATAGCGCGTGAGTGAGCGGTAGTATAACCGTTCCGATTTTTGACTGAATTAAATTAGGAAGGAAAGGCAGATCATGAAAAAACCGGCAACCAAATTCCTGATCGCAATTCTTGCGATGCTGATGGCTTTCGTTGGCATGGTGAACGCCGATGAGCCGCCCAAGGCGGGGTTTCCCGTGCTCACTACTTCCGCAGGGCAGAGCACCGGTGTTGTTATCGTCAATGCGCTCTCCGACCGGATAGGCTTGAAGTACGACTATTGCGATGTACCCACGGTCGAACAGTTCGCGGCCGGTGTCGGGTTGGGCAATTTCCAGGAAGCGGAGGGTTTTCACCTCACGTCGAAATCCGAAGCGAAGAAAGGCACGCCCTACAAGACGATCATTTTCGCTGTCGGCGCCAGCCTGAAAGGCATGGGTGCCTCAGGGCTGTCCATGGATGACGAGATAGCGCGGATCAAAAAAATTGTGGATTACTGCAAGAAAAACAAAATATTGGTGGTCGCGGTCCATGTGGAAGGAAAGTCGCGTCGCGGAAAACCGGGTAGCGACAACGAGCTTATCATCGACGCTATCGTTCCCAGGGCGGACTATATCATCGTGACTACCGATGGCAATTTCGACGGTCGTTTCAATGAAATCGCCAAGAAAAGCGGCGCTCCGCTTTCCATCATAAAGAAATCCACCGAGCTGACCACTATTCTGCAAACGATGTTTATGTAGGGAGGTGAGCTCCCGCATCCTGCTCGCCTCGTTCCCGATCATCGATCGGATTTAGGGGAAAGGAGTATCCAGCGTGTTCCTCCATGTCGCTCTTTTGCTTCTGGCGATGGCGGTCGCCTTCGCCTGCGCCAAGCTACTGAAACTCTCCATTGAACTCTGCATTCTGGTCACGGCCCTCGTCGGGGCGTTGTTGGGCGGAGCGGGGATTCCCTTCAGACACATCGCGGAAGGCGCGACCGCGTATCTCGACCTCTGCCTCATCTTCATAACGGCGACAGTCTTCATGAACATCGTCAAGGAAGGTGGGGGAATCGACTACCTGGTGCGGAAGGTCCTCAGGCGCTTTTTCCGGCAGCGGGTCATACTTTTGATCATTCTCATGTTCCTCATGCTCATTCCGGGCGCACTCACCGGAGCGGGCTCCGTGTCGGTTCTCGTTGTCGGCGGCACGGTCGCCCTCGTATTGAAGAGCCTTGGCATCAAGGAGGAACGGGTCGCTGCGATGGTCTTTCTTCTCGCGGGACTGAGCGCCGTGGCTCCGCCCGTCAACATCTGGGCGATGATCACCACGGCGGGAACGGCCATCCCCTACGTTGGCTTTGAACTGCCTCTCGGGATACCCGTCCTCGTGCTCGGCCTTTTTGTGACCTTCTGGTTTGGCCTTCGCGGCAAGCCCGAAGATCTCGACGTCATTCTTCTGCGCATCCCCGAGCCCCCCGCCAAGATGAACGGCTGGCGCGTCGGACTTCCTTTTCTCGTCGTGCTCCTCTTTATAGTCGTCCCGCGTATCTGGCCCTTCGCTCTCCCGACGCTCGGACTTCCGATGGGCTTCACCATTGCGGCCCTTCTGGCATGGGCGCTCAGTCCGCGCAAGATCAATGTGATCAAGGTCTCCACTGACACCTTCGAACAGTTGCTGCCCCTCATCGGGACGGTCATCGTCGTCGGCATCCTCCTCCAGATCATGACTCTGAATGGGGTGCGCGGCCTCCTTTCCCTGTCGATCATTTCCTTCTCGCCGCTCGTCATTTTCCTTCTGCTTCCCCTCGCGTTGCCGCTTTCCGAGGGGATACTCGCGGTGGGAGGCGCTGCGGTGATCGGGATCCCGCTCACGTGGACGCTCAACTCGATAGGTCTCCATCCCACTGTGGCCATCGCAGGGATGAGCCTTCTCTGGATGCTCGGGGGAGCGTTGCCGCCGACTGCCCTCATCGGGAGGCTTTCCGTGCAGACCGTGGGATATACGGGCTCCTACTGGAAATTCTTGCGCAGCTGCTGGCTGCCCTGGGTCCTGATATCCGCGACCGGAACGCTGATGGTCGTTTTCAGCAAGCAATTGAGTTTCCTGGTCCGTTAGTGGCACAGGATACGAAGCAATCGAGAGGTGAGCCGTGGCGTTCGTAATCACAACCGTCTATTACGCATTATGCGTTTACGCGATCACGTTTCTGGCTATCAATTTCGTCAAGACCAAGGATTGGCAGAAGGCGACGCTCCAATTGATCGTAATGCTGCCCTTCCTCCTGCGCGTCCTACGTCTGAAATAGGGAGGTGCGATCAAAATGACGCGCCTGAAAATAGGTAAGATCGTCCTGCTCTGTCTGTTTGCGCTCTGCCTCGTCGTCGCCGGCGTCGAGATGCGGACACTGAGGAATTACAAGGAGACTCTCGTCAAAGGCCCCGGCGTAACCGGCTCGGGCCGCTTGAGCGACTACCTTCCTAAGCTCAAGGGAACCTGGGCCGATACCAACGTCTATTACTTCGATAGCGGCAAGCCCGGCGCTACGGCCCTCCTCCTCGGCGGTACCCACCCCAACGAACCCTCCGGCATCATCGCCGCGTTCCTGATGGTGGAGAACGCCAAAGTGGAGACGGGTCGACTCATCGTCATCCCCCACTACAACAGAAGTGGCTCTACGGCCACTCAGCCTCTGGGCGCCTATCCGCAATTCATTTCCATCAAGACCGACTGGGGCAAACAGACCTTCCGCATGGGAGATCGACTGATCAATCCCCTCGACCAGTGGCCCGATCCCGAGGTCTATATCCACTACCCGAGCAAGCAGATGCTCTCCAATGTCGACATGCGCAACGTGAACCGCACCTGGCCCGGCCGGGCCGACGGTGCGCTCGGGGAGCAGATCGGCTTCGCCGCGATGGAACTCATCCGCAAGGAGAATGTTGACTGGGTCGTGGATTTCCATGGCGCTGAACTCCTCTATCCTGTCACGAACTGCATCGTCGTGCCCTCGCAGTCGACCGTGATCGCACAGCTTGCGGCGATAAATCTTACGGCAACGGATTTCGAGGTTCATGTGGAGCCTTCGCCCGTGAATTTCCGCGGCGTATCGCACCGCGAGATCGGAGATCATTCTCCGGCGCTTCCTTTCCTCCTCGAATCCCCCGACCCCTTCCTCGACCAGCCCACTGGCCCCAAAACCGAAGCCCTCGAGCTCGAGGGCAAGGACGAATTCCTTCTGGCAGCTTCAAAGCGCGGTCTTCTTTTCACTGACTACGACGAGAGCGGAAAATCCATGGAGCAGAGGGCGGGCCGCCATATCACCATCGTGAAACAACTTGCCGAGGAATGGAACAATATGTTCCCCGACAAGCCTATCGTGATCTCGTCGCCGGGTTACACCGAGTTCGAGGCCGAAGGTGTGGGCGCGTATTTTACGGACCCGTCTTCCGTGGAGGAAAACAGACTCTCTCTGGAGTGAGCGCATCAAGGCCGGCCGGGTACACGTGATCGCGTCCCCGCCAGGCTATGCAATCTCAGGAGGTAAGGAGAAATGATGACAATGTTCAGAATGAAAGGCATTGGCAGGAGGGCCTGTGTGTGTGGGGTTCTCTTCCTTGCACTGGCATTCGCCGGCTACGGCAATGCCTTCGCCTGCACCTCGGTCACGGTGGGCTCTCTTGCCTCCGTCGACGGTTCCGTTATGACTTCCCACACCGCGGATGGCGGGTTCTGCGATTTCCGCATTACCCGAAAGCCTGCCGCCGACCACAAGCCCGGCGAGATGCGACAGGTTTACCTGAACCCAACCCTGCGCGCTCCCGAGGACGTTCGCTTCGAGCCCCTCATCCTCAAGGGTGAGATCCCCGAAGTCGCACACACCTACGCGTATGTCAGCGGCGTCTACGGCCTCCAGAACGAGCACCAGCTCTCGATAGGCGAGACGACCACAAGCGGTCGCCGCGAACTCCAGGACCCCGAGAGTATGTTCGACATCGTCGAGCTGTCCCACCTCGCAATGGAGAGGTGCACTACTGCCCGTGAAGCGGTACAGCTCATGGGCGAACTCGCCGAAATGTACGGCTATTGCGACTATGGCGAATGCCTCACTGTGGCCGACAGCAAGGAAGTCTGGCAGTTCGAGATATTCGGCGCCACTCCAACCGCAAAGTCCGCCACCTGGGCTGCCCAGCGCGTTCCGGACGACCAAATTTGCGTAAGCGCCAACCGCGCCCGTATCGGCGAGATCGACCTCAAGAACAAAGACTTCTTTATGGCCTCGAAAAACGTGTTCAGCCTGGCCGAGGGAAAGGGCTGGTACGATCCCAAGTCCGGAGCCCCCTTCCTGTATTATGCCGCATACTGCCCGACTACCGGCTACTACAACGCACGCCGCGAGTGGCGCGTGTTCAGCCTCCTCGCTCCTTCGCTCAAGCTCGATGCATGGGCCGATCGCTATCCCTTCTCCGTAAAGCCGGACAAGAAGGTCTCCGTCGAATCCGTGACCTCCGTACTCCGGGATCACTACGAGGGAACCCCCTTCGACCTCACCAAAGGCACAGCCGCCGGCCCCTTCGGCACCCCCAACCGCTATGCTACCCAGCGTAGCGTCACTGGAACCTGGGAACGGGCGCTTTCGATCTTCCGCTGTGAATACAGTTTTGTGTCGCAGTCCCGTTCATGGCTTCCCGACGCTGTCGGAGGCGTGCTCTGGTTCGGCTGGGATGCACCGCACAGCACCGTCTACATGCCCCTCTACTGTGGCGCCACCGCGCTTCCCGCCAGTTTCAACATCGGCAATCGGGGCGAGTTCAACCGCAAATCGGCCAACTGGGCCTTCGCGTTCGTCTCCAACTGGGCCGACCTCCGCTACAACGCGATGATCGTCGACATCCAGGCGAAGTACAAGGCGATCGAATCCGCCGAGTACGCGATGCAGCCTGCGATAGAGAAGACCGCCGCCGAACTCTATGCGAAGGATAAAGACCTTGGAGCCCAGTACCTTACCAAGTATGTGATCGACAACGCCAATTCCATCGTTGACCAGTGGTGGACCTTCGGCGACTTCCTCGTCGGCAAGTACCACGACGGCTACGACAACAATCCGAAGATCGGCATGACCATCGGGTATCCCGAAGGCTGGCTCAAGACCGTCGGGTACGGTCCGATCCAGAAGCCCTGATTAACGTTTGAAGTACGCCCGTGAGGTTGCCTGGGGAAAAAAGGCAGCCTCACGATGGCGGTTATCGCTTATCGCTTATCGATTATGAGAGCGAAAGGGAGATTTTTGTGAGAACCAAGAAGATTCTGTTCATCGTGCTCACGGCGCTGATCGCCGTCTCGATGCTCGGCGCGCAGACCGAACCGCCGGAAGCCGGCGAATGCACATCCATTCTTGTAGGAAAACTGGCCTCGATCGATGGTTCGGTCATGACCACCCATACCTGTGACGGATGGGACGATTCGCGAGTGACTGTCGTCCCCCGCGGAACGCATAAAGACGGCGAAATGGTGCAGATCTGGAAAACATGGAAGGACCAGGGCTACGGAGCTCCGGCGGAGGTTCGGGGCGAGATTCCCCAGGTGAGCGAGACCAATTCCTACATCCAGTCCGCCTACCCTTTCATGAACGAGTACCAGGTGAGCATAGGCGAGAGTACCTTCAGCGGCCGTCGCGAACTGGTGAACGCCGACCAGGGTTTGTTCTACCTTGAGCCTCTTATGGCTATCGCTCTCCAGCGCGGCAAGACCGCGCGCGAAGTCGTGCAGATCATGGGAAGCCTTGCCGAGAAATACGGCTATGCCGATGGCGGCGAGTGCCTCACCGTGGCCGACCCCAATGAAGGCTGGGTCTTCGAAATCGTGGGTCCGGGCCCTCTTTGGACGGCCGATTCCGAAACCCCGGGCGCCGTGTGGGTAGCCCAGCGCGTCGCCGACGATCGCATATTCGTATCGGCGAATCGCTCGCGCATCGGCGAGATCGATCTTTCCAAGCCTGACTGGTTCATGGCCAGTCCGAACATTTTCGAAACCGCCAAGACCTACTCGTTCTGGGATGGCAAGACGGTCTTCAGGTTCAACGACGTCTACGCGCCCAAGGATACCTTCTACAACAGCAGGCGCGAGTGGAGAGTTTTCAGTATCCTGGCTCCCTCCAGAAATTTCGACGCCTGGGCGAAACGCTATCCGTTCTCCGTGAAGCCCGACAAGAAAGTCTCCGTGCGCGATATCATCGCGATCACTCGCGATCATTACGAAGGTACGCAATTCGACCTCACCAAGGGACTCGACGCTGGCCCCTTCGGATCGCCGGACCGCTGGGCTTCGAAAAACCCGACGGGCACGACCGGATGGGAACGCTCCATCTCGATTTACCGCTGCGCCTATACCTTCGTGTCGCAGAGCAGGTCCTGGCTTCCCGATGCGATCGGCGGCTGCGCCTGGTTTGGCGAGGGCGCTCCCCATTCCACCGTCTATATGCCTATCTATGCGGGCATTACCGAGGTTCCGAAATCCCTCAGCACCCACGAGCGTTTCGAATACAGCCGTTCGTCGGCCAGGTGGGCCTTTGACTTCGTGGAGAATTGGTCGCAGCTCTCGTATTCGTACATGATCAAGGACATTCAGGCGAAGCAAGCCAAGTATGAGAACGAGTTCTTCGATATGCAGCCCGCCATCGAAGGCGCGGCTCTCGCAATGTACAACAACAAGAGTCCTGAACTCGCGAAGAGCTTCCTCACCAGCTACTCCAACGATGCCATTAACCGCGCCGTGAATGGTTGGTGGGTTTTTGCGGACGAACTGGTCGCAAAATATAACCAGGGCGGGATTTTCCTGAAGTCCAAGGGTTATCCCGAGGAATGGCTGAAAGCCGTCAAGTTTGGCGAATCCAGCAACGTAAAACTGTACAAGGACATAGTGTATCCCGACGACTGATGCGGATCGAAACGGGAGGGCGGGCTTTGAAGCCCGCCCTCCCGTTTTTTCGTCGTTTTTGACTGCCTCTCCAGAACTTTTACAGCGTGTAAATTATTCCGAAATTCTCGTGCCGTATTCTGTCTTTGCGCAGGCATTCCGGCCCCTAAATCATTTCATCTCCGCGAGGAGCTTTGCCGCATTCTTGTTGCCCAGGGCGGCGGCTTTCTGCAGATCCGCTTTTGCCGCGGCCGCTCTGCCCGTGTCCTTGTAGAGCTGTCCGCGGAAGTACCATACGTCGCTGTTCGCTTCAGGTTTCGAGCCGAACAGGGAAACGTACTCGTCGAACAGCGCTTCCGCTTTCTTCCTGTCCTGTCCCGCAATGCCGGGCAGTACCTGCCAGAATCGCCCCAACGACAGGATCGGTCCGCCGTTGTCGTACATCTTGTCGAATTTATAGGCGTTCTCGAACCCCATCTGTGTCTTGCCCTTGAGGCCTTCGGTGAGGGCTTTTACGATGCTCACGCAGTCGGAGTAGGTGCCGACGCACAGCCCGTAATAATACCAGCCTTCGATGCCGGTCGGGTTGAGCTTGAAGGCGATCTCGCCGTATTTCATGCCTTCTTTCGAAGCTACGCGAGCGGCTTCCTTCCAGCCCGATACTTCTTCCGCGACGAGGAAATCCCCGTATTTCCGCGCGGCCCGTGCGGCCTGCCAGTTGAGCGCGTAGTCCTGCGGTGCCGCGGCGCCGAGCTGGGCGGCGGTTTCATATTTTGCCTTGAGTTCGGCCTCTGTGTCGGCCATTGCGGGAACGAGAGCGAAAAGAACCAGAATAAGTATCAATGGCAGAATCCGCTTCATGGAAAAGCCCCCTTTAGGATATGCAAAAGCAGCCTGCGTGAACCGTACATGCAGCGCGGGCCGCGGTCAAGAGAGCCTGTTTTCCGGTCAGAAGTGCGGGCAATTGGTTTTCAGGTTCCCGAAAAAGACTTTTCTTGTTAATATATGACTTTATTAATATATTGAATTCATGAGTTTTATCACTGGAGGTTAATATGTTTCATGCCTGGAATGGTGTCGGTTATGGTTTTGGCTTTCCCTGGGGAGGTTTCGTTATGGGATTTTTGTTCATTGCCCTTGTCGCGCTCGTGATTGTCGCGATTGTCCGAATGGGGAAAACGGAGAGACTGCGTGCCGGAAACCCGAAAGAGCGCGGGCTCGAGATACTTACTGAACGTTTTGCCCGCGGTGAGATTGATGCCGAAACTTTCCGTGCGATGAAGAATGAATTGGAAGTGAAAAAGTAAATTTTCCATTTCGTGTTATCGTCCGCCGGCCGGCCTGAGAGGTTGTGGCCCTCGAAGCTCTGTCACATTGAAAAGGGACCGGGAAGGGAACTGCCCCTTTCCCGGCCCCCCCGGATACGGATCAGATGCTGATGTCGGTGGGAAGATTCGCGATAATCTCCAGGTTTGCGTTGGTCTGAAGCCCTTCACCCAGGGTGAAGGCGCGATCGGCGCCATCCGTCACCGCTCCGCGAACGTTCCGCACTTTTTTTGCGTCCCCGATGACCGTGACGACGAGGCCCGCCTTTCTGTACTCTTCCGCGAGGCTGTTTTCGGGCAGCATCTTGGCGAGTACCACGGTATCCACTTTGACCGTCGAGCGTTTGAATTGGCCGTTCATAAGGACGACTTCCCCGTCATCGCCGATTTCCACGACCGTCGTATCGGCGATGATGGTTACGGGATGCGCGAAGGTTTTTCCGGAAAGCCCCTCGCCCTGGCCGCCTTTGAACCGCTTGTCCATGACGTCCTTGTGGCAAGGCTCCATCCAGGAAGCGAACTCCCTGTTTTCGGTGACGATGATCACCTTCTTCCCTTCGACGCCAAGCTTTTCGGCGGTATCGGCGGCGCCGAAATGATCTCCCCAGACAAGTACGGTTTCTCCGACTTGCGCCGGCGCCGCCTTGCCGTTTTTGGGCCAGTATTCGCAGGCTTTGTTCGTGCAGCGCAGAACGTCCTGGAATGTGCAGACGCGCGGAGAGTCGATTCCCTTGATGTCCGGGCGCTCGACTTTCGATCCTGAGGCAACGAATACCGCATCGAAGCCTTTCAGCTGCGCGCTCGTGGGTACCGTTCCGAATTTGACTTCGACTCCGAGTTTGGCGATTTGCTGCCTCTGCCAGTCCGCATACCAGCGCATTTTTGACTTGCCGTGGACGGTGCAGCAATAGAGTATCGCGCCGCCGAGTTCTTCGCTCTTTTCGAAAATCGTGGCCGCGTGACCCCTGAGCGCCGCTATCCTGGCGGCTTCCAGACCTGCGGGGCCTCCGCCGACTATGGCCAGCTTGAATTTTTGGGTTGCCGGTCCGAAATGGATGAATCGTTCGTCGCCGACCGCCGGGTTGATCGCGCAGCGCATGTGATGCTTTATCATCAGCGATTCCTGCCAGCATCCGACGAGGCAGGAAATGCACTTGCGGATCTCTTTCTTTTCTCCCGCCTTCGCCTTGTTGGCCCAGTACGGGTCGGCGATCATTTGCCGGGAAAGGCCGACCATATCGGCTTTTTCCTCGGCGAGGATTTTTTCGCAGAAATCCGGGTCCCTCAGGGAGTGGCTCGTGATGACGGGAATTTTCACGTTTTTCTTTATTTCGTCCGCAGTGTATGTGTTCCACCCCTGCGGATAGTACATCGGATCCATGGTTGGGCCCGGCAGCTCAAAAATGCCGGCGCTTATGTCCAGGAAAGCGACGCCGGCCTCTTCCATTACCTTGGCGACCTTGACGCTCTCGTCGAGGTGCCTGCCGCCCTCTATATATTCGTCTCCCGAATAGCGCAGGCCGATCGGGAAATCCTTTCCGCATTTCTGTTGGATTCGCGCGATTATTTCCAGGGTAAAGCGCATGCGGCTCTGGAAGCTGCCGCCGAACCGGTCATTGCGCTTGTTGACATAGGGGCTCATGAACTGGGCGATAAGATAGCCGTGGGCGCCATGGAGTTCCACCGCGTCGAAACCCGCCTGTTGGACTCGCCACGCACCCTCGGCGAACTTGTCGATCAGGTCGTAGATTTCGTCCACGGTCATCGCGCGGATGGACTTGCCGTGCGCCAGGGAACCCGCATAGACGACTTCATGTCCGGCGGAACCGGGCAGATCCACGACCATATCCGTTGCGGAAATCATGTCTTTTCTCGGCCAGGCCGATTGCCTTCCGGGATGCTGGATTTGAATGACGCACCTGGCGCCGTGGCGGTGCATCGCGTCCGCCAGTTCGGCCAGTCCCGGAATCATGGGATCTTCATCCACCGAAAGGCAGGTGACGGTGGGCCGTCCGGTCGTCCGGTCGGGCGTACTCGCGCCGACGATGATAAGGCCGCATCCGCCCTTGGCGATTTCCTCGTGGTAGGTGATTACCCGCTGGTTGACGGATCCGTCCGCGTTTCCGGAAGAGATGTCGGTGGGCACATGGCAGATCCTGTTCTGCACCAGAAAATTGCCGATCTGGATCGGTTTGAACAGATTCGGATACCGAATTTCGCTCATTCCTGCTTCCTCCTCTTCTTTACGTCCGGACTTGATCTTTGCGCCCCTTCGGCGTTTTTCTCGATCTTTTCGTTGAGATTGTTGGCCAGATTGACGGAATGGACCTTGAGCAGCGCCGCGACCTTTTTTATGTCGCCCTCTTCGATGGCGTCGATGACGCACTGGTGCTCGTCGATCAGCTGTTCGGGGTCGGCCACGGCGAGGTAATCCATGATCGGTTTGGTGCGTATGTCGAACGCGAGATGCTCCCACAGCCGCAGCAGGATCGCATTGTCCGCGGCTTCTACCAGCAGGCGGTGGAAATCCTGGTTTCTCGCCTGGAACGCGATGTGGTCGTGCTGCTGGAGCGCCTTGCGCATTTTGGGGATGCATTTGCGCAATTTCGGGAGGAGGCCCGCCAGGCGCGGTTCGGCGAGGGTGGCCGCGAGCGGCTCGAGGGCCGCCTTGACTTCGAGCGCGTCGATGGTCTCGCGCATGCTCACCGTACGCACCTGCGCGCCCTTGTGCATCACGTATTCCAGAACGTGGTTGGCCACCAGTTCGCGGATGGCTTCCCGTACCGGGATGGAGCTTACGTTCAGCTCTTCGCATATCCTTGCTTCCACGACCCGGTCGCCCGGCTTCATGGTCCCGGATGAAATCTCCTTGAGAATGTGTTTGGCGACCTGTTCGCTCAGGGATGAACGGTTGGCCGGTTCGGTTGCGTGCTTATTCATATTAAATTTTATCATATATCATATATAAAGATTGTCAAGGCGGAATTTCGTCCAAACTGCGATTCCGGGCAATCTGGCCTGATTGCTTTCGATTCGAATTGCAAAAAGAATTCTTGACAAATTGAAATACTGTCCCTACTCTTACATTGCCAAATATTATATATGATATTTGATTTTTTGGGCATGTCGGTTGCCGGAATGCGGATGGTCGCCTTTTGATGTATGCGGGGAGGTGATGATGAAGGAGCTGCGTGTTGGCATAATCGGCCTCGGGTTCATCGGCCCCGTGCACCTTCAGGCATTGCGGAAAATGCCCCATCTGCGCGTGGTGGGCATCGCGGACCAGGCGGGGTCTTCCATAAAAGAGAAAGCCGACGCCCTGGGTGTGGATGCCTGGTACGAAAACTACGAAGATTTGCTGGCCCGGAAAGATCTGGATGCCGTGCACATCTGTTCGCCCAACCACCTGCATGCGGAAATGGTCAAGAAGGCGCTGTTGGCCGGAAAACACGTGGTGTGCGAAAAGCCCCTTGCGATTACATCGGTCCAGGCCGGGGAGCTCGTGGATCTCGCCGCGGAAAAGAAACTCGTGAACGCGGTCCATTTCAATATCCGCTACTACCCCCTCATCCGCCAGCTGAAGGCAATGATCAAGTCCGGCGAGATGGGGCGCATCTTTTCGATACAGGGATCGTACCTCCAGGATTGGCTGTTCTACGATACGGATTACAACTGGAGGCTGGAATCCCGGCTTTCCGGCGAGTCGCGGGCAGTGGCCGATATCGGATCGCACTGGATGGATCTGGTCGAGTACGCGAGCGGGCTCAGAATAAAAGAAGTCTTCGCCGATTTCGCCACCTTCCATCCGATCAGGAAAAAGCCCCTGAAACCGATGGAGACCTATGCCGGCAAAATCCTCAAGCCCGAGGATTATTCGGATGTAGCGATAGATACCGAAGATTACGCGACGATACTTTTCCGGTTCGGAAACGGCGAAAGAGGAGTTCTGACCGTGAGCCAGGTTTCCGCGGGGAGAAAAAACCGCCTGTACTTCGAAATCGACGGATCGGGTAAATCGGCCGAATGGGATTCGGAAACGCCGAACCGGATGTGGATCGGCCGAAGGGACGGTCCCAATGAACTGCTCATGAAAGATCCTTCTCTCGTGGGCGCCGATTCCAGGAAGCTCATGACGCTTCCCGGCGGTCATCAGGAAGGTTTCAATGACACCCCGTTCCAGCTTTTCCGCGAATTCTATGAAGATGTGAGAAAGGGCGAACCGGGCGCGAACCCCTCCTATCCGACCTTTGCGGACGGAATGAGGGAACAGGTCCTGTGCGAACACATTCTTGAAAGCAGCCGCAGCGGCAGATGGGTAGCGATAGACTGAGCGCCTTTTTCGATGTCCATGCAAGCGGACATGGGTATTCCATGGAGGTGACGCATGATTTCATTAGGTTTCGTCAGCGCCATTCTGGCCGACAAATCCTTTGAGGAAGTGGTCGATTTCGCCGGCGCCAACCGGTTCGCCTGTGTCGAGATGATGTGCTGGCCGGTCGGCAAGGCCGAACGCCGCTACGCCGGGGTCACGCATATAGACGTGGATACGCTCGATGACGCGAAAATCGCCTATATAAAGAAATACCTCGAACAGAAAAAGGTGTTCATTTCCGGGCTGGGGTACTATCCCAATCCTCTCGATGAAGACTCCGCGAAGCGCGGCATCTATGTCGAACATATCATGAAGATCATCGACGGCGCGGCGAAGCTCGGCGTTCCGGTGGTGAACACTTTCGTCGGGAGGATACCCTCCAGGGATCCGGACTATAATTTCGGATTATTCAGGGAAGTATGGCCCGGAATAGTCCGCCATGCCGAGAAAAAATCGGTCAGGATCGGTATCGAAAACTGCCCCATGTATTTTTCCAAGGATGAATGGCCTTCCGGCAAGAACCTGGCCTATTCGCCGGCCCATTTCCGCAGGATGTTCGAAATCATCCCCTCGATGAATTTCGGTTTGAACTACGATCCTTCGCATATGGTGTGGCAGCAGATCGATTATCTGAAACCGATCAGGGAATTCAAGGACAGGATTTTCCACGTACACATCAAAGACGTAAAGGTGGACAGGGAGCGTCTCGACGATGTGGGAATTCTGGCCACGCCGCTCGAGTACCACACTCCGAGGCTTCCGGGATTGGGCGACGTGGAATGGGGAAAATTCTTTTCGACGCTCATCGAGACGGGATATCGCGGGCCGGCGTGCATCGAAGTCGAGGACAGGAATTTCGAAAAGGACGATGACGATATTCGCTTTGCCCTTCTCCAGAGCAGGAACTACGTAAGCCAATATCTCGTGATCGAATGACGCGCCGCGGCCGCGACGACCGTGGTGGCCGCGGTGCAGCCTGTTGATGGCGACTTTTCTTCCCACGGCATTTCGAGGAGGTGGAAGCGTCATGCGGACATCAGCGTATTCTCCGCCGAATGAAGCGCCGAAACGGCCGGTTTTCCGGGTGCTCGAAGGCCAGAAAGCGCTTGTCACGGGCGCCAGCAAGGGCTTGGGCGCGGGCATCGCGAAAGCTCTCGCGGAAGCAGGATGCGATGTCCTCGTCAATTACTCCACCGACCGCGAAGGCGCCGAAGACACTGCCAGAGCGATAGCGGAGACGGGCCGGAAAGCACGGGTATTCAAGGCCGATGTTTCGAAAGAAGCCGAAGTTTTGGCCATGTTCGATGAAATGCGAAAGGCGTTCGGCAGGATCGACATACTCGTCGACAATTCGGGAATCCAGCGCAATGCCCCTTTCCATGAAATGACCCTTGCGCAGTGGGATGCGGTGATCGGAACCAACCTGACGGGACAGTTTCTGTGTGCGCGGGAAGCGGTCAAAGCCTTCATGGAACAGGGCATTCATCCCGAGGTTTCCTGCTCGATGGGCAAGATACTTCACATCAGTTCGGTTCACGATGTGATCCCCTGGGCGGGGCATGCGAACTACGCCGCGGCGAAAGGCGGCGTAATGCTCCTGATGAAAAGCCTCGCGCAGGAAGTGGCTCCCCTCAAAATCCGCGTGAACAGTCTCTCGCCCGGCGCGATCCGGACGCCCATGAATGTCGAGAAACTTGTTTCGCCTGCGGAATACAAAAGGATTCTGCTCGATCACATTCCCGTAAAGCGGATAGGGGAACCCGAGGATGTGGGACGCGCCGCGGTATGGCTCGTTTCCGACGATTCCGACTATGTGCACGGCGCCACGCTTTATATCGACGGCGGCATGACGCTGTATCCCGAATTTGCGTCCGGAGGATGACGGATCCGATGAATGGACAAAGGCTTGAGTCGGCCCGAAAAGCGATGGCTGCCGCCGGAATGGATGCGCTTGTGTGCAGACTTCCGGAGAACGTCGTGATGCTTTCGGGGCACTGGCCGCTATGCGGCGATGCCGTACTCATATTCGCGCAGGAGGGGGAAGCGGTTTTGCTCGTGCCGGATACGCAAGCCGCGGACATCGCTCAGGACTTTTTCGGCACCGCGATCATGACGTATCCGCACGGAAGGCACGATTCGCCCGATCAGGAAAGCGAAATACAGCGCTGTCTGACGGATCTTTCCCGCCGGAAGCGCTGGAAGAAAATCGGAATCGAGGGGGATTTCGACTCTCTTGCGGCTTCGGGAAACGCGGCCGAACCCAGAGTTCCCGGAACGAAGTTCCGGCGTCTGCTCGAAAATTCCTTCGGCGGTTCGGAGTTCGCGGATGCCTCGGGTCTGCTGGACTCGCTGCGAAAGTCCAAGACCGCATGGGAAATCGAAAAGATAAGGATCGCGTGCGAAATCGCGAATATCGGTATCGAAGTATTCTTTGCTTTGGCGGATGCCGGAAGAACCGCGATAGAACTCGCCGCGGCCGTCGAAAGCTCGATACTCGTGCGTGGAATCGGATACAAAAAGGCCAGGCGCGTAAGGGCGTTCGCCCAGGTTGCGGTGGGCGATTCCGAAACGGCCATGGGGTGGAGGCCTTTCGAGGTGACGACGGACAGAAAGCTGCTTTCCGGAGAACTGTCGCTCCTCGAGCTGGCGGTAGTGGCCGACGGGTATTGGTCCGACCGCACGAGGGCAAGGGTCGCGGGGCATGCGCGCGCCGGGCAGATCGCCGCGAACGAAGCGGTCAAAGCCGCGCAGGATTCGGCGCTTTCGGCGATCCGTCCTGGCGTTTCGGCAGGCACGGTGGACGCGAAGGCTCGCGCGACCCTCTCGATGGCGGGTTACGGCAGGGAATTCGTGCACATCACGGGGCATGGAGTGGGATTCCGCTATCATGAATCCTATCCCATGTTTACGCCCGAAAGCGCGCACACGCTTGTCGCCGGGGCGACCGCCACGGTGGAGCCGGGGATTTATTCATCCGCTTTCGGCGGCATAAGAATCGAAGACGATATTGTGGTCACGGGCGACGGGTACGAAATTCTCGCCCCATTCTCGCGCGAAATAGGATGAACTAGTGGCAAAATCGAATCGGGGATTTCCTGATTCGACAATTCTATGAAGGGAGGAGTCGGTATGAAAAGAAGGGGATTAGGTCTTTTCGGCATTTTCCTGATTCTGCTGATGGCCGTCGGAGTTTCCGCCGGCGCGGCACCGGGCAAGATCCCGGTCGTCGGCATTTCAACCGGTTCGTCGGGCACATCCTGGCGAAACATCATGATCGATGCTCTTGAAACCGTCGGAAAGGAGTATAAAGCCGCGGGCAAGATCGCCGATTACAAGATCGTCAACAATGTCACCAATGGCGACGCCACGGAACAGGCGAACATAATCCGCGACTTCATCTCCAAAGGCGTCGACATCATCCTCGTCAATCCCAACTCTCCCGATGCGCTCAATGGCGTCATAAGGGAAGCCCAGGCCGCGGGCATTCTCGTGGTGTCCTTCGACGCCACAGTCACCGCACCGAACGTCCTCAACGTAACGCTCGACCACTATGCCTGGAACCTCAAAAACGCCGAGTTTATTTTCTCCACGCTGAAGAGCGGCAATGCCATCCAGATTTACGGCCTCGACGGACATCCGGCCAACAATGACCGCATCAGGGCGACCGCGGACGTTCTCAAGAAATATCCGAACATCAAGTTGATCGCGAACACCTCGGGTTATTGGGACCAGACGAAAGCCAAGGAAGTCACCGCGCAGATCATCGGCAGCGGCAAAACCATCGACGCGGTGATCACGCAGGATGGCGAGGCGTATGGCGTACTTTCGGCCTTCCTCGATGCCGGCAAATTGCCCAAAGTAATGTTCGGCGATCCGGGAACCGCGTTCTTCAAGGAATGGAAGAAGCTCCGCGATAAAAAGGCCGATTTCAAGGCCTGCGCCCAGCCCAATCCTCCCGGAATCGGCGGAACGGCTTTCCGCATGGCATTGGGTCTGTTCAACGGGAAAGACTTCAAGAGCGGGATACTCCAGAACAACACCTATTTCTACAAGGTCGGGATGTTCATCACCGACGCGAATTTCGACGAAGGCTGGGCCCTGCTCAAGGACAAACCGGATGACTACCTGTTGAGCGAGATCATGGCCCAGAAGGATGTGGATGCTTTGTTCAAATAAGCTTCTCGCCGTAACCGGTTTTTGAATTTCGATTGCTTCAGGAGACATGTCGCATGTCTCCTGAAGCATTTAATTTGAAGGTGGAACAGTGAACATCCTGGAAGCGAAAAATGTCAGGAAAAATTTTGGAGGCGTTGTCGCTTTATCCGGCGCGAACCTTACCTGTCGCGAGGGAAGGATTACGGGACTCCTGGGGGCCAACGGTTCGGGGAAAAGCACGCTCTCGAAAATAATCGCCGGAGCATATGCCCCCGATGCGGGCGAAATCGCCTACCTGGGCAAAGTGGTGCGCTACAGAAATCCCTATGAAGCCAAAAAACAGGGCATCGGCATGGTCTACCAGAATCTGAGCCTGGTGGCCGAGCTGACGATCTGGCAGAATATAGTGTTGGGCGATGAAACGCGCAAAGGTTATTCTCTGGACGATAAAGCAGCCAAAAAGAAGTCGGCGGAGATAGTTCAAAAACTGCTCCCCGGCCTTGATATAGACAAAAAGGTCTACGAGCTTACGCCGGGCGAGATGCAGATAGTCGAGATAGGGAAAGCCGTTTCCGCAAAGCCGCGGCTGCTGATACTCGACGAACCGACGGCGGCGCTGGAGGAAGCCCAGGTAAAGAGCCTGTTCAAGCTGATGCGCGAACTTGCCGCAAGCGGGGTGGCGATCGTCTTCACTTCGCACCGGCTTTGGGAAGTGATGGAAATTTGCGATGATCTCACGATTTTCAGGAATGGGCAGAATGTCGCGAGTCTGGATTTCGACAAGGATGAAAAAGACGCCCGGGAAATAGTTTTCCATATCACGGGCAGTCAGAAAGAAACGGCGATAGCGAAAAACTGCGCGCAGACCTGCGGCGACACGCGATTGAGTATCGGGAGTCTGAATTTCGGCACCGTGCTTAAAAATATTTCTTTCGATTTGAGAAAAGGGGAAATTCTTGGAATCGGAGGGCTCGCAGGCCAGGGGCAACAGGAGCTTATGCTGGCTTTGGCGGGCAACTTCCGCAACTTGTCGTGCGACGCGAAAATCGACGATAAAAAAATAAAGCTTACGAAACCCGGCAAAGCCATCCGGAACGGCATCGTTTTGGTGCCCGGCGACAGGGAAGTCGAAGGCCTGTTTCCGAGGCATTCCGTTTTTTCGAACCTCATCTTTCCGAAGTTGGGAATGAAACGGCAGTCATTGTTCATACCCAGGAAACAGTATCGAAAGGAATGCGAGCGTATTACCGATATTCTCGCGATCAAGGCCGCGGGCCTCGACGTCCCGGTCTCGACGCTCTCGGGAGGGAATCAGCAGAAAGTAGTGATAGGAAAGTGGCTTACCTCGGAAATAAAGGTGCTGCTCCTTTCGGACCCGGCCAAAGGGATAGACGTCGGCGCGAAAATGGATCTCTACGACTATATCGTCAAGGAAGTCCGCGGTACCGGAATGAGCGTCATCCTCTATGCCTCCGACATAAAAGAACTTGTCGAATTCTGCGACAGGCTCATGATCATGTATGAAGGCAATATCGTCAGGATTCTCGAAACCGATGAAATCAGCGAAGAAAACGCCATAAGGGCATCGATGTGCGTCGACGAAGGATCAGGAGAGCCGGTGAAATGAAAAGCGGAAAACTGCGGGGAAGCGGCATCAGAAGAATAACTTCAAAACCGGAATTTTCGAGTTTTTTGATGCTCGTCATCATGCTGGTCCTGACGGCCGTGCTCCAGAAGAATTTTTTCGAAACCAAGTCGATAATGCGGAATATCAACGCTTTCGCGCCGCTGATCCTGGTGGCCATGGGGCAGGCGGTCGTCATTCTGTCGGGGGGCCTGGACTTGTCTTCGGGATCGGCCCTCTCCCTGCTCACTTGCGTGCTCACGTTCGTCATGAAAAAGAATGACCCGGCCTCCGGCGTGTATGCGATCATTATTGCCTTCCTGGTCGCGATTCTGCTCGGCGTCATCAACGGGTTCGGAACGGGATATCTGCGGATTCCGCCGGTAATAGCGACGTTCGCCACATCGTTCATCTGGCTCGGAATCGCTCTTTTCCTGCGACCGACACCAGGCGGCGAATCCGTATGGTGGTTCGGCGTTTTCTACGATTTCAACGCATTGAAGGACGTATCGGGATTTTTCGGAACCGTGGGCGCATTCCTTCCGCCCGCGCTGGTACTGATCCTGGCGGGATGCCTCCTTTGGTTCATGGTGAGCAAAACGAGAACGGGAAGATACATCTACGCGGTCGGCGGCAACAACGACAGCGCCTATGAAAGCGGAATCAAGACGGCGAAAGTGCAGATCCTCGCCTATGTCATAAATTCCATGTACATATTCCTGGCCGCCCTTTTTTTTGTGGGGCAAACAGGATCCGGAGATGCGCGGATGGGCGACCCTTTGACCCTGCGCTCGATAGCGGCCGCGGTGGTCGGTGGAGTAGCCCTCGCGGGAGGACGCGGCAATGTCTACTTCGCGTTGGTGGGCGCGCTCATACTCAGCCTGGTAAACAAGATAATTTTCTTTGCGGATATTCCCTATGCGTATCAGACGCTCGTCGGTGGCGCGATAGTCATCATAGCGATCGCAGGCTCCCAGGCTTATATCACCGCCAGCACCAGGACCAAGGAGATCAAAATAGGATGAGTCTGCAAAAATCTTTTCAGGCGGCGTCGGCAAATTCATTCTTCGTCAAATATAAAAAACTGATAATCGCCGCGCTATTGATACTTTTTCTTTTTCTGCTCGGCGAAGTCACCGTATCCAACTTTCTCAGTATCGGTCAGATCCTGTTGACGATCAAACTTTCATCATTCATCGCGCTTTTCGGGCTTTGCCAGATGATCGTGATTGCCGCGGGAGGCGGGGGTCTCGATCTTTCGGTGGGCTATACCGCCACGGCGACCGCGGTTCTGACCGCCAGCATGATGGACGGGAAGAACGAAAACCTGTGGATAGCGTTATTGGTCGCGCTGGGGATAGGGTTGCTGGTGGGCGCCGCAAACGGGCTGCTCACGGCGTACGTGAAATTGCCGCCGCTGGTCGTGACTATGGCCATGTCGCAGATTATTCAAGGCGGAATAAACGTCTATACCGCGGGGAAAAACATTACCGGGAAACCCTCGCCGGTTCTTCAGATAATCGCGGCCAGGACATCGGGACCGATTCCAAATATCATGTTTCTGCTCATCGCGCTTACGGTTATAGTCATGGTGTTTCTTTACAAAACGAGATTGGGCGCACTGCTTTTCGGCGTCGGTGCCAATCCTGTCGCCGCTCACTTAAGCGGCGTCGATGTGAAAAAAATAAGGTCCATCTCCTATGTGGTGAGCGGCGTTCTCGCGAGTCTCATAGGTCTTCTGCTTCTCGGCAATATGGGTCTGGCCTTCAAGGACATGGGATCGAATTATGTGATGCCCAGCATCGCCGCGGCCGTTGTCGGCGGCGTACCTCTGACCGGCGGCGACGGAAATTATCTGGGCGTGGTTCTGGGCGCGATTTTCCTTCAGACGCTCACCAATCTTCTGGTCGCTCTGGGCTGGGGGGACGCAGGGAAGTGGACGGGCTTTGGAATCGTGCTTTTCCTTCTCCTGATAGTGTACGTCAGCAACAGACGGAAAAGGTGATGTGAGCCAATTCCAAAAGTCTTCCAGTTTTTGAAAAAGCCTCTATACTACTCACTATCGACCAAGCCTCCCCCTTGGGGAGAGGGGCTTCGGTCAGGCATTTGTCAAGGCGACGTGATTTGGAGAAACCATGTTCGAACTGCCCGAATACGTTACATTGGCCGCGCAAATAAGCGGAACCTTACAAGGAAAGGTCATAAAAAAGGGTTTATTGGGGAACTCCCCGCATAAATTCGTCTGGTATAATACTGAGCCGGAAGAGTTCGCATCGTTGACCGAAGGTAAAAAAATCGGTGCCGCTTATTCGAAGGGAAGATGGTTATTCGTGCCATTGAATAATGGCCATGTACTTGTTTTGGGCGAATGCGGAGGGAAAATTCTCTATCACGATTCCCTGGATTCGATACCGGGGAAATATCATCTTCTTCTCACTTTCGACGATGCTACGGCCTTCTCCGCAATGACGCAAATGTGGGGAGCCATGGAAATATTCAAGCGCGGAGAAGAGCTGAAGAGGCAATATATACGTGACATGAGGCCGACTCCCGTGGATTCCGGATTCACTTTTGAATATTTTTCCGGTTTGATCGATGACTGCGTAAAGAGTGAAAAGCGAAGCGTAAAAGGATTGCTTACCCAGGATCAACTGATACCCGGATTGGGAAACGCAATCGCCCAGGATATCATGTTCACCGCGAAACTGCACCCCAAACACCCGATCGCCAGTCTCGATAAAGGCGAGAGAAGAAGGCTTTTTGACGCCATAGGGAAGACACTGGATGATGCAATAAAAAAGGGCGGAAGAAGCGACGAATACGATCTTTTCGGCAAACCCGGCGGGTATGAACGGATACTAAGCAGGGAAACAGTGGGTCGCGGCTGCCTCGGATGCGGAAGCAGAATAGAAAAAATACAGTATTTGGGCGGAGCTTCGTATTTTTGCCCGGAATGCCAGACCTGATATCTGCGCCGGGAAATTGACGGACTGAGCCGAAGGCCGCTTAAATTTCTTTTGTGTTTCGCGCCCGAAACAAGGAGGAATTCGATGTATGAATATCTCGATAATACAAAAAAACATTTTTTGAAAATGCAAAAGCAGATGTCCCGCGTTCTCGGAAAAGAAAGAACGGAAACTCTTTTGTTCGATTTGTCATATGTGGACGGTTCGGAGACTCCTGCGGAAGCCGCTGCCTGGGCGACAAAATTGATACGAAGGCTTGAAGAAAATGTCGAGGAAGAAACGATAATACGGATAAGAGAGGAATGTGCTTGTGTATATACGAACAAGTACTCTGCGTACAATAAAAAATATTTCAAAGACATTCGCGACAGAAGTGCGGATGAAAACAGTTACCTGGAAAATATAGCGCTTTTTCTTGGCGGCCGCCCGCGGATCGGAAGAAAAGTCGAATTCATACATGGCGAATTGTTTACATATTTGGGAGAAGGCAGAAAATGCGGTTGTTTCGTCGTGAAAAAAGGCTGGGAAAAACCGCCTTCCGCGACATGGTGTAGATGTTGCCAGGGCAGTCTGCTGAGTGTATACAGATTTATTTTACCGGAAAAGAAATGCAGAATGGATATTGTGGAAACCCTGGCCACGGGCGCCAACGATTGCGTGTTCAGAGCCCGGTTTTGTTGATTGTGAATCGCCGGAGGGCGGGACATCGGCCGACCCTTGGCGGCATTGATGGTACGGTGACCGAGTAATTGACGCCTTCGGCCAAGCGTATGTAAGGTCCACCCGGAGAAGCAAAGGAGGGCTTATGAAAGCTGCAAATGTAGCGTCCCCGGATGCCGGCGAAAATATAACAGAGTCGGAGAGCGCGGGAAGCGATTTGGTGGATCAGTATATAGAAAATGCTCCCCTCCAGGCTCGGGGAAAGTTGAAAGAAATACGGAGCATAATAAGAGCGGCCGCGCCGGATGCCGCCGAAAAAATATCGTACCAGATGCCGACGTTTTTCCTGTACGGTAATCTGGTCCATTTTGCCGGGTATGAAAAGCACATCGGTTTTTATCCGGGCGCAAACGGCATCGCGGCATTCAAGGACGACTTGAACCAGTATAAAAACGCGAAAGGCTCGGTACAATTCCCGCTCGGGAAGCCTCTGCCGGCAAGTATAATAACCAGGATAGTGAAATTCAGGGTCGACGAAAATACGAAGAAAGCGGCGGAAGCGAAAAAGAAAAAAAAGAGGAAATAGCACGTGTATGCTGTTTGAGCGCACGCCGGGTAAGTAAAATCGGCTTATGCCGGCGCGTATGCCGGCGCTTATGCCGGCGCTTATGCCGGCGCTTATGCCGGCGCGTATGCCGGCGCGTATGCCGGCGCGTATGCCGGCGCGTATGCCGGCGCTGCCGGCCTGGTGGAAGGTTCGGGGCTGCATGCGGAGAGGAGCAGAATCGCGATGAATGCCAAAACCAAGCTTTTTACGATAGGTTTTACCAGGAAGAGCGCGAAAGCTTTTTTTGAAGCCTTGACGCTGAACAAGGTAAAAACAGTCATCGATATCCGCCTGAATAATACATCGCAGCTTGCCGGATATACAAAAAAGGCAGACCTGGAATATTTTCTGGAATCGCTATGTAAAATAGAGTATGTGCATAGTATTGATTTTGCGCCCACGGATGAACTATTGAAGAAATATAAAAACAAGGAAATATCCTGGAAAGAATTTGAGCGTTTGTTCAGACAGCTGCTTGCCGAACGCAGACCGGAACGGGGTATCCCTCCGGAGAAACTGGATTCGGCGTGCCTTCTATGCAGCGAACCGACCGCCGTAAATTGCCACCGGAGAATTGTCGCGGAATACCTTGAGAGCATCTATAAAAACATGGAAATAGTTCACATCTAGCGGTCGCTTCGATCCTGCGACGCAGGCAGGCTGCAGGCGAAACGCAGCACCGTCTTCAGCCTGTCGGGCGCCGTCCTACCCGGATCGGAGATGTATATCTCGCGATGCGTCATGGAGGAGCGGACGAAGCCGGAAGCCCGGCAGAATTCCTCCATCTTCGCGAAGCTGGCGGGCTCGGCGTCGTAGCTGCCGATGTGTAGCATCTGGACGCAAGTGCCGTCCGTGATCGTCTCGAATTTCGCCGCGGCGAGCGCCGGGGTCGGTTTTTTTCGCAAAACCCGCTCGATGACTTCGCGGGCGAAGTCATCGGTCACGAAATCCGGCTGGCGGATCATGATCTTGAAGACCAGTTCCGATTTGTCCAGATCGCCCGACGCTTTTTTTCGCCCCGCTTGCGAAAGATCCCACAAGCCTTCCAGAGGGTATACCGCGAATTCGCGGTACCCGGACGGGGCGAAGCCGGATTTGGGCGACATCTTCACACCGTAGGCCAGAGAATAGAGGGCGCTTACGATTCCGCCGAAGGCCTCGCCATTGGGGTCTCCCGCTCCCTCGATCGAAAAGAAATTCATCGCAGGGACTGTGACGGCGACGGGCGATCCGGAAGGAAGGTAGAGTTGTTTGGCGTCTTTTTTCCAGTCGAGCTTCATGATTTCCGCCTGCCGCCGAACAGAACCAGGAGGAGCCCGGCGACGGCCGACGCAATGCCGCCGATCATGTACCATGTCGTGGCGTCGGTAAAACGCCCGACAAAGGCTTTGCTCACTTGATCCGACAGTGAGTGCGAGGCGTCCAGCCCGAAGAAAAATACGATTATCCCGACCACAAACAGAACCACTCCGAAAATACGCTGCAAACTCATATTCGACTCCCTGGAAATCATTGCGTGAGCGATCCGGCCATTTTGCACCGCCTGCGTTAAATGATATTCCGTCCCTGACACGAAGTCAATAAATGTATTTCATTATATTATAATATATTGCATTGGTTCGCTTTGTTGCGCGGACATATCTCGGTATATTGGACTTACAGAAAGAGGCTTTTTCAAAAGGTGAAAGACTTTTGAAAAAGTTACCAGAACTTGTGGCATTTGCATACGGTTTCATAGAAACCGGAGCAAATGCGAGCCAATTTCAAAAGTAACCGACTTTTGAAATTGGCTCAGAAAGAGGAGAATAAATGAAAAAAGGATTTTTTCTTGTAGGCGCCATTTGCAGTCTGATATTCGTATCGTGTACGAGTTTCTCGCTGCAATTACGCCCGGCGGAATTCAGATGGTCGAACGGCTCCGAAAGAAACAGCGGCATGGTGACGATATCGGTGCAGCCCACCTGGGAAAAGTCCGGCCCCGGGAACGGCAACGGTAACGGTAACGGTAACGGAGAAGGGCAAAACAAGTATGATGGAATAAGGGTTTTCAGCGTAGTGTTTCACAATAATACCGACAGGGCGGTTCAGATAATCTGGGATAAATCTTCGCTGCGATATAATGGCGGGTCCTATGCTCCCTTTGTCGAAGGGCAGAAATACGATAATCCCTCTTCATACATGAAGGCCACTGTCATTCCGCCCAGGGGAACGGTAAAGAAAAACATTTATTCCTCCCAGCAGCAGTACTTCGATCCGGGGAAATTCGGCGGCTGGAAAATGCGGCCGATACTCGCCGATAATGCTGTCCTGGTGTTTTGCGTACAATCCTGGGATATGGAAGATTATTATACGATAAGTATCGATTAGGCCATTCCGGTTGCCGGTCGGGTTTTATGGTTCCTTGCCCGATTACTCACCCGGCAATGGTGTTCAATCGCCGGGTGAGTAAAACTCTTCGACGCTCACCGTGCTCCGGGGGCGTTTACTCCCAGAAGGTTTTTGATATTGTTGATGTGGCTCAGGAAGGCGCTCTCCGCCGCCTGGATGTCGCCCGAGACCATGGCTTTGAGGAGTTCCTTGTGTTCGTCGAGTATCTTGAAGCGGTCGATGTACTGATTCTGTGATTTTTCGATCTCTTTGAGCAGGAAAGAGCGGAGCAAATCGTAAAAGTCGACGAAGAGCGTATTCGAAACCCCGACTATAATATGGCGATGGAAATCGTAATCCGCCTGGATGACAGCCCCGGAGTCCTTGTTCGCCAGTGCCCGGCTCATGGTATCGAGAAGGCCCTGCAGATCGGAGAGGATGGAGACGGTGGAATCGGGGGCTTCGCGGCAGCGGATGGTGAGCTGCAGATAGCTCCAGAGCTCGATCGCGGCGCGAAGGTCGATGATCATTTCGATATCGTCTTTGCCCAGCAGGAAGGCCCATGTCAGAGCTTCCCTGGAGATCGACGAGCGCGAACATACGAAGGTTCCTTTCGCGGATTTCGATTCGAGCACGCCGAGATAGTTGAATACTTTGATCGTTTCCCTTATGGAGGATCTGCCGACTCCCAGCTGGGCCGCGAGTTCGTTCTCGGTGGGGAGTTTGTCGCCAGGCCCATAAGCCCCGGACGAGATCAGTTCCTTGAGACGCTCCATGACTTGGTTGACGACTGTCGTCTTTTGAATCGGACTGAGAGGACCACCAGTGTAATCCATTATTTTGTGACTATAGAACATGGGGGTGGTCATGTCAATGAAATTATTATCTTCAGACATTAAGATTGACTGAACTTAGGTCTCATTGTATTCTACGTAAGTAATTGTACCATAGGGGGTGGATCAGATGTCGAAAGTAAGAGTTGGAGTGGCTGGATACGGCGTAATCGGGCAGCGATTGGCGGACGGAGTGGCGCTGCAGGGGGACATGGAGCTGGTCGGTGTGGCCGATGTCGCCCCGACTTTGTCGGTACGCGCCTTGCGCGAACGGGGAATGCCCTACAAGTTCTATATCGCGTCACCCGACAGGCGGGCCGATCTCGACGCGGCCGGCATTCCCATATCGGGCACTCTCGAAGACCTCGTGAAGAGCGTGGACGTGATGCTCGACGCGACGAGCGCCGGCGTGGGCGCGAAAAACAAAGAGCTTTACGCAAAACACGGCGTGAAAGGGATCTTCCAGGGCGGAGAAAAGAACTCCGTGGCGGACGTTTTCTTCCATGGATACGCGAACTATGAAAAGGGCCTCGGCGCGCAGTTCCTCAAGCTGACGAGCTGCAATACGACGGGCCTCATCCGGGCGGTGGATTGCCTGGACCGGGCGGTCGGCGTGGAGAAGGTTGCCATTACCATCATCAGACGCGTGGCGGACCCGGGCGACTATCATCGCGGGCTTACCAATGCGCTCCAGCTCGAGCACGCCCCGAGCCATCAGGCGCTCGACCTCATGACCATCATGCCGCATGTGGACGCGACGGGGATTCTGGTGCATGCGCCGGTAACCCATGGGCACATCATTACGGTACTCGCGACTCCCAAAAAGTCGGTGAGTCCGGAATCGGTGAAAGACCTTTTGGGCGCCCACCCCAGAATCAGGATGGTCACGCTCGCCGAAGGCTTCCTCGGGAACGCCTCGCTGTTCCGCTACGCGCGCGACCTCGGGAATCCCCGCGGAGACATGTACGAAATCGCCGCCTGGGAAGATTCCATCGTCATGAGCGGCAAGGATGTGATGTTCGCGATCAACATTCCGCAGGAATCGGTCGTGATTCCGGAAAGCATGGACGCCGTACGGGCCAGCATGAAGATGCAGGAAGACCGGCTCGAAGCCACGGGGATGACCAACAAGTACCTGGGCATCGGCAAGTGGCGGAACCTCTGAGCGAAGGGCGCAAGAGGGCGTAAGGAGGGGAATATGGAAGGGCCACATCTGAAGATACGGCCGATTTCGGCCTTCGATATCGCAGGCAAAACGGTCATTTTCAGGCCGGACATCAATTCGCCGATCGACCCCGTGACGAAGAAAATCGTCAATACGAACCGGCTCGAGAAAACCGTGCCGACACTGAACGCTCTCCTCGACGGCGGGGCGAAGGTGGCCCTCATCGCGCATCAGGGCGATACGCTGGACTATCCGAACCTCATTCCGCTCGAGGAACACGCGGCGATCCTGTCGAGGCTCACGGGAAAGCGGGTGGCCTATATCGATGATGTGTGCGGGCCGTCGGCGATCGCGGCCGTGAAGGCCCTGCTGCCCGGCGAAGCGGTGATCCTGGGGAACCTGCGGTATCTGACGGAAGAGATATCCACCTTCGAAACGGTGGTGAAACTGAGCGCCGTCGAGATGACCGGAACGTGGCTCGTGCGGAAACTCGCGCCCCTTGCCGACCTCTACGTCAACGATGCGTTCGCCGCCGCGCACCGGAACGCGCCTTCGATGGTGGCGTTCCAGGAACTGCTTCCCACGGCGGCCGGAATCCAGCTCATGGACGAGTACAGCGCGCTCAAGCGTGTAATGGACAATCCGAAGAGGCCCTGCGTCTATGTTCTGGGCGGAGCCAAGATTTCGGACGCCTTCGACATGATGCGGAAAGTGCTGACCGACGGAAGCGCCGACAAAATCCTGACCGCGGGCGTGACAGGACTCGTCATGCATATCGCCCGCGGAGTGGATCTCGGACCGGCCGTGGACAAATTTCTCAAGGACCGGGCGCTCGACGTTTTCATCCCCGAAGCGAAAGCCCTGCTCGCGGAGTTCGGCGACAAATATGTGCTGCCCGTGGATCTGGCCTACGAAACAAAAGCCGCGGACGGCAAGGCGGTGCGGACCGAAGCTGCGATAGCCGATCTGCCCAGGGACAGACTCTTTCCCGATGTGGGGCACAAAACCATCGCGGAATTTTCCCGGATAATCGCAAGCGCGGGCTCCGTGTTCGTGAACGGCCCGGCGGGCATGTACGAAAACCCTCTCTGGTCGGACGGTACGCGTGAAATATGGTCGGCCATCGCCGCCGCGCCCGGCTACACGGTAATCGGCGGGGGCGACACGATCAGCGCCGCCGCCCGCTTCACCGACATGAAACAATACGGCTACGTCTGCACGGGTGGCGGCGCCATGGTCCGCTTCCTCGCGGGCAAGCGGTTGCCGCTCATCGAGGCCATGGAGAAGTCGGGCGAGCGCGGGACGCCTGGTGTTTCTTCCGACAGCCCTTCCGATGGGCCGTCCGCCGTCGGGCAACGGTCTTGAGGGGCGTCATGCGGGTCGAGGTACCGTATTATGACGGCGTGATAACTCTGTCGCTGCCGGACGACACGGAAATCGTGGAGCCGAACGAGGTCGCCGCCGTATCGGACGCCTCGTCGGCGATCCGCGCGGCGGTTGGAAACCCCGTGGATGCCCCGCCTCTCGAAGAGTTTCTCTCCGGCGCTGCGCGCGTTCTGGTCATCGTCAACGACGCGACGCGGCCGACGCCCACGGCGGCGGTGCTCGATGCCATAGGCGACACGCTTGCGGCGCATGACGCGCGCTTCATTGTCGCCACGGGCGCGCACAGGGCGCCGACCGAAGACGAGTACCGTTTTATCCTCGGCGCCCATTACGGGCGTTTCCGCGGCAGGATCGAGTCGCATGACGCGCGGGACGAATCGTCGCTCGCGGATCTGGGCGCGACCAGGAACGGCACGCCGATTCTGCTCAACAGGAAAGTCGTCGGGGCCGACAGGATCGTGGTCATCGGCTCGGTGGAACCGCACTATTTCGCGGGCTATACGGGCGGCCGCAAAGCGATCCTTCCCGGAGTGGCAGGCTATCGCACCATTCAGGCCAACCACAAGTTGGCGCTGGATCCTCATGCGCATTCCCTGGAACTCGACGAAAATCCCGTGAGTCAGGACATGGAGGATACGCTCCACCTCGTAAAAGGCCGGATTTTTTCGGTGATGACAGTGCTGGACAAGCATCAGCGCCTGGCTTCCTGCGTGGCGGGAGATATTCGCGCCTCGTTCCGGAAGGCGGTCGCGGACGCGAATGCCGTGTTCGCGGTGCGGATGGCCAGGCGTGCGGAGATAGTGATCTCCGTAGCCCGCAGTCCCATGGATATCGATCTGTACCAATCGCAGAAGGCGATCGACAACGGCTCGCTGGCCGTAGCGGATGGGGGCATCCTCATTCTGGTCTCTTCGTGCCGCGACGGCGTCGGCGACAAAGCCTATCTGGATTTGCTGGGCTCGTCTTCGAGCCCCCGGGAAGCGCTGAAAAAGATTCAGGAGGGCTACAGGCTCGGTTACCACAAAGCGGCGAAAATAGCCCAGGCGGCGGACCGGATCAGTCTCATGGCCTATTCCGAGCTGGAAAGCGGCGTTTTGAAGAAGGCTTTTATCACGAAGGTCGAATCGCTGCAGTCGGCGGTGGATGCGGCCCTTGCGGCGCAAGGGCCCGGAGCCCGTGTGGCGGTCCTGCCCGACGGTACCGTGACTGTGCCTATTCTTGAATGAACCCTGTCTGAGCCTCCCGCAAGGGGTACTCGCAGGGATAACAGAGGAAACATAACGCAGTGCGCGCAATGCGCAGTGCTGGAGGAACCATGAACGAAACAGTTTTGCAGAAAATCGCCACCAGCGTACGGAGTCTTTCGATGGACGCGATCCAGGAAGCGAACTCCGGGCACCCCGGGCTTCCCCTGGGCGCGGCCGAACTGGGGGCTTTCCTCTACGGAGAGGGCATGAAGTATGACCCCGCGGATCCCTCATGGATCGACAGGGACCGCTTCGTGCTCTCGGCGGGACACGGTTCGATGTTCCTTTATTCCATGCTGCACCTCGCGGGCTTCGGGCTCACGCTCGACGACATCAGGTGCTTCAGGAAGATCGGCAGTCCCTGCGCCGGACATCCCGAGTTCGGTGCCTTCCCCGGCATAGAGACGACCACGGGGCCGCTCGGACAGGGATTGGCCACGGCGGTCGGAATGGCGATGGCCGAAACCATGCTCGCCGCGAAATTCAACACTGCGGCGCACCGGATATTCCACCACTACACCTGGGTTCTCGTCGGAGACGGCTGCCTGCAGGAAGGAATCACGGCCGAGGCTTCGTCGTTCGCCGGCCACATGAAGCTCGACAAGCTCATCGTATTCTACGATTCCAACAACATCACTATCGACGGCTGTACGGACATTACGTTCACGGAAGACGTGGGCGCCCGCTACGAAGCGTACGGCTGGAAGGTGCTGAAAGGGGACATGTACGATGCCGCGGGGATATCGAGATTGGTGGATGAGGCCAAGGCCGACAGGGAAAAACCCAAGCTCATTATCCTGAAGAGCATGATAGGCAAGGGCGCCCCCACAAAGCAGGGAACGCATGGAGTGCACGGATCGCCGCTCGGCGAAGAAGAAATCGCCAAGGCCAAGGCGGCCCTCGGCATTCCGGCGGGGCAGAAATTCTGGGTGGCGCCCGAAGCGTATGCGTATTTCAAATCGCACGCTTCGGAACTCGGAAACCGCCATGCGGCCTGGGAAAGGAATTTCGAAGCCTGGAAGAAGGAAGAACCGGCGTTGGCCGCCCAACTGGCCGTCTGGTATTCGGGGAAGAGTTCGAACGAAGTGGCGCTGCCCGTTTTCAGTGCAGGCGAGCAGATCGCGACGCGCACGGCATCCGGCAAGGTGATGCAGGCGCTAGCCGCGGCCTGGCCGAATTTCGTGGGCGGGTCGGCCGATCTCACCGTACCCAACGTCACCGCGCTGGCGGGTGTGGCCGACTACAGCCCTTCGAACAGGGCGGGCCATTATATCCGTTTCGGAATCCGCGAGCACGGGATGGCGGCCATCGGCAACGGGTTGGCCCTGCATGGTGGATTCAGGCCTTTCGTCGCGACTTTCCTTTCCTTTGTCGACTATCTCAGGCCGGCTCTGCGGCTGTCGGCCATCATGAAACAGCCTCTCGTGTACGTGCTGACGCATGATTCGATCTATGTCGGGGAGGACGGGCCCACGCACGAGCCCATCGAGCAGCTGGCGAGCATCCGGGCGATTCCCAACGTGCTCGTGCTGCGGCCCGCGGACGCCGAAGAGACGGCCGAGGCCTGGCTCGCGGCCATGAAGAGGACGGACGGGCCCACGGTCTTGGTTCTGGGGCGAAACAATGTTCCCATGCTGAAAAAGGATGATCCGGAGTGGCGCGCCCATATGGCGCGGGGCGCCTATACGGTACGCGAGACGTCGGCTGAGCCCGATGTGGTCGTGGTCGCCACGGGAAGTGAAGTGTCTCTGGCGGTCGAAGCCGCGGAGAAGGTACCCGGGAAGTCGGTGAGAGTCGTTTCCATGCCGAACCGCGGCGGGTTCTATTCGCAGCCGGAAAAAGTGCGGAAGGCCTTGCTGCCGGAAGCTGCGCGCATAGTCGTAGCGGAGGCCGGAGTCGCGCAGGGTTGGGAGCGGATCGCGGCGAGCGAAGACATCTTCTCCATCGAGCGATTCGGAGAATCCGGCCCCGGAGCCGAAGTTGCAAAACATCTCGGCTTCACCGCCGAGAAACTGGCCGAACTGATCGCGGGCTGATCGCGAAGTGATTCTTTTTCGATAATTGTCTCGGACAGATCGCCGGATCGGGATGGCAACTCCCGATCCGGCGATGTTTTTGCGTCGAGAAGTATCTCCATAAATAGATAAGGAATGAGCCAATTTCAAAAGTCGGTTACTTTTGAAATTGGCTCGCATTTGCTCCGGTTTCTACGAACCCGTGCGCAAATGCCGCAAGTTTTGGTAGCTTTTTCAAAAGTCTTCCGACTTTTGAAAAAGCCTCAAATGATCGAATTTACATTCCTCGTCGCGGCGCCTTTTCCCGGATGGGGCGTTAATAAAAAGTTGACAGGTTGGTATACCGGTGGCATACTTCAAAACGAAACGTTTGTTCGGACCGGATATGGGAGTCGCCTGGTACTCTATGATTATGGAGCGAAACGCATGAACGAGCCGATTCTGAAGATCGAGAAAGTCACAAAATCGTTCCCCGGCGTTGTGGCGCTGAACGGGATAGATTTTGACCTTTTCCCGGGCGAAGTGCATGTATTGATCGGAGAAAACGGTGCGGGGAAATCGACACTGATAAAACTGCTTTCGGGTGTGTATCCGAAAAATTCGGGGCGTTTCCTGATCGACGGGAAAGAGGTGGCCCTTCACTCCGTGCACGAGGCGCAAAGCCTGGGAATCACGACGATTTACCAGGAAATGAATCTCATTCCCAATCTGACGATAGCCCAGAATATTTTCCTTGGCCGCGAGCCGAAAGATCCGAAGTTCCTGAAACTGGCCGTCGATCGCAAGGCTATGGAGAAGAAGAGCGGTGAAATCCTGGCTACGGTAGGGCTCGATATCAGCCCGACGACGCCCGTCAGCATGCTGTCAATTCCACAGCAGCAGATGGTGGAGATCGCGAAAGCGCTTTCCCTGAATGCCCGGATCGTAATTTTCGACGAGCCGACCGCCACTCTGGAAGACAAGGAAACGCAGGCACTGTTCCGCATCATCCGCATGCTGCAGGGGCAGGGAATCGGCATTATCTACATCTCCCACCGTCTTGAGGAAATAAAACAGATCGGCAATCGCGTGACGGTACTGCGCGATGGTCAGCTGATCGGGACTGTCGGCGTGAACGACACCAGCATCGAAGAGCTGATCCGCATGATGGTGGGACGCGAGCTTGGAGAGCAATTTCCGCGCAACTACCACGAGGTCGGCGAAGTCGCGCTGGAGCTCGAGGGCATAACGCAGCCCGGCGTCTTGCAGGACATCAGCCTGAAAGTGCATCGGGGAGAGATAGTCGGTATGGCGGGGCTTGTCGGATCGGGCAGAACCGAGACGGCGCAGGCGATATTCGGAGTGCAGCCTCCCAGGACGGGGCGCATAAAAATATTCGGGAAGGAAGAAAAAATTTCCAGCCCCATAAAGGCGAGCGAATTCGGCCTGGCATTCGTGACCGAAGACCGAAAGGAACTCGGACTTTTCCAGAAACTGCCCGTGAAAGAAAATATCATTCATGCCGCGATGCGGAATCTTTTCCCCAAAGGAATAATAAACCTGAGGAAGGAGCAGAGGGTAGCGCAGGACTATGCCAGGAAGTTGCAGATCAAGACGCATGGCCTGAACAGGGCCGTGAAATTTCTTTCGGGCGGCAATCAGCAAAAAGTCGTAATGGCGAAATGGATGGCCACCGAGCCGCAAATCTTCATCCTGGACGAACCGACGCGGGGAATCGACGTCGGCGCGAAGAAAGAGATCTACAAACTGATGGACTCCCTGGTCGCACAGGGCTGCTCGATTCTCATGATTTCTTCCGAGCTCCCCGAAATCCTCGGCATGAGTGACCGTATTTACGTGATGCACGAGGGGCGGATCGCCGCAGAGTACTCCAGGCAGGACGCTACGCAGGAAAAAATACTGCAAAGCGCCATGGGAAGGTAGAAAATGGCACTTGCTGCAACGAAACCAAAGAGGAATCTGCCCCTGTTCCAGACTTCGGGGTCCATCATCATGCTCCTCGCCGTGATCGCGTTTTTCGCGGTGGTAGCCCCCGGGTTTTTCAGCTTGTCCAATACGACCAATATTATCAGACAGGGCAGCATCCTGGCTCTGGCGGCGTTCGGGCAGACCTTTGTCATTCTGATCGGAGGTACCGACCTGTCCATCGGAGCGATCATGGGGCTCAGCACCAGCGTGACCGCCATGCTGATGCTGAAAGGCGTCGATCCGGTATTCGCCGTCCTGATCGCGCTGATGATCGCGGCTTTCTGCGGGATGCTCAACGGCATAGTCGTCAATGTGATCGGACTGGATTCTTTCGTGGCGACTTTCGGGATGTGGAGCATGGCGCTCGGGATTGCGTTGGTCGTAACCGAAGAAAGGACATTGTACGGATTTCCGGGAGTATTGCGGGTGCTGCACGACGGGACGGTATTGGGCATTCCGAATCCCCTTATCCTTGTGCTGGTAATTTGCGGAATATTGCATTTCTTCCTCAAGCGCACCGCGACGGGAACTTCGATATACGCCATAGGCAGCAACCTGGAAGCGGCCAGGCTGTCGGGAATTCCCGTCGTACTCCGCAAGACCCTGATATACACATTTTCCAGTTTCATGGCGGGACTCGCGGGCATCCTGTTTCTCGCCCGTTCCAATTCGGCGAGCGCCATCGATCCGATAGGATACGAATTCGATTCCATCTGCGCCGTCGTCCTCGGCGGGACGGCGATGTCGGGAGGCCGGGGCGGGGTCAAGGAAACGCTTATCGGTGTCACTCTGATCGCCACCCTGCGCAACGGGATGAATGTGGCGGGAGTGAATACGTACCTGCAACTCGTTTTGTTGGGAGTGATTCTGATCCTTGCCTTCGTGGGCGAGAAAAAGAAACAGAGTCTCTATAAAAGGGCTTCTTCGCGCCCTGTGACTGCCTCCGGCGGAACACTGTAAGAAGGAAAATCGGATGACCACAGAAATGATTCCTGCGCGGAAACTGGAAGCGGAAGGCGGCCGTCGGGGGTGGGCGACAATGTATCGCTTCATCACGCTGCTGCTGTTCGTCGCCCTTGCGGTTGTGTTTGTGCCTCGTTTCGCATCGCAGGCCAATCTGCTCAATTTGACCCGCAATATCTTTCTGCTTTGCCTGATGGGATGCGGCATGGCCTTGAGCATGCTGATCGGCGGCCTGGATCTTTCCCTGGGTTCCGTGGGGGCGCTTTCCTCGGTTTTGGGCGCCACACTCATCGCCGGCGGCCATATATCCCTCGGAGTGGCGGTCGCCATCGCGGTAGGCGCGGCCATCGGATTTCTCAACGGCTTCATGATTTCAAGGTTCAAGTTGCCCGATTTCATCATGACGTTCAGCATGATGTATATCGCCCGCGGTTTGGCCCTGACCTACACGCAGGGGCAGGCGACCTACAATCTGCCGCGCCCGTTCCTCTGGATCGGCAAAGGATTTGTGGGGCCGATTCCGGTCCCGGTGATCATTTCACTCATAGTTCTTCTCATCCTTTTCCTGGCGCTCAAATACACGACGTTCGGCCGCGGGCTCTATGCGGTGGGCGCCAACAAAAAGGCGGCGCTGTACTCCGGTATTTCGGTGCCGCGAAAACAGATTCAGGCGTATACGATCAGCGGCCTCCTGGCGGCGGTCGTAGGTCTTATCTATGTCGCGCGGCTCAATTCCGCGAATGCGGATCTCGGGCAGAGCTGGACGATGGATGCGATAGCGGTATGCGTCATCGGCGGAATCAGTTTTGCCGGAGGGGAAGGAAACTTTTTGGGATTACTGATGGGAGGAACGGTAATCGGAATTATCGACAACTGCATCAATCTTCTGGGAGTGCCTTCGAGGTTTCAGGATTTTTTCATGGGCCTGGTCGTTGTCCTGACCGTAACGGCCGACCATTACGCCAAGAAGCGTCAGTGACAGATCGCAATTCTTGCAAGTTCAGGCTGCGGGTTCAGACTGTGGGTTCGCCGATACTGTTTTCCATTTTCTGGAAGGAGGATCGTATGAAGAAAAGGGCCATGTTGCTCATCGCGATGCTTGTGATCGGCATCGGCATCGTCTCAGGCCAGGCCGCCCCCAAACCGGCCAACGGCAAAAAATTCAACATCGTACTTATTGTCAAGGATCTCACCAATCCGTTCTTCACCGACATGAGAGACGGCGGCGCGGCGGCCGCGAAAAAATACGGTGTGGATATTACGTGTCTTTCCCCCGAAAAATATACGGTCGACGCCCAGATCCGTATCATGGAAGACATGATCGAAAAAAAGGTGGACGCGATTGTGATCGCGCCCATCGACAGTAACGGTATCGTCTCCGGCGTGGAAAGGGCGAACGCGGCCGGGATTCCCGTCATGGCCTGCAATACCGCCATTCTCGGCGGCAAGCTGCTCGGCTTCGCGGGTATCGACGAAATCTCCTCCGGAAAGTCCCTGGGCGAATATTTCGTCAAAAGGCTGAACGGAAAGGGCAATATCGTCATCCTTGAAGGCACTACGGGTTCGTCGACCGCGCAGGCCTATCTCAACGGCGTGCATGAAGCGATCGACAAATACCCCAATATAAAGGTCCTTGCCTCGACGACCGCAAAATACAATCGCGAGATGGGCATGCAGGTCATGGAAGATCTGCTCACCCGGTTCCCCGATATCGACGCGGCGCTCTGCATGAATGACGTCATGGCGCTCGGCGCGAAAGAAGCGGTCCAGGAAGCGCGCCGAAAGGTTCTGATCGGCGGCATCAATGCGTTGCCCGAAACGCTCGAAGCGGTAAAGCGCGGCGAGATCGAAGTAACCGTCGACGCCTCGGGATATGTCCAGGCCTATATCGCGACGGAACTGACCTGCAAATATCTTCTCACCGGCGAGATTCCGCCCGCCGTCACCAAGATCGGCATCGGAAACGCTCAGGCCATCAGCGCGGCCAATATCGATCAGTTCCTTAAAAGCAGGGCGAAGTAAGAAAAGTGCTTTTGTCTTTCGTTCGGCGCACCCACAGTCTTTTTTTGATTTGAAAGCAGTGGCCTTTTGAAGCTTGCCTGAAAAGGCGGGCTTCAAAAGGGCGGAGACGCAAAGAGACGCAAAGAGACGCAAAGAGCCGCAAGGAGATCAAGGTGACCCCAAGAGAGAGAATACGATGTGCGATTCATCATCGGGAGGCGGATCGCGTGCCTGTCGATCTTGGCGGCACTCTGGCGACGGGGATACACGGCGCGACGTATCTGCGGTTGAAGGAAGCCCTCGGCATTTCCGGAGGCGAAACACGAATCAACGAACCATTCCAGTTCCTCGCTGAAATCGAAGCCCCCGTCAAAGACGCTCTCCATATCGATACTTTCGGGCTTTTCCCCCCTTCGACGATGTTCGGATACCGGAACGAGAACTGGAAGCCGTTCACATTCACCGACGGAACCACTGTCAAGGTTTCGGGCAATATGCAGTGGGACGTGCTTGAAAACGGAGACATAGTACAATACCCGCGGGGCGACCGCAGCGCGACCCCGTCCGGAAGAATGCCCAAGGGCGGCTCATTCTTCGATACGATCATCCGGCAGGAACCGATCGTCGAAGAAGAACTGGACGCGAAGGAATTTGCCCGGCAGACATTCTCCCTGTACACGGAAGAAGAATGCCGCCGGCTCGAAGAAACCACGAAATGGGTATACGACAACACCGACTATTCCATCGTCGGCAGTTTCATGGGTGCGTCATTTTCAAGACTCACCGAAATCATGGGTCCGTTCATCGCCAATCCGAAAGGCATAAGAGCCCCCGAAGAATGGTTCATGAGCTTCCTGCTCCGCAAAGACTACATAAGGGAAATTCACGAACTCCAGTATGAAGTCGGCATGAAAAATCTCGAAATGTACAAGCAGGCAGTGGGCAATCGCATAGATGTCGTATTGATGTCGGGAACCGATTTCGGGACTCAAGCCGGCCTTATGTTCGGAACGAACATATACCGGGAGTTCTTCAAGGAATTCCATTCGAAGATGAACGGCTGGGTTCACGAAAACACGGACTGGAAGACTTTCTATCACACCTGCGGTTCCATCCGGGAATTGCTGGATGATTTTTACGAAGCGGGAATAGATATCCTCAATCCGGTACAGGTTTCGGCGGCGGGGATGGATCCCCGTTTCCTCAAGGACAACTACGGATCGAAATTCGTTTTCTGGGGAGGCGGAGTGGACACCCAGAACATCCTGCCGTTCGAAAGCGAAGCGAACGTCCGGAAATACGTGAGGGAAATGCTGGAAATTTTCGCTCCCGGCGGCGGTTATGTTTTCAGCACCGTCCACAACATTCAGGACAAAGTACCGATCGGGAATGTGGTGGCGGCCTTCGACGAAGTCGCCCGTTTCAGGTACTGAGTCCGTTCGGAGTCGCAGCGGAAAATCTCGGGGAGGATTCCTTGAAAAAGGTTGTGATACATGGGGCGCTGAATGTCGGCATAGAGGACAGCGATGTTCCTTCGCTGGCTGAAGATGAAGTCATGATTCGCGTCCATAGCGTTTCGGTATGCGGTTCGGATATTCACCTGTTCCGCGGGACGTACAATGGCCCGAAGGCGTATCCCATCATGTTCGGACATGAATGGTCCGGCGAGGTCGTGCAGTGCGGCGATAAAGTCGTCAAATTCAAAAAGGGCGACCGCGTGACGGGCGACTGCTCGAAATATTGCGACGATTGCGTCTATTGCGAGAGCGACAGGAATGTCTGCGAGCATATCCAGAAGTACGGGATCACGGTCGACGGCGCATCGGCGGAACTGATCGTTCGCAGGGATAAATATCTTTACAGGCTGCCGGAGACTCTCGACTATTCGCTGGGGAGCCTCGTGGAACCGCTGGCGGTGTCCGCTAACCTGATCGCGCGCATAATGAAAATACGGAGCGATATCGGCGGCAAAAAAATACTTATCTGCGGCGCCGCCGGGATCGGCCTCGGCGCCATGCTTCAGCTGAAATACCTGCACGGCTGCGACGACATTACCATGCTCGAGATTTCCGATTTCCGGCGCGGAATGGCCGAGAAACTGGGAGTGAAAACCATCAAGTCCCTGACCGACGGCGCTTCCGGGGAAAACTACGGAAGCCTCTATTCGAAAGACAACTACGACATTGTCATAGAAACCACCGGCAATGCGAAAATCATACCGCTCATTTTCAGCAAGGTAAAACCGCTCGGAGTCATAGGAATGCTCGGCATGCTGTCGGAGGCGAGCTTTCCGCAGAAGATGCTGGTCCTGAAAGCTCTTACGATCGTAGGCAGCATCGGCGGAACCGGCTACTTCGACGAAGTCATCGATTTCATCGATACGCACAGAGAGCAGGTCGGAAGCTTGATAAGCCATCATTTCGGGCTGTTCGAAATCGCTTCGCTGAAGGAAGGATTCGAGACCGCATCGCACGGCAATGAATCGATGAAAGTGCAATTCGACGCATGACGGTACCGGTACGGGGCAGAAGGAGGACATGATGAGTTCGGAAAAATGGACTATCCCGCCGCAGGGCGGACATATGGACAGGGCGACATCCATCTATTACCAGACGATGAACGGAAAGCAGATCGAGGAACGTCTGAAGGTCAACGATGTTCTCATTCTCCCGATCGGAAGCACCGAGAATCACGGCAAAAACGCATGTTCCGGCGAGGATACATTCCTCGTTACGCGACTTGCGGAAGCCGTCGCCCAGAAAACCGGATGTACGGTGGCGGAACCGATATGGTATGGCTCGCATCCTTTCCACCATCTCGGAATGCCCGGCACGGTCGTCATCCCGGAAGAGGACCTGGCGGCATATATACGCGCCGTGGTCGCCGGATTCTGGAATTCCGGGTTCAGGAAAATCATCCTCCTGAACGGGCATGGACAGGATTATGTGATACCGCTCGCCATCCATCAGTTCGCGAAGAAGTACCAGGTTCCGGCCATTCTCGTGAATGTAAACTGGTGGTTTGTCATTCCCCAGTACCTGCGCGACAAAAAGCACGGCGGAGTATTCGAGACTCCGTTCGTCCATGCGGACGAAGTCGAAACGTCCTATTCGATGGCGCTTTTCCCCGAAATGGTGGATCAGAGTTTCGCCGAAAAAACGAAACCGATGAAGATATTCCCCGACGGGCATATAAACAAATCGGGAAGCGTATATCGCGACGAAGCGCCGATAGATTTCTGGCTCCAGGTGGGAGCGTCGGCGATCGAAGTAGTATCGACCCCGGAAGGCGTGGTCGGAGACGCTACGTTGGCCGATCCGGAAAAGGCCCGCCCCGGCGTCTATGCGATTCTCGATTACCTCGAGAAACTGATCACCGATATCCTGAAAATGTATCCCGCGGGAAAGCTTCCTCCGATCGAAGCGATGAGCATGCGCGACAGGAAGGTCGTGGAAGATGTGCTCAAAGGCCCGCTCAATGGCGGCACGCATCTGTACACGCTGGGGTATCCGACCTGAGATCCGGAGGAAATCATGGATATCATCGCAAGCGTAACGCCCAATAAAACCGTCTTCAGTCCGCTGTTTTTCTCGGCCGATCTCGACTCAGGGTTGCCGTACCTCGCCGAACTGGGGTATCAGGGCATCGAGCTCAGCCTCAGGACGAAAGACGATGTGGACCGGGCGAAACTCAACAGGCGACTCGAATCTCTGGGGCTCAGGCTGTATTCGATAGGGACCGGGCAGAGTTTTCTCGAAGACGGACTGTCGCTTTTTTCGACGGACGAATCCGTGCGCGATGCGGCGGTCGGTAGAATCCGGGATCATATCGATTTCGCGTCGGACTGGAATGCCTGCGTGATAGTGGGCGGAATCCGCGGGAAAATGGCCCGGGCCGGCGACCGCGACCAGTACGAAACCGGTTGCCGCTCCATCGAAAAGTGCGTCGAATACGCGACGAAAAAAAATGCGACGATTCTTCTCGAAGCGATCAACCGCTATGAAACGAATACGTTCAACTCGCTCCAGGAAGTCCGCGGTTTCATGGAGGGCCGCGCCTCCGATAATTTCCTGATGTTGCCCGATACGTTCCATATGAATATCGAAGAAGCCGACATCGTACGTTCCGTCGTGGACAGCAAAGACTACGTCGGCGCCATACATTTCGCGGACAGCAACAGGCTGGCGCCGGGGATGGGGCATATCGATTTCGGAAGCATAGTGAACGCGATCGGTTCTTTTAAACACGTGCGCTTTATCGGTGTCGAAGTGCTTCCGTTGCCCGACAGCCGTACGGCGGCGAAGAAGGCCATGGAAACGATCCGGGCCGCTTTGAAGGGGATGCAGAAATGATGGTCAATGGAAAGAGTACGATGAAAGCTGTCGTTTTGCTTGGGCCGGAAAAGTTCGAAGTCCGGGAGATCGAAATCCCGCAGCCGGCTTACGACGAAGTGCTGTGCGCCATAGAGTCGGTGGCGATATGCGGCAGCGATCCAAAATTCATAAAGGGCGAAACGGCCGGCACCTGGCCTCCCTATTATCCTTTCGTCATCGGCCATGAATGGGCCGGCAGAGTGGTGGCCTTGGGCGAAAATGTAAAGAATCTCAGGATCGGGGACCGGGTCGCCGGAGAGGCGCACAACGGCTGCGGCTATTGCGCCCATTGCAAAGCAGGCATGTACAACCTCTGCGACAATTACGGCAAGAAGGAAACGGGGCACCGCCATTACGGACACAGCTCGACGGGCAGCTATGCCGAGTACGGCGTATATTCCAAGCGGAGTCTGACGCCCATTCCCGAAAATGTTTCCTACGACGAAGCGTCCATAATCGATGCCGCCGGAACCGGAATGCATGCGGTCGAGCTGACGGGGATCACTCCCGGCGGAACGGTTGCCATAATCGGCCCCGGCCCTATCGGCATGATCACGGCGAGGCTCGCGAAAGCCATGGGAGCGGGCAAAGTAATAATGATCGGGCGCGGCGGACGCCTGCAAAGTTCGAAAAAGCTTTGCGCCGATCATATCGTCGACATCGAAACGGCCGAAGTCGAAAAGCAGGTAAGGGATCTGACGGGCGGCTCGGGCTGCGACGAAGTCTTCGAATGTTCCGGAGCGAAGGGAACGATACTGCGGTCGATCAGGATCGCCAAAAAGGGCGGCAGGATAGGGCTGCTGGGAATTCCCGCCCCCGGAAGCGTTTCGGAGATCGACGACAGGGCTCTGATCCTGAACCAGATAACCATCTATGGTTCGAGGGCAAATCCGAATGTCAGCGAAAAGCTGCTGAATATGGTATCCAGGGGCGCTCTCAAAATAAGCGACCTGATTACGCATTCGTTCCCGATAGACGATTTCGCCGAAGGGTTGAGCTGCTTCGTAAACAGGCGCGACGGCGCCCTGAAGGTGATCATCCATCCGCAGGCGAAATAGATGCGCAAGCCGGAAGCCGGGGCGGCGGGAGGCGGACGTTGACAATTGATACCGCCTGGTATACAAAAAGCATATTATTTTTTATTCTCATCAGGAAGGGATCTTTTTCAAGAAAAGGCAGTGTGTATGACCAGTGACGCCGATGATACTATTCCCTCGAAAGTGCTGAAATCAGAAATAGTCTACAATCGGCTTCGCGAAGACATAGTCAATGAAAAGCTGAAGCCGGGCGAGCCGCTGTTCGAGCGTCAGCTCTGCGCCCACTATGGCGTCAGCCGCACGCCCATACGGGATGCGCTGAAAAGGCTGGCGATCGAGAATTTTGTCGAAATAACGCCGTCGTATGGCGCTTTTGTGACCAAGATAACGCCGGGCCTTATCCTCGAGACGTATAACATCAGGGAAGTGCTCGAAGGTCTGGCCTGCAGGCTCTATGCGAAAAGAATAACGACAAGGGAAAAGGCCGAACTCAAAAAACTCTGCGCCAGGTTTCTCGATCTGATGAAGCACCAGAAGTACGAAGAGGCGATCAAGTACGACATCGAATTCCATGAGAAGATTATCGACGAATGCGGAAGCGCGACCCTTATCAGCATGCTTTCGCCGATCGCCGAACAGATCAACAGGATTACCCGCACCACGCATTATGACAAAGCCTGGGCCTCCGAGGCGATCCGTCTCCACAAGACGATCTGCGATGCGATTCTGGACGGCGACTGCGCCGTCGCGGAAGCGGCCATGCGGGAGCATATCGCCATAAGCCGGATTCACCATCTGGAATCATTGCGCTGAAAAGGCCGCGGCGCTTTATTGGCACTTCATTGGCGCTTTACAGCGCTTTATCGGTCGGCCGCTTCCCGCAGCATGCGGCGCATGTAGGCCAATCCGTTTTTTGACGCCGTAATCGGCTCCGGATCGGGGCGATGTTCTCCGGACAGATATCCATGATATCCGACCGACGCCAGAGTTCTCACGATCGACGGGAAATCCAGATGTCCCGCCCCCGGATACATGCGATTGGAATCGGCATAGTGCACATGGAAAATTCGTGCGCCGGCGAGACGGATGCTTTCCTCTATCGAAGGTTCCTCGATATTCATGTGGAATGTGTCGAGAAGCATCCCGAGATTGGACGATCCCACTTTGTCGATGAATGCCAGGCCGTCCGCGACATTGTTCAGCAATGATGTTTCATACCGATTGATGGGTTCGAAAGCGATCCTGACGCCATGCTTCGAAGCCTCGCCGCAGATGTCCAGAAAGGCTTCGAGCATCCATTGCCGCGCATCGCGCTCGTCCACGTTCGGCTTTATCTTCCCGCGCAGCAAACCGATGATCACTATCGCGCCGGCCTTTTTCGCGAACGCGATATGCGCGCGGACACGTTCGACGGCGGCAGCGCGGACGGAAGGGTCGGGATCGGTGAACGACAGCCCGTCCTCTCCCCAGGCCTGCCCCGTTCCGATCGCGGGAATTTCCAGCCCGGCGTCAAAAATAGTCCGGATAATCAGGTCCTGATCGATCGCGCCCGGATCACGGACCGCCAGTTCGATACCGTCGAATCCGAGATCCTTGACGACGCTGATAGTCTTCGCCATATCGCCCTTGAACGGCACCGCCTCGAATTTGGCCGGGCCGGTGGAAAGGCAGGCGCTGAATTTCATCTCAGCCCTTGTGGAACGGGCCTATCTGCGGAAGCTCGTAGACTGACTTCCAGCCCTTGCTCCAGGGCTCCTTGAGGAAGGGTGCCAGTTCCTCCGGGTCCCGCAGGGACACTTTTTCGGGCAGTTTGCCGGCGGGGAACGCGTCCAGGATGTCGTGTATCGTAAGGTTGAGGTATTCGCAGATCGCCGCGATCGGGCGCTTCGCCTTATCCGCCGTAGCCCGGCTCGGTTTGCCGACGACGCCTTCAGGGGTCGCGAATCGTTCGATCGCGATGTGTCCCTCTCCTTCCGGCCACTGATGCGGGCGGCGGAAAGGATCGACCGAAAGATCAAAATGGCCTTCGGGAAGGAATCGCTCGCCCTCCGCATCCCGGACATATTTCATGTCTATCATCTTGTTGAACATCAGAAGGCCCACGGCCGTCTCGGCTTCGTCGGCATGGATGAAATTCGTCGTGAGCGAGTCTTCCCGGTCGATGGGAATGAAGAACTCCCGCACTGCCCGATGCCAATCCAGCACTTGGACGACGGCGGGGAGCTGGAAGCGCTTCATGAACTCCTGGATCGCGTCGACGAGAGTCCAGAGATGGCCGTGATTGTTGATCATGAGGATTTTGCGGTAGCCGTCGTTCCACAGGCCGAGCATCGTGTAGATGAGCATTTCGCGGACGACTTCCGGCGGAATTATGACGGTGCCGGGCATGCCGACGTGGTGATACGGATGTCCGCCATAATTGATCGGCGTAAACGCGAGATTGACCTCGCAGCCGTCCTTCGCCGTCTTGCGGCGGACCGCTTCGCATATCTGTGTGACCATGAACGTGTCGAGACCCGAGTTTGCGTGATCTCCGTGGTTTTCCGTGCATCCGATGGGGAGCATCACGATATCGTTTTTCCGGCGTTTCTCGATCGCGACCATGCGCGGGGTGTTCTGGATATAGCATCCGGCTTTCCCCAGCTCGGACTCCGCGGGAATGCCGTAGTCTTCGAGGATCCTGTCGATCTCCGCCATAGGCGCATCGAAGATGCGTTTCTTCAGCTTTCCGACTTCATTGTTTTCGAAGATTATATTGGGATACTTCGTGGTCAGCCATTCTTTGTCTTTTGCTTCCATGGTTGATGCTCACGCTCCTTGTTTGGTTTCGATAATAATCATATGTTCCGAACTATTGTTGGTCATACAATCCGATATTTGTTAAATGATAGCATATTTAATTCTGCTGTCAAGGATTTTCATCTATTTCAAGACAGGCCGCAAACGTAAAAAGAGCCTGTTTCAGTGCCGATCCGGGTTCTGTCGGTACAAGTCCCCCAGCCAGTCGACGCATAGGTCCATCCAGGACGCCACGTGCGGGTCCGAGCCACGCGGTCCGTCGCCGGTTTCGGGTGTGGCCAGCGAGAGCCCGTGCGTTCCTTTCGGGTAGATGTGGAGTTCGAAGGGGACGTCGCAGCGTCGCATGGCCTGTGCGAAAAGAAGACTGTTTTCCACGGGCACGCTCGCGTCGTCCCAGGTGTGCCAGATAAAGGCGTTCGGCATCTTCGGATTCACGTTGAGTTCGAGCGAAACTTCGCGGATCTCCTCGGGGGAAGCGTTCGGGCCCAGAAGATTGTCGATGGACTCCCGATGCGCATATTCGCCCGAACTGATCACCGGGTAGCCAAGGATGAGGGCGTCGGGCCGGTTCATGCCGCGCTCGATCCCCGGGGCGCCCAGGGCGGCAGGCTCGTCCCAGCCTACGGCCAGGCTGGCCGCGACGTGCCCGCCCGCGGAAAAGCCGCAGACGGCGATTTTGTCGGGCGAGATCCGCCAGGCCGCCGCATGTTCGCGGATGAGGCACATCGCGCGGGACACATCCAGCAGGGGCGCAGGATGCCTGCACGGAGCGACCGAGTAATGCAGGACGAAGGCATTGAAACCCGCAGCGTTGAACTGCAGCGCCACAGGCTCGCCTTCCCGGGGGGACACGTATCGGTAGGCGCCGCCGGGGCACAGCAGCACCGCCGCGCGGTCGCGGTCGCCGTCGAGAATGTAAGTATCGAGCTCGGGTTCGAAGCCGTCGTCCGGGCGGCTTCGGTAGTCGCCCTTGTTCCATATCCGGATTTTTTCGTGAATCATGATGAGACTCCATTGTGTCGCGCCAATACTGTAGTCTTGGAAACGGAGCCCCGCAAGGAGTGTTTCCAGTGCGGTACCTTAGTGACAAAAAACTGAAGATTTCTTGGTGACTGCAGTATTTACATACTTGACTTATTTAGACATGATTATAAAATGCATATCAGTAAAAAGGGGGCGGGCAAAAAGTCATGAAAAAAACAATTATCGGAAAAATGATGTTGAGCCTGCTGGTGCTGCTTACGATCACATCCTGCGACTTATTGGGATTGCTGACGAACGCAATGGACACGACTTCCACCGGCGCGATCCCCGAAGCGACCATGGTTTCCTCGGGGACATTCAGGGCGGTCAACGCTCCGTTTCAAACAATCTCATTCTCGGAAAGCACCTGTAGCATGTGGTGGGCAGGTTTAGTCGCGGTTCCTTTTGCCGCGGAGGATGGCAAGCTTTCCATTACTACCGGAGATGATGATCAGATAGCCGATGGCGGTTTCGTGGCTAAAATGGATTTCGGTGATGGTAAAAAAGTTGATACTTTTGTTTTCTATGCCGCCAAGAGGATATCGGGCGAGCCCGGTACGACGCTCGGTACATTCCGTGTGGAATTCTATTATGCTTCGGATCCGGAGTTTATTCAGTTTTATGAGATAAAAATCAGTTCATCGTCGGTGCAGCTGTGCTTTAACTCGACGTCGCCCGATGCTTGGGTGACGCTCGCCGGCAGGACTGCGGCGGATTTTGAACGGTATTTATTCACCTATAAAGGGACAGATTACATTGCCATGTATTCGTTTGTGACTACCTCCCAGCCCTTCGTCCCTGAAGCGGCCTCCAGAACCATTCCGGATTTCACTGCATATACGTACGACAGTAATAGTTATGACTGCGAAAGAGGGATGTTCTTCGAGGATACTTACGAAGTGTGGGAAGGTATAGGTTTTGTCGATTTCGATACCATCTATTCCAGTTCGGGGACCTACTCTCTTTCGGGCGACAGGATCAGATTCAACGATACGTCGGGATCGTACATTGATCTCATGGGGGGATTCTTCCTGCAGCGCGGAGAGGGCTACCTTGTGCCGAACTATATGACAGTGCCCGGCATGGTGTACCAGGCGGCGAAGAAAAGCGGCAGTGGTTCTTCTATCTACGGTACCTATTCATCCTATATCGAGACCAACATAAACGGGGAAAGGACTATCCGGCAGGAGTTCAAGCTCAATGAATCCTCAATCTCGCAGCAGAGGCATACGACTGACCCTGAAGGAGTGGTATGGGATGATTGGGAGGATTGGTACCCGACCGGGCCTTTCTTTTCGTATGGGGGCAATACTTATATTGCCCTCAGGATGGTGAATGATAGACGCCTTTACGAAGGCGATGGTTTTTAAAGCCGTATTTGCGAGGTTGTTGATGTCGCCATGAAGCGCCCGTTCTTTATCGGCCGCTTCATGGGGCATGCGAAAACGGGCGCGTAATCGGGGTGTGTGAAGCCGATCACGCGCCCGATATCATTCGAAATGCCGGATTCGGCTCCGGTACTTGTTGCGATATTTCTGGTTGTATTCTTCGCCGGCGGCGATATTGCCCGAAAGCATTACGGGAGCTTCTTTCCCCCGTTCGGTGATGATCTGGATCGCCCGCAGGACGATGCTGTTTACGATGAATATCATCGGGTAGGTCGATCCCGGGCCGACTTTTACGGGAACGCCGGGCAGTTCCATAAGAGCGTCTCCGACCGGCACATGGGCATCGATCACCAGATCGACAAGCTCGTGCAAATTCTTGTTTGAGGGATGCCGGTTCGGTATATCGTGCTCGGCCTGCTCGGCGAATTCGATGGAACTTACGCCGATAGTTTTGATGCCGAGTTTTTTGGCTTCGAGCGCCGCGTCGATCGTCATCGGGTTGATACCGTTGACGTTGCAAATCATGAGCAGATCGCCTTTGCGCAGGCCGTAATAGTCGAAGATTCTGGGAGCGTATCCGGTTACACGCTCGGTTTTCGGGGAGCCGTCGAAATCGGTCAGGCCGGGGGGGAAAATACCCTGTACATTGCAGAGACCGCCCGCGCGAAGGAAAAGTTCCATCGCGGACATGATGGAATGAGCCCCTGTCCCGAACACATAAAATAAAGTGTCATCGAACACAGTCTTCGCGACGGCCTGCGCCGCTTCCTCTATGTTCTGTCGCTCTTTTTCCAGAATCTTCTCCAGAATCCCGTCGATCCGGTCGTGATATTCTCTGATTATGTCCATGAAAGACCTCTCCTGCAGGTACTGTGAAATCAGCTTGTCGGATTGCCGGCCGTTAAAAAACGGGGGAGTAGTCCGATGCAACGCGGCTACCGAACTACTCCCCGTCTGAATTCAATGGATTAAATGCCTTGGTTGATGCGTTTCATCTGAGCTTCCGCATCCGAAAGCGCCTTTTCTACCGATTTGATTCCGCTCAGCGCGGCATTCAATTCGGGCCAGTACGCCCGGTCGAGCTCTCCCTGTTTTCGGGCACGTTCGAGCTTCACCACTTTGACGGCCTCAAGGATTCTGTTCTGCAGTTCATTCCACTGCGTTTTGGACATCTTGACGATGTCCAGGGCTTCCTTGGGCGGGTCCTTGACGATCGCTTCACTGTAGACTTCGGGCATCAAAGCGACGTTGCCGAATTCCCACACCACTTCCGTGACTTGTCCCGCATAGCTCGAGTAGTAGTGGATAAAGTCTTTCGCGTACTGCTTTGACTTGGATGCCTTATTGAGCACCAGCGGCGTGGTGATCATTGTGGAGGAGGGTGTGCCTCCTTCCAGTACGGGGAGAAGTACCCAGCTCCATTTGTTCCTGATGGCCGACGTTTCCGCGTTCAGCAGTTTTCCCATCCAGGTCCAGGAGAACACCATCGCCGCGCTTCCCGACTGCAGGGCCTGCAGACACTCGTTCGAGCCATAGGTGTTTACGCCGGGCGGAGAGATTTTGTACTTCAGCCGCAAATCCACGATAGCCTGGAGGGCTTTCCTGGCCTCCGGCGTATTTACGGTGATCTTGTTGTCGTTATAGACGCTTCCGCCCAATTGGTGGATGAGGGTCGTGACGACATCCCCGAAGTGCGTCTCGGCCACTCCCGCGTGCACGATACCCCACTGATCGGTCTTGCCGTCGCCGTTCAGATCCTTCGTTGCCCATTTTCCGAACTCGATCATCTCGTTCCAGGTCCTGGGAGGCTCGCTCCTTCCGTACTGCTGGAGAAGATCGGTCCTGTAATACATCACCATTACCATGTTCCCGCCATGGGCTCCGTAGTAATGGTCTCCAAGCTTGAGCTGATTGTCGGCTCCGGCGATGTACTCGGGCGCTATGTCCGCCATGACGTCGTCCAGCGGTTCGAGGAAGCCCGCGGCGGCCCAGTCCTGTACCCACCGTTCGTTCGCCGCCATCAGATCGATGCTGGAATCGCGCGATGACAATGCCGCGAGTTCCTTGTCAAAGAGATAGGTCTCCGCTTGCTCGATGACCTCGATGGGAATGCCGTTCTGCTTTCCCCATTCTTTTCTCATCATGTCGATGCCCGGATCGCCCGACAGCGAGCCTGCGTTCATGAGGACAAGCTGTTTCGGCTTTTGCGTCGCTTGACCGAACAGAGGGATCCCGACGATGAGTAATACCGCCATCGCCAATAATAGAACCTTCTTCACCTTGAGCCTCCTTCCTTCGCCGATGCATGGCAGGCGGTAGTGCCTGCTGGGGAAATTCCTGTCACGAGCCTTCGTTCCTGGCCGCAGGTTCGGCCATCATTTTCAGATAAACCAATGCCACCAGAAGGGTGATTACCATCATGATCACCGATAGCGCCGAGTTGTATCCAAAATCCAGGTACGTCATTTTTTCCTTCAGCAGCATTGCGAGCAATTTCGTCGTCACGCCCGGACCTCCCCCTGTCATGGAGAAAGGCAGGGCGAATTCGCGGAATGCGAACATTGTCTGGATAAGCATGACAATGAGGATCTGCGGTTTGATCAGAGGAATGGTGATGGAGAAAAATTTCCTGAAGAACCCGGCGCCGTCGATTTCGGCCGATTCATAGATTTCCGTCGAGATCGATTTCAGACCTGCGAGCAGGATGAGCGTGGCGAAGGGTGTGGAAGACCAGAGATGCGCGATGACGATCGATGCCATCGCCAAAGAGGGGATACCCAGAAAATTGACCGGATTGTCGACGATTTTCATTGAGAGAAGCAGATAGTTGACTATGCCGAATTCCGTGTTGAGCATCCACCGGAACGTGACCCCTCCGGCGACCATGGAAACCATGTACGGCATTATGACTGCGAGCCTTATCCCTGATTCTCCCTTCCCCGCGGCGTTGATCGCGGTCGCGAAGATGATCGCCAGGGTGGCCTGACCTATGACGCTCCAGAAAGTGAAAATGACTGTCGCTTTCAGGGATGTGAAAAACAGCGGATCGGTAAAAATGTACAGGTAATTTCTCAAGCCGATGAAGCCGGTCCTTTGCCCGTACGTAAACCCGCTGAAACTGAGGAATGCCACATAAAGAATGGGGAAAAAGACTATGAGAATGAGAGTGACCATACTCGGCATCAGGAGCATATATGCGTTCAGCTGATTCCGCTTGCTGCGTGGCGATGTCATATTTCTCCTTGTCATTTTCAGAAAGTCATCATATGATATAACCAGCTAATAAATACTATTGAACAGGAAACCGAAGTTGTCAACAATTTTCTTTGGATCGAGCCGGTCAGGATCAGGAGGGATTGGAGCATGGACAAAGTTCGGGAATACCTCCAGGCCATCACGCGGAACCTCGAGAGTATCGTTGAAACGCAAGCGGACCGAATCGACCATGCGGCGGACGAAATTGTCCGGAGGCTTGCCGAAGACAGGCTGATCCACGTGATCGGGACCGGAGCCCATTCCATGATGATCGCCATGGAAATGTTCAAGCGGGCGGGCGGCATTGCCCAAACCGCGCCGCTCTTTCCGCCCGGATTGGGGGATTTCGAAGGGCATCCGAAAACGGAGCGCCTTGTCGGCTACGCTCCGGCGGTACTGGATTACTATCGGTTGACGAAGGGCGATATTCTCATTATCGCCAATGTTAATGGCATCAATGCCTTGACGATCGATACCGCTCTCGAATGCAAAAAGCGCGGAATCTTTACGATCGGGATTACTTCAAGGGCATTCGCCGAAGGTGCGGAAACCGGCATCCCCGCGCGGCACCCCTCCAATCTGAATCTATGCGACCTGGTCGATATCGTTATCGACGCCATGGTACCCCCGGGAGACGCCCTGCTGCTGATGGATGGAGTGGATGTTCCGGTCGGACCGGCCTCCACCTATCCGATGGTATTCATTGCGAACGCTCTGGTCATCCGCATCATAGAAAAGCAGGTAACGCTGGGGATGGTTCCCGAAGTGCGCAAGAGCGGCAACATGCGGGGCGGAATCGAGAGAAGCCGGGCAAGGTTCGACGACAAGTATTACGGCAGGATCAAACACTATTGAGGGGTATGAGGGGCGCAAGATGAGGGACCGCAAGCCGAAGAAGAGACAGGACTTCGTTCATATTCTTCAAAAAGTTTTGATTACCCTGTTTTTCGCCGTCATCATCCTTTGGTCGCTGGGTCCCATTTATTGGATCTTTGCTACTGGGCTCAAGGCCGAGGGGGAAGTCTACAAATATCCACCTACGCTCTTTCCGAATGTCCCGACGCTGAAGAACTTCGCGACAATTTTCATGGAGAGGCCTTTCGCCTTCTATTTGCGGAACTCGGCCATCGTTTCCGTCGCGACCGTATTCATCTCTACATCGTTTGCGATCATGGCCGGATACGCATTCGCGAAGATGCATTTCAAAGGCAAAAGCATCTGGCTCATCCTGATATTGTTGACCAGAACGGTTCCGCCGGCTTCGCTGCTCGTGCCCTTCTATATGGTGGGAAGCTATCTGAAAATCATCAACACACATTTTATTCTCATCGCCGGCTATGTCTATCTTACGTTGCCCATGAATATCTGGATCATCATCGGCTTTTTCGAACAATATCCGGACGAGTTGATAGATGCGGCGGAGATCGACGGATGTACCAGGGTCTCGGCCCTTTTCCGGGTAGTCCTGCCGTCGCTGCTCCCCGCGCTCACTGCGGTGGGGATCATCACATTCATGCTCGCCTGGAACGAACTTTTGTACGGTGTGGTCCTGATAAACACCAAGGCGGCTAAAACCCTTTCTCCCGGTCTGACCGATTTCTTCGGCGATTTCCATATATTCTGGAATGAACTCGCGTCTGCCTCGATCGTCGCGATTCTGCCGGCCATAGCGTTTACGCTTTTCTTCTCGAGGTATCTGATCTCGGGGCTGATCCGCGGCGCGATAAAAGGATGAGGAGCCATCGATGAAAAATGGCGTTGTCTGCAGGATTCCCGGAAGGACCGGCGCATTTTTGGCCGCTTTTGAGCGCGGAGGCATATCGGATCTCGCGCCTTTCGGCGGCGAATGCGATCCCCTGGAGACTTTATGGATAAGCCCGGGGCTGTTCGACATCCAGGTGAACGGAATGCTTGGATTCAACCTTTCGGACGACGGTTTGACCGTAGAAATGGTCGAAGCCATCGACAAAGGATTGGCGCGGAAAGGTGTCACACGATGGTGCCCCACAATCACGACGCAGGACAGCGCCATCGTCGGGCGGAATCTCGCGGTGATCGCCGAAGCGATGGATACCGGTGCCGCGCCGGGTGCGCACTGCATACACATGGAAGGGCACTACATCTCGGCCGAAGAAGGGTATCGCGGAATACATATGGAAAGATTCATCCGCGATCCCGATTCAGAAGAATTTGACCGTTGGCAGAAGCTGGCCGGCGGCCATATCGGCCTGTTTTCCCTGGCTCCGGAAAGGCGCGGCGCGATACCGTTCATCCGCAAGCTGAAAAAGGAAGGAGTACGGGTGGGGCTCGTTCACCACCATGCGGACTACGATACGATCCGGGACGCGGTCGCCAGCGGCGCGGACCTTTCGTCGCATCTTGTGAACGGTTGCGCAAAGATGATCCATAGGCAGCACAACGTTATCTGGGCGCAACTATCGATCGATGAACTTTGGGCGAGTTTCATTTCCGACGGTTTCCATATTCCGCCGTATACCCTCAAAACGGTATTGCGCGCCAAAGGATGGGAAAGGTCCATACTCATATCGGACCTTGCCCATCTTTCCGGGATGCCTGAAGGGGAGTATAAAAAGAACGGCCTGACCGTGGTGATGAAGGACGGAGGCTTGTGGGTGAAAGGAGAGGGCACCAATCTCCTGAGCGGCGCCGCGAAGACTCTTGAAGAAGGGTGCGAATATGCCGCCAACAATGGCGTATGCTCGCTGGAGCGGGCTTTGCTCATGGCTTCCGTCAATCCGGCGAAATATATGGGAATCCGCCAGGCCTTCGACCTTTTCCCCGGATACCGGGGGCCGTTGGTCGTATTTTCATGGAAAGCCCCCAAGCTGACTGTAAAAACATATGGAGCATAAAAATGGATGATCTCGTACGTGTCAACCTGAGCGAACTGATCGCGGAAAAAATCAAGAACGATATTCAGAGCGGCGTTTACAAGCCCGGGCAACGTCTGCCGCCGCACGAAGAATTATGCGAAAAATGGAAAGTGTCGCGGGTTACGTTGCGCGAAGCGCTGAAAAAGCTCGAAGTGCTGAAAATCATCGAAATACACCAGGGGAAAGGCACATTCGTACGCGATATCGGTTTGGAGCTAGTAAAGGATAGTTTCTCCATCCAGCCTCTTCTGGGCAAGGAAGCGATACTTACACTGATCGAAGCCAGAAAAGCGATCGAAACCGCTCTCGCGAGATATGCGGCGATCCGCCGCGACCAGGAAGGCATCGCCGGACTCGGCGCGCTGATCAAAAAACTGGAGCGCCTGGCTGAAGAGAACGACTCCCTCGGTTATGCGATTGTCGACTTTCAGTTCCATAAGCAAATAGGGACTCTTGCGAAAAATAGCGTACTGCTGCTCATGCTGGAAAAAATCCAGACGCTTATCCTCGATCAGCAGCGAAGCATGTTCGAGTACGGGAAAGAAAGCAGTTCACTGAAAAGCAGCCTTTCCGACCATAAGGCGATATTTGCGACAATCCTCGAGGGCGACGCCGACGGGGCGGAAAAAACCATGGGGAAGCATCTCAGCAACATGGATGCCAGGATACGGAAGGCCTATCTGAAGGGCGGGACCAAAAAGGATCAGCCCAATGCGCGATGATGTGATTCAGACCGACAGCCTTGTCGGTGTGGAAAAAGAGTGGGGCCGGATACTCGATATCGTCGGCGAAGGAAACCGCGAAGGCGGCGGATCCTACTCGATATCGTTGATCGAATATGAAAAACCGCACTTTTCGGGTTCTCACGACGATACCGAAATGATTTTTGTCCTTTCCGGGCAAGGCAAGGCGAGGGTCGGCGAACGTACGACTGAAATCCGCGCGGGCTCGCTGGTTACGATTCCCCAAAATACGCTCCACGGAATAGTCGAGATCGGGGGAGCCCCCATCAGGGCTCTGCTCATCCATGTCGTCTGAGTAGACCCCCGGAGGGGGCCCCGGAGAGTGGCCCCGGAGGAGCCGTATGGTTTCCGATTTCAGGCAGGGTTTGTTGAGCGGCAAGACCGCCCTTGTAATAGGCGCCTCTTCGGAGAGCGGACCCGATATTTGCCATACTCTCGCACGGCACGGGGCGGACATAGCATTCACGTACCATTCCGATGCGGCGAGGGCGCAGGCTCTCGGCGAGGCACTGCTGCCGTCGAAATCGGTGCCGTATCGATACGAGCTTCTGGAGCGCGGCGCAGAAGTACCGCTGCTTCAAAACGTGATGGATGCGTTCGGCCGGATCGATCTGTTGGTCAATTTGGGCGGGCCACCTCCCGTCTTTACGGATTTTTACCGCCTGACGGACGTGGAATTCGATTTGATGATGAATTCCCATTTCAGAGGGTATTTTTTCCTGGCTCTCGAAACCGCGCGGGCGATGGCGAAAAAATCCGGCGGAGTGATCGTGAATGTTTCCGCGACAAGCAGCATGAAATACGACCATGCGGCCTACGGGCTGGCGAAAGCCTGCACCAATGAAGCGACCAAATTTCTGGCGCGGGCCTTCGCTCCGAAAGTACGCGTGTATACGCTGATACCCGGTTTGATCGAAGAGGCCGGGGTCGACATGGAACTCGCAAGACGCAGAGCCGGGACGGTTCCGCTTGGGCGAAACGTATCGCCCCGCGACATGGGGGAACTGATAGTCGCGTTGACCAGCTCCGCATTCACGTGCGTCACCGGCGAAAGCATCGTCGCGGACGGCGGAGGCTGGCTGCTTGATTGGTGATTCGCTGCGTGGATGACTCGCGCGACATACATACGGAATGGAGGTTGTATGAAGATCGAAGTGTTTCCCGATAAAGATGCTTTGGGAATCAGGGCCGCGGAGAGCGGAGCGCAGACCATAAAGGACGCCGTCTCCAGAAAGGGACATGCGGAGATTATTTTGGCGACCGGAGCGAGTCAATTCGAAATGCTCGCCCGGCTCGTCACCATTCCGGACATCCCGTGGAATCTGGTGACCGCCTTCCATCTCGATGAATACATCGGTATTCCCGATACGCATCCGGCGAGTTTCCGCAAATACTTGCGTGAACGTTTTGCGGCCAAAGTGCCGCCGCTCAAGGATTTTTTCTTCATCGAAGGAGATCGTGATCCGCGAAAAGAATGCGCGAAGTTGAATGCCCTGATCTCCGGGTACGCGATAGATGTCGCTTTCGTCGGTATCGGCGAGAATGGCCATCTCGCATTCAATGATCCCCCCGCGGACTTCGATACGACCGATCCCTATCTGGTCGTCGATCTGGATGATGCCTGCAGAAAGCAGCAGATGGGGGAAGGCTGGTTCCGCAGTCTGGAAGATGTTCCGCGCCAGGCGATTTCCATGGGCATCAATCAGATCCTGAAAAGCGATACGCTGATCGTGGCGGTTCCGGACAGGCGGAAAGCGAATGCGGTCAAAGGCGCCGTGGATGGGCCCGTAACGAACCTATGCCCTTCTTCCATCATGCAGATGCATCAGGATTGCAGATTGTTTCTGGACAAAGATTCCGCTTCGCTCACGAAGCGGTTCGGGGGTTCCTCACTGCGCGGATGATTTCGGGGATTTCGCGGCGACCACGTCCGCATAGGTATCGAATACGCGGTCGAGCATCATGAGCTTGATGACCGTCGCCGCCTGATCGCGCAAGCCTGCGAGGCGAAAGAAGCCTCCCGCCTCGCGGGCGCATTTGAGGCCCGAAATCAGGGCCGAAAGTCCCGAGCTGTCGATGAAGACAACGCCGGACATGTCCAGGATAAGTCTGGATTTGCCCGATTCGACGAGCTGTTTGATCCTGTGCTTGAATTCGCCCGCGCTCGCGCCGTTCAATCTGCCCGAGAGCGCGACGATACCGCAATCTTCGCCGGAGTTTTTTTCTTCGATGATGAGATCCATTCAGGCCTCCTCAGGGTTCGGTGCGTGATTCAAAAGTGTGATTCAAAAGCATGATTCAGTGCTGGATTCCGTGCGTATCGGCATCGCCGGAGAGGAAGTCGGGCAATTGGGCTTCCCATCCTTCCGGGGGCCGATAGTAAAGCGCTTTCACTACTACGGCAAGCGAAGCGATATTGTATGCGCCCCAGACGAGATTGACCGTCAATCCTATCGGGTCGATGCCGCTCCCCAGGATGAACCGTACGACAGCGTAGACCGAGGCCGCTATGGTGAGGACGATCACTGTCGCCTGCGGCCAGATCAGGCGGAAATCGCGGCCGTCTTCCCTGTGTTTGGGCGTCACCACGAAAGAAAGTTTTTTTCCGGTCATCACGCTCAAGACGGCCTTGATGTTCAGCGGGAACATGGCGAGGTTGTACTGCTCGCCGCGCCACACCGGTATGCCCGCGGCCACGAACCTGAACATGATCTTGTTCATGACGAAAAACGGCACGAAGCGCGCGAAGAAATCCACCGACCAGGAACTCACCGGGGCGATGCCCGTGAAAAAGAAAATTATGGGCGCGAGCAGGAGGACCAGGTTGAAAAAGCCCGAAAAATACGAGTACATCGTCGAGAAATACATGAGCTTCTGCGGAAAAGAGAGGCCCTTTTTGACGAGAGGGTTGTCCCGCAGGAAGACCTGGATCGTGCCCTGGGCCCACCGGAGCCTCTGTTTGAGCGAGGATCCGAAATCCTCGGGCGCGAGACCGTAGGCCAGTACTTCGGGATAGAAAACGCTTTTCCAGCCGAAGGAGTGGAGGCGCATGGCGGTGGCCATGTCTTCCGTTATGCTGATAGTGGCCAGCGCCTGCACCGGAATGGCCTCGTCGGTGCGCGACAGATTGAGGGCTTCGACGTATTCCTTCGACATGCGGAGGCTGTCCAGCGCCGCCGAAGGCGTCCGGCCGGCGATCGAATCCAGGTTCCCGATGATATGGCGATACACCGCCGCTGCGTCCATATCGCCGCGGTCGGCGAGTTCGTTCAGCACCGAGGCGATTTCCTTGACATCCTTCCTGGAAACGAGGAATTCCGCATCGCGGACGGCCTCCCCGATCAGGTCGCTCACCCGCTCCAGGGGCGCCTTGTCGTCGAGCGCCGCCCTGGCCGATTTGAGCCCTTCCATCAGGCGATCGACCGCCGCGCAAGTTTCCTCGTCGTTGCAGGAAGTTTTCGCGACCTGCTTCGAGAGCTTCGCGATGGTTTCCTTTTCCCGCTTTTCCATGGTCTCGACGTATTCGCGGATACCGATCTGCATGAGGGCTTCCCGTCTGAGCACGGCGTTGGAGCCGCAGAAGAAGGCCGCGTTCCAGCCGTCTTTCCCCTGCTGGATGGGCCCGTAGAACAGGGAAGCTTCGTTTCCGAAGGGGTCGCCCGGGGGCAGGTTGTAGAAGAATTGCGGCGTCTGCACGAAGGCGACGGCCGGATCCGCGAAAAATCCCAGGGTTTTGCGGAATATTGAGGGCGCGGGTATCTGGTCCGCGTCGAGTATGAGAACGAATTCGCCCGATGTTTCGAGGAGGGCGTTGTTCACATTGCCGGCCTTGGCGTGCTTGGGCTTCCTGGCCCACTCTTCGCCTCTGCTTATGTAGCCGCAGCCGATCTCCTCCGCCAACTTTTTCATGGAGGGGCGCGCCCCGTCATCCAGGATGTAGACCTTCTTGTCGGGCCAGTCGATGCGCATGGCCGCCCTGGCCGTCGTTTCCACGAGTTCCTCGGGCTCGTTGTAGGTCGTGATGAATACGTCGACGTCGGCTTTGTCCGGCGGGGCGAGCGCCACCCTGTCGAGTTGTCGCCATGACATAAGGACGAAAAGAAACATGTCCACGATGCCGTAGCTTTCGGCGATCACCATCGGTATCGCGAACCAGAGCGCGTTCATGTTGAGGCTCGCGGCGTAGCGCCAGACTATGTAATTCAGTCCGAGCGCGGCGGCGGTGAGGCCTATCGCGCGCGAAAGGAGCAGGCGGGAATTGTGCCGCGCGGCGGATTTCATGCTTTTTTCTCCTGGGTGACCATTTTCACCAGATGCCAGTGGTTCAGGTTCGAATCGCCGGATTCAGGCGACGGTACCCGGTCGTGGGAATACTTCAGTTCGTCCACAAGCGCGCGGACGATATGGATTCCCCGCCCGCCTTCCTCGAGCGGCCCGGGGAGCGATCGCTCCCGGGCTTCGGGATCGAAGGGATCGCCCGGGTAGACAAGGTCGAAAACAATTTTGTCGGATTCCAGCCGCAGACGGATCTCCATTATACGGCGCCTATCGCCTGTACGGCGTCCGTCGTCGTCTCGCCCTGGAGTCGAGTCGGCGTGCGTGATGGCGTTCGTAACGAGTTCGGACGCGACCAGCTCCATGTCGTCCGCAATGCGCTCGCCGTAGGGGAGCGCTGCGTTACGGACGAAAGCGGCGACAGGGTCGAGATTCGCCATAAGGGAAGCCGTCGTAAGCCGCAGGTCTCTCGATGTCGCCCGTAAAGCTATCAGGGTCAGATCGTCGGCGAGCGCTTTGTCGCCCGAAAAGGCCCGCACTTCCGCCAGAACGGTGTGGACGAGTTCCCCCGCCGACGGGTATTCGTTTCGTTTGAGTATGTCCACGAAGCGCTCCATCCCGAACAGTTCGCCTTCGTCGTCGGCGGCCTCGGTAATTCCGTCGCTGTAGATGACGAAAAAATCCCCTGGCCTGATCCGGATTTCCATTTCTCCTATGTCGATTTTTTTCATTATGCCGATGGGCGGAGCGGTGGAAGGAAGGCGGATGCATTCGCCCGAAGAGGGGCGATAGTGGAGGGCTTCCGTATGTCCGGCGGACGCGTAGGCGATGGAACCGCGGTCCTGGTCGATCCGGATGAGTTGGGCGGTGAGGAACATTTCCGACCGCTCGAGGTCCGCATAGAGGGCATCGTTCATGCGTTCGAGAATTCGCGCGGGGCTTTTGTCCGCGGCGACCGTGCTGCGGAAAATGGTTCTCGCGGCCGTGGTCATCAGGGCTGCGGCGATGCCTTTTCCCGAAACGTCCGCGATGACGATATCGCACAGGGAGGGAGCGGGCATCGCGAAGTCGTAGAAGTCTCCGCTTATGTAACGCGCGGGGATCGCCGCCGACGAAAATTCGAAGCCTGTCAGGGCGGGATTGCCGATCGGGAGGAGATTCCTCTGGACTTCGGCCGCCATCATGATGTCCTGCTCCAGGCGTTGCTGGCGGGTCACCTCGGATTGCAGCGCCTGTATCCTGGCCGCGCTTTCTTCCACCATGGCGCCGAGCTTTTTCGATTCGGTCTTCAGGCTCTCCCTGGCGCGGAATTTCGCGATGAAATCGCCCAGTTCCACGCCCGTTTCGGTGATCATGTCGAGCAGTTCCTGGTTGCGCTGTATCCTTCTGCGGCTCATGAACAGCACGACGCCGTAAATCTTGGATTCATCGACGAGCACGCAGCCTATGGCCGACTTCAGTCCCGCGTCTTCGTACTCTTTCCGCCGCACGGACGAATACATGGAAGGCAGGTCGTCCACGAGACTCGCCTCTCCCCTGCTCCACAGAAGCCCCGGCAGACCGACGCCCGGGGCGAAGGCCATCCGCGCCGAGCGCTCGCCGAAACGTTGTAACCGTGTCGATGGAGCGTACCAGGCGCTGCGTCGCCTGAGCAGAATTTCCGGTTCGTCGACGAGCCAGATTTCTCCCGCGTCCCAGGTGAGGGTGCCGCAGATCGTCCCCAGGAGGCCCGAAAATTCTTTTTCTATGTCCGTCTCGGACGTATTCATCGCGGCGATCGTATGCCGCACGGTTTCGAAGCGTTCCTTCTTGACGCGGTCGCCGATGTCGCGGGCGATCGCCACGATCTGGAGTTGCTTCGTCCCGATATCGCCGAAGAACTGGAATTTGCTTTCGAACCAGCCGTAATACCCGTCTTTTCGCCTGAGCCTGCATACCACCCTGCGATGTGACCCGAAGAGTATTTCCGGCTCGAGAGCGTCGGCCACGGCCCGTTTGTCCAGCGGGTGTATGAAATCGAAGGCGTTGCGGCCCGTCAGTTCCGCAGGCGAATAGCCGAGCAGTTCGACGCAGGCGGGGGACACGTACAGGCAAATTCCTTCGATCGAAACCCGTATGATGAGGTCGGTGGAGTTCTCCGCCAGCAAGCGGAAATTCTCTTCGCTCTGCGTGAGGGCGAGATCGCGCATATCTTCAGGGAGCACCGCGGGTAGCCTCCTGGTTCAATATATCGATTATCGCCTGCGAATATGACATCCAGAACTTGCAGCATTTGCGCACGGTTTTGTAGAAACTGGAGCAAATGCGAGCCAATTTCAAAAGTAACCGACTTTTGGAATCGGCTCAATACCGACGCAATTTTGTAAAACCTGTGTCAGGAACCAGGTGCCCCTCAGGCGTCGGGGGTCGGCTCGCCGGCTTCGAGCACGAGGCCATCAAGAGGGCCATCCCCTACAAACTCGGCCTTGAGCTTGTCGCCACTCATGGAGAAGGCGGTGGTGATGGCATAGCTCGTTTCGGACAGGTCGCCACCGATATTGTACGCCCCGCTGAACGTGTCGCCGTCCATGGTTCCATCGCCATAATAGAAATTGTCGCCATCGTTCCAGAACAGATCGATCCTTGCCACGCCATCGGAGGGAGGCAGAACGGAAAGATGAACGTCCCCGATGGAAGAACTGTTGAATACAACGTCAAAAAAATCCCATTCGCCCTGGATGTCTTCGTAGGTAACAGTAGGATTCAGGACGCATCCGACGAGCGTGATGGCAAACAGGGAAGCGACAGCGAGCGCGATGAGCGCGGTACTTTTTTTCATGTGGTGCTCCTTGGAGATGGACTCTATACAGGGGATAATATGCCACCAAACTTGCCGGGCGCAATGAGAATTTGACGATGGGTGACGCTTTGTGCATCACTCACCCCCGCTCAGCACCCGTCGACCCCGATCATCAGATTGAGTATTTCTTCGTCGGTGCCGCGCATGCCGACCTTTCCCAGGCGGCCGATGTTGGCCATAGTCGTTTCGAGATCATCGTCTATCAGGCCTTCTCCGCCGCTGAACACATGACCGCAGGATGTCAGGTCGTGCGCGAGGATGGCCGCGTCCACCGCGGACGCGATCTTGGCGGCGCAGGACGGCTTCGCGCCGTCGCAGACGATGCCGCTCACATTGGCGAGCGTATTCTTGATGGTGTCCGAGATTTCCGCGTAGCGTCCGCCGCACAGATACTCGATGCCGGCGCCGCAGCCGCAGGCGGCGCTCACCGCGCCGCAGAATGCGGACAATTTTCCGATCATGGATTTGAGGTGGATCGAAACCAGATTCGCCAGCACCAGCGCGCGGTATAGAGTCTCGTCGGATACGTCCCGGTCTTTTGCGTATTCGATTACGGGAATGCTGACCGTGATGCCCTGATTGCCGCTGCCCGAATTGATCACGACGGGCATCGAGCTTCCGCTCATCCTGGCGTCGCTTCCCGCCGCGGCCCCGGCCCGCGCCCGGGTCCGGACGTCCGCGCCGCGCGATTCCAGCAGCGTCCTGCCGACCGACGCTCCGTAGTTTCCGCGAAGTCCTTCTTCGGATATGGCCGTATTCATGCGGATTTGATTCGAGATGATATTCCGGATATCGTCCAGCGCGACCGTGTCGGCGAATTCCAGAATGTCCCGGACGCTCATGGTGTTGCCCTGAAGACGGAGGGGGCGCGTGTCCGGCGCGGGCGTATCCGCAGTAGCGGGCGCATCCGCCGCGCCCTGCGCGCCCGATATCGTTCGTCCATTCAGCGCCATGTAGGAAATATTCGTGTGCGAACCGGAAATCCTTACCTCGGCCTCGTCCCCGCCGGCTTTGAGAACGGCCGCTATGAAAAGGTTCTCGACGCCCAGGGCGAGTCTTGTGCCGCACATGTGCGAGGCAATGTGTGCGCGGATGCGTGGAAAGTCCTTTTCTTCGACCGATTCGAGCACCTGCAGACCTGCATCGGGATTCCCCGCCACGAATCCGGCGATCGCCGCCGCTTCGATGCCTTTCATTCCCCCGGTTCTGGGGACAGTGACGCCTTTTACATTTTTGACGACATTCCCCGAACAGGTGATCTCGGCCGTTTCCGGCTCCCTGCCCAGAATCCTGCGCGCCATGGCGGCGGCGAGTGCCACGGCGATGGGCTCCGTGCAGCCGAGTGCCGGGACAAGTTCGCGCCTGAGCACTTCGAGATACTCGTCGTTGCTCATTTCCTGTTGAGCCCTTTGCGCAATTTCATGGTGAGCTCGTCCACTTCCCTGGAATATTCGCTGTCGTCGAAAAGCATTTCTTCGGCCTGCAGGACCGCTCCGTGGATCGAAGCGCATATCTTGTGCATCGTATCGTTCGTTTCGTCGAGGAACAAAAGGTCTTCCGGAATTTTATGGAGGTTGCCGTTCCAGAATGCGGCATTGTTGGGAATGGCGAATTTGGCGATAAGCCGCCTGTTGAAATCGAGTTCGTTTTTATCGTCGTAGTTGTCGGTAATATCGGTGGTCCCCACGAGAAAACCCTCCTGGAAGTAGGGCCGCAAAGCCAGGGGAGGGCATACGCTCAGGAGCCTTATGTTGACTATTTCCTGTTCGGAATTTATCGAGATACCGTTCGGCATATACGGCAGGCCGAGAACGTAGACGAACGCTTCGGCGGATTTTTCGTTGGATTCTTCGCTGGATTGCGCGAAAGAGCATGCGACCCGGAGCGATTGCGTGACGTCCAGCAAAGGGGTTTCGTGAACTTCATAATGCTGGATGAGCGCCCATTGGATGTAGTGTTTTCGGCGGATTTCATCGGCGGCCCTGCGGTCGTACTTTTTTGTTTCGCCGATCAGAAGCGTGGATATCTCTTTCAGCACGGTAAACTCGTATTCCAGTTTGGCTTTGGATATGACATTTTTTCTGTAAAGCGACGGATACAGAGTCGTGGCGCCCGCTTTGTTTTTATGGTCTCTCGTCTGGCCCCGGAAAAAGAGAAGGTTGTCCCTGTTCAGGTACGACAGTTCCGCGACAATTTTCATCAGCTCGTTGTATGTCGCGACGGGGAAAGCGTCATGCTTCGAGACCGAATCCCGAAAGTGGTGTTTGAGCGCTTCCGTCAGTTGCGGTGCCGTTTCTTTCATGGTGCCACCTGTGTGTATGTGCACTATCTGCGTCCATCATACTTCATGCAGGTGCGGTTGTCGCCATGCGCGGAAAATCGAAGCCGTATCGACAAAGGGCCGGGCCGACTATCGCGGCGACTATCGGGGCGACTATCGGGCCGACGCCCGCCGTCGAATCAGTTCGGTTATAACCTCTGCGCTTCCTTTTTCTTCGCCTCTTCCTTGAGGCGCATGGTGCGTTCCCGCTCGGCCCAGAGCGCTTCCGCCCTGACGGCCCAGTCATTGGCCGCGTCTTCGCATTTCGCCGTAAGGCCGGCGACGTCTTCTTCGTCCAGGAGCTGCGTCGAATGCGCGCCGGAGCGTTCGACCATGCCGCGGAGTTTTTCCGGATTGTCCAGAAGGGGACAGGGCCGCAGATGGTTTTCGTTGAAGGGCTGCGCCGCGGCGTATTCGCGGAACAGAGGCTGTTTGAGCGTTTCGAGCAGGCTCATGTCGCGGATATTCGCGTTGGAATAATGAATGAAGGCGCAGGGCTCCACGTCGCCTGCCGCGTTGATATGCAGATAGTTTCGCCCGCCCGCGATGCAGCCTTTGACGTATTCGCCGTCGTTCCAGAAGTCGAGGACGAAAATGGGCTTGGTTTCGCGATATTCGCGCACCTTGCGATACATGAGTTCGCGCTGGTCGGGCGTTGCGAGGAGTTCGGTTTTCGCGTCCTTCCCCAAGGGCATGTAGGTGAAGTACCAGCCGAAACGTGCGCCTTTTTCCACCATGAAATCGACGTACTCTTCCGAACCCACGACCTCGGTGTTGAATTTGTGGTAGCAGGTCGAGAAGCCGAAAGGCACGCCGTGGGCCTTGAGTATGTCCATGGCTTCGATGACCTTGCGATAGGTGCCCTGGCCGCGGCGCATGTCGGTTTCCTCCTCGAAACCTTCGACGCTGATGGCGAGTATGAGATTGCCCAGGCGCGCCGATTCTTCCGCGAAGCCGACATCCACCATCGTGGCGTTGGTGAACGAGAGGAAAAAACAGTCCGAATGCTTTTCGGCCAGTTTGAAGAGATCCGCTTTCCGGACGAGCGGTTCGCCGCCGGAGTATATGTACATGTAAATGCCGAGTTCCTTGCCTTCCGTGATGATGCGGTCGAGAAGGTCGAAATCCATGTTGGCGGTTTTCTGGTATTCGGCGGCCCAGCAGCCGGTGCAGTGCAGATTGCAGGCGGCGGTGGGATCCATGAGGATGGCCCAGGGAATATTGCAGCCCAGCTTTTTTATGAGCTTTTCGCGCAGCGGGATGGATGCGAGGGCGGTATTGACGGCGAAATTGCCGACCAGTTTTTCCATGCAGGCGGGCGCGGTCTCGGCGAGCACGGAACGGATCATGCGGTTCCAGTTGTTGTTGCGGTCGCGCGCGATCGGATCGAGCGTATCGAACGCGGAATCGAAACGCCCCGTCAGATCGAGCCTGCGGGCCCAATCGAGTATTTCGGGCAGCCGGGTCTCGGGATCTTCCCTGACATAGTTTATCTTGGACATCACCACACTTCGCGCGAGACGCAGTTTCAACGACATATGCACCGCCTCCGGAACGGGATGAGCGGCCACTGAAAAAAGAAACCTCCACCGGCGTACATATACGCTGATGGAGGTCTTGCGGGCCTTATTAAAAGGCGACCGATCCGGGCCGAATCAACGACCGTATTGACGGATCAGGTCCCCTGCCGGACAGCGCCGAAGCTCCCGGGCAGGGTGCTACTCCCCTTCCGGAGAAAACAATACTTCACCGATTTTGCGAAGTCAACAGGTGTTTGAGCCAATTTCAAAAGTCGGTTACTTTTGAAAAGGCCTCGTGTAGCAATTTGATTTTTGTAGCGGCGTGCTGCGCCGGGCGCGACAATCGTGCAGGGAATCCTGTGAAACCGGCTATACTACGAGGGAGCGGGCATGGCATTTTCAAGGGAAGTCCTGGACCGGCCGGAATCATCGCCCTTGCTATCGGGAGAGGACAAAATGGACGAACCCGCTTCGAAACAACCGCACAAGCGCCGACTGCGCTATACGGGGACCCATCCCCATACCTTTGCCGAAAAATACAAGGAACTGGATCCGGAGCGATATAAAGAAGACGTGGAGCACGTGATCGCCCGCGGAGATACGCCGGCCGGCACGCATCGCCCCATCTGCCTGAAAGAAGTGCTCGACATCCTCGATCCCCGGCCGGGCGAAATCGCCGTGGACGCGACTCTGGGGTATGGCGGGCATGCCAGGGAAATACTTGAAAAAATCCTGCCGGGCGGAAGGCTCTATGGGCTCGATGTCGATCCTGTCGAGCTCCCGAAAACGGAGTCCCGGCTTCGTGCCGAAGGTTTCGGCCCCGAGGTTTTCGTGGCGGTCCACTCGAACTTCGCGGCTCTCCCGAAAATACTTTCGACGATCGGGCTCCCCGGCGTGGACATGATCCTGGCCGATCTCGGGATTTCCTCCATGCAGATCGACAATCCGGAACGCGGATTTACCTTCAAATACGAAGGTCCGCTCGACATGCGGATGAACCCGGAACAGGGCGAGTCGGTCGCCAGGCTTTTGCGCCGCCTCTCCGAAGCGAAAATCACGGCGCTTTTGAAGGACAATGCCGACGAGCCCGACGCCGGGAGCATCGCGCACACTATCGTGCAGAAACGCCAGGAAATGACCACGACACGCGCGCTTACCCAGGCCGTCAAAACGGCCCTGTCCGGATTGAAGCGCAGCGATGAAGAAACTACCAAAGCAATCCGTCGCACGTATCAGGCGCTGCGCATCGCGGTAAACGGAGAGTTCTCGGCCCTCGAAACACTGCTGGCCGATCTGCCCTATTGTCTCAACCCGGGCGGTCGGGTTGTCATCCTCACCTTCCATTCGGGCGAGGACAAACGCGTGGTGCGTGCCTTCGAAGAAGGGAAGGCGGCGGGCGTGTATTCGCGTATCCAGGACGCGGAAATACGGGCAAGCGCGGAAGAGCGGTACGGCAACCCGCGTTCAAAATCGGTCCGATTGCGCTGGGCCGTCCGGGCGTAAGCTCGCTCAGTTCTATTTGTGACATCAGTTATGACATCCGGATGAATTGTTGCCTGACTGCCTGCGATCAGGCTTCCCGACTTTTTCCCACGAGGAAGGCCTCTATTTCATCTCTCTGGGGCATGGCTATGGCCGTTCCGATCTTGGTGACCGATAGCGCGGCGGCGGCGGTCGCGAACTTGGTGGCGTCGACAATAGCTTTTCCCTCGACGAGTGCGACGGCGAATGCGCCGTTGAATGCATCTCCGGCCCCCGTCGTATCGATGACGTCCACCTTGAATGCCGGTATGTAGCTTTCCGTTCCGATGCGATTATAGATGAATGAACCTTTTGAACCCATCGTGATTACGACATTTTTGATTCCTTTCCCGCAGAGAAGCTTGGCCGCTTTTTTTGCGTCTTCGGGTGAATCGATCCTGATGCCGGTCAGAAACTCCGCTTCCGTCTCATTTGGAGTGAAGAAATCGATTAGCGAATAATACTTTTCCGGGATCATCATCGCCGGGGCCGGATTGCAGATAACCGTCAAACCCATTGCGGCAGCGGTATCCAGGCTCTGGAGTATGGCTTCCAGATTTATCTCATATTGCAGCAATAGCGCTTTCGCATGTCTGAATTTCAACATTGAGTCCGTGATTTCCGGCTTATCCAGATGTTCACAGGCGCCAGGTACCACCAATATCGAGTTGTCACCGGTCTTGTCGTTGACGAGTATGAGCGCAATCCCCGTCTGGAATGTCTCTGACGTCATCAGTCCGACGGTATTGATCTTTTCTTTCCTGAAATTCTGCAAGGCCATTTCACCGAAATCGTCCTTGCCGACTTTGGCTATCATGGCTGTTTTCCCGCCGGCGCGTGCGGCGGCGACTGCCTGGTTTGCGCCTTTGCCGCCGGGGCCGATCTTGAAATAGGAGCCTTTTACGGTTTCTCCTACAACAGGAATTTTGGGCCCTCTTCCCATCACATCCGTAACGTAACTACCTACCACCAGAATTTCAGAATTCATAATATGTTGCCGCCATCATGCTTCGCCTTTCTGTCTAGTTTCGATGTAGCCAAGGATGCTCTCGAAAAGAAGGCTCCCTACTACAGACCCGCCATCGATGTTTCCTATGCTGGCCTCTCCATAATACGAGGCTCTCCCATGGACCGCTTTCATGTTGATCGTCGAAGCGCTCCCGTCTTTGGCCGCTCGGGCGGCGCATCTGAAAGCGTCTTCGAAGGTACTCGAAGAATGATCTTCCAGGGCAGCGACCGCAGGCAGCAATGCGTCGAGAATGGTTTTTTCGCCCGCCTTGGATCCCGTTTTTTCGGTAATCTTGTCGGTTCCGGACCGGAAAGCTTGGGCCAGATCGCAAAGAGAGGCTTCGCTTTTCCCGACCAGAGGTTTACCTACACTTGTCAGGAAAAGAGAAAGTATCGTGCCCATGGTTGAAGGAGCATTTTCGTTGAAAATCATTGAGATGCTGAGCAACACTTTGCCGATATCGTTTTCTTTGAGGGTAGCGGCATGGCGCGTAACCGAGTCGAAACCTTTCGACATTGAAACCCCGAGATCGCCATCGCCTGTTTTCTGGTCCAATTCGATCAGGAGGTCCCGGTTCTTCTGAATGTTTCGATTGATAAAGACAAGTACATTCGAGATATCGGTACTGTTCATCTTGCGAGCCTATTTGTTCCCGTTCGTATAGAATGGGGTGTTGGCCGGGATTCTCAAATATCGCTTTCTTTCGTCATTGAGCTTGAGAACCGTGATGGACATGCCGGCCATTTCCATGGATGTCGCGAATTCTCCGATGTGGGGCATGAATATTTTAATGTTTTGTTCCTTCAGAATTCGGCATGCGTGCTTGAAAATGATATACAGTTCTTCGAGTGGCGTTGATCCCAGGCCGTTTACCATTAGCGATACTTCGTCGCCGGGTTTCAGTGTAATGTCGCAAAGCAGCTGGTTCATTACGACCGATGCCGCGTCTTTCGCAGTCATCATTTTTTCGACGCTGATTCCCGGCTCCCCGTGAATTCCCATTCCGATTCCCATTTGGTCATCCTGGAGCTGGAAGGTCGGTTTGCCGACTTCCGGAACGATGCAGGAACTCAGGGCGATCCCCATCGTACGCGTATCGTCGACAGTCTCTTGCGCGATTCTTGTCACTTCGCTCAAGTCTTCTCCCGTCATGGCGGCGGCGCCCGCGATCTTGAACGCGTATACCATCCCGGCAACCCCTCTGCGCTTTGACTTTTCCGTCTTTGATGCAGAGGCGACATCATCGTTCACGCGCACTGTCCTGGTCTTTATTTCATATGTATCGGCCATTTCGCAGGCTGCATCGAAATTGAGATTGTCGCCTCCGTAATTCCCGTAGAGACAGAGAACCCCTGCGCCGGAGTCGCAATGTTTGATCATCTCCAATATCCTGCTCGAAGGCGGAGAGGCGAATACGTTGCCGACGGCGCAGCCATCGAGCATCCCTCGGCCTACATAGCCGAGGAACACTGGCAAATGCCCGCTCCCGCCGCCTGTGACGATGGCTACCTTGGCAGCCTTTTTCCTTGCGGCGACTATGATCCGCCTGTCTTTGCCGAGCGGTTTGAGCCTGTTTCCGTGCGCGCACAGAATTCCATCGATGCACTCATCCACATACAGTTCAGGCTCATCGATAAACTTCTTCATGTGTTTAGCGGTATTCCGTTGTTTTCAAGCAGCGCGGAGAACTTCAAGAGGAAGGCCTCGGACTCTTTCCCGTCGATATCCATGAGAGGACGCCTCATATGGCCTGCATCGATGCCGCGTGCCTTGAGCGCCACCTTGAAATACGACATGTTTGAGCCGCATTTCAGGACCTCGACGACGGAATTGGCGATTCGTTGCTGCTCTCGCGCCTTTTCGAGGTTTCCCTTCATGAAGGCATCGTATACGGCGACGAAAGGCTCCGGGCAGACTGACGATACGCCGGATACCGTACCCGAACACCCGATCGACAGGGCCGGCAGGAGCAGACGATCGGCGCCGACGACAACGCAAAAACCGTCCGATTTCACACTCAAATATTCGTTGACCCGAAGCATGTCATGATAACTGTACTTGATTCCTTTGATGTTCCTGCAGCGATCCACGATCTTTTGTACGGTCGACGTTTTGAGATCATTGCCGGAGAGTTGGGGAATATTGTAGAGATATATAGGGAAATCTTCCGGCAGGGATTTCGATATGTCGACGTAGTATTCTTCCATCTCCCGATCGTTTACCGAAAAATACGCAGGAGTAACCACCCCGATGCCGTCGGCGCCCGCGTCCCTGGCGTGTTTTGCGAGATTCACGGTTTCCTTGAGCGTCATCGCGCCGACATGAATGAATACGTCGGTCCTTCCTGCGGTTCGATCGATTACTGTCTCGGCGATTTTTTTCCGTTCTTCTTCCGAAAGGAGGAATACTTCGCCCGTAGTACCTGTGGGGTAGAGGCAATGGACGCCTTTGTCGATATAGAAATCCGTAAGGCGTTGTATCGCCCGAAAATCGACGGAATCATCTTTTGCAAATGGCGTGATCATGGCGGTTATGACGCCGTGCATCTTCTTCATGATGAATGTCCTCCTGTTGCCCTTGCTTGTGTATTGTTTCAGATTCGCAGAGTCGCGATTCTTTCGCTCGCTTCGCGCATCGCGGCGGTTTCCTGCACCAGGCCGAGCCTTATTTTTTTCGAGCCGTTGTTGCCGTACGCGGTTCCCGGAACGCCGAGAATTCCGTATTTCTTGTACAGCAACTCGGTAAAGGCCCACGGATGGGTCGATTCAGGTAAATCTACCCATACATAGAAAGACCCTTGGGGTGCGGTGAATTTCAGCCCGGCCTTGACCAGCCCCACAAGAAGGGCGTCGCGTCTTTCCTGGTACATCGCTTTCAATTCTCTGTAATACGAATCGGGCGTGTCGCGTATGGCCGAAACGGCCGCCAGCTGCAGTGGATAGAAGACATTTGAATCGATTTTCGATTTGTAGAGTTTTACCGCATCGACAATCCGCTTGTCTCCGACGATGGCGCCGATTCTCCAGCCCGCCATGTTGTAGGTTTTGGAAAAGCTGAAGTATTCGAGGGTCAAGTTGCCCGCGGGCCTTGCCTGCAGGAAACTGCCTGTAGTGAATCCGTCGAAAGACACCTCGCTGTAGGCTATATCGCTCATGACGATCGTGCCCGAGCGTTCGCAGATATCCGATACGTCCCTGTAGAATTTCAGGCTTGCGGTTCTTCCCGTAGGATTGGACGGGTAATTGAGCACGAGTATCTTCGGTTTATGGATCGTTACTTTATCGGATATCTCCTGCAGTACCGATTGCTCTTCCGCATCGCTATTATAAAAAATGCTCTTGGCGCCGGTGAAGGCCGCGGCTTCGAAATATGTCGGATAGCCGGGGTCGGCCAGCAGCACGCAGTCGCCCATGTTGATCAGGGCATGGAACGAATTGAAAATCGCTTCTTTTATCCCCACTGTTATGAGGATATTTTCCGTTGGGTGTACCTTCACTCCATATCTTTTCTCGTACCAGTACGCGATCGCCGCCAGCAATTCCGGGGATCCGTGCTGTGGCGGATAGGTATGGTAGCGCGGGTCGTCGAGATTGTTTTTCAGCGCCGCAAGTATCCATTCCGGTGTGGGCCGATTGGGCGCGCCGATGGAGAGGTTGATCAGTTTTTCTTCGGACGGCGTGGTCTTCAGGGCATTGATGAAACTGAACGCGTCGGGGCGGAAGAATTCGAGTTTCGTGCTTTCGATTTGGGTATTCACCTTGAGACCCTCTTTTCAAGTGTTTTCGATATGCTGATCAGGGGATAACAGACCAGGACGAAGAAAAGCGCGACAATCCCGAACGCTTCGATCGGCCTGTGCGTGATCTGCATTATCTGTCGCGATGTGCGCACAATCTCCACGACACCTACCATCGATACGATCGATGTGTCTTTTATCGTCATGACCAGCTGGCCGACTATCGACGGCATCGTCATCTTTATGACTTGGGGAATCAGGACGAGAATGTATTTATTGAATGGGCTCAATCCGAGAGCGTCGGCCGCTTCGAATTGCCCCCGGTCTATCGCAAGGAAACCGCTCCTGAACACTTCGGAAAGATAGGCCGTGGCCGTTATCGATAGAACGATTACGGCGGTCTGCATTGAGTCGAATTTGATGCCGAGGTAGGGGAGCCCGAAGTAGACGACAAAGACAATCATGAGAAACGGAGATCCGCGCACTATCTCCACGAACAGGATCATTATCTGACTGACAACGGGCGTCTTTTTTATCCGCGCGATCGCGATGAGCATTCCGAGGACGATACCGATTGCCAGGACGATGGGAAGAAACATCAGATTGTTCAGGAATGAGAGCCCCAGACGCATGACTTGTTTGAAGAAAGAAATGCTTTCCATTTCACGCCACCTTGACCCTTGCCGGGTTTTTGCCCGAACTGACGATGGCTTTGCTCAGCAGGCTGAACAAAATGTAAATGATGAGATACATCAGCATCGGAACGCCATAGGATTCTATCGGTTTGTACGTCGTCGACGAGACGGATCTCGATACGTACGTTATTTCCTGTATCGACAGGACGGCCGCAAGGCTCGTGTCCTTGATGAGATATGAAAGCTGACTGACAAGCGGCGGAAGGATCCTCTTGAATACCTGTGGAAGTATCACTTTCCACATCATTTTGAACCAGCTCAGGCCGAGAGCTTTCGACGCTTCATATTGGCCTTTGTCTATCGAGTTGAGCCCGCCGCGCACGATTTCCGAGATATACGATCCGGTGTTCAGGGTAAAAGTTATGATGGCGCTCTGGAACGCCGCCAGAAGAATACCGAAAGTGGGAAGACCGTAATGCACGAGATAGAGCTGTACCAAGAGAGGCGACGAACGGATGAATCCGTTGAACAGCTTTATCGGCGTCTGCACCGCCTTGTTGTTCACGAGAGAAAGCATTCCGAGAATGGTCCCCACGACCAGTGACAATGCACCGCTTATGAGCGCGATTTTTAGGGTCATCCCCAATGCGGAAAAAAAATCCGGCAAGTATTGGCCTATAAGCCTGAAGTCTAGCATCGTATTTCCCTTAAAGTATTTTGCTCAAGAAATCTTTCGTCCGCTCCGACTTCGGATTGCTGAAAAACTCTTTCGCCGGGGAAAGCTCCAATAATTCGCCGTTATCGAGGAAGCCGATTTTATTGGCGACTTCGCGGGCAAAGCCCATTTCATGTGTCACGATGATCATCGTCATTCCATTCCTGGCGAGACTGATCATTACATCCAGCACTTCCTTGATCATTTCAGGATCGAGAGCGGATGTCGGCTCGTCGAACATCATGATTTTCGGGTCCATCGCCAGCGCTCTCGCGATGGCGACACGCTGTTTCTGCCCTCCGGAGAGCTGGTCGGGATATGCATCGTATTTTTGCGACAGGCCCACCTGGCAAAGCTGCTTCTTTGCGTTTTCGATCGCAGCCTCTTTGGACATTTTTTTGGAATGTATCTGGGCGAGGGTGACATTCTGCATCACCGTGAGATGCGGGAAAAGATTGAAATGCTGGAACACCATTCCAGTATGCTTGCGCACATATTTCAGGTTTTCCCTGCTTTCTTTTATGTTCTTGTCCAGGACCTCGATCGAGCCTTCGCTGAAATTCTCCAGCAGGTTGATGCAGCGAATCAGTGTGCTTTTTCCCGCACCGCTCGGGCCGCAAAGCACTAGAACATCGCCGAAATCGACGTCGAGGCTTATTTTCTTGAGAACCTGAAGTTTCCCGAATGATTTATCCAAATTCCGGATACGAACAACCTGGTCCATATACTCTCCACTAAAAATGCGACGAAATCTTTCCCGTGATGCAGCGCGGAAAGGGGGCGGGGAACAGTCCCGGCCCCTTTCCGTTATGTGCGCTTACTGCGCGAGAATGTCTGGAGTATATTCCGAACCGACGTACTTTTCGTAAATCTTGCCGTAGCTCCCGTTCATTTTTTCCCACTTGATGAACCAGTTGAACCAATTCACGAGCGAATCGGAGTCCTGGTCCTGCCTGAAGGTCAATCCGTAGGTGTCGGGTCTGACAAAGCCGGAGAGCACTTTCAGTTCGGAGTTTTTCTTTGCGAGATCCAGAGCGATGAGCTGGTCTTCCATGACGCCGTCGATCCTGCCGTTTCTCAAATCGGCCAGCCACTCGGTCAGGTTTTCATACAGGGCAGGCTTTTTATTCCAGTTCTGCTGCATGTAGTCGGAATGCGTGCTGCCCATGGTGGCGCCCATTTTGACGTTTGTCGCGGCGGCATCGGTCCATTTGGAGAGGGAAGAGTTTTTGCGCGCCAATACCACGATACCGGTCGAGAAGTAGGGGTCGGAAAAGCGAACCGACTTCATCCGCGACAGTGTCATGGACATATTGGCTGCAATCATGTCCACTTTATTGGTGAGCAGGGAAGGAATGAGGCTTTCCCACGCCAGATCTTCCCATTTGATCGTGACACCCATTTCTTTCGCGGCAAGTTCCATGAGTTCGACCGTGAAACCGGTCGGCTTTCCGGAAGCGTCCCTGTACTGCATCGGAACGGCCGTCATGTCGGTTCCGACAGTGATGACACCCTTTTTTACGATGGAAGTGAGCGTCGGCTCAGCGAACGCCATTGCCGCAGTAACACAGAGAATCAGGAAGACGGAAAACAGCTTTTTCCCATTTCTTGCGTTCATCAACCCCCCCTTCAAACTACTACTGAACTATGACATATGGGCTCGTCACGAGGACGGAAGCCCATTCTCCCAAAACCAGGCGAAAAAGTACTAAAATTAAGCTATTATTTAGTTGCGCTTGAGTGTAGAATACCATACATTGCCTGGCTGTCAATGAATTTTTGTAAAATATTTAGGAAACTTGCTTGTGTTTTTACTAAAATTTATATAAAAATTGGCAATGGGCTATAGATTCAGATAGTAAATCGGGGAACAAAGGCAGGAAAGGAAAGATGGCTATAAAACTTAGCGATATAGCAAAACTGGCCGGGACCTCATCGTCGACTGTTTCTCTCGCGCTCAACAACAAGCCGGGAGTCAGCGAGGAGGTCCGGGCGAGAGTGAAACAGATCGCGGATGAGCTTGGATATAATAGAAGCAAACCACAAAAGGTCATTCCGGCGGCGGAAGAGCTCGTGTGCTTTCTTCGGATAGCGAAACATGGGCATACGGTAAACAGGGATCATGATATTTTTATAGCAGACTATATCGACGGTTTGAGCCAGGAATGCAAGCGTCTGAACCTCAATCTGCAGATATTGAGCTTTAGCTCGGTCCCGGTGGATAAGGTAGTCGTCGCGATGCACGACCATCCGGCGGCGGGCTTTATAGTACTGGGTACCGAGCTTGATATCGACGATGTGCGCCTTTTCGGGAGTCTGGATAAAGCCTGCGTTTTCCTGGATTTGTACGAAGATTTCCTTCCCTTTGATTTCGTCGATATGAACAACAAGGACTCCATTTTCGCCCTATTGTCATACCTGTACGGTAAAGGGCATAGGGAAATAGGCTTTGTCCGGGGGACATTCCAGACGCCGAACTTCTCCATGCGCGAAGAAGCGTTCAGGCAAGGACTCGCCAGACAGAAACTTGCATTCAACGATAAGTATATTTTCACTGTCGATCAGACATTTCATGGCGCCTACCGGGATATGAAAAAAATCCTCGGCACTGCGCCGCCGCTTCCCACCGCGCTCGTCTGTGACAACGATATAATTGCATGCGGCTGCCTCAAGGCCATAAAGGAACACGGCATAAAAGTACCCGAAGATCTTTCCATTGTCGGTTTCGACAATCTTCCCTTATCTTCGGTTGTCGATCCGCCTCTGACCACTATCGAGGTTTCGAAAGCGCAGATCGGCAGAACGGCTATTGAATTGCTGTACAGGCGGATCCATGCGACATCGGCATTGGAAGCCACGAAAGTGCTGATAAGCGGCAGTCTGGTCGAGAGAGGCAGCGTAGCCGATTTACGTGGCGAAACGCCGGATCTCTGAATATACGGAATTCCTGCGATTTCATTTGACAAACTCCTCCCGGTGCATTAATAAAGTTTCTCAGGATACCGTTGGTATGGAAAAGAACGTGCTTACCGGCAAAAAACCGATAGGGGCATGTAGTGAAAAAAGTGATATGCATAGCGACGGTCATCGGGACGCTTCTTACGGGGTGTTCGCCTTTTGCATTGAATATAAAGGGCTACACGTACCAGGAAGAGGATCTCCGCAGTGCCTGGGCCAGGGTATCCTCCCATAGATATATCCATGATTTCGGCGAATATTGGGCCAGTCCGGCGGAATTCGAATCAAAAGGCGGCGGCGATTGCGAAGACTTCGCGATCGCTTTGGTGTACCGCCTCGGTACGGCTTCGCGCTCCGTATGCATCAGAAACCCGCAAGGCGGCTTTCACGAAATCGTAAAATTCAAAGACCGTTATCTGGAGCCCCAACGATACGGTATGTATTACCAAAAAAGCGATCTGAACATTCTTTGGGAAATGAGCTACAACGACACGATGGGCGTGGCCACCATATGGGGAGTAAAAGCCCTGGAGCCGAATCAGGAACGCGCCCAGGATTCGTGCATCGCGGCGTTCGACGGCCAGGTCGCGGGGTTCGATATCTGATTCTTCGCTCTTTCTTTACGCCACTTCCGCCTACGCCACTTCCGCCTACGCCACTTCCGCCCGGCGCGGGTACAGGTATTTCTGGAATCCCGCGAACACTCTGTTGATCTCATTCGGCTTGCCAAGGGCCGCTTCGGCATCGTACAGCGAGTCATATTTCAGCCTGAGCAGGGGCGAAAGCTTTTCCAGGGCGAGTTCTTCCACGCCGACGGTTACATAATGGGAGAGCACGAAGTCGAGGAAGATGCGCTGTTTAGGCGTAAAATGCTGTGTGATTATGACTTTGGCCTTTACCGCCCGTTCTTCCCGCGAAAGCGGCGGCAGGGCGTAGGCCACATTGGCCAGCACGTCGAATAGATCGCTGTTTTCCGCATCGATGATCCTCTGCATTTCGGCCAGCTGGTCGTGGCCGAAGCCCTTTTCTGCGAGTCCCTGCAGGAGTTGCGCACGCGTGTCGGGCAGGCTCCAGATGGCGCGCAGTTCATCCTCGTTCTTGAAAAATTCGGGCAATTTGCCGAACAGCATTTCCATGAACATAGCAGCCGATATTGGCGTGCCGTCAGGGTGCCAGAAGCTCGTCACCATCATGTGCTGGATGCTGCGTTCCTTGCCGTCGGCGAGTTTTACCTTGATCCGCATTCGCGGTTCGCGTTCGCGGACTCCCTCGTTTTTCTCGCCCTTTCCGTCGCCGGGATAGTCGGGCCGATCGGGCGTATCAGTCGAGTATAAGTCAAGTTATCAGTCAAGCTTATTGGCGGGCTTGAGGTCACGGAAACCAGAACGACAGCTCGGCGGAGGTGTAGGCGTAGATGTCGGTGATTTTCTGGTAGAACATCCGTTCGCTCAGTCTGATCTCGGAGATAGAAAAATCCCGCAATATATTATCAGACAACTGTCTGAACTTGGCTGCTCTAGCGGAGTTCATCCGGCAGTATGCCGGAAATCCCGACATACTGCGTTTTCATCCAGTTCTCCGCTTTCGAGAATATTTCTCAAATGCTCCATACTGGTGCTCCGGATCTTATCGAAAAGCAGGCTAATCAGTTTCTGAGTGAGTCAGGCAGTCTCATCCCCGATTCATACTTCAATACCATTCTTTCCTGCCGCCTGAGCGAAGATCAGGAAGTCGGCGGTGCTGTTGCGGATTTGCAGCTTTTTTGCTCATGGGCGGCTTCCTGCAACAGGCCGGAATTTGTCCTGGAAAATATGAAGAATCTGAAGTCCCATGACAAAGGTCATACATTTGAAGTAATTACCAGAACATTGCAGAAAGAACTGGGCTACCATATTGATTACAGTATAATTGACGGGCGGCATTGGGTTCCCCAGCACCGTGAACGTATTGTTATTGTTGGCTTCAGGGAGCCGACACTTTTCAGCCTTGATACAATAAAAATGCCTGAAGCAGGGAAAATGAAAATTGGTGACATACTCCATAAAACAGATGGTTCCGAGCCGTACATTGAACATGACGAAAGCAGATACTTCGACCATGAGCAAAATTGCATACAGAGTAAATATACCCTAACATTTTTTCCGGCGGAGATTCCGTTACCGGATCAAGGATAAGCGATTATCCGGTACTCCGGATTTGGTATTCCCCAAATATCATGCAGTCATTTTTGTACATGGATGATTTTTGCATGGACATGACTGCGGTTATTTCAGGATTCCAAAAACAAGAACCGATTTTTGGGTACAAAAAATTGAAACAAACAGGCATAGGGATGCGAACGTTCTGAACCATCTTAACGCTAATGGCTGGCGTAGTTGCATAGTCTGGGAATGTGCTGTCAGAGGGAAGAAACAGTTATTAATGATAGATGATTTAATTAACCGGATTTCCGACTGGCTGATATCTGATAGTGTATGGCTGAAAGTAAGGAAATTAGCAGAGAAGTGATATAGTGTATCACTGGTTTTTCGGACAATTTTGACGACTGATTTGCATCTTATTTCTCAAGAAGGATCAAGAGCAAAATGGAAATGAATTTCGGCCGTTTCTCCGGTAGATATTGTCATCAAACGACTCCAGGTAATTCTACGGTAAATGTACATCCCATATCCGGATTGTTTGCCGCAGATATCGTACCGTCATATCTCTGTATAATTGAATAGCAAATAGAAAGCCCCAGACCGAGATTGCTTTCCTGTCCCTTTTTGGTCGAAAAGAAGGGTAAAAATATATTTTTAAGCTGCTCTTCTTCAATCCCTGTTCCTGTATCGTGAACTTCCATCCTTACTTTCCTGCCCATGGGCCCTCTTGAAGAAGATACTGAGATTATTATCTCCCCGCCATCAGGCATCGACTCGAAACTGTTCTTTATCAAATTCAATATTACCTGTTTGAACTCATTCCGGTTTAGCCGCACAAGTTCCCTTTGTTTTGCAGGCTTGATAGACAGGGCAATTTTTCTATATTTCGCGTTGAACTTCAGCAAATTTATTGTTTCTTCGATTATATCTGTGATATCGACTTCTTCAATCTCTGCGCTTGTACTGTCCGAGAATGTCACAAGGTTGCTGACTATTTGCGATATCGCGACCATCTCTTCGTGCACCGTATTGACTATCGCAAGAAGAGCGGGATCACAAAGGTTGTAGCTCAAGAATGTCAGATAATTATATATGATTTCCAGTGGATTGTTGATCTCATGCGCTACACCTGCTGCGAGCAATCCGACTGAGGCCAATTTTTCGGAGAGAATAAGCTTGTCCTGCAGTTTTTCAAATTCGGAGACATCTTCCAGTATGATTATATTCCCTATCAGTTTTTCGCCATTATGTATCGGCATGGTTTTTATATTTACGACCACTTCTTTAGTGCCGATCACTATTGATACTCGATAGAAGGTATGTTCTTCATATGAAGCGAATGCTTCCATGATCATTTCGTAGGCATCTGCGTTTCGGGGGCCGAACATGCTTGAAAAGGGTGTTTTATAGTAGCGATCTGCGAGTCCGAAAAATTGCTTGCAGCTGTCATTTACCAATTCAATCTTGTTATCGTTATTCGTTACTATCAGGTTTATCGGCAAAAACTGTAAAATTGCTTCATTGTACTTCAGAAGATTGTTAAAATCCCTGCTTGCAGCTTCATCAGCTTCGCTGCTGATCTGAGTGTATGTAAGACGCAGAAGACTCATTTCATCGATGTTGCGTACTTTGTCGGTAGTAAGAATACGCCCGTTTCGCATAATGCTTACTTTATCCGCGATATCGTAGATATCCTCAATTTTATGCGTTATGAGCATCAGGCCCATTCCAGCTGCTACTCTCTCTTTCAGCATACCAGATATTTTTCGATGATATTCCGCATTCAGATTATCCAGACCTTCATCAATGATGAGAAATGTAGTTGCTGTCTGGAGGCTGCGAATGATATCAATGACTGTTCTCTCTGACAAGTTGAGAGAGTTTATTCCGGCAGCTGGGTTAATGTTGATTTTATATTTTTCAAATAACTCTGCGGTGGCGCTCTCCATATGGCGTTTGCTTATCCATATCCCCCGGTTCACGACATGATTGGCATAAAAAAGGCTTTCCGCTACTGAAAAATTGTCATTCAATAAAATGTTCTGATACACCATTTTTACGCCGATCTTTAGGATCGTCTTTGAACGGGGTAACGGCGCCAGTTCTCCGTTGATCTGTACAGTGCCCGAACGAGGAATCAGCGATCCTGACAGTATCATGGCCAGGCTTGATTTCCCTGCGCCGTGTTCACCGACGAGCGCATGAATTTCGCCAGGGTACAGAGAGATATTTACGCCATTCAGGGCAAGTATCGTGCCGTAGGAATAAGATACGTCTTCAAGACGTATAATCGGGCTATTTCCTTCATTCATCATCATATATCCTAGACATTATCTTTAGAAATACCATACTGCGCAATCTTCTTATATAGAGTATTTCTGCTCATATTTAAGCGTTCCGCAGCCATCTTTTTATTGTATTCGCACATGTCAAGCATCTTTCTGATGATATCTGCTTCAGCCTCAGATCGAGGATCGCGCCCGTATTTGCTGCTAAAGCCGATACCCATGGACGGAGCTTCTCCTTTTGTGCTTTTTCTTTCCCAAAGAGGATCTTTCCCACCATTCGTACTCGCAGAAGCGGTACTGCCTGTCTTTCTCAATGAAAGCATAGGAGGCAGATCGGTAATCAGTATCGTCGGACTTGATGCCATAGAACAAGCATACATGACGGTGTTCTTTAACTCACGGACATTGCCTGGCCATTTATATTCCAGCAGTATGCCCATAACGCCGGGAGAAATTGTCTTGAAAGCCCGACTGGTTGATTTATTGAATTCGTCCAAAAATCTTCGCGCAAGTACAGGAATATCTTGGGGCCGTTCACGCAGAGGAGGGATCGTCAACGTCACAGCATTCAAACGAAAATATAAATCTTGCCGAAAATCACCACGCTGCATGAGCAAATCAAGATTCTGATTGGTGGCCGCTATGAACCTGACATCGATTTTGACATTGTTGGAGCCACCAATTCTCCTCAACTCAGAATTTTGCAGTACTCGAAGTATTTTTGCTTGTATTGATGATGGCATGTCCCCAACTTCATCAAGGAGCAAAGTGCCGCCATTCGATCGCTCAAAAATCCCCTGAAATGAAGTTGTTGCGCCTGTGTATGATCCTCGTTCATGTCCGAAAAGTTCGTTATCGAGCAGGCTCTCGGGAAAAGCAGCGCAATTTATCTTCAGAAACGGTTTCGCACTGCGTGCGGATTTTGCGTGGACATAATCAGCCAACAATTCTTTTCCGGTTCCATTCTCCCCTCTGATAAGTACCGGCAATTCTGTCGTTGCAACCTTGGATGCCTGTATGAGCAGATCACGCATACTATTCGATTCGGCTGTCGGTCGGGGTGAAAGCTCTTCCATCCGATTTCGCAAATCCTGATTCTCTGCGGCAAGTTGTTTCATCTTCACTGCATTTTCCAGAATCTTTAGTAAATGCTTTACGTCCAGAGGTTTCTGTATAAAATCGTAAGCCCCCAGCTTCATCGACCGTACTGCATTGTCAACAGTCGCAAAGCCAGTAATCATGATCACCGGAAGAGACGGATTTTCTTCACGTATCATCTGGAGGCAATCCATTCCGTCTTCCTTTCCGAGCATTAGGTCGAGAAGGACGGCATCTATTTCTATAACATTTATTGTATCTATGGTTTCTTGAATATTTCTAACGCATTTGCAGAAATATCCTGCAGGCTCCAGTACCTTGGAGAGACTTTCGGCAACTCTCGCATTGTCATCTACAACAAGGAGCATCGGCATATGTTCACTTCCTTTACATGTCACCGCATAAATGTGTTAGAATATTGAACACAACCCTACACCCTGCTTTGGCTGCCGTCAAACAAAAAAACATTGAAAACTGGAAGTCTATATCAGGTATGGATATAGGTATTCCTTCCATTTAAATGAATATTTGGCTCGCTTTTTGCTTCTCTTCTCGGTAGAGGTATCGAAAGCAATCATGCCTAACCCGCTTTTGGAAGCCATCTCTCTCTCAAAAAGCTACGACGGAGTCCCTGCCATTCAGGATGTATCATTTACACTAATGCCGGGGACCATCCACGCTCTATGTGGTGAGAATGGTGCCGGGAAGTCCACACTTGTCAAAATCTTGATGGGTATTATCAACAAGGACGGGGGAGAAATACTTGTTGCCGGAAAGAAGGTTAATTTCCATTCTCCCCGCCAAGCACTCCACAGTGGCATATCCATTGTTGAACAGGAATTATCGCCTGTCCCGGATATGACCGTTGCAGAGAACATCTTTCTGGGCAGGGAGGGGACAGGATCAAATCCCTTCATAGATTATCGAACATTGAATCACAAAGCCCGGGAAATTTTGGAAAAACTCAACGTCGGTATCGATCCGCGCACAAAAATGAAGAAACTTAGAGTAGCTCAGACTCAGTTAGTGGAGATAGCAAAAGCCATTTCCTACGGATCTGATATCATAATCATGGACGAGCCGACTTCAGCCATCGGAGAGCGTGAAACTGAAAGACTCTTTGAAGTACTATCCTCATTAAGGGTTCATAATAAAGGCATTGTTTTCATTTCTCATAGGATAGATGAAATTTTTTCCATCTCCGACGAGATTACCATTCTCCGCGACGGAAGACTCGTTGACCATGGGGCTGCTTCCGAATTTGATCGGGACAAACTCATCAGCCAGATGATCGGCAGAAAATTAAACACCGAATATGTGAAAGAAAACATTCCACAGGATGAAGTTGTTCTTGAAGTCAAAAAGTTTTCCCGGAAACAGGAATTCAGCGATGTCAATATCTCGGTTCGCAAAGGTGAAATATTTGGAATTTTCGGACTCATGGGATCCGGAAGAACCGAGTTTTTGAACGCATTATATGGGGTCACAAAAGCAGATTCCGGTAAAATTTTCATAAAGGGGCGCGAGACCAAGCACTCCAGTCCAGGAAGTAATCTTCGCAAAAAAATCGCGTACGTTACGGAAGACCGTAAAGATACAGGTCTCGTGCTTAGCGGATCAGTAGGTGACAATATCAGCATTGCATCGTTGAAATCCATTTCGCATTTCGGATTTGTGAACCGCAAGTTGGAGCTCTCGAAAATTTCAGAAATGATCCACCTCTTTGGAATCAGGACCACGGGCCACAATCAGATAATTCGCCGCCTTTCTGGAGGCAATCAGCAAAAAGTTGTACTGGGCAAATGGATATTGATCGAGCCTTCTCTTCTTCTCCTTGATGAACCGACGAGGGGAATCGATGTTGGCGCAAAGCGTGAAATTTATAGGTTTATGTCTGAATATTCATCAAAAGGCAATGCAATAGTCATGGTTTCATCCGAGCTTCATGAAATCTTGGGAATGAGTGACCGCATTGCAGTGTTTAAAGAAGGCCATCTTGTGAGTATTCTTGATCGTAAGGATGCGAACCAGGAACGCCTGATGAGCCTTGCAACCTGAAGGAGAGAAGAAAAGCATGTCCGAAAAAAATGCGTCACACACTACGGATGCAACACCACTTCATCAGCAGGAACTCATGAAGAAATCCGAAGGACTGAAGGGTCTGCTGACTGACTACGGCATCATTTTTGTATTTCTTGCGTTCTGTATCGTTCTTGCAATCATTAATCCATATTTCTTGAAGCCGAAAAATCTGATCAACGTTCTGCGGCAAATATCCATAAATGGTCTTCTTTCCATCGCGATGACTTTTGTCGTACTTACTGGCGGCATAGACCTTTCCGTGGGGTCTCTCCTCGCCTTCGCGGGCGTAGTCGGGGGAAGCCTCGTTTCGACGTCTTTCGGCCAACGCGGGTATGTTTATCCGGTTTGGGTAGCAGTGCTGGCAGCTCTGGCGGCTTGCGCTCTTCTTGGATCATTTACTGGATTTCTTGTTTCCAAGCTGAAAGTGCCGGCGTTCGTAGCCACACTCGGAATGCTAAGCATAGCGCGCGGACTTACTTTCATCTATACGGATGGAATGCCGATACCAAATATCAATGAAAAATTCTTGTTCATTGGCCAAGGGGTGATCCTTGGAATACCTTTCCCGGTCATAATTTTCGCCTTTGTATTCATCCTCGCATGGATTACGCTGTATAAAACCCGTTTTGGCCGTTACATCTACGCAGTCGGGGGCAACGAAAAAAGCGCGACAGTATCAGGCATCAATACAAAGCTGATCAAATTTTCAGTCTACATTATATCAGGCGTTCTCTGTGCGTTAGGCGGTCTTATCCTTACTGCACGTACGACAGCGGGACTACCCCAAGCAGGCAGTAGCTATGAACTTGATGCTTTGGCTGCAGTAGTCATAGGAGGCACCAGCCTTTCCGGCGGGCAGGGTGATCTCGTCGGAACACTATTCGGAGCACTGATCATCGGTGTTCTTAATAACGGACTTGACCTCATGGGCGTTTCTTCCTATTACCAGCAAGTTTTCAAAGGTGCCCTGATCATTGGCGCCGTACTCTTGGACTCTACCAGAAAACGCAATGTCTGATTTTGTGATTAAGGCGTAGTACGAGACGCCCATTTGTTTTTTAGCGAACCACCAAGGAGGTAGGTCGTGAAAAAATTCGCTGCGGTAGTATTGGTTTTAGCCCTAGTTGCGGGGACCAGTTTTGGACAGGCCAAGAAGCAGTACAAGGTAGGCGCCGCCGTCTATGGACTGAAAGCTGAGTACATGAAGCTTTGGGCGACAGCACTTGAGCGGCATCCCGACGTGAAGAGTGGTCTGGTTAAAATCACCGTGTTTGATGGCCAGTACGATGCTTCCGTTCAGCAGTCTCAGTTTGAAACGATGGCTACGCAAGGTTATGATGCGATCCTCTTCGTACCGATCGACATCAATGCCGGCGCTGCGGCCGTGGCTGTGGCGGCAGCCGCCAATATCCCCGTCGTTGGCTCGAATACTCGCGTCAATTCAAATCTTCTGACCTCCTATATCGGATCCAACGATGTTCTCTCCGGCAAAATGGAAGCCGAAGCAGTACTGAAGGCGATCGGAGGCAAAGGCAATGTAGTCATCATCGAAGGCCCGATCGGCCAGTCGGCGCAGATCGAGCGCCGGAAAGGAAACCTTGAAGCACTCAAAGAATATCCGAATGTGAAAGTGCTCGAAATGAAAACCGCCAACTGGTCGCGTGCGGAAGCGTTGAGCCTCATGGAAAACTGGCTGAATGCATACCCCGGAAAGATCAATGGCATCATCGGTCAGAACGACGAGATGGCCTTGGGCGCCATCCAGGCTGTCAAACAGGCCGGACTCAGTATCAAGAATTTCCCCACAGCCGGAATTGATGGTGTAACCGATGCCATGATCGCCGTAAAGAACAACGAGATGGTATCGATCCTTCAGGATGCTACCGGCCAGGCTCAAGGTGCCCTCGACATCGCTCTCCGTGCGGTAATCGGCGAGAGCTATGTTCCTAAAGCCGCATTCTGGAAGACTGTCGACTGGGGGAAAACGATGCAGAAGCAGTACAACGTTCCGTGGGTTCCCATCACTCTTGAAAACGTCGATGCGCTTCTCGCAGAGCGCTCAGCGTTGACAGCAAGGTAAAACTAAACTATTCGGAATAACGGAAAGTCGCGGAAGGTATCGCCGTTTGGCAGCAGCTTCCGCGGCTTTCCTGAAGCCATCTTCAAGAAAAGAGGTCTGACCATGAATCCAGGGGATTTTGACAAAAATTTCAGCCTTGCGGGCAAAGTGGCTTTGATAACTGGGGGAGCAAAGGGTATAGGGAAAGCGATAGCCCTACTCTACGCCGACAAAGGTGCGAATCTGGCCCTGATCGATATTGCTGCAGAGCTTGATACAGTAGTCGCCGAGGCTAGGACGAAGGGTGCCAAAGCAATCGGTATCAAGGCAGATCTCAGATCAAAGACAGAACTTGCACGCGCAGTGAATACCGTCATCGCTGAATTTGGACGCATTGATGTACTTGTCAACAATGCTGGCGTAGCGCTCCTTGATGAAGCGGAAAACCTCTCTGAAGAATGGTGGGACCTTACCATGGCCGTCAACCTCAAAGCACCATTTCTGCTATCCCAGCTCGTCGCTAAAGAGATGATGAAAACAGGTGGTGGGCGTATCATATCCATGGCAAGCCAAGCCGGAATCATAAGCCTAGACAGGCACGTCGCATATACGACCAGCAAGGCAGCGATCATTGGGATGACAAAAGTGCTTGCATGTGAATGGGCGGAATTTGGCATCAGAGTTAATTGCATCAGCCCTACAGTCATTCTTACCGAACTTGGAGAAAAGGCTTGGGCAGGAGAGGTTGGTGAAGCGATGAAGAAGAAAATTCCTGCTCGTCGCTTCGGTTATCCTGAAGAAGTGGCTGCCTGCGCCGTATTCCTTGCAGCAGATGCTTCCGATCTGATTACCGGTTCCAACCTGGTGATAGACGGCGGATATACGGTGCAATGATTGTAGGGTTTGCCGCCCTAATAAAAATATTTCTGTATACGGCTGAATGCCCCAAGGAGAAGAGCGATGCAAAGAATTTTGAACGACCCGACTATGGTCGTTGAAGATATGCTCCGCGGATTTGTAAAAGCTCATTCCGACAAAGTCAGGGCTACCGATAACCCAAGAGTACTTGTGGCTCTCAATGCGCCGGTAAAAGGCAAAGTAGGGATTGTTACGGGTGGCGGGTCGGGGCATAAACCCGCCTTCATAGGCTACCTTGGTCGTAATCTGGTCGATGCGGTCGCTATTGGCGAGATCTTTTCCAGTCCTCCCGCTGTCTCCTTCTTGGATGCTTTCAAAGCGGCCGATTCGGGTGCAGGTGTAGCTTGTCTATATGGCAATTACGCAGGTGATAATATGAATGTAAAAATGGCGATACAAGATGCTGCCGATGCAGGCATACGCGTCAAGACTGTAATTGCCAATGACGATGTACCTTCTGCGTCCTCTTTGGAGCGCAGGAAGCGGCGGGGCGTAGCCGGCGAAGTGCTGATGTGGAAAGTCGGAGGCGCAAAAGCTGCGCTTGGTGGCAGTCTCGAAGAAGTCATCGCCGTTTCCCAGAAGGCTATCGATAATACTCGAAGCATCGGTCTGGGCTTGTCCCCCTGTACAATTCCCGCAGTCGGCAAGCCCAATTTTCTGATCGAGCCTGGTAAAATGGAACTCGGTATCGGTCATCATGGAGAACCCGGCGTGCGGGTTACAGAGCTTCAGTCAGCAGCAAAAGTCGCCGAAATGTGCACGGAAATCATTCTACCGGATCTTCCCTTTGCTGAAGGCGATGAAGTTGTCTGTCTTGTATCTGGTCTGGGCGCTACTCCAGTAATGGAACTATATATTTTCTTCAATGAAGTCGAGAAAATACTGCATAGATCAGGAATTAGAATATATCATCCATATGTAGGAAATTACTTCACAAGTCTTGAAATGTCCGGTGTTACACTCACCCTCATGAAAGTTGACAGAGAACTGAAGCAACTTATCGACCTGGAATGCGATTCCATGGGCCTCACTCAATTTGGAATACAGCCATGAGTTGCAAAGCTGTTTCCGATGCTTCCAGTGCCGCAATCGTTCTTGATCTTGTTCGTACTATTGATGATAACGCAGCACTACTAAGCGAAGTGGACGGTGCTATCGGCGATGGCGATCATGGCATCAATATGCGAAAAGGATTTGATCGTTTTGCAAGTATAGCCAGTGAGAAAAAAATTGTTTCCGCCTCGGAGGCATTCCAGTATCTCGGCACTACATTGATGACTGAGATTGGCGGCTCAATGGGCCCACTGTATGGAAGCTTTTTCCGGGCAATGGGAAAAGTCGCGCAGAAAGCTGGAACCATTGATACTTCTGCCTTTTTGGCCATGCTTAAGGCTGGTGCTCAGAGTGTGATGGATATCGGCGAGGCACGTCGCGGCGACAAGACCATGCTGGATACCTTGCTTCCTTCCATCGATACATTTGAGGAATCAATGCGATCCGGAGCGGATTTCATCGATGCCCTGCAAGCCATGTCGGTCAAAGCTGATGAATCGGCATTGACCACCAAAAATATGGTGGCTAAAGTAGGCCGTGCCGCTCGTCTCGGTGACCGCTCCAGAGGTTTTCAGGATGCTGGGGCTACGTCCTGTTCGTTTATTCTGCAATCGATGGCCAAAAGTATAACAACCATGTTGTCCTGG
>Ga0074199_1000250_pt1 | contig 103602 bp, 108 predicted proteins | sample EPASupsiteSAE347_FD_64528 | JGI IMG/M metagenome (GOLD analysis project Ga0074199, IMG submission 64528) | Bioremediated contaminated groundwater from EPA Superfund site, New Mexico - Sample SAE3-47 | ecosystem: Environmental > Aquatic > Deep subsurface > Groundwater > Contaminated ...
GAAATAGTACGAGAGGAACTTTCATTCGGCGCCACTGGTCGATCGGTTGTCCGACAGGGCAGTGCCGAGCAGCTACGCGCCAAGGGATAAAAGCTGAAAGCATCTAAGCTTGAAACCCGGCCTAAAAAGAGACTCCGTTGAGGACACGGGTAAAAGACCCGTTTGATAGGCTTGGGATGTACGCACGAAGGCAACGACGTGTTCAGTCCGCAAGTACTAACGTCCAAACACTAGTGCTCACCACGTTAAACCCAGACGAAATTCTGAGTGCAAACCTTATATTCTATCCTGACATACAGGATAGGGTATCATCCTACACGGCTGCCAAGGTGGCGGAGCGGCCACGCGGTTGACTGCAGATCAACTACACTCCGGTTCAAATCCGGACCTTGGCTTTCGGAGAAGTGCGAAGCACTTCGACGATGAGAAGAACTGCTTGCAGTTCTTCGATTCGGCTGAAGTCAACAACGTGCTCCCCGTTACAAAGCATCTAAAGCAAACAACATGTGGTGATTGCGGCCATAGCTGTCGGGAAACACCTGGTCTCATTCCGAACCCAGCAGTTAAGCTGACACACGTAGTATGCTGTACTGAGGTACGCGAGTCCCCGGGAACCATACCAAGCTGCAATCACCTTCCTTACTTACCCCGACTGTTCTAGAAACGTTTCGACAACGAGCGGATGCTCTTGTCATGTCATTGTATCTATACACGGATACCGGCAGGTCCGCGGCCTGCGTGACAAATAAAAAAGAGGGAAAAAGATCGGGCCCTGCCTGCCTTACCTCCGGCGCCGGATTACCATTCCCGCTGCCACAACGATTGCGACGGGTATGGCATGCCGGAGCGGGGCTGTCGGGGTCGTATGCGGGGCCGGAACGCTCGTCGGGACTGTTGTGGCGACTGCGGTTGTAGCCCGGGACATCGGACTTCCCGTAGCCGTGACCCGGGTAGTTGTTGGAACGGGTGTCAGGATGACTGTCGTCGATCCGATGGCATACAGATTCTTATCGTTACTCCCGACATAGACGACACCGTTTGCAATGGCCGGTGACGAATCCACCCACTCTCCGGTAACAAATCTCCATTTCTCCTTTCCTGTTGTCGCATCAATGGCATACAGATTTTTATCCCGGCTCCCGACATAGACAACATCGTTTGCGACCGCCGGGGATGAGACCACCCGGTCGCCAGTTGTAAACTTCCATTTCTCCTTTCCCGTTGAGGCATCGATGGCATACAGGTTGTTATCCCGGCTCCCGACATAGACAACACCGTTTGCGACCGCCGGGGATGAGACCACCCAGTCTCCCGTAGCGAACCTCCATTTCTCGTTCCCCGTTGAGGCATCGATGGCATACAGGTTCTTGTCCTCGCTCCCGATATAGACAACATCGTCAGCCACAGCCGAGGATGACGCCACCCGATCGCCTGTAGCGAACCTCCATTTCTCGTTCCCCGTTGAGGCATCGATGGCATACAGGTTCTTGTCCTCGCTTCCGACATAGACAACCCCGTCTGCCACCGCCGGAGAGGAATCCATATAATCTCCCGTAGCGAACCGCCACTTCTCTTTTCCCGTTGAGGCATCGATGGCGTACAGGTTTTTATCTGTACTCCCGGCATAGACAACCCCGTCTGCCACTGCCGGGGATGAATACACCCAGCCCCCCATCGCGAACCGCCACTTCTCCTTTCCTGTCACGGCAGCAACCGCATACAGGTTCTTGTCCTCGCTCCCGACATAGACACTCCCCCCGGCAACCGTGGGGGAGGTAAACACGTGCTCCCCTGTCGCGAACCGCCACTGTTCCTTTCCCGTGATCGCATCGATGGCATACAGGTTCTTGTCCTCGCTCCCGACATAGACAATGCCGTTAGCCACCGTTGGGGATGAATAGACAATCCCGCCCGTGGCGAAATGCCAGAGTTCAGAATTTCCCGGTTCAGTACCTTCGTTACCATAAACTCCGGTATGTTCCGGGTTGGCCCGGAACATTGCATCTTCAGCAGAAGCGGGAACAACACAGACAAAGAAAAGAGAGACGATCAGGAACAGGATACAGAGATTGCCTGAATAAGGATTATGGAATCGTCTTTTGGAATAACCGTTGTCTGAATCTTCCATATCTTTATATCTCCTGGCTCTTTGATGGTCACGTTATTATCAGGATTTCAACAATACAAAAAAAATTAAAAAAATGATCGTAATGCCTCTTCCAGGCTGTGCAGGGCGTTGTCGAACGGGGCATGCGTAGTCGACTGCTGTACCGGGGCGGTCGTAATGCCCGCAGCAGTGACCTGGAACGGGATCAGGAAATAGGTATCATGGGTATACGTGCCATCGTGGGCCTCCCCCGTGCTGATCGCTTCGATAAGCGCATCTGCCGCGTCGCTGCCCTGCAGGCTCCCCGGACCGGTGATCTTGAAGAGGTTTGCGCTGCTGTTGTTCTGCAGGTCACGGACATACTCCCCGCTGACAACGAAGTCAGCCTGGTTGTCTGCCATCGGGTGTTCTGCGATGAGGTAGTTCTGCCCGGTCGGGAGGTTTCCCGACAGTGCCGCGTCGGCAGTAAAGGTGAAGGTAGTATCGGAAAGTACCGGTGTAGTTGTCGTATAGGCATAATTGTCCCCGAATATCCAGATCCGGATTTCCGGTGGATCGCCTTCAGCGGTCCCGGTCACGGTGAATGGCTGCCCCCTGGAAACGGTTGCTGGGGAGATAGTTCCCGCGATGAAGGGTTTTTTGATTATTATGCTGGTTGTGCCATAGGGGGCCTCCGCCAGACGATCTTCCGAGAGCGGCATGCTCACGGCATAAAGGGTATAGGATCCGGCATCCAGCTTGAGACCTGACGTGTACCATGGATAGTCCCAGGTTGTATCCTGCCGGGTTTTCACGGAGGTAAATGTTTCTGGGTTCCCGCTGACCACTGCCTTGTCGGGGGCTGTGAGTTGCACTCCCGTTGCCTGGAGGTTGGGACCGGTAAGGAAGAGATAGGTGGAATCCGAACCGGTATTCCGGCCACTGAGGGATACCTTCTCTCCCAGATAGTACGATCCATCCCCCTGTGCGATAACAAAAACTGCCGGTTTCTCTGTCGGGACGGTTGTAGCAGCTGGTGGCTGGGATGTTGTGGTTCCCGCAGCAGTGACCCGGAACGGGATGAGGGCATACGTATCATTGGTATAAGTGTGATCGTGTGCCTCCCCTGCGCTGATCGCTTCGATAAGCACATCTGCCGCGTCGCTGCCCTGCAGGCTCCCCGACCCGGTAATCCTGACGATATCCTTCCCGTTGTTCGGTTTCAGGCTGCGGATATACTCCCCGCTGACAACAAAGTCAGACCGGTTGTCTGCCATCGGGTGATCTACGATGAGGTAGTTCTGCCCCGTCGGGATTTTTCCCGACAGTGTGGCATCGGCATTGAACGTGAAGGAAGCATCGGACTGGACCGGTGTCTCTGACGTATAGGCATAATTATCGCCGAATATCCAGATCCGGACATCCGGGGGAAGCCCTTCTGCAATCCCGGTCACCGTGAACGGCTGCCCCTGGACAATATCCGGAGAAGAGATCGCCCCGGAAATGAACGGTTTTTTTATGATAATCCCGACATTGGCGGCACCCGCCCCCAGCTGGTCCGTTGCGTTGGGCTGGCCAACGGCATAAAGGGTATAGGTCCCGGCATCCAGCTTGAGACCGGACGTGTACCAAGAGTAGGTCCATGCTTTATCCGGTTGTGTCTTCACAGACGTGAATGAATCTGCATTTCCGTTGACTACCGCTTGCAGGGGTGAGGTAAGTTTTCCCCCACTGGCGGGGATGCCGGGTCCGTTCTTGAATGTGGTGGGGCCGGTCATGAAGAGGTAGACGGTGTCGGTATCGGGACTCAGTCCGCGCAGGACTACTTTTTCCCCCAGATAGTAGGACTGGTCACCGTCAGCGGAGATCGTCACTCCCGTGAATGGTCGTTTGAGGATAAAATTGACGCCGGCGGCACCCGCGCCCAGCCGGTCCTTTGCTTTCGGCTCGCCCGTGGCAAAGATAGTATACACTCCGCTATCCAAAGGGAGAGTGGCTGTGTGCAATGTGTATTCCCAGATTGTATCGGGGTTTGTTGTCGCTACGGTAAATGTGTCCGGGTTTCCACTGACCGCTGTTGTGCCGGGCGATGTAAGTTTTACACCGGTTGCCGGAAGGTTGGGCCCGGTCATGAAGAGGTAGACGGTGTCGGTATCGGGACTCAGGCCCCGCAGGACGATATCTTCCCCAAGATAATAGGACTGGCCTCCCTCATCGGAGATTGTTACTCCCGTGAATGGTCGTTTGAGGATAAAATTGACGCTGGCAGCACCCGTGTCCAGCCGGTCCTTTGCTTTCGGTTCTCCCGTGGCAAAGATAGTGTACACCCCGCTATCCAACGGGAGGGTGGCTGTGTGCAATGTGTATTCCCAGGTTGTATCCGGCTGAGTTTTCACAGACGTGAATGAATCTGCATTTCCGCTGACCACTGCCTTGTCGGGAGACGTGAGTTGTGCCCCTGCTGCCGGAAGGTTGGGCCCGGTCAGGAGGAGGTAGACAGTACCGGCATCGGGACTCAGGCCCCGCAGGACGATATCTTCCCCAAGATAATAGGACTGGCCCCCCTCGGTGGAGATCGTTACTCCCGTACCTGCAGAGACGCAGGATATCAGCAGGGCTGCTGCCCCCCATGTGAGGAGCAGTAATAACATTGTCCGGAACCCGGACGGCCTGTTGTTGATTGGTTTTGACATATGTAAATGTATACACATTTACAATATAAATTAATCGGCCGGGTTTTGATCCGGTGTTTCCCGGGTGGCCGAAAGAGGAGGCGTACAGGCTCTGGATCATGCCTGCACGCACAGGTTTCCAATACAATATGTAATGTAGGGAGTTCTGGGTCAACGGACCCGGGCGCTTACGATGTCTTTACATACCGGTAGAGGTTTAGCATCGCAATTCCCCCGGCCGTTACGACAACAACCACAACGATCGTCAGCGCAAGCACATACAGGACGCCGCCAACCAGCCACCCGTGCGGTGGGGGCCAGTGATCTGTCGGGATATTCCCGCCCGCAATTGCCGGGAAGAGCAGGGATGCGAGCAGGGCCGTGAATATAATAACACCAAGGCTGAGGATACAGATCGCGATCTCCCATTTGATCGATCTCATCAGTGCAAACGATCCCATTACAGCCTCCCGCAGGCTCTTCTCCTCGATCACGAGCAGAGGCACTACAAACAGGGTCAGGGTAAAGAGGAGTATGTTGATTGCGGATAGGACAAGTGCATCCTTGAGCCCATAATAGATGGGTGCAAAACTCAATTCAAAAGCCCCGCCGGACAGGATGGCAATCGACAGGTTCGGGTCGAGGAAATTGAAGGGTGTATAATTGAACACCGAACTCAGGAATTGGAAGATAATCAGGCCTGGCTGATAGGCCCAGCAGCAGGTAGTAACGAGCAGGGAACCGGTAAAAGCCATAATTGCCGACAATCCGGCGAGAGGTTTCAGGTATTTCGCGGCACGGGCAAGTCCGTGGAAGAATGGTGCGGGGGCCCCGTTCCTTGAAGTGAGGCAGAGGATAAGGCTTGATGTCAGGATTACCAGACAGCATATCGTTATGAACTCAATTCCAAATGTCAGGACAAACGTCTGGACTGCAGAAAAGAGTAACCGGGAATTATCGGGGTAGAAGTCCGGATACCAACGGGTAATAGTAGGATCGGTAAAGAACCGCCATTGGCTCATGAGGGGATCAATGAAAGCCCGCCACTCCAGTGATGAAGGAATTGCATAAAGCGCACCCACGATGATACAAATTCCGGTGAATACAAGTGCGAACGCGAGCGGGAACAGGAAAAGCCGCGGGTTATGGATAAGGGTACCTATACCGGACAGAGCAGCCCCGGCCCCTCTCCGGAATGTACCTTCCCTGCCGGCTCCGCGATCCGGGGGACCTTCCTGGAGAGGCCCCATCGGGATATCTATGTCTGTGTGCAGTATATGCACTGACGGTAGTTTTCGGCACAAGCCCAAGCAGCGGGGAACAATTCCGGAGATGAGGTGCATCAGGGCCTCTCCCCGGCAGATTCAGTGGTTCCGGCGAGCTGCCTGCATGTAACATTGTTGTAAAGATCCCATGCGGCGATCCCCCCGACCGTTGCCACGACCATCGCAACGCTGGCCAGTGCGATATCATAGAGGAGGCCCAGAGCTATCCAGGGGTCGGTGGGACGATAGTAGGTAGCGAGGGGTGTGACCATCCCGTGTGCGGCCTGGATGAGCAGGTACGCCAGGAACATACCGGATACGATAACGCCAAGGAAGATACCGCAGGTCACAACAACGCCCGCCGTTTTTTTCAACAGGACAAACGAACCCGCCACAGCGTCACGGATGGTTGCTTTCCCGAGGACGATGAGGGGTATGACGAACGGAGTCAGGACGAGAAGGAACAGGTTGATTACCGAAAACATCAGGGTCACCCTCAATCCCGGATAGATCCATAACAGAACCGATCGTCCTCCATAACCAGGGATCTCGGTGAAGATGTCCATGGGGGGCAACCGGCTCAGGTTGAAGGGGTACTGGCTGAGCGTGGTGAAGAGGAAAGAATCGATCTGCCCGAGTCCATGGTGGTAGAGGAACAGGAGCTCCGGGGTTGGGAATCGTGAGGGAATATACGTGAGAACAATGACGAGCAGCATGCATGCGAGTGCCAGCACAAACGACCATGAAGAGAGTGCTTTAACGAATCTTTTTGTTCCAGCAAGCCCTTTGAAAAACGAGACAGCCCTCCCCTCCTTTGACGAGAGGCTCAGGACAAGCCCGGCCAGGAGGAACACCAGACAGAACATGGTTGCGAGTTCGATGAAAAACTGCCATGCGATCCAGCTGAGTTCCATGTGGAGGTTGTAACTGAGGTACCAGAACGCGGCCTGACCGATGGTATTTCCCACTAACACAATCCCGGCAAGGATGGTAAACCAGAGGAGCTGCCGGTTCCGGTTCAGGGTCCTCATGCCTGAGAGGGCCGCGTCGATTCCCGGTCGGATCGTTTCGGCACCCCCGCCTCCGGCGCCAGGTTCACCCTCGCAGACCGCTTGTGGTGCGAATCCGAAATCCGCCTGCATCGTATACACCGTCGGTGGTTTCCGGCACAGGCCGAGCCAGTATCCTATAATTTCCCCAAATGAGGTCATTGTATCTCCTCCCGAATTTTTGCATGCCGGTAGAGGGTCAGCGCTGCAATCCCCCCGATCGTTGCTACGATAAGCGTAAAGCCGGCCAGGGCAAGACTGTACAGAAGGCCGAGTGCAATCCATGCATCGCCCGGGTGTGGGGACGGAATACGCGTTATACTATTGGAAATTTCCACGGTACTTATCCCGGTAAACTGGAAGAGCAGGAACGTGAGCGAGGCAGCGAATACTACCAGTCCAAGGCCGAGAACGCAGGCCGACAGCTCTCCCCGGATGTTTTTCATCAGAGTAAACGATCCAAAAAATGCTTCCCTGAGGTGTTTTTTCTCAAGCACAAGAAGAGGAACAACAAACAGGGTCAGGACAATGAGGAATACATTGATTGCTGAAAAGACCAGCGTATGGATGAATGCATTCGGAAATCCCGAGCCAGAACCCGGCAACACACCGCCGGGAAGGTAGGCAGCCAGGACGTCCGGATTGAGGGACCAGTTGAAGGGGTACTGGCTGAACACGTTGAACAGAAAATTATACAGATTCCCGTAGATATCGAAAGCATGGATCCACGGTATATTCAGCGAAGCCAGGGTCCAGCCGGCAGTAAAGAGCAGCGTGCCTGCGAATGCCACGACCACGGACCACCCGGCAAGGGGTACCAGGCATTTTCTTACTTTTTTAAGCCCAAGAAGGAAAGAGACAGGAGTGTCATCGTTATGAGAGAGACTCAGAATAAGGCCGGCACATAAGACCAGGAGGCAGAACACTGTTGGGAGTTCGACGGCGAATGCTATAAACGGTGATCCGATGAGATCGGATCTATAGGTCATACTGAAAACTATAAGTATCCCCTGGATGATGAGATGCCCGACCAGCACGAGACCTGCGATGAGCGCAAACCAGAGGAGCTGCGGATTTTGGATCAGCGTTTTCGCGCTGGATACTGAGATATAAAATCCCCTTCGGATACCGCCGGGCCCGCCATCATCCGGCCGGGAGGAGTGGCCCGTGTCCGGCTGGACCGGAATTACCGGCTGAACCATGCGGACTGCCGGTTGTTTCCGGCAGAGGCCCAGCCAGCAGTCCGTTAGTAAAGTGAGGAATGTCATTGCATACTTCCCTGCGACTTCGTATCCCGGTACATCTCAAGCGTCGCGATCCCCCCGATCGTTGCCACGATAAATGAAAATGCAACGAGTACGAGGTTATAAAGAACGGCAAGGGTAATCCATGGAACGGTGGGATGGAACATAACTGTATTATAGGGATCCACTATGCCAGATGCAGCCTGGACGAGCAGGTACGTCAGGAACACACCGAAGACAACAATGACAAGGAATGCAGCACAGGTAACGATCTCCGCCCCGATCTTCTTCATCAGGGCAAACGATCCCATAACTGCCTCCCTGAGGGTCTTCTGCTCGAGTACGATGAGGGGCACGACAAACGGGGTCAGGATGAACAGGAGCAGGGTGATCGCAAGGAAGTTCATGGTCTCCATGAACCCGAACGGATAGATCAATAACAGCAGCGATCGTCCCCCATAGCCCGGAATCTCGGTTAACATGGCCCAGTCGAGTGTCCAGTTGAAGGGGAACTGGGTGATCGTGCTGATAACGAAATTAGAAGGCCCGAATATATGGAGGAACGGGAACTCAAGAGGCAGCCAGGTAAAAAGACCAACCCATATACGAAAGAGCAGTATTCCTGCGAGTGCAAGAATCATCGACCACAGGAGAAGTGGTTTCCAGTATTTTTTTGCCCCGGCAAGCCCTTCAGAAAACGATGTAGATCCTTCCTTCTTTGAAGAGAGGCTTAAAATAAGCCCCGCCAGCAGGAGCAACAGGCAGAACAGTGTTGCGAACCCAAGGAAAAAGTCCTGGGAATAATATCCGATGATATCCGGTTGCAGGGTCCTGTTGATATATCTGAGTGCCCCATTGCCGACAGCATTTCCGGCCAGCACCAGCCCGGCAAGGAGCCCAAACCAGAGGAGCTGCCGGTTCCGGTTCAGGGTCCTCATGCCTGAGATCGCTGCCCCGATCCCCCGGCGGATTATTCCCGATCCCCCGCCACCGCCATCCGGGAGTCCCTCATGGGCGGTCCCGGGCAGGTGAACAAAATCTGCCTGCAAAGTACGGACCGCCGGTGGTCTCCGGCACAGGCCGGACCAGTGTTCGGTAATTTCGGACAGCCGGGTCATTATGCACTCTCCCGGATCTTTTCCAGCAGTTCCTCTGCCATTTTCGTCGGGTCCTGGGTCTTTTCGAGTTTAATCCCCAATTCGGAAGCGAAATCCCAGATGAACTCGATGCACTTGGTGAACTCGTCACAGGAGATGCAGTCACCGTCGTGCTCGTACCATACCTGCAGGCCGTGCTTTTCCGAGACGAAGATATAGGCATTGGTCTGGAACGGGATGGATTTCCCGAACAGGATTCCTTTCTCTACATCGATCTTCTCGACCTGGATCCTGTTTGCCATGGCCATTTCCCGCAGCGATGCTTCGATCTTCTCGTCTACGACGCGGAGCGCCTGCGAAACTCCCTGGCGGGTGATGCCCTGCTCGTTGGCGATGGATATGTTCTGCATCCCCCTGCGGCGCATCTTCCAGAACCCGAACTGTTTCTCGTTCATGGGAAGGAACATATGTAAATGTATGGACGTTTACTGTATAAAACTTGCGTGAGTTCGATGATTATTTTACCACGAAAGGAGTGTGGTATCAATAGACATTGATTGTCTTTTTCAGATCCGGCATGGTTATGTCTACGTTGTCATGTTGATGAGATACGCATGGCCCTGAAGAAGAGCTCAAAGCCCCTCCCGAAAGCGGGTCAGGGCGGAATCTGTTTTTATCGGTAAGCGATGACCACATCCCCTGCCGTATCCGCATGGTTTTCTTCCTGCCGCTGCAAGGGCATTATTCTTTGGTGAGGTTAAGGGCGTGTCCGTTTCGCGCCAGAGGATACAAGCCAGCAATGGCAATTTGACTGGAAGATATCCCCGTGAACGAAGTTGGATGCGATACAACTCCCGCGGCACGACGGGAGCCAGTCACACTTCCGGCAGAAACCCCCGATATCCTGGATGTTAAGGCTCCGGAAGTAATTGAGGAACCGGGAGTTCTCCCATATCCACGGGAACGGGATCTCCCGGATGTTCTCCATTTTCACACCCTCAAAGAAACTGCAGGGAAGTACCTGGCCACCTGCCATGACCTCGCAGTAGGTAACGGCACCCGAACACCCGATGTGGGCGCGGGGCTCCACCACCCCCGGCCACGGAGGGCTGAACGTGCACTCGAATTCCATTGAAACGAGATCGTTCATCCCGGTCTTCTTCATTTCCAGCAGTGTGGATGTCAGGTCACGCATCTCTTCCGGTGTTACTTCCAGATCCCGCTGTCCCTTGCCACGGCCATAGGGGATGAAGGGCATGATACGGAACGAGACATCCCCGAGGCTGGAGGAGAACCGGTAGAGATCCGGTATCTCGTGGATATTCATGCGGGTTACTACAGCAGCGACGATGACCGGGACCCCGGCGTCGGCAAGGTGTCGTATCCCCCTGGTGGTCCGTTCCCACGATCCCGGTGATTGCCGGAACCTGTCGTGGATCTGGGGGGTGAGTGCGTCGAGACTGACATGGGCACAGGCCTGGAGGGTCGCCAGGCGACTGGCGATATCCTCCGTGATCATTGTTCCGTTGGTGGCGAGCTGGAACGATATCCCCGCATCCGATGCATAATCGGCAATCGTGAAGAGATCCTTTCGCATCAGGGGTTCTCCTCCGGATAATATCAGGTACCTGACCCCGAAGGCAGAGATCTGGTCAATGAACTTTTGGCATTCCCCGGTCGTCAGTTCGTTCTTTTTTGCGGATCCCGAGGCAACCGCACAGTGCCGGCACCGGAGATTACACCGGTTGGTGAGGTTCCAGAGAATGAAATCCGGCGGGGACACCGGCTTCCAGTCGATTTTCTGGGTACGCCACCAGAGGATCCCTTCCCGGGTCAGGGTCGAAAGGAACGGTTTCGCGTGGGAGATCACCGAGGATTCCGGCAGGTGATATGTTGACGCAAGTTCAAAAACGATCTCATCCCATGCCAGGCTCCCGTTGCAGTGCTGCAGGAGCCACCAGGCAGATGCGTTGATGGTGTGTTCAGCGTCACTCAGCGGGTTTTTTATCGTCCAGTATTCTCCCTTTTGGTTGCAGGGAAAGGGAAAATAGGGTACTGACTCCGGTTCAAACATTGGCTATCGTACTCGCGGCGGTCTCTGTGGGGTGGCAGAAAAAATGGGGATTATCTTGTCTTCGTCTTCCTCTTAGAAGCACCGGCCTTCTTTTCAGGGACAAAGTCAGGGTTGAACGGTTCCGGATTATCAAAGATATCGTCATCAGTGATGGTGGGTTTCGGCGGGCATATGAGTGGCAGCGGCGGGCATTTGATCTCCGGCTTAGGCGGGCACGCAGGCAGCGGGGGACACTTAATCTCCGGCTTGGGCGGGCATGTGGGCAGCGGCGGGCATTTGACCTCCGGTTTGGGTGGGCAGATGACAGGTTTTATTCTGCAGGGAACGATGGGTTTCGGTTTACAGGGAACGATCGGTTTCGTCGTGCACGCAGGCAGCGGGGGACACGTAACCTCCGGTTTGGGCGGGCAGATGGCGGGTTTTATCTTGCAGGGGACGATAGGTTTCAGTTTACAGGGAACGATCGGTTTCGTGGTGCATGCAGGAAGCGGCGGGCACTCGATCGACGGTGTCGGTGGACAGATAATCTCCGGTTTGGGCGGGCATGCCGGCAGGGGGGGACATGTAATCGGCTTAGGCGGGCAGGGAACCGGTTGTTTGGGGATTCCCTCAATGTCTGGCTTCTTCTTTGGGGACTCACGTTTTGATGGCATTGTTTTGACCTCCAGATATGATGCATCAGTCTCCTTGGACGATCCTCGTTTGTCATACGACCTGCCGATCCGGGATCAGGTGAACCTGCAGGGTTTTCAACTTTGACAATTCAGAATTTTAACCATATTTAGAACTAATTATTCCAACATATGTATTAAGTATTTGTATAATTTTGAAAAATTTCGAGTGTTGACCCATCCGCTTGGTACCTTGGCCATATCCCTGATGTGAACCTGCATTATCGCGGAATAGAATCCACTCATTCCGGAGTTCGGGCAATGAGCACAGAATCTGCCGTATTACCTATCCAGCAGAAATTCCAGCACCGTTCCGGCAAACACGTCCGGGCATTGGTACTGGAGCCCGTGGCCGGCGCCCGGAAACCGGATAAGATCCGCACTCGGGATGCGCTCTGCCAGCAGTTCTGCATTGTCCGGAGGGATCACCACGTCATCCGCTCCCGATATAACCCTCGTCGGAACCCGGATCTCCGGCAATCGCTCCCAGGATCCCGGCCAAGAAAAGAACGCTTCTGCCTGTCGTGCGGCAATATCTTCGGTTGTGACCTCGTGGACAACGGGACAATACTGCCACGGGTCGTGTACCGCAAGCCATTGTTTTGTGAAGAGAATCGAGAACATCCGGCCCGCGAGATCTGCCGGTCCACCACTTTTGTCAGAGAGCCGGGCCCAGACATCCGGGGACATCCGGATCCCCCTGCTGCCTCCGCAGGTACCAGCCACGAGTACGAGACGGTCCACCCGTTCCGGGTGTGCGAGCACGAGTTCCTGAGCAATGGATGCACCCATCGAGAGTCCGAGTACATGGGAATGGCCGATCCCAAGAACATCCAACAGGGCCGCGGAGTCCTCTGCAAAGAGGGGCATGGAGAACGGTGCGTCTGATGCAGATGAATGGCCGGTACCCCGGTTGTCGAAAATAACGACGCGGAAATGCCGGGCAAGCGTCTTGAGCATTGGCGGGTTCCACGTATCCATCGGGGAGGCAAATCCGTTGATCAGGAGCAGCGGATGCCCCTGCCCGAGTTCCCGGTACGCGAGCGTGACACCGTTCGCTTTGACGCTTTTTATCTTCGTTTCCGGTACTTCTTTCATATCTGTAGGTTCTCACAGTGTTCCGTTCCGCTCACCGTGTCCACGCGATGACGGTAAGACGCCCCCCCGCGTTGGCAGCACCGGTCCCGGAATCGGTACGGATTTTCCGGCAAATCACGGGAGGTTCCTTAAGCAGGACACCGGGGTTTGAAAGTGCTTGTTTCTGGGATGATATGAAATGATCAGGTCTGCCCGGAAAAACAGGAATGGGTGCCGGGTTCTTTTCGGCAATCTCACGATACGGATCCGCGCTCGCTTGCGGATATACGCTGTGCCAGCCGGTAGGACCAGATGCAGATATATATCGTTGCTCCGATGATGACGGTGAGCATCAGTGCCAGGGCCCAGGTACCCGCAATCAGGCTGCCCAGCACGACCAGGATCCCGGCTCCTGAAAAGACCGGGCCTGCGTGCGCGTGGGTCTTTTCCCAGACCTCGTCGCTTTTGAGGGTCCACGGCAGCCGGATTCCCACCGTGGTGTTCCTCCCGATTTGGGGCATCAGCCCCCCCATTACGATGAAGAGGAACCCGATCAGGATGGAGACGATCGTAACCACCGGCAGGCCGGCTCCCATGGCTATTGCCAGGGTCATCACCTCGATACAGAAGACCAGTGTGACCGTGGCGAAGATGAGGATGGCATAGCTGTCCCGGAACGGCAGGAGGGAGAACTGGACGGAATCGAACCGGGGCATGACGAGGAGGACAGCCATCAGGATGGTGGTGATAGCCGGCAGCCCCAGCATACCGGTGAAGCGGTCGGTAAAGCCGTTGGCTTCGCCGTGCAGGCCCCAGTGGATAGGGATCACCTCTGGCAGGTGGGGCAGGGCAAGGACGGCGATGATCCACGAGAGGATGACAACCCCCCAGGCCAGGCGCATGAACCGTGCCGACCGCAGAGCTACCGGGCTGCTGCTGCCAGCGGCACCCGGGGGCTGCCGTTCTCCGGTGGCCTTCGTGTCCGGGTATCTGATGGCTGCTTCCATCGGGCACCAGCCCATGGCATTCCAGATGGTTTCTGTCAGGTACATGATCAGGCACACTCCGTTGCCTTCGTGGTGCGGATATGAATGATGAGGAATATGACGAGGATGGCGAGCACTACGGCCGGCCACCAGCTGTTCCCGCCGACAAAGAATGTGGCAAAGAGGATCGCCAGTGCTCCAGCGGTCATCCACCGGTGAACCGGATGAGCTGTCGGGGAGATACCAGGCTGAGGGGATGCCGGTCCGGCATATCCCGGATATTCTGTACCGATCCGGTTTCCGGCAGTCTCTACGTTCGTTCCAGGTACGTTCGGGCACCAGCCGAGGAACGTACTGATCCTGTGTCTGATAGTGGCTGTCATCGATATCCTTCAGAAATGGTTGTCGGGGAGGTGTCCCCGCAATCCCTGTTCGATGGCGCGTTTCAGCGCCTCCGGCTCGTCCGTGCCGATACGGAACGCTTTGCCGGAAACCAGGCGGACCTCGACGGCATCGGATCCTGAGACATTGTAGAGCGGCCCGGCCGGGGTGATGCGGAGACCGTAGCCGTAGTACCATGGGTTTTTCACTGCGGACACGGAGACGATCTCCCGGACCGGCCACTGTTTTCTGACCAGCCCGACCGGCCCGAACCGGATCCGGAGAGTTTCGTTGTCCACGTGTACAGTCAGCGTCGACATGATGGAGAGTACGAGGATCAGGATCACGGCCACAAGGATGGCAACCCAGACGATGCCGGACAGGAGCGTGGTGATCAGGATCACGAGGATGGCTGCCAGAACCGCCCCGATGATGAGCGTACCGCGCTGGGTATGATTGTACCTGTCCCCCCGCGGGCCGGCGGATCCATCGGCTCCCGATGGCCCGGTACCCCGGCCCGGCAGTGTACTGGAAGTGAGTACGGTGCCCTGATCCGCGGCCGGATTACGGATCCTGAATGCATGGGCGTTCGGGCACCAGCCCGTACGGTCGTGAACGACCTCCGAGATCCGTGCGATCATGGTGACTCCCTCTCTGCTGCAGTGCCTGCAAATGCCGGGGGTACGCCCCTGTCCTTCCAGCATGCATAGAGGCCTAGGGAGGCAATACCCGAGACGGTCGAGCCGATGAACATGAGGACCATCATCACCAGCATGGTCAGGATAACGGTCAACCCAACCGACGCGGTACCCGCGGAGGAAAAGCCGAGGTAGATCGCAGGAATCAATACAAGCAGGTAGATTACGAACGCGACCAGGAGGAGGATGCCGAAACATACGATGATCTCCCCCCATATCTTCCGGAATACCACGAGGGACTGACGGATCGCGGGCACTATGCCAACACCGTCAACAACGATGGCGGGGACAACGAAGATCGTCAGAATGAAAAAGAGGTAGATCGCCCCCATCGAGAGGATCACAACCGGGATACCGGCACTATCGGCCGTCATGATACATGAACCTGCGGTTCCCAGAAGCGAGCCCACAACCGCCCACGCCGCGAGCGATCGCATGCAGCCTCCGGCCCGGGCCAGCCCTTCCCGGAACGTGCACGCCTTTTCAGAGATGATGGATGAGACGCACGAGAGCAGCCCGGCCAGGAGGATGTACGTAAGAAACGAACTGATGAATCCGATCGCAAAGGTCAGGGCGACCCATTCAAGCGACCCCTTCGCAATCAGAACTTCCGGCGGGATGGTGACAAGATTCATCCCCGGGAACGGGTTGGTCCCCGATACGGCCTGGAGGTACAGGTTCGTGGCAAGACTGAAGATCATGACAAGCCCGGTCAGGAAGGAGAAGATGAGCAGCCTCAGATTTCTAAACAGGATCCGGAGGCTTCCCACCGCAAGGCTGGCGCCCCGGCTGATCCGCCCCGGCCCCCCGGTACCGCCATCGGGGACGGAGGAGTTCAGGATGACCGGCGGAGCCCTGACGACCCCCGGTGACATGCGCATGACGGCAGCGTTCGGGCACCACCCCAGCCAGCCCCGGATCACTTCGGAGACGCGGACCATCATACCATCTCCCGCACGTGTGCGAAGAGCTCTACTGCCATCTCCGTCGGATCTGCGGTCTTCCGGATCCGGATGCCCAGTTCGGCTGCATAGTCCCAGAGCAGCTCGATGCATTCGGTATACCGCTGGCACGCCCCGCAGTCGCCGTCGTGCTCGTACCAGACCTGCATTCCGTGCTTCTCAGAAACGAAGATGATCGCCGCGGTCTGGAACGGAATCGACCGGCCGAGCAGGATGCCCCGGGCGGGATTGATCTTCTCTATGGCGATCTGGTTTGCCTGTGCCATCTCGGAAAGGGCGGTCCCGATCTTCTCATCCATTAAGAGAAGCGCCCGCGATACGGCCTGGCGCGAGATGCCAAAGCGGGTGGCAATCCCGATGTTGGATTCGCCGGACCTGCGCAGTGCCCAGAACCCGAACTGTTTGTCGTTCGTTGGCAGGAACATATGTCAACATTATGATGTTGACGATATTTAACACTTCTCCCATCAGGTCTAGTTTCACACCCCTCGACGCTGTTTTATGTTCCGGAAGAACCGATAGCCGGCAGGAACCGGACATGTTACCCAGAGTCATTCTCCATACCGCTGTGAGCCTCGACGGGCGTATCACGAATTTCCCCGCGGATCTCGAACTTTACTATACGCTTGCGGCACAATGGAATCCCGATGCCGTTCTCTTCGGCAGCGGTACGATCCTTGCTGCGCCCACACTCGAGGTCCCGTCGGAGCACCGGGAGATCTTCGCCCCACCTTCCGACCAGCCGGATCCCCGGCCCCTGATGGTGATCGCGGACAGCCGGGGCCGGGTACGGTGCTGGGAGACTTTAAAGACCTGGCCGTACATGCGGGATCTTGTGGCACTCTGTTCATCAGCAACACCTCCGGAATACCTGCAGTATCTCAGCCAGTCTTCCATCGAAACGATCCGGGCCGGGGTGGATCAGGTTGACCTGCGGGCAGCCCTCGAAGAACTGAACCGCCGGTATGCCGTCAAGACAGTCCGCGTGGACAGCGGAGGGGCCCTCAACAGCGTGCTCCTGCACGATGGCCTCGTGGATGAGGTGAGTGTCCTCATCCACCCCATCATCGCCGGCGGGAAGGCCGATCCGACGCTCTGCGATCCCCTCCGTGCCGGCATTTTAGACCTGCAGATTCCCCTTGTACACAACCGCACGGAAGTCCTGGCCAACGGTATCGTCTGGTCCCGCTATGCCGCGCAGAAACGGGAGGATTCACGGAAAAAATAAAAAATTCCCAACATTTATGTCTCATGATCCCCCACAATCCATTCATGAGACGCGTGTTCTGCATCGCCATCTTCTTAATCCTGCTCTTCGTCATGGCTACCGGCTGTCTCCAGCCGGCAGCCCCGCAGACGACTCCGTCGCTGACTGTGGAACAGGTGCCAGTCGTAACGTCTCCCGCGGTGGTCACGACCGTAGCGGAGAAACACCTGGTCTTCAATGTGACGAAATCCGCAAAGGCAGTGACCATCATCCTTGAGGGAGGGGACACCTCGGATCTCATGGCCCTTGACGTCCTTATCACCAATCAGGACAGCTCGAAGATCAAGCAGACCCTCATCGAACCCGTGGTCGGGTTCCCGTATATCTTCTCGTACATGGGCCTGGCCAACCCCACGGTGATCAACATCGTCGGGACGTTCAAAGGCGGGTACCAGCAGACCGTGCTGATGTACTATTTCCAGTAAATCCGGATACCCGCACTCAATTTTTCCGGATCATCGTTTCCCGGGAATTTCAGGTTTTTATCAGCGGCCGGTGAACCCGGGCTGCAAGCGTGAGCAGACCGCAGAAGACAAGACAGCCGCCGACTGCGATCAGGCCGGCGTCCGTGGACCCCGTGACCTGGGCAAGATAGCCGACGAGCGACGGCCCTATGAAACCGCCAAGGTTCCCGACCGAGTTGATGGCTGCAATACCGACAGCGGCCGCGGTCTCCGCGAGGAAGACCGCCGGCAGGGTCCAGAACGGGCCGAACTCGCAGTAGATGCCCACCGTGGCTATAACGATCAGGACAAAGGCGATGAGAGATCCGGATGCAAAGCCCGCCCCGGCCAGCGCTATGCCCCCGATGATGGGGGGCAGTGCCGCATGCCATACCCGCTCACCGGTCCGATCCGAGTGGGAACTCCAGACAACCATGGCGATGAATGCGGCAAGGTAGGGCACGACCATGATCAGGCCGATCTCGAAGTTCGTGTAGGCCGGGTTCATGGCACGGATGACCTGTGGCATCCAGAAGCCGAGGCCGTAGAGGCCGATCACAACAGTGCAGTAGATGGCGGCAAGGTGCCAGATCCGGGGGTCGCGGAGCACGGCCCAGAGATCCCGGTGAATCCCCCGGCATGCAGATTCTTCCGATGCAAGAATACCGGCAAGCCACTCCCGTTCTTCAGGGAGGAGCCAGGCCGCATCGCGGGGGCGGTCAGTCAGGTAGAACCAGGTGACGACCCCCAGGATGAGCGCCGGAATGCCTTCGAGAATGAAGAGCCACCGCCATCCGGCAAGACCGAACCAGTGAATATTGTCGAGGATCCATGTGGAGACCGGTGCCCCGACGATGTTCGAGACCGCGAGCGCTGTCATGAAGAGTGCGACGGCCCGGGCAAGATCCTGCCTGCGGAACCAGCAGGTTATATACAGGATGATCCCCGGGAAGAATCCCGCTTCGGCCACCCCGAGTACGAACCGGAGGGCTGCCAGCTGGAACGCGTCGGTCGCAGCAGCGGTGACGATCACGACAATCCCCCAGCTGATGATGATCCGGCTGATCCATATCCGAGCGCCGATCCGCTGGAGGATGATGTTGCTTGGGATCTCGAAGAGCAGGTACCCGATGAAGAAGATACCGGAGAGGAAGCCGAAGAGCTCCGCGGAGATGCCCAGTGCGCTGTTCATCTCGAGAGCGGCGTACCCGAAATTGACCCGGTCGAGAAAAGCAACAACGTACAGGATAAACAGGAACGGCAGGATGCGGCGGCTCACCTTGCCGACGGTCCGCTCTGCGAGCCCGTCACCGGAAGTCATGGGGTACAGTCGCTGGCGTGCCAGATATGCATTCGGATTTGCACCCGGGCTATATACCCGGACTTCCGGCACCCGTCATCCATCCCCATCCTTTATTATCCCGCCCTTCAAACACAGAGTAATCATGATCCGTGAATCCCCGGAGGAACTCCTTTCGGTTATCAGGTCGAACCTGCCGGACCGGAGCATGCCCCTGACCGCGGCCCGGGCTGCCCACTCCTCATTTTACCGGGAGATGCAGGATGAGATCGTAGGGGAAGGGGGGTTTTCCGCAGAGGAGGTCCGGATCCGCGAGGATCTCGCCGGCTACTGGGTTGCGGTCCCCGAATCCCGGCCGGAGTATGCGGTCCTCTTCTTCCATGGCGGGGAATTCTCGATGGGATCGACGCGGGATCATCTCGGGCTCTGTATCCGGCTCGCCCGGGAAGCCCAGGCACGCGTCCTTTCCGTCGATTACCGGCTCGCCCCCGAGCATGTCTTTCCGGCCCCGGTCGACGATGCCGTCTCTGCGTACCGGTACCTCCAGGCGCAGGGGTACCTGCCCCACCGGATCGTACCGGTCGGCATCTCGTCCGGGGGAACGGTCCTGCTCTCGGCCCTGCTCTCGATAGCGGCCCTGAAGTACACGCTCCCCCCGGCAGCGGTCTGTATGTCTCCCATGACCGACCTCTTGTTCCCCGGGGAATCCATCGAAAAGAACCGGGAACGGGACTGGCTCAGCCCGGACCGCCTCCCCTCCATCAGGACCGCGTACCTCTCCGGTCATGACCCGGCGGATCCCCATGCCTCCCCGGTACGGGGCGCCCTGAAAGTCCTTCCCCGGTTGTACGTGCAGGTCGGGACTCACGAGGTCCTCCTCTCCGATGTCGGCACGTTCGTGGAAAAGGCACGGTGGGCCGGCGTCCACGTGCAGGTCGAGATCTGGGAGGGTATGTTCCACTGCTGGCAGCTCTTTGCCAGCCAGCTTCCCGAAGGAAGGGAGGCAGTCGAGCACGCCGGCCAGTTCGTCCGGAACATGCAGGGTCGCATGTGATCCGGTGCTTCCCGTATTAACCGACACACCTTTCAGCCCCACGGTTGAGACATTTCTTGAACGAGTATGATCCCGATCCCCCGAATCCTGTGCCTCGTGGCCGCTATAATATTGCTCCTCGCAGTCCCGGCATCAGCTACCCAGTACCTGGTGAGCGAATCCTTCCAGCCCAACCCCCCGCTCGTCCCCGGGGGATCGCAGCATGCGGCGATCCAGTACGCGATCGCCAGCGGGACAACGTTCCCTAAGAACCACGAGCTCCAGATGCAGACCGACCTGAAGGACGCCCGTTGGAACATCCAGGTGATCCTCGACGGCAACAACGCAGCGCAGCAGACCGTGTCGGGTTCCGCGGCGTTCCTCAGCGGCGAACTCCTCTCCTACTCTGTTAACCGCGACGTGCGATTCACCGTGACGATCGACGGGACCGTCCCGGTCCCGGCCGCCGGCACGGTTACGGTCCTGCGGCTCGTGGAGATCGACAACTCCGGCAGCATCGTGCCCGGGAGCGAGAGCATCGTCAGCCAGCCGGCCGGGGGGACTGCCGGTACCGTTGCGGGTACGACGGTTCCCGTTGTACCAACCCTGACACAACCGCCCGTCGCCACCTCCGCTGCAGCAAAGGGACCCGGGTTCTCGTTCGTCTCGGGCATTGCCGGCATCGGGCTTGCGCTCGGTCTCTGCTGCCTGCGCCTCAGGTGCTGAACGCCCGGAAATCTCCCGAAACGTCCTTTTTTGCCCGGGCCCCGCACAACATTCATCTCATGCGTATTCCAACGCAGATCCTATGTTTGAAAGTATTGGCAGAAGCATCGAGCTGGTGAAGACCAGCTGGAACATCCTCATGGACGACAAGCAGCTGCTCGTATTCCCGGTCCTCTCGGGGATCGTGACGATCCTTGTCGTGCTCACGTTCATCCTTCCGCTCCTCTTCTCGGGAGCGCTTGGAGGGGAGGCGAATACCGGCCCGGTTGTCTATTACGGCCTCCTGTTCCTCTTCTACATCGTGAGTTACTTCGTCGTGATCTTCTTCAATACGGCGCTGATCTCGTGCGTGAACGCAAAACTGAACGGCAGGGAGATATCGGTGAGCGAGGGGCTCTCCAATGCCACAAAGCATCTCCCTGCCATCGTCGGCTGGGCTGTCATCTCTGCCACCGTTGGCCTGGTCCTCCACCTTCTGGAAGAGCGCTCCGGCCTGATCGGCCAGATCGTCCTCTCCGTCATCGGGGGGGCCTGGGCGCTGGTCACCTACTTCGTGGTGCCGGTCCTCGTCCTCGAGGACAAAGGGGTCCTTGAGTCCCTGAAAGAGTCATTCAGCCTGATCAAAAAGACGTGGGGCGAGAGCATCGTCGGCGCCGGAGGCATGGCGATCGCCTTTGTTGTAATCGGCCTGCTGGGGGGACTGTGCGTTCTGGGCACCCTCTTTGTCGGGATCGCGGTCATCTTCTATGCTGCCCTCGCCCTCTTCCTCCTCATGATCGTGGTTCTCGCAGTCGTCTACTTCGCGATGCAGGGCATCTTCGTGACGGCGCTCTATAGCTATGCAAAGACCGGCACCGTCCCCACGGCATTCAGCAGCGATCTTATCCGGAACTCCTTTGTTCCCCGTCAGGCAGGGCCGGGGAATATCTGATCCGGGAGAGGTAATCCTGTCTGTTCCTTTTTTATTCACCGGGCCCAACATATCCACGATATTATGAGTACGATGGCAGATGGCAGTGGAGGAAGGGGCCGGAAGAAGTGGTGGTACGGCATCGCAGCGATGCTGCTGATCTGTGTCTTCTTTCTGGGGATGGATTATTCAACCAGCGGCAGGATCACCTGGTCGGTCTGGCCGGTCGCCGCTGTCCTCTTCTTCGGCGTAGGTCTCTCGCTCCTGAACAGGTTCGGGAGAGAGTGACCGGTTTATCGGATCCGCTGGCGGGGGAAGAACCCGTCGGGGTTCTGTGGGTTGAGGGGTTGTTCCCTCACGGTATCCTACACTCTGCGGTATCTTTACACCTGCCGGCTTCCCAATACTTGGTATGCTGAAACCCGCCGCCTGGGCTGCCCTGCCCGGCACGACATCCGAAGAAAAACTCGTGCACCTCGGCCTCGTACCGGGGGCCTCCGTGGACATAAGGAAACTCGGGAGGATTGCCGACAACTATGGCCTCCCCGTCTACCTGTTTTTTGAAGAGGATCTTGCCAAAAGCCGCGACCTTCCCGAGGTACTCTCCGAGTTCGAAGGCGTTTCCGAGTACGAGCGCCCGGTGATCCTTGTCGAAAGTTTCCTCCGGTTCACGCAGGAGAACGATCCCTCGTTCGTGCAGACGATGGAGGAGTTCCCGCTGATGGTGACCGTTATGAAGACAGGCAGCGACCTTCCCGGCCACGGCCCGTCACCATCCCCGTACGTCACCTGCCTGATGCCGTTTTTGGACGAACTGGATCTTGATGCCGGACTACCGGAGCCGGGACAGGTCCTGCAGGGCCCTCCCCGGCACACATGAAATGATCTTTATTTCTAGGGCAGGCTTTCGATCCGAGATTATTAAATTGAGAGAAACCTAATATTTCAGGACATGAGCCTGCTCCAGAAAAAGAATCTCTATTCGGTTTTCGATGCAGTCGTCCCGAGCAGGTACCTCCTGAAGTTCCGCAAGGCGGTCTTTTTTGAGCCCTTCATGGGGAACGATATTGCCAACCGGGGCCGCCTCTCCCACTATGGGTGTGACCGGAGAAAGGAGTTTGCGAAGAACCTCCGGAAGATCCGGAAGGAGACCGAACTTTTACTCGAGGACATCGAGGCCTACCACATCTACATGGCCGTCAAGACCACGCAGAAGATCCCGGGAGACATTGCCGAGGTCGGGGTGTACCGGGGCGGCTCGGCCAAGATCATCTGTTCGGCCAAGGGGGACAAGCCTCTCCACCTCTTCGACACCTTCGAGGGCCTGCCGAAAGTCGATGAGATTGACATGGTCTGGCCGTTCTACGAGGGGAAGTTCGCCGCCTCGTACGACAGTGTCCGGGATTACCTGAAGGAGAACCAGAACGTCCACTTCTACAAGGGGATCTTCCCAGGAACGGCAGGCCCGGTCTGCGATAAAAAATTCTCCCTGGTGAACCTTGACGTAGACTGCTACGAGAGCACGAAACAGAGTCTCGAGTTCTTCTATTCCCGTATGAGCCGGGGCGGGGTCATCATCTCCCACGACTACATCACCGCGCCCGGCGTGAAGAAGGCATTCGATGAGTTCTTTGCCGGGAAGGATGAGCCGGTGCTCGAGACGGCCGGTTCGCAGTGCCTTGTCGTCAAGGTGTAAAAACTCTCTTTAAAAAAGGTTAGTCCCTGAAGATCAGGGCCCCGAAGATGACCAGCAGGATGCCTGCCAGCAGGACCGCGATACCAACCAGGCCCTTGATTACGAAGATGACCTCGGGAAGGAAGGTGACGATGGCAAACCCTCCCAGCGCACAGAGTATAATCCCGACTATAATTGCAATCAGTCCTATCTTATCCATACAATAATCCTCACATCAGCTTTTTTGCAGGATCATATAAGCGTGTTGGATTTTTATGGCACGGCCCTGCCGGCGATCCGGCTCTTCAGCATCTTCCACGGGTAGGGAACCAGCGCCATCAGGATGACCGCAGCGGCTATGGGTACCGGGATCGTGCCGAGTGCGGCGGCCAGCGAGTAGTGGTCGGCGATCATCCCGTTGATCGCGACCCCGAGGCCCCCGAACCCGATGGCGAGGCCGAGCATCATCCCCGAGGCAAGGCCGACGTTGCCCGGCAGGAGTTCGTGGGACATGGCGACCGCCACGGCAAACGTGGACCAGAGGAAGAAGCCGAAGAGGAGGATCGCGAGGATGGCGACCGGTCCGGTTGTTGCAAAGAAGAGGTAGAAGAACGGGATCGCAAGGACGAGGCCAAAGACCATGAACTCCTTGCGGCCGATCCGGTCGGAGATCCTCCCCCCGGCCACCTGGCCGGCAACACCGCTGAGAAGCATCAGCGTCATGATAAAGGTGGCCGTCACGAGACTGTATCCCTGGGCAACGAGGTACAGCGGGAGGTAGGTGATCGCGGCAAAGACCGCCCATGCCCGGAGGATCGAGGCAACCATCAGGATGGCGAAGGGCCGGTAGGAGACCGTCTTCTCCTCGTGGGGGGCAACGGCCAGTACATGGTCCTCCCGGGCACCGGCGATGCCCCCTGGCAGCAGGCGCTTTAAGACCACGACCATGACGAGGGCGGGAACGATGATCAGGGCGAGCCCGGGCAGGCCAAGCCACCAGACCAGCGCCCCGGCGAGCACCGGGCCGAGTGCGTACCCGAGGTTGCCCCCGACCACGAAGTACGACGTAATCGTGCCGCGGTTCTCCGGTGTGCAGAGCCGGCTGACGAGGCTCAGCGCGGTGGGGTGGAAGCAGGCGTGGCCGAGAGCGGCCAGCACGGCAAAGGCCATGATCAGGTAATAGTCCTGGACAAGACCCATCAGGGCGATGAAGAACGCGCTGAAAAAGAGGCTGACGCTCACGCTGATGGTAAGCCCCTTTTTATCGGAGAGCCAGCCGACCACCGGCTGGGTAAAGGAGGACGTAATGTTGTACGCTGTGACGAGGAGCCCTGCGGCCAGGTACGAATAGCCGTTGTTCGCGACAAGGATAGGCAGGATGGCCGGCAGCACCGGCATATAGATGTCGGTGATCATGTGGGCCGCGGCAAGGCCGGTGATGGTGCCTTTCCTGCTGCGGGGTCCGGTTACGGTATCCGTTCCAGTCGTAGGATCTCGACCTCGATCTCCTGCACGTCCCGGGTATGGAAGGCAAAGGTACGTTTTATCGCGAACCTCCCTCCGATTTTATCGGTGATCCGGGCCCGGCCGGCGGTATATGCTTCAACAAATGGGATCGATCCCGCATTAAAGATGCCGTATATGACCGGCGCCGTTGCGAGAGTAAAACCGATGAACGGACGGTCGGCGTGGGCGTTCTGGGCGCCGAAGGGAGGGTTCATGACAACCGTGTCGCAGGTCCCGGTCCGTGCCGGAAGGGATCCGTCTTTGAGATCGCCTTCGATGAACTCCACGTCCGCCTTCAGCAGGGCCGCGTTGGCCCGGGCAGTCTCCAGCGCGATCCCGTCGATCTCGATCCCGATCACCTCATCCGCCCCGAGCAGGGCGGCACCGATCGCAAGGATCCCCGTCCCGCACCCGGGATCAATGACCCGTTTCCCCCCGATATCCCCGTGCATCAGGGCATCGTAGAGCAGCCGGGCTGCGAGCGGGGCCGGGGTCTGGTACTGTTCGAGTGCAGCCTTCGGGCGGGTGTAACCGGCGCAGCGCTGCAGGGCGATCTCGAGTTGTTTTAATTTCATGGGATCTCGTCGATCTCGTAGTTGTCCCAGTTCCGCACCCCGCAAAGGATCTCGAACTCCTGCGGGGAGATGACCGGCACGGGGAACCGTACCTGGTCATCATATGCGAGGCGGGGGCAGGCCGTGTTCACGTAGCAGGAAAAGCCGAGGTTCACCAGCTCGTCCGGGCTCACCTCACGGGCGGTCACGATCACCGCCCTTTCAGAGAGCGTGGCAAGCCGGCGGGCCAGCGCCAGCCGGTTCTGCCCGCTCTTGGTGCTGACCAGGATCCCGATCGTCTCCGCGTTCTTTGCCCTTTCGATAGCCGCAAAGCGCCGGCGCAGGAGCCGCTCGCTACTCACTTCCTGTACCGTACCTGCGAAGGGATCGAGGGCCACGACCACTGCCTTTGTGGCAAGCGCGATTCCGATCGGGTGGAAGAGGCCGGTACCGACATAGAGGATAACCTCCGCACCCGGCACCCGCGCCGCCGAGAACGAACAGCCCAGCACCTGCCCGCGGAGGGGCGTCCTGCCCGAACCGTCCGCCACCTTCACCGTGATTCCCCGGCGGCGGAGATACTCCTCCATCGCCGGAACAATGTGGGCGTGCTGGACCGTGGTGACGAGCCCGGTGGTCTTGCCATCGATGAACGGGAGGGCCGCATCCAGGATCGCGACATCGAAGTCCATGGCGTACGGGAGGAAGATTACATTTTTACGGACATCGACCGGTGCATGCCCCGCATGGACGAGGACATCCCCCTCTTCCAGCGTATCGGTTGCAAGGTCGCAGGCGCCGTAACAGGGATCGCCGTTCACTAAAACCTCAAAACCCGCCTCTTTCAGCGCCCGGGCCGTAGCCGGGGCCATCCGCTTGAGGCCCTCGGGGAACTGGAGCACCACTCTCCGTGCGCCACGCTCCTTCAGCTGACCGACCAGATCAGAGATATCGCTTGACAACATGCACGCGGTCGTCCACTTCGATCTTCACGAGGGACTTGTACGGCCTGCCGATGTCGGGTTCGCCCCGCTGGATGGCCATGCAGACATCCACGACCTCGGCGCCGGCAATAGCGAGAGCCTGCAGCAGGGCCTTCATCGTCCCTCCCGTGCTCACGACATCGTCGATGATCACGACACGGTCGCCCTTGTAGACCCCGTTCAGGTAGAGTTCTCCCTTCGAGTAGCCGGTGGTCTGGTGGACCGGGACCTCGTGGGGGAGCTTGTACTCCCGCTTCCGCATCACGACCATCGGGATGTCGGTCATCGTCGAAAGAATGGAGCCGATGTGGATGCCCATGGCCTCCACGACCACGATCTTGTCCACATCGGTGAAGTCCATCACCTTGATCATGGCGGCAGCTACCTCGCGGAGGAGGGCGGGGTCGACAATCGGGACGCCGTCGGTGATGGGGTGGATGAAGTAATTGTACTCCCCGCGTTTCACCATAGGGCAGGTTTCAAGCGATTCAACGAGTCTGTCAAGCATGTTCTTCACCAAAGGTTCTCATATCGTGGAGGAATGTCTCGACCCGGTCTGCGTGTACGTGGGGCATGCAGACGATCCGCAGGTGGCCCCGGCAGGTCCACGAGACCTTCCACGGCCTGGGCACCCGGGCCTTGTCGCAGAAAAAGGTCGCGACATTCACATCCGGCGTTGCCGCCCGTGGAATGCCCAGCGTCTCCATGCCGGCGATCAGGCGCTTTGTGTTCTTCATGCAGCCGGCAACCACGGCCCGCATCCCGTCTGTGCCGAGGTAATCGAGCACGGCGAGCGCCCCGGCCACCGGTGCCCCGGGGCGGGTACCGCCAAGGGTGTACTCCTGCTTGACCGTGAGGTACGGAGTGTCGATGTTGAGGGTATCCAGCAGGTGCGGGTCGCGGGTGAGGAGGCATCCGCAGGGAATTGTGCTCATGCCCATCTTGTGGGGATCCACCGCGATCGTGGTCACGCCCGGAAGAGCGAAGTCGAAGGGCAGGGGCACATCGAGGAACGGGATCACCATCCCGCCAAATGCCGCGTCCACGTGGAAGAAGAGGTCGTGCTGCATGGCGATCTTCGCGAGATCGGGGATCGGGTCCACCATGCCGTATTCGGTGGTCCCGGCCACGCCCACGATGGCAATGGTATTTTTATCGACAGAGCCGGCGGCCATACCGGCATCCATCCGGTGTTCCCGGGTCAGGGGTACCCGGCGCATCTCAAGCCCGAGGATGTCGCAGGCCTTCTTGAAGGAGAAGTGGGCGGAATCCGGCACGATCACGTTCGGCTTCGTCATATCCCGGGCCCCGGCCTTTGCCAGCCGGAGGGCCTGGATGTTGGACTCGGTCCCGCCGCTCGTGGCATAGCCGCCCGCATCCGGGCAGTGGAAGAGCGTGCCGAAGCGCCGGATCAGGAGCTGCTCCAGCGCGTGCGTCCCGGGAAAGAGACCCGGGTCGCCAAGATTGGTCTCCATGAAGAGGCAGTGGGCCCGCACGGCAACGGAGTGCGGGATCGTGCACATGGAGCTTAAGATAAAATCGTGGTCCAGATCCTCGCACTTCTTCTGTGCGAGGAACGTGAAGAGTTCTTCTTCCGACAGACCCTTATTCAGCATCGTTCGATCTCGCGGCTTCGAGGATGATGCGTTTCTCCGTCTTTGCGACGGCTTCGCGGATCTTGGAGATTGCGTCAATGTTCGCGGAGATGCTGGTGATGCCGTGCTCCACGAGCCAGACTGCCATCTTCGGGTCGGAGCCGGCCTGGCCGCAGATCGAGCATTCTACATTGTAAGCCCGGCACATCTGGATCGCGTTGTGGATGAGCGAGAGGACGGCGGGGTGTTTCGGGTTGTACATGTCCGCCACGTTCTCGTTGTTGCGGTCGATGGCGAGCGTGTACTGGATCAGGTCGTTCGTGCCGAACGAGGCGAACTTGATCCCGGCGCGGATGAAGTCCTCGACCATGATCGCGCTGCTCGGGATCTCGATCATGATGCCGAGCGTCACGTTCTCCACATCCACGCCCCAGCCCCGCATCATCTCTTTGCCCAGAATGAACTGGTCGGGATGGGATACCATCGGGAACATGATGCCGAGGTTGTCGTAGCCCTCCTTCCAGAGGCGCTTGAAGGCCTCGACCTGGAGCCGGAACTGGTCGGGGCTCTGGAGGTCGCGGCGGATGCCCCGCCAGCCGAGCATGGGGTTGTGCTCGTGCGGCTCGTTCTCGCCGCCCTGCATGTTCCGGAACTCGTCGGTCGGTGCGTCGAGCGTCCTGACCCAGACCGGCTTTCCCGGGAAGGCGTCGAGCACGATCTTGATGCCGTCGTGGAGCTCGGCAACGAACTCCTCCTCCTTGTGGTTCGTGATGTACCAGCCGGGGGTCTTGTTCAGCCCGAGGATCAGGTGTTCGATCCGGAGGAGGCCGACGCCGTCGGCGCCGGTCGCTGCCGCCCGTTTCGCCGCCTCGGGGATAGAGACGTTCACCTTGACGCTGGTTGCGGTGATGATGGGTGCTGCCGCCGCTGCCACGGCCTGTGCCGCGATCGCTGCCTGCGTGGGTGCTGCCGCGGCAAGCAGTCCCTCGTAGATATGCCCCTTCTCTCCGTCTACCGTTACGAGCTGGCCGTTCTTGAGCACGTTGGTTGCGGTCTTGGTCCCGACCACGGCCGGGGTGCCCAGCTCCCGGCTCACGATCGCCGCGTGGCAGGTCATGCCGCCCTCGTCCGTGATGATGGCGGCGACCTTCCGCATCGCCGGCACCATGTCGGGGTTCGTCATCCTCGTGACGAGGATATCTCCTTCCTTGACCTTGCCCGTGTCCCGCACGTCCCGGATGATGACCACGTTACCGGATGCGATGCCGGGCGCTGCTCCCTGCCCCTGCAGGAGGATCTTCGCGTTTGCCTTGTGCTCCATGCTTTTTGCCTCTTTCTTGTTGCCAATCGTCGTGATCGGGCGCGACTGGAGGATGTAGATCGTCCCGCCCACGACTCCCCATTCAACGTCCTGCGGTATCCCGTAGTGGTTCTCGGCGATCTTGCCGTACATCGCGAGTTTTGCGATCTCATCATCGGAGAGGACACGGGCGTCCTGCCGGTCCTTTGCCACCTCGGCTACTTTTGTACCGTGATCCCCGTCCGGGATGATCTCGACTTTCTTGTTCGCGATATAGACCTCGGCTACCTTCTCCGACTGCTGATCGAAGACATAGTTGTCCGGGGAGACTGTGCCCGAGACGACCGCCTCGCCAAGGCCCCACGATCCCTCGACGATTGTCTTCTGCTCCCCCGTGATCGGGTGGGAAGTGAACATGACGCCCGCCTTCTCGGAATGGACGAGCTGCTGGATGACGACCGCGATATTCACGGAATGGTCGTCGAACCCCTGCTTGGCCCGGTAATAAATCGCCCGTGCCCCGTACAGGGAGGCCCAGCACTTCTGGACCGACTGGATGACGGCGGCCTCGCCCTTGATATTCAGGTAGGTCTCCTGTTGGCCGGCGAAGCTGGCGTCCGGCAGGTCCTCGGCCGTTGCGCTCGAACGGACGGCAACGATCAGGTCGCCCGCGGCCATCTTCTTGTAGGCTTTCTTGATATCGTCGCGGATGGCCGCCGGCATCTTGGCCTTGAGGACCATTGCCTTGGCACCGTCGGCCGCTTTCTCCAGTTCCTCGTTGTTCTCCACATCGAGGTTCTGGTAGGAGGCGAAGAGTTTCTTCTCAAGGCCGGTCTCCACGAGGAAACGCCGGAACGCCTGTGCAGTCACCACGAAAGCTTTCGGGACCGGGAGGCCGATGGAGGCCATCTCGCCAAGGGATGCTCCCTTGCCGCCGACCGAGATGATATCCTCCTTCCGTATCTCTTCCAGCCACAGAATATTGGGCACTTCTTTCATGCTCGCACCACTTATGATCTCGCCGCCACCCTGTTTAATGATTATGATAGCCCGTTGACCGTATCCCGGGGCAGATGCAGGCTCCCCGGTGCTTCCGGCGGAGTGCGGGCAGGCGGTGCCAGGGAACGCGGAAGAACAATCCTGATTAGGTATGGTGCAGATATTGTATGGGTTTTTATGGCAAAGGCGAGAGTGCTCGTCAGCGATCCGCTGGCGGAAGAAGGGCTTGTCATCCTCCGGGAGGCCGTTGACGTGGATGTGAAGACGGACCTCAAGGAAGAGGAGCTCTGCAAAATTATCGGCGATTACGATGCCCTGCTGGTCAGGAGCGGGACCGATGTGAACGCGAGGGTGATCGCGGCCGGGAAGAACCTGAAGTTCATCGGCCGCGCCGGGGTCGGCGTGGACAACATCGACATGGATGCGGCGACCCGGTGCGGTGTCATCGTGGCGAACGCCCCCGAGGGAAACACCCTTGCGGCGACCGAACACACCATGGCGATGATGCAGTCGCTGGCCCGGAACATCCCGCAGGCGAACGCGAGCTTAAAGAAGAAGGAGTGGAAGCGTTCCAAGTTCATGGGCGTCGAGCTGAACGAGAAGACGCTCGGCATTGTCGGGTTCGGCCGGATCGGCCGCGAGGTGGCAAAGCGTGCGAAAGCCATGGACATGAAAGTCGTGGCCTACGACCCGTTCATCACCAAGGAGCGGGCTGCCCAGCTCGGCGTGGAGATGATGACCATGGCCGATCTCTTCACGGTTGCCGACGTCATTACGGTTCACACTCCCCTCATCCCCGAGACTACGCATGTGATCAACGAGAAGAGCATCGCGACGATGAAGGACGGGGTGCGGATCATCAACTGCGCCCGCGGCGGCATCATCGACGAGAAGGCGCTCTTCGATGCGATCAAGTCCGGCAAGGTGGCCGGAGCGGCGCTCGATGTCTTCGAGCAGGAGCCCCCGACCGACTCCCCGCTCCTTACGCTCGACCAGGTGATCGTCACCCCGCATCTCGGGGCGAGCACCGTTGAGGCCCAGCTGAACGTGGCGGTCTCGGTGGCGAAGCAGTGCGTGGAGGTGCTGAAGGGCGGGGCAGCCAAGTACGTGGTCAACGCCCCGATGGTCCCGCCCGAGCACGCGGAGATCCTCGAGCCCTATGCCCAGCTTGCGGAGAAGATGGGCCGGTTCGCGGTCCAGATCGCTGGGGGCCGCTTGGCTTCGGTTGAGTGCATCTATGGCGGGGAGCTCTCGGCCTATGCCGGCAGCATGAAGTTCGTCACGCGCCTGGCCTTAAAAGGGCTCCTCGACCCGATCCTCCAGCAGCCGGTCAATATCGTGAACGCGGAGTTCGTTGCCAAGGAGCGCGGCATCGCGGTGAGCGAGACCGTGACGGCTGAAGCGCAGGGATTCAGGAACCTGATCACCCTGAAGATCAAGACCGACAAGGGCGAGGAGATCGTCAGCGGCACGGTGTTCCAGAAGGGACGGAGCCGGATCGTGGCGGTCGGCGGCTACACGATGGACCTGATCCCCGAAGGCCACGTGCTGGTCTCCAAGCACGTGGACCAGCCCGGGGTCATCGGCCGGGCAGCCACCGTTCTCGGGAAGAATCACATCAACATCGCCGGCATGCAGGTCGGCCGGTTCAAGCCCGATGAACCGGCGCTGATGGTCCTGAATGTCGACAGCCCGGTCCCGCAGGCCGTGATCGAGGAGCTCCGCAGCCTCCCGGGAATCTCCACCATGACCTTTGCCAGGATCTCGGACGAGCGGATCTGAGAATATTTTTTTTAGAAATTTTTTTAAGGTTTCTTCTCCATTAGTGCGATGCCCTACGCGCAAAACGCCTTGTCGGGGTTTGCGCTACACACTTACCTTGATCTGATACACCCAGCAATTCAAAATCTTACCCGGTGGTGTCCTGCCACTCCCCGCTGAGGGGGGTCGCGTGGGTACATTTTGTTCGTGCAGCGACTCTTCCAATATCTCCTGAGAAGCGTTGCGTGAGCATACGTTGTCGTCGAAAATATGAGCAGAATCCGCAGGTTCCGGCAGAGTCGTCCGGCCCGGTCAGGGTCAGCGAAATGTAATTTGTACCCATGCGACCCCCTGCACAGGGTAGCGTGATTTTGGCAAAAAATGTGCGTTTTTACCCCGGAGATCTGCCCCTGTGCGGGTACGGGAGGGTGCAGGGGGTCGCATGGGTACAAAATGATTGCAGGGCCTTGTACCCGTGAGAAGCAAATCGAAAAAAGGGGGGTCAGGATTCTTCGAGTCGGTGAGGGTCATCAGACCCGAACCGCGAGAAGAGTCCATCAGCACTCTTCGAGTATCTTCACCGGCACCGGGAAAATATCCGGCCGCTTGTCGGTCATGATGTATACGTAGCCCATCACGTGAACGATATATTCGAGATACCCCTTGGCGAAGTTGGAGAGCCCCTCGTTCCTCCTGCCCAGTACAAGGATATGGAACCACTGGATGATGAGGCAGATGCCCGCGATGATCCCGTAGATCCATGCCACGATCCCGATCAGGATCCAGTACACGATACGGATGAGCAGTTCGAGCCGGCTCGCGTCGTGCTCGAACACAAACAGTTGCGTCTGTCCAGTCATGGTAGACCAATCCGTTGTGGGGGCGAGCAGGTGATAAACTATGCGAAATACTATCCGTCTTTCAGGATCCGGATCAAAACCGGGTGCACTAATTTTTAATAATACCAGAACAGATGTTATAGAGCATCAGACTAACCGAGGGCTCGTGGTCTAGTTGGCTATGACGTCGCCTTGACATGGCGGAGGTCCTGAGTTCGAATCTCAGCGGGCCCATCTCTTTCTTTTTTTATCACCCCTTTCCGGCAGCTGCCGTTCTCACTACCCGTTCCTAAAAAACCGATGAATCCCCCGGTCATCCCTGCGTGGTGACCGAAGGTCTTCAGATCGTTTCGTAATCGATGGTGATCTCCTCGCCCGCGGCAATGTCCCGGCTGGCAAAGTAACGGAACGCTTCATCGTGATGCGCATTCGGGCAGGCGGAATGGTTGAGGTACCAACCGATCTCCATGTACCTGAAATCGCGGGAAACGTAACACCCGGCATCGTCCTCGATGCCATAACGGTGACAGAAGGCCTCAAGGAGCAGGTTATCCTTCATGCGCTCGTAGGGGATGAACCGCGGGCCGGGGCCGGAGAAGAGCCGGAGCGGGGTACCTTTTTTTACCCCGTGCGTGCAGAAGACACCCACGCCATCGTGGGGGGAGGGGCAGAGCATGAACGAGAGCTCGGTGGTCTCGTCCTTCAGAGATCCTGATGTGTCCAGAGGGATATCCCGGATATGCATGAGGAGCCCGAACCTGATAATTGATGTTTATAACGCAGGTTGAAAAGGATGGCGGTTGCGGGGAAATATGAATGACGGTTAAAAAAGATCCTCAGGCTGAAGTCTGGCCGAAACCTCCGCTCCTCTTTCCCGGGGTTAATAACCCCCCGGAACTCGAAGAAACCTTCGGTTTCTTCTCGCGGTCCGGGTCTGATACCTCTCAACAGGTCGAAGAACGCTGATGCGTTCCTCTCTTTCTCAAGGTCCTGATAGACCTTTTCGAATCTAAAAGAACCTCTTCCGCCACATGAAGAGACCGAGCAGCACTGAGATCATCACCGAGAACATGAAGATCGTCTCAAAGGCGAACGGCTGGTCTTTAAGGGGCAGATCGGCCACGTTCATGCCGTAGAAACTGGCGATCATCGTCGGGATGGCGATGATGATCGTGATCGATGCAAGGAACTTCATCACGATACTCAGGTTGTTGGAGATGATGGTGGCAAAGGCGCCGGTCATGCCGTTTAAGATGTGCAGGTAGATCTGCGACATCTCCATGGCCTGCTTGTTCTCGATGATGACGTCTTCGAGGAACTCCGCGTCGTCCTCGTACATCTTCAGCGGCTTGGTGCGCAGGATCCGTTCGAGCACCGCCTCGTTGGACTTGAGCGAGGTCGAGAAGTAGATGAGGCTCTTTTCGAGTTCCATCATCTGGAAGAGTTTCTCGTTCTTCATCGAACGGTGCAGTTCGGTCTCGATGCTGGATATGGATCTCTCGATCTGCCGCAGGTGGTGAAGGTATGCGGATGCGTTGCGGTAGAAGATCTGGAAGAGGAACCGGGTCTTCTTGACGGTATGGAAGTGGCGGACCTTGCCCGCGATGAAATCGTCGAGGATCGGCGTCTGGCGGTTGCAGACCGTCACGACACGGTGCTCTGCGATGACGATGCCGAGTGGCAGGGTCGTCAGGGTCCGGCTCATGTCGTTTTCGGTGACGATGGGGATGTCCAGCACGATGAGGACGACTCCATCTTCCACATCGATGCGCGGCCGTTCCTCCTCATCGAGTGCCGCCTTGAGGAAGTCCATGGGGATGCAGCAGGACTCCGCGATGCCGGCAAGCTCCGCCTCGGTGGGTCCGGTCATCCGGATCCATGCCCCGTCACACGGCTGTTCAACGATCTCGGTGACGGCAGGATCGGTATCTTTCTTTGACCGGTAAATCTGGATCAGGGCACTCCCTCCTGACGGCACTACGTGCCGTTGTGATCAGCTATGGTTCCGGTATCCCATATAAGGATGTGGCATATGGCTGCGCGGAGAAAAAAAAGGATATGCGGGGTATTATGCGTCTTTCCAGAGCAGCCACATGGCACAGGCCATGGAGAGGCAGGCCACGAGAAGGACAAGGGCATGCCGCTCGGTCGAGACTTCGAGGGCGAAGATGCGGGATATGTCGAAGAGCACGAAGAGGGCGAAGGTGATCCCGATAAACCAGCCGTACTGCTTCTTTCGTTTCCATGCGATCAGGAAGGCGGTACATGCCACGACGATCTCCACCAGGGTGGCGGCAAGCTGAATGATCCCGGAAAGGTCCATAGTGTGCATTTGGTACGGTGGAGAGATAAACACTTTCAGTCCGTTCCGGACCCCCCTGTGCAGTCTGTCACCGGTGACAGCTGCCGCCCCTCCTGGCGAAGTACTGCTGGTGGCACTCCTCGGCCCGCCAGAACTCGCCGGCCGGCAGGATCTGGGTGACGATCTTGCCAAATCCGAACCTTCCTGAAATCTCGATCCTGCTCTTTGATTCACGGGCAGCCTTTGCCTGTTCTGCATCGTGGTAGAAGATCGCCGACCGGTAGTTCGGCCCGATATCCGGCCCCTGCCGGTTGAGCTGCGTGGGGTCGTGGATCGACCAGAAGATATCAAGGAGCTGGCGGTAGCTGATCCTCGCGGGGTCGAACGTCACCTGCACGACCTCCGCATGCCCGGTCTCACCGGTGCAGACCTGTTCGTAACGCGGGTTCCGGATGAACCCCCCCATGTACCCGGCAGCCGTCCCCAGCACGCCGTCAACGGTACGGAACGCCTCCTCGACCCCCCAGAAACACCCGGCGCCGAACGTTGCCCGCTGTACAGGCCCACCCTGATCCGTCATAATATACTCGGGATCCGGTTGGCGTGCCGGAACGATAAGGATCATCCTTCCGGCTTTTCAGGGAGGGTGAGGATTAACTGTCCCGGGCACCAATGGCTGACCATGAAGCAGCTGTACCGCCCCGTAAAGGGACGTATCCTTGGCGGCGTCTGTGCCGGCATCGGCATCCACCTTGACATCGATCCCACGGTCGTACGCCTTGTCTGGGTCGCCCTGACGCTCGTGTCACTCGGCACCGGTGTGATCGTGTACCTCGCGGCATGGATCCTGATCCCGGAGGAGCCCGGCGGGGCAACCCCATGATTCATCAGGCATCAGGACACATTTTCTAAAACGATCCATGAAGCTCCTCTTTGTTGTCTGCGGGGAGGGTCTCGGCCACGCCTCCCGCTGTCTCCACCTCGGCCATTATCTCCAGCAGGAGGGGCACACGGTCCATTTTGCCGGTTACGGCAAGTCGTACGACTTCATGGACCAGCACGGGTGCACGGCCCTTCATGGGATCCAGCGGGAGGTCTGCCTTGAAGGGGAGAAGGGCTTTTTCAGCCTGAAAAAGACCCTCCTCCAGTCGAAGTTCGTGCCGTTCGATATCCTCCGGTCGGCAGGAGATGTGCGGCAGCTGATCCGCGAGCACCGGTACGACTGCGTGATCTGCGACACGATGTACGGCGGCGTGCTTGCGGCCCGGCTGGAGCGGGTGCCGCTTGTCTTCATAACGAACCAGAACCATTTCAACGGGCCGGGCGGGACCACCAACCCGGTCTGGACCATCATGAACCTTCTGATCCGGCGCTACCTCCGGCTCGCGGATCGCGTCATCGTACCGGATTATCCGCCGCCGGATACGGTCAGCGAGTACAATCTCCGAATTCCCCTGTCGGAGCGGGACCGGTACTGCTTCACCGGCCCGTTCTACCAGTTCGATCCCAACAGGTACACATACGGGAACTCGACGATCTTCACGAGTTTCGGCGGGGAGCCCTACAAACTCCCGATGTACCGGATGCTCCGGGCGATCGCAGACCGGAGGAAAGACCTCGTCTTCGATGTGTTCTACACCGGGCCGGTGCTGCCGGAGTCCTCGGAGAACTTCATCTCCCACGGGTATGTGCCCAACCTCTACGAGCACCTTGCCCTGGCGAAGATCGCGATCGTCCACGGCGGCCTGACCACGTTGCACGAGGCGCTGATCTTCGAGAAACCTGTCCTGATCATCATGGACCCGGGCCACCCGGAGCAGCAGAACAATGCGAAGAAGATCGTGGATATGGGAGCCGGAACCGCGGTGGACGGAAGGAACGTGACTCCCGAAATCCTGGAAGAGAAGATCGCGCAGACGATGACACTGGTACCCCGGCCGTTCCGTGCACCGCATGCTGCCATCAACGGGCGGAAGAATGCTGCAGAGATCATCCTTGCGGCTGCCTCCCGCAGGCAACGTTAATATCGGGTTTGCACCATACTGCATCTTCAGGTATCCTATGACACCACAACCGGGGGAGATTACCGTCATCCATGCAGGGGCCGAGTTCCATACCTGTCCGGCCTGCGGGTACGCACTGGGGTTCCATACCTCGTTCCTGGGTACGAACACCGACAAGGACAACCCTGTCAAGTCCACCCGCGAGGTGTACCGGGTGATCCTGATCTGCCCTGAGTGCGGGGCCCGGTATGACGTAGGCTGGCGGGTCTCGTTCGCCGAGCTCGAGAGCCGGTTCGTGAAGACCAGCGTCACGCCCCTGCATAGCCTCGTCTCGCCGGATGCACCGTCTCCCGGTTCCCTGCATGTCAGTGTGGTCTCCCTCCCCCCGGGCCCCCGGGATGAAAACCGGCACTCCCCGCAATGATGCCCGGTGCAGCCATTTTATGAGGGGGACAGGGAATGATGCGGTGTGCTGAGTGCAAGGGTAAGGGCCTCTGCGGCCTTCCCCGCTGCCCGATCGTGAGCCGGTTCCAGGCGCAGGTGGCCGCGGCCGGCCGTCCCGCCACGAATTACCAGGGCAGTTCGCCTTCTGTCTTTGTCGGGAGTTTCGGGTATCCCGATGTCCGGGGCGGCCCCCTGCTGGTCAACGACTCCGACAACCCGCCGGACTGGCTCCGGCAGAACCTCGGGATGGAGGACATCGTCGGTATACGCGCCCGTACGCTCCGGGGGAGTTCCGCCATCCCGTCGGTTGCCGGCAGCCTGCAGGAGATCGCGCTCTCCACGACCCCGCTCGACGTGGACGTGGCGTTCGAGAAACCCGTCTCGTTTGCGCTCAGTTTCGATGGCACCGTGGCGCCGGTAGGGATGACCGGGTCGGTCCGGACCCTCGACGTGATCGGGAGCGCAAAAATTGAGCGGGTCGTGGACCGGGTCACCTCCGACACGGACCTCGGGGCGACCGGAGCCTGCGTCCTGCTGAAGGAGGCGGACATCGACGTGTACCAGATCACGAAACTGATGACCGCCGGCCTGCTTGGGAAGAGACGGACGTTTGTTCCCACCCGCTGGGCGATCACGGCGGTAGACGACACCCTCTCCATCACCCTGAAAAAGGAGATCGCCCGCTACACCTCCATCGAAGAGATCCGGCTCTTCACTGCCGAGATCTTCGGGAACCGGATCGTGGTGATCCTGCTGCCCGGCGCCTGGAAGTACGAGATGGTCGAATGCTGGGGGAAGCACTCTCTCTGGGGCGGGGAGGAGGACGTGATCGTGCAGGACCATGAGGGGGTAACGAAGCGCGGGTACTCGCCCATCACCGGCGCCTACTACTCGGCACGGCTGGCGGTCACGGAGTACCTGGCAAGGATCCGGCGCTCGGCCCGGGTGATCGTGGTGCGGTACGTATCGGGGGAGTACTGGGCGCCGCTCGGGACCTGGGTGATCCGGGAGGCGACGCGGAAGGCGATGGCGGGGCCGCCGCTCGCCTTCCCCACGCTGGATGCGGCGGTCAGCCACGCGACCATGCTCACCGGATCGGCGGGGTGGGTGGCGCACAGCCGGCTGATCCCCGAGATCCGGACCCAGCGGACGCTCGATCAGCTCTGGTAGGCCTGGGCGGAGTTCGCCTGGCGGCTATACCGGGAACGGATGCTGTCGATCGTCTCGATGTCATCGATATCCTTGTCGTCCCGGAGCCGGATGAAGCGGGGGAAGCGGAGGGCAAATCCCGCCTCGTAGTTCTGGCTTGCCTGCAGTTCTGCATATCCCACTTCAAAGACGAGCGAGGGCTCGAACGCCACTTCCTTTCCTGCTGTCCTCACCACGGTCTCTTTGAGCATCTCGTAGACTTCGGCCAGCTGTTCGTCCGAGAATCCGGTGGCGACCCGGCTTAAGGGGACGAGTTTTCCCTGGTCCTGGCAGGCGACCAGAAACGACCCGAAGACATGCGCCCGTTTTCCCTCGCCCCATTCGGCTCCGATGACGGCAAGGTCGAGCGTGTCCACCTCCGGCTTGATCTTGATCCAGTTCTTCCCGCGCTGCCCGGGCGTGTAGGGAGAGGCGGGGACCTTGAGCATGATCCCTTCGTGACCGGCGGCGAGCGCGTCCTCGTAGGTCTTCTCTATTGCGGCCTGGTCGCTGCTGACCACCTGCGGGGCAAGGTATTGCTTCACCGCGCTCCCGAGTCTTTTCCGCCGTTCTGCAAGCGGCAGGCCGATCAGGGTCTCACCGTCAAGCCAGAGGATATCGAAGATGTTGGGCACCATCTCGATCGCTTCCTGCGCTTCGGCAATGTCATGCTTACGGCGGAGACGGCGGAGCACCGACTGGAACGGCATCGGCCTCCCATCCTTGATTGCGATCACTTCCCCGTCAAGGATCACGTCATGATCGGTTGCGGCCATCAGCTGCCGGATCACATCCGGCAGGGCCGTGGTGATCTCTTCGAGCCGGCGGGAATACATGCGGGCCTTCCCTCCCATCTTATGGAACTGGAAGCGGGAGCCGTCGTATTTGAATTCTGCAGCGATCTCCCCGTGTTCCCCGACCATGCCGGCGATACTGCCCTGCTGGGCAAGCATCATCTTGACCGGGTGGAACGGCGTGATCCGGACCATCGAGAGGGCCTCTGCCCCCGCCTTTGCCAGGCGGGCCACCTCCCCCATATCGTTGAGGGCCTGCATGGCATGCTCCACGAGCGCCGAATCCACATTGAACGCGTGGGCAATCGCTTCCCTCACGCTGCCCTCCCCCACACCAATACGGAGCTCTTCGAGCATGATCCGGGAGAGATAGCGCCCTTCAAGGGGCTCTGCGTTCCCAAGCAGCTGCCGGGCCACGGCGGTCTTCTCCTTCTGGGACTTCTTACCCCCCTGGTCAGCAATGCCCATGAGGGAGGTATAGACCAAAACAAGTTCCAGATCCTCGTGGAAGAAGGTGGTCTGGGTCTTGCATGTAAGGAGTTCCTCGATTGCCCGTCCCACGTCACCGGTTTTATTGATCTTTGTAACCACCTGCGCCTTCTGAACGCCGGCAACCTGACCGACGGCTTCGTAGAGGAGGTTTGGCCCGATCCCGAGTTTTTTTGGGCTCCAGTCGGGGAAGATCCGGCCCATCACGAACCGGACAAAGACGGGCAGTTCCTCGTCCGTGAGACGGGGGAGCTCTTCGCTGATGATCGCGATCATGTCGAGCCGGCCGGCAGTCTTCTCCAGCCGCTCGCAGACCCGGCAGAAGTCGATAAAGAGCATGGTGGTCTCTCCGGTGATCTTACGTGGTCAGGCGGATTAAGATTGTGATTCCGCGTGGTCTGCAGATCCGGGAGGAGAATGCATCAGAGCCGGATCTCCTCCGGGCAACCCGCCGCTGTACCGCACTGGGTGGCCACCACTACGTGTTCCTCGGAAAAGAAGAGCCCGAGCCCGTCGCGGGCAGCTCCCTTTGCCTTCTCGGGCGTATTATTGATCTCGCTCAGGTGGGCGAGGATGACGCGGGGCGCGTCCTTCCCGAACCCCGTGAGGCACTCCGCTGCGGCAGGGTTGGAGAGATGTCCCCGCCGCGACCGGATCCGTCGCTTGAGCGACTCCGGGTAGGGGCCGTTTGCCAGCATTTCGGGGCAGTGGTTGCTCTCCAGCACAAGGCCGTCGCACCGGGCCAGCAGCGCGTGCATGGCATCGGTGATGATCCCGGTATCGGTGCAGTACCCGAGCCGGACATCGCCTTCGCGGATGACAAACCCGCAGGGTTCGGCGGCATCATGGGACGTGGCGAACGGCTCGATGGAAAAATCTCCGATTGCAAAGAGCTCATTATACCGGCACGAGTGGTACTCGATCGGTTTACTGGAAGTGCGCCGGTGGTTCAGGAAATCGTGGAGAGTCCCCTCCGTTGCATGGACGGGCACTCCGAGTTTCCGGGTCGTCACGTCCAGCCCCTTCACGTGGTCGCCGTGCTCGTGGGTGACCAGTACGGCAACGATTCCGTCCGGGTCGATCCCTGCTGCGGCCATTCTGGCAAGCAGCTCCTTTGCACTCAGGCCGGCATCGATGAGGAGGGCCCCCGATGTACCTTCGATAACGGTACTGTTGCCTTTGCTCCCGCTGGCAAGCACGGTACAGCGCATTGCCTCAAGTATTGGCCGTCTTCGTATTAGAGCATATGACCCGGGGCACGATAACCGTGTTAGAATACGGCAGAAAAAAGGGATTGCCAAAAGATTATTTCTTTGCCTTCAGACCCTCGTACTCGGAGAGGACCGGGGCGATAGTCTTCGAGGATATCGAGCGGCGCAAAAGGACGGTGAGCTTGCGGCTGTAGTGGATATGCGCAACCTGGAAACTGACGATCAGCCCGAAGCAGAAGCAGGTGATGCTGATCAGTGAATAACTGAGAACGTCGACCATACTTCCTCACGACTCCCGGGCCAGTTCGTCCACGAGCGGGAGGACGGAATCGGAGTCCGAGCATTCCCGGGCGATCACCATGAAACGCCTGGTATAATACATCATCAGCAACTGGTACCCGAGAATGATACCGATGGTGAACATAATGATCCCGATCCCTGCATAGATCAGGATATCCGTAGTCAAATCAGCCATAAAGAACCCTAGTGAGAGTTCAGTGAGGATCCAGATAAATTTATTGAATAATTCCGGGGCCTTGTTCTGCCCCCATAACACGCGCCGGGTGAAAAGGTTAAACCGTCACGGTACCCGAACCTTATCCGGTATTATCTGATCCCGCCCTCATCCCGGAATACCTCTCCTACTACTGCCATGAACCCAAAACCCCCTCTCCCGCTCTCGTTCTCCCTCTCAGAGCTGGCCGGTTCGCTGGGCGATTTTGGCACGATCATCCCGCTCATCCTCGCCGTGGCCCTGGTCTCGGATGTCGATCCCCGGTATATCCTCCTCTTCTTCGGTATCTGGTTCATCCTGACGGGCCTCTACTACCGCCTCCCCATCCCCCTTGAACCAATGAAAGCGATTGCGGTGGTGGTGATCGCTGCCGGGGCTGTCGGTGGGATCTCGGCCGGGGAGGTTGCCGCAGCCGGCCTGATCCTCGGCTTCATCTTCTTGCTGCTCGGGTACGGGCAGGTCTTTTCCTGGATCGAACGGTGGGTTCCGCAGAGTGTGGTCCGGGGCATCCAGCTGGGCCTCGCCCTCCTCCTCTTCAAGGCATCGGCGGGATTCATCGGGCAGGACCTGCTCTTTTTTACAATCGGTCTTGCCATCATCCTGTTATTCATTGCGGCAGTACGGTACCGCGGGATCCCGGACCTCTCATCCATCTGCGTGATCGGGGCCGGCCTCCTGGGAGGGATCATCCTCTACGGCCTGCCCCCCCTCAGTCTGATCCCTCCCCCGCACCTCGTGATCCCACAGGTCTCAGATATCCCGGCCGCAGTCTCCACGCTCGTCCTCCCCCAGCTGGTCCTTACCATCGCCAATGCCATCCTGGCAACGGCACTCCTGACCAAGGACCTGTTCGGGAAGGAGATCCCCCCAAAGAGGTTCTCTTTCACGATCGGCCTCATGAACCTGACCTCAGTACCATTCGGAGGGTTTCCGATGTGTCATGGTGCGGGGGGGCTCGCCGGGCAGTACCGCTACGGCGCACGGACCGGCGGGGCGAACATCTATGCCGGGCTGATCTTTCTCGTGCTGGCGCTCTTTTTTACCTCTCCCCAGGTACTCTCTCTCGTCGCAGTGGGTGTTCTTGGTGCCCTCCTGGTCTTTGTCGGGATCGAGATGGGCCGTCACAGCCTCAAGACCGATTCGCTGCTGGTGACCGTGGTCATCGGGGTTCTTGCCGTGGTCAGTTCTATTACGGTCGGGTTCATCGCAGGGATGGTCCTGGCATACCTGGTCCTTGCCATCAGGAAACGGCGGGGTTCTATCGAGTGAGGTCCGCCATTCTGCATCGTTTTTGTCCTTGTACGTCTCGGTCATTGGTAAAACCCCAGCATTGATAACCCGGTCACTACTATCCTGATCAATGGAAATGCATCATGGCATTCATATGAAAGGGGGCGTCATCACTGAACGGGACGCCAATTATTGTACCGTCCGCCTCCGGGCGCCGGCCGGCATCTTCACCGTTGACCAGATCCGGGGCATTGCTGCCATTGCCAAGAAGTATGGCAATGGCGAGGTGCATGGCACAATCCGCCAGACCCTTGAGATCCCCCATGTGAAAGGCGAATCCTTAAAACGAATAGCCGCCCGGCTTGAGAAGAACGGGACGCCCATCGGTTCCGAAAAAGATGAGATCGTCAATATCGTAGCGTGTCCCGGGGTGAGCAGGTGCAAGTTCGCCAATATCGATACCGTCAGTTTGGCAAAACTGATCGATAAGGACCTTTTCGGGAAGATGATGCCGGTCAAGATGCGTATCGCCATTTCGGGATGCCCGAATGCCTGTACGAGCCCGATGCTCAACGAGATCGGAATAATCGGGAGGGTCAGACCGGTCAGGACCAGCGAGCGGCTCTGTACCGGCTGCGGCAACTGTGTCTATTACTGCAAGGAAGCCGCGATCAAGGTGAAGAACGGGATCTCAGTCCTTGACGAAGACAAGTGTGTCCAGTGCGGCGTCTGCGTCCACTCCTGTCATTATGATCTCGTGAAGGCCGAGGACAGGCATTACCTGATTACGGTCGGGGGACGAAGGGGACGCCACCCGAAGATCGGGCGCGAACTCATGACTGTGGAGACCGAGGAACAGGTGCTTTTTGTGATCCGGAAGATCGTTGACTGGGTCTACCGCCGGGCTTGGAGCGGGCGGTTGCTCTCGGAACAGATGGACGAGCTCCACTTCGGGAAGTTCAAGGAGGAGATTGTAAAGCAGGTGCCCGGAGCAGGGCCGGTGAAGATATCCGGAGAGTCCGGTGACAAAGGACCGGGCCGTATGCACGAGAAGGCAGCGTAATCTTTTTTTCGTCGTCATGCCCCCAAAGAAGATCGATATCTCCGGGAAGACGGGCCCCTATTGCATGAGGGTTGTGGCAAAAGAAGCAAAGGCTTTAAGGCAATCCGGTGAATTATTCATTACCTGCGATAATTTCCCCGCTGTAACAACCTTCATTCCCAGGATTGCACGGGAGGAGGGTTTATCCATGGAGACTAAGCACGTTCCTGACGGACGCTGGGAGATCAGGCTGAACAGAAGAACCGAGTGACCCCTCAAGGCCGTTCCATCATGACCACGCATTTTTTCTTTCTTTCAGGTCCCGTATCGGTGGAACGGCTCTCGTGGATGGAAGAGTGTCTCAAGTTCTTCTTCGTCCAGCTCTACCCGGAAACACTGACGCACCGTGCTCCCGCGGGAAGTCCGGTCTTTGTCTTTCTCTTAACCGGTGATGCCCTTTACAGTCTTGAAAATCCCGAGACCGAACCGGTCTGGTCCGTGATCCTCTCCCTCTCCTCGGTCCGGATCATCTGCGACCGGCAGGAACTGGACCTCCGGGGTATCGCCATCGAGCGCCTGAAGATGAAGTATCCCGACCAGGTGATCGATACCAACGGTCTTACAACGGACGGTCGTCCCTCCTTCTGGAGGGATGTGATCGGGCTCGTACGGCAGAACCGGTCCTCCCTGCCCGATTCGATCGGCTGGCTCCAGAACGAGTCTCCGTACATGCATCGCTCGGCAGAGTACGGCCTGAAGTGCCTCCAAGCGGGGCTTGAGGTCCGCCTCTCACCGGAACTCTATGCATATCTCGACGGGATCCACATGGGCCACACCGGCCAGAAACCCGCGGAATCTGAGAATATCGGTACATGGCTTGAGGCACTTCACGATCATGCCGGAAAACAAGGTCTTTCCAGTCAGTTCCTTGCCTGCGACCGGTGTGCAACGGCCCGTGGCTACAGTACCTGGGATGACGGAAAAGGGGCGGTGATCTCAACCTGTGCCGTCAAGCCGTTCCACATCCGGGACATGAATACCCTGATCGACCGGTTCGAGCGCCCGCATATTATTCTCTCAGCAAATGCCGGGTCTATTCAATTCCCGAAACGAAACCCGGGTCTCACGTTCGATCGTGTGGAAAAATCCAGTAGTATTCCCCCGGTCACGATCCTTGTCACGCGAAGTCCGTACGGTACGGAGCATGCATATGGTGCGGTCTCGTTAGCCGTGGCCTGTGCACACCAGGGAATCCTGACCCGGGTGGTCTTCATGGAGGACGGGGTCTATGCCGTTTCTGGGAATCCCCGCCAGCATCCTGAATCAGTACCGTTTACGATCCCGGATGTGATCAATGCAGTTGCAGGTAATCAGAATCTCCACTTCTTTATCCTGATGACTTCGCTCCAGACGAGGGGGCTTGCCAAGAATCCGAATCTCAATGCCGTGATTGATATTGGATTCCCGGGCCTGGGAAAGATCCTGTTTTACCCTCCGGGAAATGTTATGGCTGAGCACCAGCGGGTGTTGGTGTTTTAAAAGGCCTCACAATCAAACGAATGCCTTTTTTTAGCGCTCTCACGAAATGCCATTCTTTATTATCGAAAACGGGAAATGAAAAGTCAGAGAATATGAAAGTCCTCTGGATTATTGTGCTGATCCTGATAGTAGTTGCGGGCTGGTTTGTGGCCGTACCGATTGTTGCCCCTGGTGTAACGGAGAAGACGGTGATTCGTGACGCTCAGGTCGCCATCGGGGATACCATGGCGATGGTGAACCAGTCCGAGCTCGCCGTTACGATGTATGACCATGCGCTCAGCCTCAATGGATCCGATACAGCTATCCTGAAGAGGAAGGGGGAGATGTTATTAAAGACCGGTAAGAGTCAGGAAGCCACCGAGATCTACAACCAGGTTCTGTCCCAGAATGGTAATGACACGGCAGCATTGATGCGGATGGGAGACAGCCAGGTCCGGGCAGGCAATCTGAATGAAGCATTGTCTTATTATGACGCAGGGCTTTCCCTCGATCCTGATGATACGAAGATCCTGATGAAGAAGGGGGATACATACCTGCTGATGTCTTCCCTGGAGACCCAGAAGCTCCAGGCTGCCGCAAAGGCGCTTGCACAACAACCCGGTACTGCGGGCTACCAGCCGGCATCATCTGTCGGGCAGGTTGAGAGCATGCAGTCATACCAGAATGCGATGACTGCCTACCAGAAAGCGATGGCTATCGATCCAAAACTCTCCGTGATCGTTTCAGCAAGGGTACTATCGGCTACCCAGAATCAGGTGGCGAGTTACCAGAGTCTCCTGAACAATTTCTGATCCCTATCCCTTTTTTTACGGTCATCCGGAAAATGAGCCGGCAGGGAACCGGGCCAGTCCGGTATTATCTGAAAGACTGTGCCTCCTTTTTAAAAACCGGGCTTCATATGATTCCTGATATAATCCGGGCGCATGAAAAATGTCCAGAAATATTCCACAGATCCAGTTGACAAAAAATAAAAATTAAATAAATGTGCATGGAGAAGGATCAAAAAATGATTTGGGGTCAGGTACGGGAACCCTGGTGAGGATGATAATCTCCGTCGTTTGTTAATCATTATAAAAAATATTTTTTTCGCGTAAATAAATTATGATTAACGCGGGTCCTCTTTAACAAGGTTTATTTACAATTCAGAAAATACCTGAAAGTTAACACAATTTAGTTGTGATGTGTATGGCATTTTCAGTACATGTAAATATGAACCGTTGTACCGGGTGCGGCATCTGCGTGGTTGCCTGCCCGGTCAACGCTCTCGAGCTGCATACGCTCGACCCGGTAACCAAGGAGAAGATCTATCACGTCAAGGACGGGAAATCCATCAATGTTGATGTGAAGAACGAACTCTGTGCCGGCTGTGGCGTGTGTGTTGCGGCCTGCCCGTATAAAGTGATCACCCTTGCAGGCAGGGGAATGACCAACGTATTGGCTCAATGACCGGAGATGGACGAATGGCAAAGATCCACCTGAACATGATCACCCAGCGCTCAATTGAGGAGGGCGCTGCAATGGAGCAGGGAAAGACCAACCCCAACTACTTTGTCGCCTGCTCGATCTGCGAGATGAACCCGGAAGACATGAAGCGTGGCGGCATCATGAAGAACACCAATATCCGTGTTACGAGCGAATGCGGCAGCGTTATTGTCAAGGCCATTGAGCCGACTCAGTACTGCCCGCCCGGTCTTGCCCACATCCGGCAGGGTGTCTGGGCAAACCAGGTCGTGCCGCCCCGGACCCAGTCCACCGGCACCCCCCAGTACAGCGGATTCCCGGTTACCATTGAGCCGGCACCGGAAGAGCGCCTGAAGACTGCCCTGGAGCTTGTGCAGGGAGCGGTCGGGCTCTGGCAAGGAGGGAAAATATAATGCCTAAACTGATAAAAGGTGTCGGATGCCCGTACTGCGGCTCATCCTGCGACGATATCGAAGTGCTTGTTTCTGATGATGAGACCAAGGTCCTTGAGGTCCACAATGCGTGTATCATCGGGACCAACCTCTTCCACCATGCAAACGACCCCACCCGCCCGCGGCTCCCACGTAAGCGCCAGCCTGACGGTACCATGAAGGAGATCCCTTACGAAGAGGCAATCGACTGGATGGCAAAGACCATGCTCGCAGCAAAGAAGCCCCTGATTTACGGCTTCGGCTCAACCAATTGCGAAGGCATGAGCGCAGTCGCCCGTATCGCCGAGAAGTCCGGTGCGGTACTCGACAACTGTGCAACAATCTGCCACGGGCCCTCGTTCCTTGCGATCTTCGATAACGGGTACCCGAGCTGTACACTCGGCGAGGCCAAGAATCGTGCCGATGTCGTGGTCTTCTGGGGCTGCAACCCGATGCACGCCCACCCCCGCCACACCTCCCGGTACTCGATCTTCCCCCGCGGCTACTTTACCCAGAAGGGTGCCATGCAGAGAACTGTTCTCTCTGTCGACCCGCGTGAGACCGATACCGCGAAACTCGCCGACATACACCTCATGCTCGATCAGGGCCACGATTACGAACTCTTCGATGCCTTCCGGACCGTGCTCCGCGGCCACGACATCCCTGACGTAGTAGCGGGTATCAAGAAGGAGACCATCAAGAAGTCGGTCGAGATCATGAAGAACGCCCGGTTCTGTATGATCTTCTTCGGCATGGGCTGCACGCACAGCGATGGCCGCAACCACAATGTTGATCATGCAATCAGCCTGACCCGTGATCTCAACGAATACACAAAGTGCTCGATCATGGCCATGCGGGGCCACTATAATATCGCCGGTCCCGGCCAGGTCTGGGCATGGCAGTTCGGTTTCCCGTACTGCATTGACCTCAGTAAGGGCACCCACGCCCACATGAACCCGGGCGAGACCAGCTCCGTCGACCTCGCCATGAGGGATGAAGTGGACTGTTTCGTCAATATCGGGGCCGATGCCGGCGCCCACTTCCCGATCCAGCCGGTCCAGCACTTAAAGAAGCACCCCTTCATCACCATCGACCCGAACTTCAACATGGCAAGCGAGATCTCGGACCTCCACATCCCGGTCCGGATTGCCGGCGTTGACGAGCCGGGGGTTGTCTACCGTATGGACAATGTCCCGATCCAGTTCAAAGCGGTGCTCAAGGGGCTCCCGGGTGTTCCCAGCGATGAGGAACTCTTTAACAAGGTCTACGAGCGCATGTGCGAACTCACCCAGACCAAGCCCATCTGGCTTGCGGCAAAAGAAGATCGGAGATACCCCGAGTCTGAGGCGGTGATCTGAGATGTCTTCCGGTGAAATTATTATCAAGGGCGGATTTATCATCGACCCGACCCGCAAGATCAACGGCGATGTCGGCGATGTTGCTATCAAGGATGGCAAGATTGTCGACAAGGTCAGTTCCTCTGCAAAGGTCATCGATGCCAAGGGCAAGGTTGTCATGGCCGGCGGTGTGGATATTCATTCCCACGTAGCCGGTCCCAAGGTCAATGCCGGCCGCCTGATGCGCCCCGAAGACAAACTCCGGGCAGGGGAGCTGCGGAGTTCAAAGGCACAGAAGAACGGCTACCGCATGGAGTCCGGTTTTTCCATCCCCTCGGTCTTCAAGACCGGGTACGATTATGCCCGGATGGGATATACCTTCGTCATGGAAGCCGCCATGCCCCCGCTCCTCGCGCCCCACGTGCATGAGGAGATCCACGACACCCCGATCATCGATGAGGCAGCATTGCCGGTCTTCGGCAACAACTGGTTCGTCATGGAGTACCTCAAGAAGGGGGAGGTCGAGAACACCGCAGCCTACATTGCCTGGCTCCTCAAGGTCACGAAAGGCTATGGTGTTAAGGTCGTAAATCCCGGCGGCACTGCTGCATGGGCATGGGGTCTCAACTGCTTAAACATCAACGACCAGGTCCCGTACTTTGAGATCACACCCGGTGAGATCATCAAGGGCCTGATGGAGGCAAATGAATTCCTCGGTCTTCCCCACTCCATCCATGTTCACCAGAACAATCTCGGCAATCCCGGCAACTATCCGGACACTCTTGAATCCCTCAAGATTGCTGAGGGCGTCAAGGCAAAGAACAAGTTCGGCCGTGAAACGGTCCTGCACTCCACCCACCTCCAGTTCCACTCCTATGGCGGAGAGGGCTGGAAGGACTTCTGCTCCAAGTCAAAAGAGGTCATGGACTATATCAACAAGCAGAAGAACCTCACCTTCGATCTCGGCTGCGTAACGCTGGATGAGACGACCACGATGACCGCAGACGGCCCGTTCGAGCACCACCTCCACGGTCTCAACCACCTGAAGTGGACCAATGTGGATGTCGAACTGGAGACTGCCGCCGGCATCGTTCCCTACATTTACGACAAGAATGTCCTGCCCAATGCGATCCAGTGGGCAACCGGTCTTGAACTCGCACTCTTTGCAAAGGATATGGACCGGGCCTTCATCACTACCGACCACCCGAATGCAGGGCCATTCACCCGGTACCCCCGCGTCATCAAGTGGCTGATGTCCAAGAAGGCCCGCGAGGCAACCCTCGCCTCCATGAAGAACACCGACAAGGTGATCAATGCAACCTACATCCACGGCATCGACCGCGAACTCAGCCTTTACGAGATCGCCCAGATGACCCGGTCCGGCCCGGCAAAGTGCCTTGGTCTGTCCAAGGTCTACGGCGGCCTTGCACCCGGCATGAACGGGGATGTGTCAGTCTTCGATCTTAATTATAAGAGCATGCCCAGCGACGCCGAGAAGATCGAGACCGCACTCCAGCGGGCCGCATACTTCATCAAGGATGGTGAAGTTGTAGTCAAGGATGGAGAGGTTGTCAGCCACGGCCACAAGAAGACGGTCTGGGTCAAGGTGAAGATGCCCGAGAACCCGCAGGTCACCCGGGATGTCAGCCAGGCATTCCACCAGGGAACCTACACGGTCGATATCAGCAACTACCCGGTACGGGAATACCTTGCCCCGCACCAGTCCATCATCGATGTCAACGTGGAGGCCTGAGGTGCGATCATGGCAACGGTAACATTAACACCTACCAAAGTCCCCGAACTCATGTTCGAGGGATACAGCATCACGCCCGATGCATTCGCAGGAAAGACTGCTGCAGAGATCGCAGAGCTCCCGGGACATGAGGGCAAATTCGTCCTGAAACTCGGGGACTTCTTCACCGTCTCCGGAAACGGCGGCGAGACCGCTGCAGACACCGACATTGTGATTGCCGGTGACTGCACCCGTGTCAAGTATATAGGCTCCAAGATGACCGCAGGATCCGTTACCGTCAACGGCAATGCCGACATGTATGTCGGTGGCTGGATGAAGGGTGGCAGGATCCACGTCACGGGCAATGTCGATTCCTTCTGCGGGATCCAGATGGAAGGCGGGGAACTTGTTGTTGACGGGGACGCCAAGAACCATGTCGGCTGCGCCTACCGCGGCGACTGGAGAGGCATGAAAGGCGGACTCATCCGGATCAAGGGAAGTGCCGGCAATGATATCGGCACTGCCATGCTCGGCGGGACCATCATCATCGAGAAGAATGCCTTCATCCATGTCTCTACCCACGCAGAAGGCGGTACCGTCATCGTCAAAGGCGATGTCGAGGGTCGTGTCGGCGGCCAGATGGTCAAGGGTGAGATGTACGTGCTCGGGAAGATCAAGTTCATGCTGCCCGGGTACAAGAAGGTCGACACGGTCGAGAAGGAAGTCGATGGTGTCAAGGCGACTTTCGATCACTACATCGGAGACCTTGGTGAGCGCCACCCCAAGAGCAAGGGCCAGTTCGTGTATGCGAACCTCTACCTGAAGGCGGCATGAACCCCTCTTTGTCTCACATCACACCGGTCCATAACTGTTTAACCTCTTTTTTTCCGAAGGCTCATAAGAGCCTGAGGTGGAGAAGAATGCATAAGCGTTCTTCGACTTACAACGCAATCGAAGAACCAGGAGGACGAGAAGAATCCATCAGGATTCTTCGGAGATCCTTGGGATCTTCTCGTTTCTCGTGTCTGATGATACTCGAATCTTCGAACCATAACATAAGATCTCCCTTATAGGAGTGATCCCATGAACCAAGTTGGAAGAGACTTTATCAATGGAACCAAGTGCCCGGATTATTCCACGGTGGACCTTGTCCTCCGTGTGCCGGAACCCCCCCATGAGCTCCCGGTAAAAAAAGGGCAGACCATAATCAAACTCCCAAGCCCGAAAAAATTCAAGCTTCCGGATATACCGGTACGAAAAGCCATCGAGGCGTGGGAGCCAATCGGATTCTTTCCCCGCTCTACGATGGACTTAAAGCAACTCTCGTACCTGCTCTGGTGCACCCAGGGGTTCAAGAAGATCGTGGCAGAGACGATCGAGATCCGTAACATCCCTTCAAGTGGTTCCCGGAATCCGCTGGAGACCTATTTTGTTGCGGGGGAGGTAGAGGGACTGGAGACCGGGCTGTACCGCTACCTGCCGAAATCCCACAGCATCGTAGCCGAACGTATCGACTCAGCAATTACCCTGGAGATGAGTACGGCGAGCCTGAACTTCAAGCTCACGACCCGGGCTGCGGTTACCTTCCTCTGGGTTGCCATCCCGTACCGTACGGTCTGGGCCGTGGGGAACAGGGGATACCGGAGCGCACTGATCGAGGCCGGGCATGCCTGCCAGAACCTGATCCTGGCAGCTGCGGGACTTGGTCTTCAGGTCGCCCCGATCGATCTCTTCCACGATGATCTGGTTGCCAAACTGGCTGACCTGGATCCGGAGATCCAGTGGCCGGTCTACCTTGCTGCTGTGGGTAATGTGGAACAGAATGTATCATTGTGAATAAGTCTGGCAGGGCTCTCGTAAGGGTCCGCCACGCCCATTCACCCCGTTTGCCCGGTAAGAGGGATTTCGACATTCTTTTACTCTTACAAATGCACATTGTTAATACAATTATTTTGATACGGGGTCGGGCATGGCAGGATGCGATCAGGCAGAAAGAACAGGGTGCTGGCTGCAATGGTGAAACGGTATCTTGAACTCCGCTCCCTTGATGAGGCTATCAGCCTGCTTGTCACCTCGTTTGCCACGCCATGCCGTACCGAACGGGTTCCTATTATGCAGTCCGTGGGAAGGGTTGCGGCAGAACCGGTCTTTGCGAAATATTCCGTGCCGGAGGTGAACATCTCTGCGATGGATGGGATCGCGGTCCGGAGCCGGGATACCATCGGCGCCGGAGACCTGAACCCAATCACTCTGGAGCACGCTGCCCGGGTGAATACCGGCAATATCATCCCGCCGGAGTTCGATGCCGTGGTAATGATAGAAGATGTCTGGGAGTCGGGGGACGGCTTCCAGATCCGGAAGGCTGCCTCACCCTGGCAGCATGTGCGCCCGGCCGGTGAAGACATCAAGGAGGGTAAGCTGGTGCTCCCCCGGGGCCACCTGATCCGGGCCTTCGACATCGGGGCGCTGGTCACCTATGGTATCACCTCCATCGAGGTTCTTAGTGTCCGTGTGGGCATCATTCCCACCGGCAACGAGCTTGTGTCGCTGGGTGTCAGGCCCGGCCCGGGGCAGGTTGTGGAGAGCAATACGGTGATGGCACAGGTTTTTCTCTCCCAGATGGGAGCCCACTGCACGCGCCTCCCTATCGTACCAGACGATCCCGACCTTATTCGCGATGCGTTGCGGGTTGCGATTGCTGAAAATGATCTCATCCTCATCTCGGCCGGTTCATCAGCCGGAACCCGTGACTTCACCGAGAGCGTAATCCGTTCGCTCGGGGAACTGATCTTCCATGGCGTGGCCGTCAAGCCCGGCAAACCATGCATGCTTGGGCGGGTGGATGATAAACCGGTGATCGGCCTCCCCGGTTATCCTCTTGCCGCCCAGACCGTCCTTCGGGAGTTTGCCGCACCGCTGCTTGAATCCTGGGGATTTGCCCCGGCTCCCCGGTATCCCGTGACGGTACGGCTGGCGCAGGCAATCACCTCGGATCCCGGGTTCGACGAGTTCGTTCCGCTCTTTGTCGGTCGAATCGGCTCTACCCTGTACGGAACCCCTCATGGGAAGGGGGCCGCGGTCCAGATGGCAACGGTCAAGGCCAATGGTTACACCCATATCCCGGCACCGGTCGAGGGCTATGATGCGGGTACCGATCTGGAAGTCTTCCTGACTACCGATCCCGGGCGGATCGACCGGACGCTTTTTCTGACCGGCATGCTGGATCCTGCTCTTGAAGAACTTGCGAACCTTGCCCATGACACGGGATTGTTTTTACATGCCACAAACCCCGGGAACACTGCGGGCCTCCTTGCCCTTGGCAGGAATGCCTGCCACGCGGCACCGCTGATACTGCCCTCGAAATCCCTGCTGACGGCGTACCAATCCCTTATGAAGCCCTTCGAATCCGGGGGTCTCTCCTTCATTCATATCGCGACGATAGAGATGGGGATTGTCTCCCTGAATGGCCTGGGGCCCTCAGACCTCGCACATGTCCGGTTTATCAATACCCGGAAAGAGACGCCTGCTCGGAGAGTGCTTGATGTCCTGCTGGCAACCGAGGGCATCGACTCGTCACAGGTGAATGGCTACCTTCAGGAAGTGCACGGCCCTCCCGCAGTAGCTGCTGCGGTAAGGAACGGGTTTGCCGATGCCGGTATCAGCACATCAGGACTTGCCAGTGCGAGCGGGCTCTGCTTTGTTCCAGTGGCACAAGAAGACTATGAGATTGCTGTGCGCCGGGATATGCTCTCGGATCCCCGGATCACAAAGCTTGTTGCCCTGATCCGGTCACAAGCGTACCGGGAACTTCTGGAGAAGTCCGGGGGGTATTCGACATCACAGACCGGCATGATCCGCTGGCTGTCTCCGGATCTCGTCCTTACCGATGCACCCATACGGTGAGTCAGTGGAACGAGCATCGATACTCAAAGAACGCGGTTGTGTTCTTCTTATTATCTGGCTTGGATAGGCAATCAAAAAAAAAAATTATGCGGTTGTTGCCGCGGCTGCCGGGGCAATTGCTGCTGCCGGTGTGGTGTGGTCCCCAACCCAGCCTTCCTTGGCGGTAGGAACTTCGGCACTAATCGGGATGAAAAGAGCCTTGCCGTACTTGTCGACGCCATAGGTGCCGATGGCAGTCTGGGTGTCGTTCGAGATGAGGAAGTTGATGAAGTTGTTGGCCATCTGGATCTTCTCGACCGGCTGCTTGTCATTGTATACTGCCATGACACTGTATATGTTCAAAAGGCTCGATCCTTTGGTGACCAGCGGAGTCAGTGCAAGATCCTTCTTGTAGGCAAGGAATGTACCCTCATCGGTCAGGACATATGCTCCTTTCTCGCTTGCCATCTGGAGCGTCTCTCCCATGCCCTTGCCCGCCTCGATATACCAGTCGCCCGATTTCTCTACGTGGGTCGTATAGTTATATCCGGCATTCTTCCAGACAGTCTTCTCGGCCGAGTGAGTGCCGGAGTTGTCCCCCCGGGACACGAATGCAATGCCGGCCGTCTTGTTGGTACCTTTCAGGAGCAGCGTGGTCATGGCAAGTTCGGGAGACATGTCCCTGATGCCTGCGGGGTCCGTTTCAGGCCCGACAATGATGAATGAGTTCGATGCAAACGAGCGGCGGTTCAGGCCATAGCCATCCTTCATGAACGCGAGTTCCTGGCTGGGAGAGTGTACGAGCAGCACGTCAGCATCTCCCTTCTTGGCCAATTCGATGGCCTTGCCGGTTCCCTGAGAGGTGATCTTCAGTTGGGTGTTATACTGTTTTTCAAAAAGCGGCTGGAGGTAATCGAGGAGTCCCGTGTCGTACAGGCTTGTTGTCGTGGCAATGACAAGGGTCGACGGGGCACTCCCGGTTGTTTCCGGGGCGGTTGCTGACGTTGTGGTCGCTGCCGGGGCTGCGGGTGTGGCAGCAGGCGCAGGGGCCGTAGATGTGGTACACCCTGCAATGAGGGCCGTGACAAACAGGACTGCAAGAAGAGATGCAATCAATCCGAAACGAACAGTTTTACTCATAGTAGTTCCGGGATATTTTTTGAGGGGGGTAATAATTGAATGTTTCTTTTGGTGGCGTGTTAAAATAAATTAATAACCAGCTGGTAATCAGATGGTTTACACCATTTTTATTTAATTTTAAAATAGGGTTAATGAATTTTGAATTCAGGGGCCTGAAACGATCGCCCGGACAATCAGCCCTTCCCGGCCAGCGCGTCAAAGATCACCGGGCCGAGGATCTTTCGGATTTCGCCGGCATGTTTCTGCTGCATGAGGGAGAACATCTTATGGGTCCCCTTTGCAGTGGTCAGGATGCCTACGCGTTCTGCACGGGTGATCAGTTCCTCCTCCTCCATCATGGCGAAGTAGGGGAGGATGTAATAGTGGGGGACTTCGAGGAACTCGGCTAGCCGTCGGGTGGTGGGGAACCGGATCCGGACCGAGTCTGTCGTGAAGGTGAGGGTAATCGCTCGCTCCGCCACCTGGATACGGATGGCGGCATCGAAAAGGGCATCTATCGAGAGGGCAGCCATGGAATTTCCCGCACATACGTAGGAGGGGCGACCTCTTAAGGTACCATTATCCCGCGATGCCCGGTATAAGGGCGGATATCTCTTTCGGATCCGGCTATTGGAAGAATCATCGGAAGAATAACGGACATCCTGCCTCCCCTCGCAGATCGTACTCTGTCTCCTCGGACAATACGATGGTCTAAGGGCCAGGTTAATAATATGAATTAAATTTAGTACCGGGGTAAAACAGTTGGTATATCAGATGAAAATACTTATATCGGCCCGGGGTTGATCAAAGTAAGCTGTTGATCCATGCTCAGGATATCAGATGAAGATTATCGCACGCTGGAACTGAGAATCCAGAAGGAAGTAAAAAAAGTACTCTTGCAGTTTCTCGACGATCTTGAGCACAGAACGATTGGACCCGGTGAACCGGCAATTCCGTATGAACGGGAATCTCTCCTTCAATCAGAACCGGATATGTCGCCTCGCTCCGCGGTCCGGAAGAGGCCGCGTGGCAGGTCCAAAAAATCGGTTGAAACGATGATGAGGTTACAGGGGCTCCCTCCAGCAACCCCGCAAGCCCCGCGCTCGCTTCTCGATGAGGATATGGAAAAAATCCTGAAACTTAATAAACCCCGTAAGAAGAGAGCACCGGGTGCCGGTCGGTAAAGTACATCGTGTGTCTTACCGTAACGGGGAGAATAAGGGGGATATTCACCCCCTCACGGACTTTCCGAACGGTCCCCATTCCGGAAAAAGCCGGCTTTTACGATCCAAAAGGCACCAATTAGGCGATTTTTAGAGCAGTATAATCATCATGATAAGAAAAAATCGGCAGTAAAATGAGTAGTTCCAAAACACGGGTCTATAAATTCCCCCAAAACCGCGACTATCAGAAAACCGGTTCTTTAAATCGGGCTCCGATTGACAAACGGGGCGTTTTAATTGGTTTTTATATCAGCAGGCCTTGCAGGTCGGTAGCCTCCTTTTTCCGTCGGGGGGGCAGTCATCGTCAGCCGTGACAGCAGGGCCCTGCACTAAAAACAGAGGGTTATTTCTTCTTCTTGTGCTCTTCATCAACGGGCTTCATGAAGACGACCTCGGCCTTCATATCCGTTGCGATCTGCTCGATCTCGAACTTCCGGAAGTGAGTTGCTTCGATTTGTATGGTGCCACCGGTGACTGCAACGATCCGGTATTTGGGGGACTCGACGCCTTCCCCGACTTTCTGACGCTCTCGGACATAGATCTTCATATCAGGACTCCTGCCAAGTTTCAGGCATTCCTCATGGAGAAACCGGGAGAAATGCCGGATATGGCTCTGATATACCAGTTGGTATACAAGGACTTATACCTTTCCGTAGCGGTACACGCATGAGAAGATTTCATGGGAAGAAGGTATGAGCTCACAAGCGGACTTCAGGGAGAGACCCTGGTCCGGAAAGGCATGATGAAGAAACGGAAGGTCGAAGAACAAATCCGGATCGCACCGGAGATCAACGTAGTCAAGATCGGGGGCCATGGCGCCATCGATTACGGCCGCGGAGTGATGCATCCCCTCTGCGAGGAGATCGGCAGGCTCTCAAAGAAGCACCAGCTGCTGGTCGTCACGGGGGGCGGCGGCCGGGTACGTCACATCATGGATATCGGCATGGATCTCGGCATGCCGACCGGTGTCCTTGCCGAGCTCTCGGCAAAAATCTCCGAGCAGAACGCAATCATGGTCTCCATCCTGCTCTCGAAGTACAATGGCACGCGGATCCACACCGGCGATCTCCTCGAACTCCCGATGCTTTTAAAATTAGGCATCCTTCCCGTGACCCACGGCACACCCCCGTACGGTTTGTACGAACACCCGGCTAAAAAGAGCATGATCCCCCCGCACCGCACGGACACCGGGGCATTCCTGATCGCGGAGGTGCTGGGGGCAAAGAGCTGCATCATCGGCAAGAACGTGGACGGGCTCTACACGGAAGACCCTCGGAAGAACCCGGACGCGGAGCTGATCCCTGAGATCACCGCACCGGAACTGATCCGGATGCAGCTGGACGATATGGTTCTCGAACCGATGGTGATCGAGCTTCTCCGGGAGGCGGTGCATATCCGTGAAGTACGGATCATCAACTGCCACAAACGCGGGAATATCGAGAAGGCGATTGCCGGTAAGAACCCCGGCACCATTATCAGGGCTGAATAGGCACCAGACAGTAACATAATCCCTTTGATTTTTCACGTTTTTCCATAATGATTATGTGCACATATCTCCAATAGATCGGGTAATTACGGGAGATGGTGCTGGTGGCAAACGACTGGGTCATGACCGGGCTTGAACTGATCCAGCACTGCCGCTACCAGGACGCAATTACGGCCTGCAGGAAAGGACTGCAGGACGACCCGGCCAATGAGGTCGCATGGCTCATCATCGGGGATGCCTACTGCCGGCTCAACCACTACCAGGAAGCAATCGACGCTTACGATAACGTCCTGGCCATTACGCCGAAGAACGCGAGCGTCTGGCTGAACATTGCCGGAGCCCTCCGCGACCTTGGCCGGCTTAAGGAGGCTCTTGATGCCTGCAACAAAGCGCTGGCAATAAACCCGGTCCTCGCCCATGCATGGCTGTGCAAGGGACGGATCCTCCGGGATCTCAACCAGTTCGAGGGGGCTGTTGCCTGCTACGACCGTGCACTGGAACTTGATCCGGCGATTAAAGGAGCAGGCACATCCCGGCGATCCTCACCATCCGCCGACCCTGCGATTCCTTCCCCGGGCATTTGATCCGTTCCGGATGAACGATGCCTGACACCCGCAGGAGCAAATAGATTAATTAAACCTGCTACAGGCGGTAAGATAAACACCGGTGATTAATCAGTGGTATTTATCTGAAGGTTTCTTTAACATTATCCGAGTACTATGGGATTCAGTTCAGACATCATGCATGACTTCGTGGCAAAGGAGATCAACACTATTTATTCCAGTTATGATGGCTGGAAGTGCACCCCCCGACAGACCGGCACCGGGTACGACTCCATCATGGTGCTGGAACGGCGCAATGGCGGCCACCGGGAATGCGTGAAGATTCTGGTCACATTCAACCGGTCCGTGCTGGCTCCGCTTCCGCCTGAGCTCACCAAGGCCGATGCCAATACCGACGGTACGCCGGTCCGGTTCAGCTATGCCGTGATGGTCCCGGCAAACTCAGACACATCTGCTGTACCGGCAGACGTCCGGGTGTACACCATGCGGTCGTTTGCCTTTGAGGGAAAGGAACTCACCTGGGTGAAAAAACCGGTCCGGAAAACCGAAGATGTACCGGTAAAAGTGCCGGCGTAAAACCTTTTTTTCTCGCATCAGGTCTGCGGCAGTTTCGACCAGATCGCCATACGGGAATCTGTCGGGTATAGATGAAACTCCACAACAAAAGGGAGATCCTTTCGGCTCCAGGTATTCTTTTTCCCGGCAACGATGGTCCATCCTGCGGTTCCGTAACCGGAGGTCTCCCTTCTCTGACGAACCCGCTGCCGTGAGATGGAGACCGGAAAAACTACCATTGTAAACGCCAAAAAAAATAATAACTCATAATCAGGAATGCCCTTTGGGCAACTACAGCAGAGAATGTGAGAGCAGATGAGCATGGTTCGGAGATCAGCAGTAATTCTCGTCGGAGGGGATGCCCGACGTGCTAACGGGCTCGAGAAGTACTTCTTCGTGTACGAAGGAAAAACCTTCATCGAACGTCTCATCGATACCCTGGAACAGGTCGTTGACGAGATCATTGTTGTGGCAAAGGATCCTGATCAGTGCAAACGATTCCACCATCTCTCCGGACTCCGTTGCATGACCGACAAGCGCCCAGGCATCGGCCCTATCGGGGGCCTGCATGCCGGTGCACTTGCGGCGCATGGTGACACGATCTTTGTCTCCGCGTGTGATATGCCCTTTATTAATCGCAGGATTGTGCGGTATCTTTTCGATTCTATTGGCGAGAGTGATGTCGCGATACCCAGATGGAATTCAGATATGATCGAACCACTTCATGCGGTTTACCGGAAATCCTTCCTCATCGCAACTCTCGAAGACCACGATTCCAACACCCTCCGCCGGTTGATCTACCGTTCCAACCCCCGCTATGTATCGATCGAAGAACTCCGGCCCTTTGATCCGACGCTGAAGACATTCACCAATATCAATGATCTGGAGGAACTTGAACGGATCAATGCGGGTTCTGCTCTCAGTTATATCCGTGAACAACCCGATACGGTCCTGCGTCCTGGTGGGTGAGGAACTCGATGGGATAAAGAAACCCGTGAGAAATGCAGTGCCCCGGTCTGAGAAGGCACAGGTAAAAAAAAGTGACTGCATAACCCTTTTCAGCACAGTTCGAAGTTTTCCTGCGGGAGTCGCGAGGAAGTCCATCAAGACTCCGAAATGAAGAGCCGGGGGGAAAATTGTAATCTCCACGATGAGATGCGAGGTCCACGGCCGAACTATGAAGGGTGATATCAGCGGACCTTCGATTATCGTCTCCATCTTGACAATCTGATGAAGGTCTCGGCTTCGTAAGAGCCCTGATGTAGAGAATATTTTACCTTGGGAAATCTTCGAAAACCGATGTTATTTCCGCCCGGCGTTATCGACCATGATATAAACGGAATTCTGGTGTTACGGAGGATCGTGGGTACAGGCCTCACGCGTGGCCCTGCCCCGATCACGAAATAAATTTTAAAGGAAAGAATACGTTAATCGCATTTCGGCATGGTGGGAGACCAGATGCCACAGCCCTTCTTGTTGAGGTCAAAGATCTTCGGTTCTGAAAGGGGGGCTGCATTGGTGTTTCCACAGCGGGGTCCAAGCAGGTCGGTTGCGGGGATGAAGGCCCCGCAGTTGTCACATCCTCGGTTGTGCATCATAATATACATTTACATGGTTACCCTGTAAAGCAAAATTATTTTCTATTTTGTACTGGCGAAAGGATCCCAAGCACGTACCCGGTTCAGGGAGGCATCGCATTAACTATGATGAAAAGCAAAAAAGGTGATTACAGGAATCAGATCGTTTCCACCCCCGGTTTTGAAGTCACCGGCAATAATTCTGGAGTGCAGGAATGAGCGAGATAATAACCGGGATTGGGCAGGCGATCAACCTGATTGTCACCTTCGATCCTGAAGTGATGCATATCGCAGCCCTCTCGATATACATCTCGCTTTCTGCTACCATCATCGCCGCACTCATTGCCATCCCCATGGGGAGCCTCATCCATTTCCATGATTTCCGGGGAAAACGGGCGCTCATCATCCTGATCCAGACCCTCTACTCCGTCCCGACGGTGGTAGTCGGCCTCGTGATCTATCTCCTGATCTCGCGGAGCGGCCCGTTGGGATTCTTCGGGCTCCTCTTCACGCCATCGGGGATGATCCTCGGCCAGACCGTCCTCATCATCCCCATCATGATGGGGCTTGTCATCTCGGCTTTGAGCGGGATTGACCGGAGCATCAGCGATACGCTGGTCTCGCTCGGGGCCACCCGTCTCCAGGAGATCGTTGAGATCGTCAAAGAGGCCCGGTTTGCCATCATGAGCGCAGTCGTCCTCGGGTTCGGGCGGGCCATTGCCGAAGTGGGGGTTGCGATGATGATCGGCGGCAACATCCGCGACCAGACCCGGGTCCTGACCACAGCCATCACGCTTGAGACCGGCATGGGGAACTTTGCTCTCTCTATTGCGCTTGGGATCATTCTCCTGATCGTTGCCCTGATCGTGGTCGTTGCCCTGAATCTCATCACCGCATCAGGGATGTCGGAGGACGTCCAGAAGATTGCCGGGGGTCCCCACGGATGATCCGGATCGAGCGGCTGAAAAAAGCGTTCGGTACAAAAGAGGTACTGGGGGATATCACGCTCACCATTAAAAAAGGAGAGATCTTCACGCTGATCGGGCCCAGCGGCAGCGGCAAGACCACCCTGATCCGGCTCATCGACCTGCTCGACACTCTCACGTCAGGAGCAATCATCTTTGACGGTATCGACACCTCCGCCCCGGAGAAGGGCCGGCTTGCCATCCGCCGCCGCATGAGCATGGTCTTCCAGAAACCGGCGGTCCTGAACACCACGGTGGCCGAGAATGTTGCCTTTGGCCTGAAGTTCCGCGGTGTGCCGGAGGCTGAGGCGAGAGGACGGGTAGAGAAAGCACTCGACCTTGTCGGCCTCGCGGATCTCGCCGGGCGGCGGGCGGTCACGCTCTCGGGCGGGGAGATGCAGAGAGTAGCCCTTGCCCGGGCCATGGTCACGGAGCCTGAGGTGCTCCTTTTGGATGAGCCGACCGCCAACCTTGACCCGGTCTCGTCCGAGATGATCGAGGACCTGATCGTCCGGATCAACAGGAAGTTCGGTACCACGATCGTGCTCTCCACGCACGATATGATACAGGGGCAGCGGCTGGCGGACCGGATCGGGGTCATCATGGGAGGACGACTGGTCCAGGTGGGAAGTTCCGCTGAGATCTTTTACCAGCCGAAAGGAAAGGAGATCGCCCGCTTCGTGGGTATCGACCCCATAACCGGGGGCCGGGTGATCGAGAATACCGGCGGCCATGCCCTCATCAGAGTCGGCACGACCTGTTTTGAGGCTCTGACCGATCTTCCGGCAGGGAAGCGGGCCGCCCTCGTTATCCGTCCCGAAGAGGTGTCCCTCTTTCCGGCCGATACTGCCCGGGAAAAGTCCAGTGTCCGCAACCAGTTCACCGGCCGGATAACCAGAATACTGCCCTCCGGCCCGTTCGTGCGTGTCAGCGTGGACAGCGGTTTCATCCTTGTCGCCCTCATCACCCGCCGCTCCTGTACCGAGCTCGGGCTTGCTGTGGGAACCCATGTTATTGCGGGCGTGAAAGCAACGGCCATTCATCTCATCCCGGATCAGGAATGATAGTGAAAAAGGACGACGGGGATCCCCTGCCGTTATCGCACGATCCATAAGTGGTATACCTGATCAGAAAGTAAACAGAGTACGAATACCTATGACTGAGAAGAGCATTGAGCAGGCACTAAAAGATGCAGGCATCGAAGAGTCGATCACCTGTCCCCAGGCATTTGCCATTGCTGAGAAAGCGAAGGTCTCCCGCAGTGTGCTGGGCGAGTACTGTACCAAGAACCGGATCAAGATCCGGGGCTGCCAGCTGGGCTGCTTCAAATGAGCCGGTTCCTCAACGTGATTCCGGTTGCCGAAGCCGTTGCGGTGGCAGAGAAGATAGCACCGGAAAAAAAGATCGAACACGTGCCCATCGAACACGCGTCGGGCCGGGTACTTGCAGAGGATATTTTTGCCGACACGGATATTCCCGGGTTCAACCGTTCGGTAGTGGACGGGTTCGCGGTCCGTTCTGCAGATACCGCGGGTGCGGGTGATGCGGTTCCGGCCCTCATGCATTGTGCCGGGCGGGTCCAGATGGGCATATACGATCCTGCGCTGGCCCTTGGTACCGGCGAATGCATCTATACCCCCACGGGGGGGGTCCTGCCCGCCGGCGCCGATGCGGTCGTGATGGTGGAATATACCGAGGAGGCCGGGGATACCGTCCTTGTCAAGAAAGCGGTCTCCCACGGGGAAAATGTCCTGCAAAAGGACGAGGATTTCATGAAGAACCGGACCGTGTTTACCCACGGTCGCCGGCTCAATCCCCAGAACATCGGAGTCCTTGCGGCCTGTGGGTACAGCACGGTTGCAGTGGCAAAGAAACCCGTCATCGGGATCATCTCTACGGGAAACGAACTGGTGTCGGGAGTAACCGTTCCCGGGCCCGGACAGGTGCGGGATGCCAATGCCCCGATGCTTGCAGCGTGGCTTGCGGATTACGGCTGTATCCCGCGGTTCTACGGGATCGTGCGGGATGAACGCGCGGCTTTCGAATCCGTGCTCGCCCGGGCCGTTCCCGAGTGCGACGTGGTGATCCTCTCGGGCGGTAGTTCCAAGGACGACCGCGACGTGACCGCAGCGGTCATTGCCGCACAAGGAGAGGTACTGGTCCACGGGATCGCGATTGCGCCGGGCAAACCCACCATCATCGGGAGGATCGAAGGGAAGCCGGTCTTCGGCCTGCCGGGCCACCCGGCCTCGGCCTTTGTTGTCCTGATAGCAATCGTACGGCCGCTGCTCGATGCGATGCTGGGCCATGCCCGTCCATTTGTGCGGACAACAACTGCGGTCCTCGCAGTGAATGTTCCCTCTGCTCGGGGGCGTGAAGAGTATGTCCGCGTGAAGGTGGAGAACGAGATTGCGACCCCGCTTTTTGGCAAGTCCGGGCTTTTGAATACGCTCGTACATAGTGACGGGCTGGTCTGCATCCCGGCAGGATGCGAGGGACTGGAGCAGGGAAGCAGGGTTGTTGTGATTTTATGGTGAGAAGATACCTGAACGTGATGCCCCTCGATGAGGTGCTTGCCCTTCTTGAAACTGAATTTTCCTGCACGCCTTCGGTCATGGGAGTCCCGCTGGAAGAGGCGGCCGGCCGGATCACCGCCGCCCCGATCTTTGCCAAGTTCTCGGTACCGGAGATCCACCTTGCAGCGATGGACGGGATCGCGGTCGTCAGTGCCGATACCAACGGTGCCTCGGAGCAGAATCCGCTCACCCTCTCCTGTGCCGCCCGGGTGAACACCGGCAACGTGGTGCCCCCCGCGTTCGATGCGGTCATTATGATCGAGGATGTCTGGGAAGCGGACGGAACGTATACGATCCGGAAGGCCGCCAGCCTCTGGCAGCATGTCCGCCCGGCCGGGGAAGATCTGGCCGAGTCCGAGATGGTGATGCCGTCACGGCACCTCATCCGGCCCCACGAGATCGGCGCCCTTGCCACGTACGGCATCACCAGTTTTGACGCGATCACCGTGCGGGTAGGTCTTGTCCCCACAGGAAGTGAGCTTGTCCCCGCCGGTACCCGTCCAGCCCCGGGGCAGGTGGTCGAGAGCAACACGGTGATGGCAAAAGCAATGCTTGACACCGTCGGGGCACGATGCACCCGCTATCCCTTTGTCGAGGATATGCCGGAGAAGATCCGTGACGCGGTAGCCCGGGCCTGCCGGGAGAACGATATCGTCATCGTCTCGGCAGGTTCGTCTGCGGGAACAAAGGACTATACAGCGGACGTGATCGCGGAACTCGGTACGGTGCTGGTTCACGGGATCGCCACCAAGCCCGGGAAGCCGGCTATCGTCGGGAATGTGGATGGAAAACCGGTCTTCGGCCTTCCCGGGTATCCCCTCTCGGCCCTGACCGTGATCCGGGAGCTGATACTTCCGTTCCTGAAGAAGTACGGGCTTGTTGTCCCGGAGTTGCAGGTGATCCGGGCAGGGATCACGTCGGCTCTTCCCAAGGAGATCGGGTCGGATGAGTTCGTGCTCTGCACGCTCGGGAAGGTCGGGAATCGTTGGACCGTCTCTCCTCAGTCAAAGGGCGCCGGTGTTCAGATGAGCGCTGTGCGGGCGAACGCGTATCTGAAAGTACCCCGTGACTCGGAAGGGTTCAATGTCGGGGACGAAGTGGATGCCCGGCTGATGGTGCCAATTCAGGAAGCAGAGACTGCTCTCCTTGTAACCGGCAGCCACGACCCGGTCCTCGATTACCTTGCGGATCTCCTTCGCCCGGCTGGGGTGAATCTGATCTCCACTCACGTAGGGAGCATGGGCGGAATCCTTGCCCTGAAAAAAGATGAGTGCCACGCAGCTCCCACCCACCTGCTCGCGGACGACGGCAGTTACAACACCGCATACCTGCAGAAGTACGTGCCAGATACAGAAATCGATCTCATCTGCGTTGCCGGCCGGCAGCAGGGTGTGGTCTCCAGGACCGGTCTTACGTTTGAGGAGCTGCCGGGCCGGGCGTTCATCAACCGCCAGAAGGGCTCCGGCACCCGGATGCTCCTTGACTTCGGGTTGAAGCAGTCAGGAATCGACCCGGCCACGATCCCGGGCTATGAACGCGAAGTGACAACCCACATTGCGGTGGCCCTTGCTGTGAAGAGCGGCGAGGCGGAAGCAGGCCTCTGCGTGTTCAGTGCGGCAAAGGCCCTTGGGCTCCCGTTCATGCCGGTATCCCAGGAGCGGTACGAACTGGCCTTCCGCCATGAATACGTGGACGATCCTCGGATCCGGGCACTGATTGCTGCGATCCGGTCCGGAGAATTCCGGGCAATTCTCACACGCCTTGGCGGCTATGATACCTCAGAGACCGGGACCATCCGTACGATCCGGTAAAGAGAGTTCCGCCCGGCATCATCTCTCTTATTTCTAGGGATTTGGCTTGATGCCCGGATGTGAATTTGAATCATCATATAGTACAATATGTTCACACAATATCTCTTAGTGAAACAATAGAGCGTGGGGGGGCCGGGTTGGACTGCCCTTTAAATTACTGCACAGCACCAGGGCCCCCCGCGCAGCGAACCGGCCACGAGGTCCCGCGATCCTGAATGGCATGGTGCAAACGGTTAAATATTGGCATTGTCCGCCCGGCACCCGACCATGAAATAAGTGCCCAAATCTGCTGAGGTCCTTTGGGCAAATGCCACGCACACGGTCCGGAATTCCTGTAATGTTCAGCATTTTGGTCTAACTTTTTTGAGCGAGTTAAACACGCACAATTAACGCTCTGTAAATTCAGATATCTTTAATTAACTTGCTCTACAACATTGGATCTATCGACGAAAATGTATGTGATGTGCATGGCGTTTTCAGTACATGTAAACATGGAGCGGTGTACCGGTTGTGGCAACTGTGTCATCGCATGCCCGGTCGATGCCCTCGAATTGTATACGGTGGACCCGGCAACGAAAGAGAAGATCTATGCAGTGAAGAACGGGAAGTCGATTCATCTCGATGTCAAGGCCGAACTCTGTGCCGGCTGCGGCGTATGTGTGAATGCCTGCCCGTACGATGTGATCCGTCTCTCCGGCAAAGGAATGTTCGTCCCCACAGAGGCCTGATGCGAGGAGTACCATGGCAGAACAGATTACCGTAAACCTGATTTCCGGAAGAACCATCCAGCAGGGCGTTGCGATCGAGAGCGGCAAGGAGAAGCCCTCGTACCGCACTGCCTGCGGGATCATCGAACTGGACCAGACCGACTTAAAGAGACTCGGCGCGTGGAAGAACACCAATGTCAGGGTCACGACCGACTACGGCAGCGTTGTGGTCAAGGCAATCGAGGCCACCCAGGGCCCCCACCCGGGCGTTGCATTTATCCCGATGGGCCCGTGGGCCAACTCCGTTGTCAGCGACAACACGTACTCTACCGGCATGCCCACGTTCAAGGGTACCCCGGCAAAGGTCGAACTTGCTGTTAACGAGCCGGTCCTTCTCGGTATAGAACTTGTCCAGAAACAGTGCGGGGTGAAGATAGGATGACCAAGGTAATCACCGATGTCATCTGCCCGTTCTGCGGGACCCTCTGCGACGATATCGAGGTCACGGTCTCCGACGATGGCAAGAAGCTTCTCGAAGTGGCCAATGCCTGCGTCATCGGGACTGAGAAGTTCCTCCACTCCCAGTCCAGCGACCGGGTCAGGAAGCCCCGGCTCCGGCAGGAAGACGGAGGCTGGAAGGAGATCAGCTATGAAGAGGCAGCTGATTACACCGCAAAGCTGCTCGCCGATGCCAAGAAACCCCTGATGTACGGCTGGTCATCCACTAACTGCGAGGCACAGAGCGTAGGCAACGAGATTGCCGAGATCGCAAAGGCCTGCTGCGACAACACCGCAGCGGTCTGTCACGGAACCACCCTCATTGCGGTACAGGACATCGGTCTTCCGACCTGCACTCTCGGGGAGGTCAAGAACCGTGCCGATCGCGTCATCTTCTGGGGATGCAACCCGGCCCACGCCCACCCCCGCCACATGTCCCGGTACTCGATCTTCCCGCGAGGTTTCTTCACCGGCAAGGGACAGATGAGCCGCAAGCTTGTGGTCGTCGACCCCCGCTGCACCGACACCGCCAAGATGGCCGACATCCACCTGCAGGTCGAGCAGGGACGCGACTATGAGCTGCTCAATGCACTCCGCGTGGCATTAAAAGGCGAGTGGCTCCCGGATGTCGTTGCCGGTATTCCGGCCGAGAAGATCCGCGAGGCGGCTGATATCCTCAAGAGCGGCCGGTTCGGTATCATCTTCTTCGGCATGGGTGTCACCCAGTCCCTCTCCAAGAACCACAACATCGATGAGGCTATCGCCCTCACCAAAGATCTCAACGATTATACCAAGTACTCGATCATGCCGATGCGCGGTCACTACAACGTGACCGGCTCCGGTGAAGTCTTTGCCTGGCAGTTCGGGTTCCCGTACTCCGTAGATCTCACCCGCGGCTTTGCCCGCTACAACCCGGGCGACACGAGTTCGATAGATCTCTTGTGCCGCGGTGAAGTCGACGCCATGTTCACCATCGGCAGCGACCCGGGTGCCCACTTCCCGATCAGGGCTGTCAAGGCCATCGCCAAGGTGGACTCGGTATGTATCGACCCGCACATGACCCCGACCTCCGGTGTCTCCAAGCTCCACGTCCCCGTTGCTTTCAACGGTGTCGAGACCGGTGGAAACTGCTACCGTATGGACAATGTCCCGATCGACTGCCGGAAGGTTGTCGAGCCACCCGAGGGAATGAAGACGGACCTGGAATTCCTCACCATGGTCTGTGACCGCTTAAAGAAACTGAAGGGGGTAGCATAACATGTCTGAATACATCATCAAGAACGGCCATGTCTTTGACCCCGTCCAGGGTATCAAGGGCGACAAGAAGGATATCTGCATCAAGGACGGGAAGATCGTCGACAAGGTTGGCTCCTCTGCCAAGGTCATCGACGCCAAGGACAAGACCGTCATGGCCGGGGCCGTGGAAATCCACGCCCACGTTGCCGGCCCCAAGGTCAACCTCGGCCGTATCTACCGCCCCGAGGACAAGCTCTTCAGCTGCACCCCGACAAAGGGCATGGAGCGGATGGGCGGCGGTGCCTCGATCCCGACCACGTTCAAGACCGGGTACGAGTATGCAAAGATGGGCTACGCCGTTGCCATGGAAGCAGCGATGCCCCCGCTCTTCTCCCGCCACGTGCACGAGGAGATCCGGGACACTCCCATCATCGACGAGGGCGCTTTCCCTGTCTTCGGGAACAACTGGTTCGTACTCGAATACCTCAAGAACCACGAGATCGAGAACACCGCAGCCTACATTGCCTGGCTCCTCAAGGTGACCAAGGGATACGCCGTCAAGGTCGTCAACCCCGGCGGCACCGAGGCCTGGGCCTGGGGCTTAAACTGTCTCACGGTCAACGATCCCGTCCCGTATTTCGACATCACCCCTGCGGAGATTGTCAAAGGCCTGATTGAGGCCAACGAGTACCTTGGCCTCCCGCACTCGATGCACATCCACCCGAACAACCTCGGGAACCCCGGCTGCTACGAGACCACGCTCGATACCATGAAGATCGCCGAGGGCATCAAGGCGAAGAACAAGTTCGGCCGCGAGCAGGTCCTGCACCTCACCCACACGCAGTTCCACTCCTACAAGGGCACCAACTGGGGCGACTTCGAGTCCGGTGCCAAGGAGATCACCGACTTCGTGAACAAGAACAAGAACATCACCATCGACACCGGGAACGTCACGCTCGACGAGACCACCACGATGACTGCTGACGGTCCGTTCGAGCACCACCTCACTGGCCTCAACCACCTGAAGTGGGCAAACTGCGATGTCGAGCTCGAAACCGCAGCCGGCGTTGTGCCCTATATCTACAGCCCCGGCATCTCGGTCTGCGCCATCCAGTGGGCCATCGGCCTTGAGATCCCCTTAATGATGAAGGATCCGATGCGCTGCTACATTACAACCGACCACCCGAACGCCGGTCCGTTCACCCGGTATCCCCGCGTCTTCAAGTGGCTGATGTCCGAGAAGGCACGAAAAACACAGATCGATTCCTTCAAGCACAAGGACAAGGTCCTCTCCCAGACAGCCATCGGCACGCTCGACCGCGAGATCTCGCTTTACGAGCTCGCCCAGATGACCCGTGCCGGCCCGGCCAAGTCCCTCGGCCTCTCTGCAGTCTGCGGCGGCCTGAAGCCCGGCATGGAAGCGGACGTTGCCATCTACAACTTCAACCCCGAGAAACCGGTTGCAGACCCTGACGACATCGAGAAGGCCTTCAGCCGCTGCGCTGCGTTCTTCAAGAGCGGCGTCCAGGTTGTTTCCAATGGCGATATTATCAGCAATGGCAACAAGCGCACTCTCTGGGTCAATGTCAAGGCAAAAGAGAACCCGCAGGTCATGCGCGACATCGCTGAGAAGTTCGTCAAGTACTACAGCATGACGCAGGCCAACTACGAAGCGCTCGGGCACCACTTTGTCCCGAACCCGTATGCCATCGAGGTGGATGTAACCAGCTGAGGTGGAAGAAGATGGAAACCGTTACCATTACCATGAAGAATGCGCCTGCACTGTATCTTGAAGCAGACACCATCACCCCCGACACCTTCGCCGGCAAGAACGCAACCCAGATTGCCGGGTTGTCAGTCCACGAGGGCAACATGCCCTCCACTCTCGGGAAATACTTCGAGGTCAGCGGCAATGCCGGGACAACCGCCGCAGACACGAAGATTGTTGTGAAGGGCGACGTGAAGCGCGTGAAGTACATCGGGTTCAAGATGAGCGCCGGTGAAGTTGTCATCGAGGGAAGCACCGACCAGTACGTCGGCGCCTGGATGACCGGCGGCAAGATCCTTGCCATGGGCGATGTCGAGGCGTTTGCTGCCACCGCGATGAGAGGCGGCGAACTTATCATCGAAGGCAATGCCGGCAACTACCTCGGCGCTGCCTACCGCGGCGACTGGCGCGGCATGTCCGGCGGGAAGATCCTCGTCAAGGGCAATGCCGGTTCTGATATTGGCATGTACATGACCGGTGGAGAGATCGTTGTCAACGGCGATGTCGATGTCCATGCCATGACCCATGCCGAGGGCGGGAAACTGATCGTCAGGGGCAATGCCAAGAGCAAACTCGGCGGCCAGATGGTTGAGGGCTCGATTTATGTCTTCGGCACTATCGATGTGATGATGCCTGGCTTCAAGCCAAACGGCGAAATTGAACTCGAAGTCGATGGCACCAAGGCAACATTTGCGCACTTCATCGGAGACACGGGCGAGCGCCACAAGAAGAAGAAAGGCGTTGTCCAGTACGGCAACCTGTACAAGAAGATTTAATTTTTTTCCTCTCTTTCTTTCTCTCTATTTTTTGTTCTGCCCAGATGCGGGGCAGTTCCGAATCAGATTGCTTCTTTATCCCATGATCTTATTCGGGTTATATGCCTGTAAGGGGATATCAACCCGTACATGTATCTCGGACATGTACATCATCAGTCCAACACATAACACGATTACTGCGCTTCCCCCGATCATAAGTTCGATTATTGGTTCTCCCAGGGGGAACGTGATACTGAGAAATCCCGCGGCCATGGTTGCATAGAGGAAGTGAAACTCAGAAATCCGGCGATCTTCCGTATTGCAGGGTCTGATTGATCCGGCAACACACCGGGCACTGAACGGGAAGGCCGGGTAGATCCCTTTTTTTGTACACATGTCTTCAGCGAGATGAAGTGCCATCCCCGTGAGTATTCCGCAGGAAAAACCAGCTGCGGCTGTGATGGGAATATAGGACGGGAAGAGGACCGCCAGCAGCCCGGAAATTCCCGCGATAATAAAAAAATAGAAGAGGATACCCGGTATGGAATGGGTTATCCGTTTATCCAGAGGATCCATATTGATACCGAATACCCTGCAATAGACAATCTTCATCGGAGGGATACACAGCAAGCGTCCGCTCTGTGCGATTGCCCATGGGATCCTGCGGATAACACTTGATTTTGACCGGTGCATATGAATGTCCGGCATTATCGAACCGATCACGGTGCCCGTGAGCACCAGCACTGCCAGAACCGGATCAAAAGAAAAGATAATGCCTGCAGGTATCATGCTGCAGAGGAGGGTAAGCGCCACGTGATGACGGGTGATCATGGATGACGCCTGCTCTTCATGAGTTATGCTGCAACGGGTGCTGGTTCGCAGGCAAACCGCCGGGCGTTCTTCTTCTTCGTGAGCCAGACCAGGTTTCCTTCGGAGAACGCAAAGGCGGTCATCAAGAGTATCCTCACATGGGGTGGGACGCAGGCCGTGTTGGAGGCCTGCGGGGTGAGCAGGTATTTCTTAGCAGGGGGGTTTCTGCTCCCGTTGGGCTGGATGTCGAGTGCGGTGATCGCCTCATTTCCCACGATCCGATCGAACGAGACCGCGACATAGGCGACCTCCTCTCCTACCCACTTTCCCCGGGATATGCGGTACAGCCCGCCATTCGTGATGGCGGAACTGATCGGGGAGATCGTCCAGCCGTCGTATTCGGAAAAAACGTGCCGGAGATCGCGTTCCGCGAACAATGCGAGAACATCTTTCATTGAGCCCATAATGATCAGGAATCCGTTTGATCGTCCGATCATATAAGTTTTGGTAATTTGATTAATTTAATTAAAAATTAAACAAAAATAGTTAAATAACCCCGGGATACGATGGATAGTATCGTTCAGCTGTATCCCAGTCCCGAGGTTTTCCGATGAGGCATTACAACCAGCGCGCTATCGAAGGATCCGTTTTTATTATTCCCGTTCTCCTGTCCTGCATCGTGGCATTCAGTTTTTGTTCCGGATGTACCACGACAGCCACGCAGACTCCCGCATCGCAATCGCCGGCCGTCTCCACGACCGATGTGATCATCCCGGTAGATTCCCCCTCTTCGATCACCTATTCAAACGGCATGAAGAAGGAGAGCAGCCCTCCCGGGGTATACGAGGGCCTGGTCATCAAGGCCCCGAACGGGAAGTTCGATCCCGGCCTTGCCGAGTCATGGGACGTCTCCCCCGATGCAAAGACCTGGACGTTCCACCTTGTGCCGGACGCTGCCTGGAGCGACGGTGTCCCGTTCACGTGTGCCGATGTGAAGTTCACGAACGATTATATGAAGGCCAAGAACCTCACGCTGGGATTCGTCTTAAGCGACGTGCAGTCCATTGAATGCCCTGACGATCATACGGCCGTCTTCACGCTGAAGACCTCCTATTCCGGGTTCCTCGATCAGATCTCGCATACCCCGGGGATCACTATGGCCCCCCGCCACATCTGGCAGAATATCACGGATCCCCTACACTACAAGGATACTGCATTCGTGGGAACCGGCCCGCTCCTCTTCGTCAACGCCGAACCCGGGTATGTCCAGATGAAACCAAACGATGCCTATTACGGGAAGGTCCCGGCAGTATCCGGTGTCGTGCTCAAACTGATCACCAACCCGGACAGCCAGGTGCTGGCCTTAAAGAACGGGGAGATCGATGTCGTTTCCGGCCTTACCCCTGCTGTTGCCCAGAGTCTTTCCGGTGAGGAGCATATCAGCATGTACACCATCAACAACTCCGGCACGTACGAAGTTGCCTTCAACATGAACCAGTATCCCTCCAATATCACGGCGTTCCGCCAGGCAATGAGCCATGCTGTCGATCGGGATACGATCAGTTCCCTCATGGGTACCGGCAGCCCCACCGACTCAACATTCCTCATTCCCGCTCTTGCGGGAGATTTCGTGAACCCGGCCGACCGGGGCATGTACGATTACAACCTGACCCGGGCGGCCGAGATCCTTGCTTCCGCCGATTTTGTCAGGAACGGTGAAGGCACGCTTATCGGGCCTGACGGCAGGCCGGTCACGATAACGATCCCGACCGGGAGCGAAGGGGGCAGCGGCAAGCAGAACACGGGAGTCGGCCTCGGTGGTGGAGGCACGCAGAAGATCATCGCCGTCCTCAAAAACGACTGGGCCCGGCTGGGGATTTCCATCAGTACCGTCACCTACGATGACAAGACCCGGTACCGCAGCGCCGTGAACGCGAATCCGGTCTTCATCGATTCGTTCCCGGTCCAGCTCCACGACGATGCAAATGCGCTCATCGACTTTGCTGTGACGCCCACCCAGGAGACGAATTATTACAATTACAACAACCCGGAGTACAACAGCCTCGTCAGCCAGTTGAAGAACACTTCGGACCCGGCCGAGGTAAAAGCGCTTGCGTACAAGATGCAGGATCTCCTGGCCCGGGACATTCCTACCGTCCCGGTCTGCACCACCGACACGATCGTGGCATACCGTAACGACCGGTTCACCGGGTGGGACATCGGGCCGGGCTATCACAGCATCCTCGATCCCCGGGTGATCGAGAACCTGACACCGGTCCATCCGGCATAACTCCCTGCCTGGTACAGTCATGCACACCTCCATTTTTTCCCTGGCGTGTCAGGAACGGGGTTGCCCGTGATCAGCAGCCGGTATCTCATCCGGCGGCTCGGCTACAGCGGAGTCTCTTTTCTGGTTTGTGTCACCCTCACGTTCTTTCTCCTGCACCTCATGCCCGGGGATTACATCACCAACTACCTGCTCTGGCTCGCCAACAAGGTGCCCAAGGAGGCGGTCGATCAGTTCTACCAACAGTTCGGGCTGAATCTTCCCCTCACCGACCAGTACATCCTCTATATCGTCAACATCCTCCACGGGCAGTGGGGGTATTCGTACGCGTACGGCCTGCCGGTCTTCTCGATGATTGTCGAGAAACTCTGCTGGTCGCTCGTCCTCCTGCTTCCGTCCACGGTCTTCGGTATCCTCGTCGGGACGGCCATCGGCGCATGGTCCGGATGGCGATCCGGGAGCCGGCGGGATCTCGCGGTCTTCAACATCATGATCGTGTTCCGGGCGATCCCCGAGTTCTGGTGGGCGATCATGGCCGTGATGGTCTTCTCGTTTTACCTCCGGTGGTTCCCGCTCGGTGGCTACAGCAGCATCAGCATCCTTTCTGCAGGTCTCAGCATCCCCGACGTACTGTATCACGCGATCCTGCCCATTCTCCTGATGACGTTCTTCATCGCCACCGGGAACTACTACGTGATGCGCAGTTCGATGATCGAGGTGATCGGCGAGGATTACATCACGACCGCCCGGGCAAAGGGGCTCGACGAACAAAGCGTCCTGTGGCGGCATGCGCTGAAAAACGCCCTCCTCCCCATGGTGACGCTCACCACGTTCCAGTGCGCCGCGATCATCATGGGAAATGTCTTCATCGAGACCGTCTTCTCGTGGCCGGGGATCGGCTACATGACCACCGAGGCCCTCCGGCTGCGGGACCTTCCGCTCCTTGAAGGGATCTTCCTCCTTGATTCGCTGTTAACCATCGGTGCCATGCTGCTTGCCGATATCCTCGTCACCGTGATCGATCCGCGGATCAGGATGGGAACCGATGAATAGGCGTGTGGTCCTCTGGATCAGCATCGCCGTCCTCTGTATCTACATCGGGATCGCCCTCGCGGCCCCCCTCATCGCCCCCTCCGGCCCTACGGCGATCACCGGAAAACCTCTGGAACCTCCCGGCGCGGGGCACCTGTTCGGTACCAACGATGTGGGCCAGGACATCTTCGCCCAGCTGGTATTCGGGGCCCGTATCACCCTCCTCTTCGGGTTCTTCTCAGCGAGCTTATCGGTCCTGATCAGTACCAGTGTGGGAATCGCCATCGGGTATTACGGGGGTATCGTGGACGAGGTGGTATCGCGGGCGATCGATGTCTTCATGCCCATCCCGGTCTTCCCTCTCCTCATTGTCCTGACCACGTTCTTCTCGCCCGGCATCATCCAGATCAGTATTCTTATGGGAGTCCTCGGGAGCATTCACGGTATCCGGATCATCCGCTCGCAGGTACTCTCCGTGGCGCAGACCTATTTCGTGGAGGGGGCCCGGGCCATCGGGGCCTCCGATGTCCATATCATGTCCCGGCATATCCTGCCCAACGTGATGCCGCTCGTGATGGCCAAGTTCGTCTCCTCATCGCAGCACCTGCTGGTGATGGGGGTGGGCCTCAGTTTCATCGGGATCTGGGACACGACCACCGTTGACTGGGGAACGATGATCCAGAATGCCTACTCTTCGGGAGGGATGGCACTCGGGCTCTGGTGGTGGATCCTGCCACCGGGGATCGCGGTTGTCGGGATCTCGCTGGCCCTTGCGATGATCGGGTACAGCTTCGAGGAGCAGTTCAACCCGCGGGTGGGGGTGAACCGGCTGTGATCCATAACGGGGATTTTCAGCGGCCGGCCGGCCCCCTCCTGTCCGTTACCGGCCTCAGAGTCCGGTTCCCGACCCGGCCGGAAGAATGCGTCCGTGCTGTGGACCGGGTGGATCTTGCCATTGCGTGCGGCGAGCATGTCGCCCTCATCGGCGAATCCGGCTGCGGCAAGACCGTCCTCGGCCTCGCCGTGATGGGCCTTTTGCCGGTAAATGCAAAGACCCGGGGTGAAATCCGGTTCCGGGATTGCGATCTTCGTGCAATGGACGAACCGGCCCTGCAACGGATCCGCGGGAAGGAGATCGCCATGGTCATGCAGAACTCCGCGAACTCCCTGAACCCGGTCATGAAAGTGGGCCGCCAGATCGCCGAACCGCTCCGCGTTCATAATATTCTTCCGGCAACGGAGGCGCAGGATGAGGCCGTCCGGCTGCTTGCTGCGATGGGGTTCGCCGACCCGGCACAGGCGGCAGAGCGGTACCCCCACGAGTTCTCGGGCGGGATGCGGGAACGGATCCTTGTTGCGATCGCGCTCTCCGCCCGCCCGGATCTCGTGATTGCCGATGAACCAACGTCGGGGCTCGATGCGGTGGTGAAAGCCCAGATCCTCCGTCTGATCAAGGACCAGATGGCGGAGCGGACCCTCCTGCTCATCACGCACGATCTGGGCACTGCCGGGTATCTCTGCAACAGGCTGGTCGTGATGTATGCCGGCGAGATTGTGGAAGAGGGACCCACGGACGAGCTCCTCGCCATGCCCCGGCATCCGTACACGCAGGGGCTCCTCGCGTCGCTGCCGTCATCGGGATTCCACCCGATCCCCGGCATGAGTCCGTCGGCAGCGGATCTCCCCGCCGGCTGCCGGTTCTTCCCGCGCTGTTGCTGCGTAAAAGAGCAGTGCAGGCAGAATCATCCGCCGTTGATCCCCATCGGGCATAACCGGAAGGTCAGGTGTCACCGGTATGATTGAACTGACCCGGGTCTCGAAGTATTACTCCACCGGCTTCTTGCGCCGCACGCGGACTTCCGCAGTGGAGGATCTCTCCCTTACCATCCCGCGGGGAACCTGCCTCGGGCTCGTGGGCGAGAGCGGGAGCGGGAAGTCCACGGCAGGGCGCCTCATGCTCCGGCTCACGGACCCGAGCGCCGGTTCGATCGTATTCGATGGCATCGACCTGACCCGGATATCGAAGGCCGCCCTGCGGAAGGTCAGGCCCCGGATGCAGATCGTCTTCCAGGATCCCGACACGGCACTGGACCCCCGCATGACGCTGGGTGCATCGGTTGCCGAGCCACTGCTGGTCTGGAACCGTGCCGGCCGCCGCGATGCCGGTGACCGGGTTCTCGATCTTTTTGAGATGGTCGGGCTCCAGCCGGAGCTTGTCGACCGGTTCCCGTTCGAGCTCTCCGGTGGCCAGCGGCAGCGGGCGGCCCTTGCCCGGGCCATTGCGCTCGAGCCGGACTTCCTGGTGCTGGACGAGCCGACCTCTGCCCTCGATCTCTCTGTCCAGGCGCAGATCTTAAGCCTGGTCCAGGTACTCCGGGCCCGGCTGGGCCTTACCCTGCTTTTCATCTCCCACGACCTGCAGGTCGTTGCCCTGATGAGCGACACGGTCGGGGTCATGCAGGGGGGTTATCTCGTGGAGTGCGGGAAGACCCGCGAGATTCTCGACCAGCCGTCCCACCCGTACACCGCCCGGCTCGTTGCAGCGGCACGGGAGAGCGAGGCATGGTTCGGGAAAGCACCAGGCAGCTGATCCCCGTGTGAAAAATATACTTGTGAATCACACGGGAAATCATTCTGTTTATTTAATTCAGAAGTAATAATCAGAAAGTAACAATTGTTCTCATTCAATAAATAACTCTCTTTTTAAATTAATAATATTTAATTAACAAATGACTTTTGTTAAATACTTTTACTTAAAAGTATAGGAATAGCATGGCAGAACCGTTTGCAGCCGTGAGGCTGCCGTTTTGTGCTCCGCCATGACGTCTCTCTCATGGAAATTTGAGCAAGAGGATGATTCTATGCATTATCTGAAACGAATTTCAAGAAAAAATGGCGACGATGCCATGTCACCGGTGGTTGGCGTGATGCTGATGCTGGTGGTTGTCATCATCATCGCCGCAGTGGTGAGCGGATTTGCGGGTGGCCTGGTTGGCGGTAAAGAGAAAGCTCCGTCCCTGACGATGGATGTTTCCATCAAGAACACCGGATTCTATGCAACGAGTATTTTCAAAGCGGATGTACTCTCAGTTACTGAACCGATAGCCTCAAGTGATCTGAAACTGGTCACCAGCTGGACGAATTCCGATGGGACAAATGGTGGTGCTGAAGTAACCGGAGTCAAGAATGTCTTTGGTTGGCTTGCGATAAGTGGATCCGATGGTACGGGAACCGCTCCGTGGGGGTATGGCCAAGGAGTTATATCCGTAAATACCGGTTATCCTGGAAATGGTGATCAACAGTTTGGAAACTATGTCCTTCTTGGCGGAACAACCATGTACGCCTATCCGGCTGGTCAGAGCGGGGGATATGTAACCGGTAATGGAACTACCGGGTATGGTGTTGTGACAAGTGGTGAGTACTCCAATTGGGATTATACCGCTGACAGCAAAGTTGACGGAATGCAGGCGGTTCTTGGTGAGAACTGGGAGACCCTGCAGACCGGTGATGTTGTAACCATTAAACTGGTACATGTCCCCAGCGGCATGACTATCTTCAAGAAGGACGTGGTGGTGGGCTAATATGATTAAGAACCGTATATCCTACAAGGATGATGCAGTGTCCCCGGTTGTCGGTGTGATGCTGATGCTCGTTGTGACGATCATCATTGCTGCTGTTGTCTCTGCCTTTGCCGGAGGTATGTCCGACTCCCAGAAAGCATCGCCGTCATTGGTTCTTGAGGCGACCTACAGTCAGGCAGATGGCATGACAATTTCACACGCAGGTGGCGATCCGGTGGCCCTCTCCGACATTGAGTTCCGGACTATCCCATCGTCACTCTTCGGACCTGATGCGGAGAAATTTGCCTACGCATTCCCGAAGACCATCCTCAATGCAACGGGTAACAAACCCGTCATTAATGCAACAACCGGTTATTATTATAAGTCTTCATTTAATGCAGGGGATGTCCTTTCAATAATCAGGAAGGATGCTAATGATTACATCACCGATGCCGAGATCGCGGCGAATTGTCCAAGTAATTCTAAGGCTGAAAAAGCCGCATGTCAGGCCCTCCAAGGAGATGTAAACGTCAATTCACAAATCTGGTGGGGAACCGTGAATGAGGATGATCCCAACGACAAGTCAATCTATTTCCGTTCTTACCAGTTTGCGAACCCGGACAACATCGGCAAGTACTTCTATCTCGAAATGGTTGACCCGACCGGAAACATTATCACCAGGGCCAAGGTCCCCATCACTGCCTGAGGCAGCACCTGATTCCCCTTTTTTATTCCGGCATTGATGATGATTTACAGACAGATCCGATAATAATGACCGTCGGTCATCGGGCCGGACTTTTCAACACTTCCCCGAGAAATCCCGATCCGGCCCCCCCCCTTCCGGTTCATACAGACTTCCCGTGCCCTGATAAGCACTGAGATCGTCCCATGAAAAGGGTCTGATGAGCGCATTTTTCGCTCTCCGGCGTAAAAACTGGGAATCCGGGCCCGATGCACGCGATCTGGAACGAATTCTGTACCTGTTCTGCATGAATTCCGCACTTTTTCAGCTTCCTGAAAAACCGTGCTTAGGGGAAAAACCCTCGTAAAAGGCCCCGATCGTAAAAATAAGGCATAATCGGAAGATGGTCTTCTTTGGCAGGAATGTCCTGAAGAACAGCGGTGTTCAGTACCGTTATATTAAATCTCAGTTTATACGTCATGCAGCATGTGATCAAATTAAATTTATTAACAAATGATCATTGTTAAATAATTTTAGTTAAAACAATAGTGCCGGCATGACAGAACACGTTACCGGCGTTTGGGCCGGCGCTCGTGCTCCGCCATGATTCTCTCATGGAGTTTTGGGCAGGAGGGATATTTTGTGCACTATTCAAAGAGATTACCAGGAAAAAAAGGTGACGCAGGCATCTCGCCGGTGGTTGGCGTGATGCTGATGCTCGTTGTCACGATCATCATCGCGGCCGTGGTCTCCGCATTCGCGGGGGGGTCTATGACCGGGTCGCAGAAGGCGCCGACGCTGAATGCGGAATTCCACGTAAAGAACGGCGGGACTGATGCCACATCGTACTTTTCCATGAAAGTACTGGGTGTCAGCGAACCGATCCCGACCAAGAACCTGCAGCTGATCACGTCGTGGGTGACCACCAACCGGATGAGCGGTGCCTCGCTTCCTCCGGGAGGGAATACAAGTTACGCAGGGCGGGGGGGTGTCGATGTCACCGATGACGGCACCACCAACAGTATCACCGTTCCGACCGGTTATGGCAACGGAGTAACAGAGTGGGCAAGTGATACTATTCACCCGGCGGGTGCCATGTGGGGGAATTTCACCCTGACATCGGGGACCTCAACGTTCGACCGGCCCTATAAGTACGGAACCGGAACGGATGGGGCATATTCATACAGCGCCTCGCACACTGCTACCGATCCCCTGCAGGCAATCCTTGGCGGAAACTGGACACACCTGAAGGCGGGAGACACCGTGACGGTGCGTATCGTCGATACGAAGTCCGGGAAGATGCTTGTTGACCAGAATATCATGGTGGAGGGATGACGATGCAGCACCATGAAGGGGCAGTCTCCCCGGTGATCGGCGTGATGCTGATGCTCGTTGTCGTCATCATCATCGCGGCCCTGGTTTCGGCGTTCAGCGGGAGCGCCGTGAGCGGTACCCAGAAGGCGCCCTCGGCAGTGATCCAGGCAACCTACAGCCAGTCGAACGGTATGACCATCACCAACGGTGGCGGGGACTCGATCCCGCTGGAGTCGACCACGATCCTGGTGAAACCGTCGCGTTCGTTCGGGACGGACGCCTCGCGGTATTCCTGGGTCGTGAACAAGAGCATGGTCTTCACCAACAAGACCCGGACCTGGGCGACCGCCCGGGCGTTCCTTCCCGGAGACACCGCCACGATCGCTGCAGCCAACCTGACCTATGTCCAGCAGCGGCCGGATATGACGAGCGATGCCGGTGCTGCATCGTATGGTTTTGCCAACCCGGAAAACATCGGGCTCTCGTTCGAACTCCAGTTCCAGGATTCAGCCGGGAAGAGCATCGGGCAGAGCATCGTGACGATCAGCTCGTGAGGGCGACGGGATGATCCAGAGTATCCGTTCTGGCAGGAACGAGCGGGCGGTCTCGCCGGTGGTCGGCGTGATGCTGATGCTCGTCGTCGTTGTCATCATCGCAGCGGTGGTCTCCGGTTATTCCGGATCGCTCGTCGGGACCGGCGCCGCAAAGAAGGCCCCGACGCTCGCGATGGACGTGAAGGTGATCAACACGGGGGACTGGCACGGGAGCGGGTTCTTTGCCACGGTCACCGGGGTGAGCGAGCCGATCCCGACAAAAGACCTCAGGATCGTGACGTCGTGGAAGGCAAGACAACGGTATAGTGGTGGAGGGCAAAATGTCGGGCCTTCCATCACCGGCGGGAGCACGGTAGTGCCGAATGGCAGTTCGAATGTCAACGTGCTCTTCACCCCATTGGACCAGCTCGGCGGGATCCATGCGGCACCGTTCGGCACCGGGCCGGGGGTCAACGGGACCGAGAGTGTGGATATCACGAGGACGCTCTCTGCCCCCGGGCAGCAGTTCGGGAACTATACGCTGATGCAGGGGACCACCCTGTCGGCCAGACCCATCGGGGCGGCAGACAGTACATCCCTGGGCAGTTCGGGGCAGGGCAATAGTTTCGGGGGCTATGGTGCCTCCAATGTATCGTATCAGTACTGGGTTCCTGAAGTAACAACGACAACGGAGGACACTACCGCCTGCTATGGCTGGGGTGGCGACTCTTATGTTGTATGGTTGACCGGTGATACCTGTGCAGAAACGCTAATTGGTTGGGGTCTGACACAGGGCACAGGTCCGGATGGCGACCCTTCAAAATTTTATGTAGTGGTTCAGCCGGGCACCACCACCACGACGCCCGGTTATTATCAATCGGTGGCGGAAACGACGGGTAAGAAATACCTCTACACGAAGTGCGGGGACAGTTGCATCGATCCTGTAAAAACAGTTCTCGGGACCACGTGGAACAACCTGAACTGGGGGGACACGGTGAACGTCAAGGTGATCCACATCCCGACCGGGAAAGTGATCTTCCAGCAGGACGTGCCGGTGACAGAGTGAGAACCGATAACGGAGGAAGAAATATGAGACACGGAAAACCATTATCCAATTACGAAGCAGTCTCGCCGGTGATCGGCGTGATGCTGATGCTTGTCGTCGTGATCATCATTGCCGCGGTCGTCTCCGCCTTTGCCGGCGGGGCGATGGGGAACGCCCAGAAGACCCCGCAGGCAACGATCAAGGGGGTCTTCAGCCAGTCGGGCGGGATGCAGATCGTCCACACCGGCGGCGACACCATCCCGGCGTCAACGCTCCTGTTCGTCATGACCAGCGACGCCACCTTCGGGCAGGGCCTCTCGGCGGCAACCACGCAGGTCCTCAACAAGGCAATTATTACGGACGTAAGCGGGAACGTGCTGCAGAACACCGACGGGACGTCGGCGGTGACCGCATTCGGGCCGGGACAGACGCTGTACATCAGCCAGAGCAACCTGAATCCCCACTATTTACAGCCCCAGGTTGCAGAGGGGGACTCCGAAGGTGCATACACCAATTCCGGAGGGGTTTGGAGTAAAACCGGTACAAAAGGCGATCTCTGGAAGCAGTGCTATGTCAACCCCGACAATGTCGGGAAGACCTTCACCCTCACGATGAGTGACAAGACCTCGGGAGCCACCATTGCAAAGACCACGGTTGTCATCACCGCCTGATGATACTATGGGAACCGGCACAGGAGGAAACGGACGTGCAGTACCAGAACGTATCGGGAACCAGGGGTGACGAGGGTATCTCGCCGGTGGTCGGTGTGATGCTGATGCTGGTCGTCGTGATCATCGTCGCGGCGGTAGTATCGGGGTTTGCCGCCGGGCTCGTAGGGGAAACCGCCCAGAAGGCCCCGACCCTTGCGATGGACGTGAAAGTGGTGAACATGGGGAGCTGGACCGGCAGCGGGTTCTTTGCAACCGTGACCGGGGTCAGCAGGCCTATCCCTACGGGAGACCTCAGGATCGTGACATCGTGGACGGCAGCGAACGGGACGATGCCGCTCTCCGGGGGAAACACGACACTGCCGGGCCAGGGGGAAGCTCTCTACCAGAACCCGCGTCTAAATACGTATTACCTCTTCGGAGGATCTGCGCAGCGCATGTTTTCCCAGAATAATGGTTATTACTGGATTGCACCGTGGGGTGGTGGACCGGGCGTCAATGCGAGCGACACGCTGGGATACGGGGATACGAACCCGACCACGTATGGACGACCGGTTCAGCAGTTCGGGTATTATACGCTGGTACCGGGCACCACCATGACGGCAAAACCCTACGGCCAGGGCTCTCCTCAGACAATGGGGGGCACAGTCGGAACCGATGGCATTTCGGGTCTCAGCGGTTTCTATGGCTATGGTGTCGTGACGCCGTACACGTACACCATAGGCGACATATCAGAGTACACCCGGGGCGGCCCGTATGACGATTCCATGGCAGCAGTTCTCGGATACCACTGGGAGACGCTGCGGGAGGGGGACAAGGTGAACGTCAGGGTGATCCACGCCCCGACCGGGAAAGTGATCTTCAATAAAGACGTACCGGTGACGGAGGGATGAGTCCATGAAACATTCATCGGATCGTGCAGTCTCGCCCGTTGTCGGCGTGATGCTGATGCTGGTCGTCGTGATCATCGTCGCTGCCATCGTCTCCGGTTTTGCCGGGGGACTGCTCGGGACGGGCAACGGCAATGCCCCGGTCCTTTCCATGGAGGTGAAAGTGTACAACACGGGGAGTTTTGCCGGCAGCGGGTTCTATGCCACCGTGACCGGGGTTTCCGAACCGATCCTGACAAGAGATCTCAAGCTCGTGACCTCGTGGACGGCAGCGAACGGGACGAGACCGGTTTCCGGTGGGAACACCACACTTCCGGGCATCGGGAATATCAATGCCCTTTTCGACCCGGGAGTTGCGCTCGATGGACGCTATGTTGCACCGTTTGGCAACGGACCGGGGGTCAATGCAAGCCGGGGGACAACTTCAGGGGAGACATACCGGGCATTCTCGGAACCCCGGCAGCAGTTCGGGAATTATTCGCTGGTCGTGGGAACTGCCCTGTCAGCGCCGGCCTGCGGGGCAGCGGGTGCCGACCACATTGGCGGGACTGCTGCAGCGGCAGCGGGATACGGGATCGTCGGGAGGTACCGTTACAATTTCACCTCTGCGGGAGAAGGATCCTTCATCGATGCCGCCACGGCCGTGCTGGGATCCGGCTGGGAACGGCTGCGGGCCGGGGATAAAGTGAACGTCAGGGTGATCCATATCCCGACCGGGAAGGTCATCTTCGATAAAACCGTACCCGTGAAGGAGGGCTGAGAGCATGAACCAGTTCAATGATCGTGCGATCTCGCCGGTAGTCGGCGTAATGCTGATGCTCGTTGTCACGATCATCATCGCGGCCGTGGTCTCCGGTTTTGCCGGGGGTCTCATCACCAAGGGCAGCGGGACTGCCCCGACCCTTGCCATGGACGTGAAGGTGATCAACACGGGGAGTTTTGCCGGCAGCGGGTTCTATGCCACCGTGACCGGGGTTTCCGAACCGATCCCGACCAAGGAGCTCAGGATGGTAACGTCCTGGACGGCAGCAAACGGGGGTTCGCCCGTAACGGGCGGGAACACAACACAGCCAGGTACCGGGAATGTTAATGCACTCTTCGATCCGGCAACCGCGCTCAGCGGAACCTACGTGGCGCCGTTCGGTACCGGGCCGGGTGTTGGCAACGGGACGGAAACGCTCGGGGGCGTCGATTCGCTGAGGGATTTTTCAGCATCCGGGCAGCAGTTCGGGCAGTATTCGCTGATGGCGGGAACCGTCCTGTCGGCGTTCCCCTGCGGGGCTGAGAACGGCGACAGCCTGGGAGGCAGTGCTGCTGCTACCCAGGGGTATGGCGTCAGGGGGAGGTTCTCGTACTACGCGGACTCGGCCGAAGGGCCGTGGCTCGACGCAGCTGCAGCCGTGCTGGGACCCGACTGGGAAAAACTGCGGATCGGGGATATCGTGAACGTGAAAGTGATCCATACCCCGACCGGGAAGGTGATCTACAACAGGGACGTACTGGTGACGGAGGGATAGCGGGTTAAGGATCTGTGGTACACGGACCCGGGGGAGACCGCTGTTGAGAACATGGATGGGCGCGAATCCGGTACCGTCCGAACCTTTTTTCCCGGCCCGGAATTTTTATAAATTGTGTTGTATCGTAAGATCTGAATAGGTAATAAAAAAATCAAATCAAAAGTATTAATATCTGAAAAGATTACCAGATCAAATTAACAAAAGCAATTTGTTAAATTATAATCATTGATCTGGAGACCGAAAAGATGAGAACGATTACTATCGTTATTCTTGCGTGCCTTGCCTGCGTCCTCTTGGTGACCGCCGGTTGTGCAGGCACGTCCCGGACCGCAACGCCGACTCCTGCCGCCATCGCAGCCGTGCCTGCCCCTGCTGCCACCGGAGACCCGTGGTCCGGGACATGGGATACCCGGGGGAGTACACCGGTGGCCTCCCAGACGGTCGGGGTCCTGACCCTTGCCCAGGCCGGCTCCTCGGTGACCGGCACCTACAGCAACGGCGATCACGGCAAAGGTACGGTCAGCGGCACCGTTACGGGAAACCAGTTCGTCGGCACCTGGACCGTGGATTACGGCAGGGAATCCGATACCGGGCAGTTTGTATTTGTCATGTCCGATGCTAAGAACTCGTTCTCAGGTACGTGGGTTTCCGCAACCGATACGGTATACACCCTCAGCACGTCTCAGGAGATCTGGGACGGGGTGAAGAGATCGTCGTTGTGACAATGGAAGGAACTGAAGAGGGAATGGGGGCCCGCAATCGCGCGATCGGAGGTGATCATGATCACGAACAACCAGATCTGAACCTCGTGGTCCGGTCCCCGTTGTACCGACACCGGGGGATCTCCGCGAAGTGGGCACAGGAATACGAATCCGGCGGAAACGAACCGTCGTAAAACCAGTCAAATATGGATTATCATGACGAACGAACGACACAGCAAAAAACCAGTATCCTCCCTGCAGGTGCTCTGCCTGCTTGCGATCGTCGGACTCTGTTGCATGGCAACAGTGCCCGCGGTTGCGGCAACCGCGGGAAAATCTCCCGCTGCAGCTTCGGATCCCTGGTCCGGAACCTGGGATACCCGGGGGAGCACACCGAATGCCTTCCAGACGGTCGGGGTCCTGACCCTTGCCCAGGCCGGCATAAAAGTGACCGGAACCTTCAGCAACGGTGACAACGGCAAAGGTACGGTCAGCGGCACCGTTACGGGAAACCAGCTCGTCGGCACCTGGACCGTGGATTACGGCAGGGAATCTGATAACGGGCCATTTGTATTTGTACTGTCCGATGATAAAAAGTCATTCTCAGGCACGTGGGTCTCCGCATCCGATACGCTGCAGACGCTCAGTACTTCCACGGAATTCTGGAACGGGGCAAGGAGGCAATCATGAAGACGAATGAAAAAGGCAAAGGATGTGCACCGGGCATGAGGACGCTGGGCCTGCTTGCGATCATGGGGCTCTGCTGCATGGCACTGGTTCCCGCGGTTGCAGCCGACAAATGGCTCGTAACAAACACAACCGTGTATGCGAATACCAGTCCGTATGCCACCATCAACGGGGTGGAGTGGGGAAATGATGACTTCTTCGGCGTTGTAGGGAACGGACACTACAATTTATCAGTATCAAACAACGAGGCCTATGTCTGGAACCAGAGCACCGTTTACTCTAACCGGTATTATATGGACAAATTCAGGAAGGTAACTACCCTCTATCCATCGAATTTGGCGAATCTCGGCGACTTTAACTGGGAGTTTGTCAGCGATCTTACCCCCACGGCCACGCTCTATAAGAAAGGTCTTGGCGGATACGTCAACTACGGCGTCGGCGGCACGTACTATGCCTGGTACGGTAACCGGACCTATGCCACCTCGGGTCCCTATGGAAACGGATCATGGTTCTGCCCGACCTATGAAAATGCAACGTATGTGATCAACCTGACGGTACAATGGGGTCCATGAGGTGGAAGGGCAGAATTACAGGTTATATCAGCGAACCGGCAGCCATTAATTACCCTCATTTTTTTTAACGTCATGGGTATGCACCAGCTCCCGGGAAAAAACCGGCTGGTTTGCCTAAAAAAAAATGGACGCTGATCGCAGGTTTACCGGGTTCTCGGTTCTGTGGATCCGCCTTTCCGGCAGGGTTGTTATCCGGCAGCGACTATCATGGACACAGAGCAATCATCGATAATGCAGGATGCACGGGAATCCCTAAAAGGGGTGCAGGATACCCTCCTCAGGAAAGGGATCCTGAAAACAAAGGAGAACGGGGTCCTTATCGTCATTTTCCTCCTTTGTTTTGGAATATACAATACCTATACCTTCATACGGGGGAGCGGCGACACGCTGCCCGCAGCCTACCTCCCGTTAAGCATCATCTATTACCACGATCTCTTCTTAGAACATTTCATTACCAATCCGCAGGTAGTATCCGATGCCTATGCCTTCACCACCGTCAACGGACACCTGGTGTCCATCTTCCCCGTGGTGATGCCGGTCCTCATCACGCCAATTATCTTCCTCTGCACGGGAGGAATGTCCCCGGATCAGGCAGTCCTGAATCTGGGCCTCATCGCACGTACGATATCCGCAGGTATTGCAGCACTTGCCGTCTGCCTGTTCTACCTTGTCGTGATCCGGTTAGTTCCCAAAAAAACCGCAATCCTCTCTACGCTGGTCTTTGCATTTGCCACCGGCACGTGGTCGATTGGCAGCCAGGCCCTCTGGCAGCACGGCATGATCGAACTGCTGCTCCTCCTGATCCTGTATGCAATAATCAGGAATGAAGAACACCCCGCTCCGGTATGGCTCGTTATCGCCGGCTGCCTTTCAGGCCTTTTCATATTCTGCAGGCCGCCGGATGCACTGCTGCTCATTCCCGTTGTTGGCTATATTGTCCTCATGAACCGGCACTACGTGGTTCATTATACCGTACCGGCAGTGCTCAGCGGTTTTCCGTTCCTTGCCTACAACTGGTATTTCTTCGGCAGCGTATTCGGGGGATATGCCCAGAATTTTGTAAAATTTGATCTCTCCCTGCAGGTTCTCTCCAATTACGCCGGGCTTCTCTTTTCCCCGAATAAGGGGTTGTTCATCTTCTCACCCGTTCTGCTTCTCGCCATCTTCGGATACGTGCGTCTGTGCTCCCTTGAAAACAACAACTTCCCTCGACAAAACAATATCATCCGCCTCTTCCGGTGGTTCGGCCCGGTCCTGATCCTGGAAACGATAGTGTACAGCTTCTTTGGCGACTGGGGTGGCGGTTATTCGTACGGGCCGCGCTATATGACCGGACTTTTACCTCTCTTGTGTATTTACGTTGCGTTTTTTCTGTCCGATACCCTAGCACGGTTCCGGGCCGGGATGCACGATTATCTGAAAATCGGAGCAATCGCTCTCCTCATCGTCTTCTCCATCGTTGTCCAGTTCATCGGTGTATTCTATTTCCCGTACCTTGTCGATGCCCATTATCCCCGTCCCTGGGACAGTTCAAACCCGCTCATCCTCAGCAGCCTGCAGGATGGCGTCGAACATTTCGACATCTTTGTCGTCCAGTCGATTCCCCCGTTGCCGCCCCTGTATTCCTATACCCGGGATTTTAAATGGAAAGACTTCGACGAAAAAGCGGTCTTGTCCGCGGGCGATTATTCCATGGCGGTAGTGTATTATGTACAATATCTGGAGGACCACCCGGACTCGTATATTATATGGAACAACCTTGGCTGCAGTCTGGTAAACCTCGGGGAATATGACAAGGCGTTGATCTCCTTTGACCGTGCTCTTGCGATCAACCCGCAGTTCAAGAATGCAGAATTGAACAGGGCTGCAGTCGAACAGATCCTGACACGTGGTAACCATTCTGTAAAAATCAACATGACCGTGCAGAAGGTACTGGATGATGCGGTGCCCGCAGAAAGAGCCGGTTAGAGCAGCGATTCTTCCTGGAATCCTCTCGGAGCGGTAAGCAACCTGCTAAAAATTATTGTGAATCGTTCAAAAGCCGGAGGATCTCCCGCCTTCCATTCCGTACACACTCATGGGAATGGCAGGTATTCCGACAGAGTGTACGCCGATCATCTTTACGGCCCATTCCCGATCCGGCGCTCCCTCCCGGCTCATGCAGACTTCCCTGTGCCCTGATAACCCCTGAGATCGCCCCATAAAAAGGGTCTGTTGAGCGCACTTTTGCCCTTCCGGTGTAAAAACCGGGAATCCGGGTCCGATGCACGCGATTTGAAACGAATTCTGTACCTGTTCTGCATGAATTCCGCACTTTTTCGGTAGTGAACCCCGGAGGGGTGAATTATGAGAAGAATTCGTCAGAGTTCTTCGAATGCCCGAAAAACCGGGCTTCCGGGAAAATCCCTCGTAAAAGGCTCCGATCGTAAAAACAAGCCATTATAGAAAAGTGCCCCTTCCAGGCAGGGGAACCCCGGACTACGGAAGGATCGCCGACGGAGGACCGGGGGAGGGTCAGGTACCGGGCGGCTCCCCGGGACCCGGCGAAGCAGCTTCCGCAGCCCTCCTCTCAGGAACGACCGTCTTCACCTTCGGGACCGGCGACTTCAGCGGCAGCGGCTCGCCGTCCCGCCCGAGCTCGGCAAGTCCCGTGTCGCAGACCCGGAAGAACCTGAAGAGATATTTCGGGGAACAGATCCAGAGCTCGCGGGAGATCTCGCGCGATGACGGGAACATCCGGAGCCCGGCGATCTCATCGTGCGCATCGCGCTCCAGCCACGCCAGGGTACACCTGACATACCGCATCCGTTTCAGTCTCACCTGCGCAAGGCACGCGGGGATCGTAACTGAGAAGTCGGCGATCATCCCCTCGCCCCGCTCGTACCGGTGGACGAGCCCGCGCCTCTCCGCGATCTCTTCCGCTTTCTCCAGCGCCCGGAGCGGATGCCGGCCGCGGGTCATGGCCGGGCCCCCGCGTTCAGATAATTGTAATCCCGGGGGCGGTTCCGGATTTTAATGCGTAACGATGGTCCGATGCTCGTTCCTCCTTGTTGTCCGTAGTATTTCTGCTGTAAATGTTGTCTGAAACAAACGATTCTTTACCGGTTATATTCATGAATATATACGCTTTGTAGCATGCGATCGCGTACTTCGAATGGTATGATTTCCCGCTGCTCTCTGTTGCATAAAGAGTGAAAAGTACACGGGTTATCCTTAATCAATCCGGAAAATCAAATAATGTACAATGAATCCGGCCCCCCACTCCGATCTCCCGTACGGGGAGAACCGGTGGCGCGAACAGCGGCTCGCCCGGCTTGCCGTTCCCCGCACCGCGTCCCCGGACTCGTTCTGGAACGACAGGAAACGCCTCTCGGATCACTTCATCAAAAACCTTGACAGCTGGAGAAAGGCGGCCGAGGAACGGATCACCTCCATGCGGATCCGGGACGGGATGCGGGTGCTCGACGTCGGGGCCGGCACCGGCACGCTTGCCGTCCCGCTCGCAGCGCACGGCTGCGATGTCGTGGCCGTGGAACCGGGGGAGGCCATGCGCGAGGCGCTCGCGATCTATGCCCGCCAGCAGAACGTCCGGCCGATCGCGGTCATACCGAAACACTGGGAGGACGTGGACCTTTGCGAGCTCGGCGGACCGTTCGATGTTGTCTTCGCATCCTACAGCCTCATGATCACGGACATTGGTCCGGCGATCCGGAAGATGCAGGACGCCTGCCGGGGGCAGGTACATCTCTTCTGGTTCCTCACGCAGCCGTATACGGCCATCCTCAACGCGGACCTCTGGCCGAAAGTCCACGGCGCGGAATTCCCGGGCGAACCCACGGCCGACGTGCTCTGGCAGGCGTTGTACGGGATGGGGATCTACGCGAACCTTTCCGTGGAAGCGAGCTGCGAGCCGGCGTACTTCGCCACTCCCGCGGACGCGGCACGGGACTTTTCCCGGCGCCTCGACTGCACGACCCCGGAGCAGGAGCGGGCGGTCCTCGAATACTGCGAGACCTCGCTTGTGAAGACCGGCCGGGGATACCGGGTTGCGGGAGATGCTCTCGGGGCGCATCTCTGGTGGGATGCCGGCACCTGCAAAGAGGATGCAGTCCGGGAGGAAGGATGCTGACCATTACCTCCCTGCCCGCAGGACAACTCGTCTATAAAGGAAGGGAAGTCGTCTTCGATCTCGACGGCACAATCAGCGATTCACTGCCCGGCATCCACCGCTGCCTGAACGATACCCTTGCCTCCTTTGGCTATGCCACCCTGACGGAACGAGATGCATCGCGGTTCATCGGGCCTCCCATCGATACGATCTTCAGGAAGCTCACCGGATCGGATGACGGGCAGCTCATCGCTGACATGGTGGGCACCTACCGGGAACAGTACTGCCGTACCGGGTATGCCATGAACACGCTGTATCCCGGTATTGCCGATGCAATCCGGTACCTTGCATCCCGCCGGGTCGTAATGGGGATCTGCACATCCAAGCGTGCCGATTTTGCCGGCATGATCCTGGAGATGTCCGGGTTGCGGGACTGTTTCCTGTTTGTCAGCAGCGGCGATATCGGGATCACCAAGGCGGACCAGCTCCGGTCCCTCCTGGATGACGGGACGATCGGGAAGGACGCGATCATGATCGGGGATCGCGCCGTGGATATCCTTGCTGCCCGGTCCGCCGGTATCGGGTCGGCCGGGGTACTCTGGGGTTATGGCAGCGAACGCGAGCTGCAGGCGGCGTCCCCGGACCGTATCTTCGAGCGGCCGGACCAGCTGCGGGATCTTGCCGGGCATCTCTGAATGCGTACCGGGAAGGGCCCATGACGATCGCGGGACGTGCCGGCGGTGCCTGTACTTGTACTCACCTTAAATTGTTAACATATGGTATTAATTCAGTATTTTTAATTACCATCATTCCCTATCCTGATGAATGCCCGGTGAATGTCTGCCTGCATCCATTTTACACCCGTCCGGGGGGAAATCCGCGGATTATGGTTTTCTGTTCTCCTTGTGTCGGGTACCGGTTGCGATCCTGCTCTGTATCCTCCTCGTCTCATCCGTATCGGCAGCGGAGTACGTCCTTGACGCATCTTCTGCCGGCGGGTACCGGGACGGTTTCCGGTACAACGGCACGGAAGACCTCACGCTCGTGATCGCGGACAATGTCACGATCCGCAGCACCGGCACTGCCGGGATTTTTTCCGCCACTCCTGTCACGATCCGGTCCCCGGCCGGAAAGACGCTCTCTGTGTTCGTTGACAACGCCTCCCTGATGCTCTTTGGGGTCGGGGCGCCCGCCGTCTCAGTGGAGAGCGGCACCATTGATGTAACGGTGAACGGGACAAACGATCCTGCAAAAGGCAACGCGTTTGGCATCTGGGCGGGACACGGGAACGTCACTATCACCGGCGGATCCGTCACTACGACCGTTGCGACCACGGGCCACAAGAACAAGGGGATCTATGCCTCGCGGTATATCGTAGTGACCGGCGGGAGTGTCAGCGCGGACCAGCACGGCGGGATGAATACCTTCGGCCTCGATGGCGGGGACATTGGGAAGGGCCGGCCCGATGGCGGGGTTGTCATCACGGGAGGAACGGTGCTCGTCAATTCCACCGGCGGACACAACAGGAATTTCGGCATCGACTCCAGGTTCGGTTCGGTCAGGATCTCCGGCACGCCGGTGATCGTCATCTCCGAGGACGGGAGCGGGGCACAGGAGAACTTCGCCTACAACAGCAGCATCACCATGATAGCCGGGGGCTTACCGGTAGTGGCGACCTCCGAAGGAGGACGGGCGTATGAGCTCCGGTCCTGGGGACGGCTGGCCCTGCCCGGGGCAGCTTCCTGATACGGTCTGCGGGTCCACAGCCCGTTTTACCGGTGTTCATGAGGGCCTCATGTAAAACCATCGGGGATTTGGACCCGGCTTCCCGTACGGTATCACCAAAGATTCTTCGGAAATGTGTTACTAAAAAAGGGATGAGTTAGTCGACCCCGACCATCACTTCGGAGGCCTTGACGATGGCGTAGACCTTCGAGCCCTCGTGGAGTTTCAGTTTCTCCGCGGAGGTGGTGGTGATGGACGAGACGATCTCGTTGCCGCCGGCGATGGTGATCACGACTTCGGTGCTGACCGGGCCTTTCTTGACAGACTTCACGGTGCCCGCGATCTGGTTTCGTGCACTGATCTTCATGCTTTTCACCACAACGATCAACACCGCTAATACTGATAAACCCTTTGGAGCGCTGTGCCGGTGGTAACCGGAGCCGTCGGATAAAAACAGATCGTTGATAACTGTGAAATGTTAATCTTATTATGTGAACACTCCCGATATGCTCCCCTCCTGTAACAACGAACCCGCGTCCGCTGCTGGCGGTGTCCCTCTTTCGTTCCGCGAGCGGTGGCGCCGGCTGAAACTGGCCCACTGCGCTGTCCCGAACTATGGGAGCTCCCGCCATTTCTGGGGAAACAAAAAGAAGATCCATACCGTGTACGGACGAGAGAACACGAGCCACGACGAGATCACGGAGGAGCGGCTTGCTGCCATGAACATACCGGCCGGCTCCCGTGTCCTCGACATCGGGGCGGGGCCGGGCACCTATGCCATCCCGCTGGCCCGGCGGGGATGCACCGTTACCGTGATCGAACCCTCTCCCGTCATGCGGGAGATGCTGGAACAAAGGATAAAAGAGAACGCCATCACCACGATCACGGTGATCCCGAAGCGCTGGGAAGACGCGGAGATGGGCGAACTCGGCGGCCCGTTCGATGCGGTCATCGCCTCGTTCTCCCTGACCATGATGGACATGGGGGAGGCACTCTTAAAGATGCATGCCTGCTGCCGGGGGACGGTCCACCTGTACTGGTTTTTGACCCCGCCGGTTTGGGCCGGGGTCAACGCGGATCTCTGGCCGCTCATCCACGGGGGAACGTTTCCGGGTGAGCCGACCGCCGACTGGCTCTGGCAGATGCTGTACGAGATGGGGATCTGCGCCGGCATCCAGCCGGAGTCACGGGTGTCGCAGTCCCGGTACGCGGGCGTGGACGAGGCCATGGAGGAGTTCCGGCTCCGCCTCAACTGCGCGACGCCGGCGCAGGAGGAGACCCTCCGGAATTACCTCCAGGCCGCCCTGCGGCAGGATGGCGGGGGTTTTATCCTCGGCAGGGGTACACGCAGCGCACATATCTGGTGGAATACGTCTGACCAAGAACCGTTCCTGAAGGTGAACCCATGAGCGAATACGATGTATTGTTCAGCAAGGCCAGGGCCTTCCACGGGCACGTCTGCCCGGGGATCGTGCTCGGGACGCGGCTGACGATTGCCGGTATGCGGGAACTCGGGATGGACCCACAGAAACCGCAGCACAACCTGATCGTGTACCTCGAGATCGACCGGTGCGGGGCGGACGCGGTTCAGGCGATCACCGGCTGCTCGCTCGGCCACCGCACCCTCAGGCACAAGGACTACGGGAAGTTCGCTGCCACCTTTGTCGACCTCACAACCAGGAACGCCGTCAGGGTCTCCGTCAATGAGAAGGACCGGGCTCAGCACGATCTCCTCCCGAAGGACGAACTGATCCGGCTCCTCGGCACGATACCGGAGCCCGGGATCCTGAAGATCGAGCACGTAACGGTCGATATTCCCGACGATGACATCCCCGGGTTCCCCCACAGGAAGGAGATCTGCAGCCGGTGCGGCGAACAGATCGTGGACAACCGCCATGTGGTCGTGGACGGGAAGGTGCTCTGCAAAAACTGCGGGATCTCGTCCTACTATATGGTACTCTCCCCGTAACCGGAGGCAGGCGAATGAAGGACCCGAGCGAAGGTGTCAGGGACAGGACCGGCGATTGCGGTACATACTGGCGGGACCGCTGGCGCCGGCAGAAGTGCGCCCTGCTGGCAACCCCGGGATACCTGGACCCGGCGCAGTACTGGGCCGCGGAGAAGAATGTGGCCGGCCTGTACCGGCAGAGCCGCGACCGGCCTTCGTGGAAGGAGAAGACCGCTGCCCAGCTGGCTGCCATGCAGATCGCGCCCGGTTCCCGGGTCCTCGATATCGGGGGCGGGAGCGGGTCGCTTGCGATCCCCCTTGCCCTGCAGGGCTGCGAGGTGACCGTGGTCGAGCCGTCCCCGGTCATGAGGGACGAGCTGGCAGGAAACCTTCCCCCGGATCGTTCCGTCACTGTCATCCCCTGCCGCTGGGAGGAGGTACCGGAACCCGTACCGGGCGGCCCGTTCGATGCTGTCATCGCGTCGTACTCGCTGGCGATGACGGATATCGGGGAAGCACTCCGGAAGATGGAGGCCTGTTGCCGGGGGACGGTACACCTCTTCTGGTTCCTCACCGCCCCTTCGTGGGACCGGGCGAGCCGGGATCTCTGGCCATACCTGCACGGGGCAGAATACCCGGGCGAGCCACTGGCGGACTGCCTCTGGCAGGTACTGTTCGAGACAGGCACCTGTGCCGGGCTTGCAGTCGAGAGGAAACCACCATCCTGCTATACGGCCATCGACGAAGCCGCGGAGCAGGCGTTCCGGAAACTGAACTGCAGCACACCCCGCCAGCAGGAGATCCTCAAGGCATATTTCTCGGCAATGCTCCGGCCCGGCCCGGACGGGTATTTCCTGCCCGGCCCGGCGTTTGGCGCCCATATCCGGTGGAGCCCGGCGCAAGGCCGGTAACGGGGCAGGGGAAAAAGCGCCGATGTGCCGTTCATACGCACGTTTTTAAATTACACATCCCGTATTCACGGTTTTCCGGTTTCACATACGGCCCGGTTATCGTCAACATTTTTTTTTAAATAACTGGAAAAGTACACCCTTTGTCATTAAAACAACCCTTTTATTACCCTTCTCTGATCTCCATGCATGCACGGAACGGGAACCCTGCAAACGGGGCCGGCACTGCCCGCGGGAGTGTATCCGGATACCGCACGGGTCCGCCAGATCCTGATCTTCACCATGATGCTGGCCAGCCTGTTCGTCCTCGATATCGGGACGACACAGTTCATCCTCCGGCTCGGCGGCATGGAACTCAACCCCCTGATGACCGGCGTTGTCACAAACCCGGCCCTCCACCTCGCGATCAAGTCCGCCATCCTTCTGGCGGCGATCCTGGTGGCAGTGCTGTCGGAGCGGTACGTCCGCGGTTCGAGCACGTACTTCTACACGGTCTTAATCACGCTGTACATTTTCATCGTGGTCAACAATCTCTTCGTGATCCTGCCACGGCTGGTCCTCTGACCGGTCATAAGGCTCCGGGGAACTTTCGGAGGATTCCCCGGGACCGGAAAACAATGCGTGATGAGCGATAAAAGAGTGCATCTGGTATTCAGAATTCTTCAGCGATACCATACCCCCAGGCGTAGAGCGTTGCCACGGGATCGCTCCTGGGGAAGAGGTTGCAGGCCAGTCCCTTTCCCCTCAGGAACCGCTCCGCCATGGTCGGAGACACGGGAATAATCTTCTCTTTTATGGACCTGCTGGTCGACCACAGGTACAGGTAATACATGGCGTTCTTCTCCCGATCCATATGGAGAAAGAGATCCTTCCCCTGCCGCCGGAATCCTGCGACTTCCTGTGCAGGGCGCGGGGCGGCGTACAGGCATTCGTCGCGGCGTGTATCAACGACTGTCTTCCTGCTGCCATCGTACAGTTCTGTCTTCATGCAATCATCTCCTGCTGCCGGGATCGATTTCCCCAATGATCCCGGCAGGGTCTTTGTCGAAAGCCGGGTGTTACTGGATAACCAGAAATACCCTGTATCTCTCTTGGTGCCCCCTGCAGTTATACTTTTTGAATTTTGTATGAAAAAGTATGTAAATTTTTTATAACCGTAGTAAAGAGGGCTGAGGGATGCCCTGAAAGAGTCACGCCTCCGGGTACTGCAGCTGCCCGCGTCGTGTCCTGGCGGACAGGAGGTTCATTGGTGGATCGAAAAAGAGTGGTGGCCGCTACCGGGCTGGCACACCGGCCTGAAAAGTGTGCAACGCGCCTTCATTGTGTGCCGGATGGCCGGTGTGCATCCGCCCGAAAAGCCCCAAGGTGGTACTATCGTTTTACCTCGGTTGTTGATTCCTGGATGTTTCTTGCTGCCGATATGTATCAATTGCCGTTCGTGTCTGCACTAATGTGAATGATAATCGTGTGGATGAGATCGGTACCTTGTGGTTATTCACCTCCTTGTCTGTGCCCGGGAGTCGCTGCTTGGCTCCCGGGCGATCGCTGGTACTCAGTCAAAAGGGGGATTTGCCCCCTTGAGCACCGGGTCGACACCTTGTGTCAGCCCTGTCTCTCCGGTACGCAGGAAACCATTATCAACTTTCTGATTTGTAACAATAATTCCGCTCTTTTCAAAAATTTGTAATACTGCCCATCTCCGCATAGGTACTCCATGGCAACCATGGCACCGGTGTATTATTCCCGTTTGCAGGGCGGACCTGCAGAGTCCCGTTCTCAGGTATGTTCTCCAGTTATCGTATAATAATTTAGTAAGATTTTATACATAGGTAATACAAAATAAAACAAACCAGAAGTGGTTAACCGATGGCGCCCCCGGTACTGCTGGCAGGAGAACGATGGCTGATCCGTTCACGGGACGTCTCCATAAAGGGAGCGCCTTTTCACGCCTGCCTTACCAGCCTCCGGGTGATCCTGCAGTCCGCCCGCGATTCCCCCGGAATAACCCGGGATCTCGCGCTCAACCGTATTGCAGGCATTGCCCCCACCATCGATCGCACGGGTGAGCCCGTGCTGGTGATCTCTGCACGGTCTTCCTCAGGCGATTTCCGGAGACTCGTGATCGCCTTTCCGGCCCTGTTATCCCGTCCCGCTCGTACGGACGAACGCAATGCCTGGTACCGCGCGCTCGCCGGTATCGTGAGCGGCCCTGCGGCAGCGGTACCCGGTAATCCGCCCCTCCCGGTACGCCCGGCGGGGCTCGCTGCCCGGTCATATTGCTGCACTGCATGCGGGAGGCAGATCCCGCCGGGTTCGGAGTTCTGCGACCGTTGCGGGGCCCGTGTCACCCCGACGGATCGCATCGCCGCCAGCGTCCGCCGCGGTTCTGCAGGAACGGCCGGGTTGCCGGAAACCGCGGTGCGTCAGCGTCATGGCATCAGTGGCGAGTCCGCACACTGCCGGCCGATCGTACTGCCCGAACCGCTGCATCATGGCAGGCAGGGGGCCATAACGAATCCGTACCCCCCGGTGCGGGAACCGAGGTCAGCGAGCGGCCGGAAGGCGCATGTACGGTCTGTTACCTCACCTCTGTCTGCAGGGAATCCGGGGGGTTCGCGGCGGCACCGGTTCGCGTTCCCTGCTGCGGCTGCAGCCATGGTCGGCTGTATCGCGGCAGGAGTATTCATGCTGGTTTCGCCGGTGGGATTCGCCCGTCTTGCCGGAACGATCCTCCAGTCACTGTTCTTCTTCCGGTAACGCAGCCAAATCCCCTTACGATTGTGCGAAAATCCGGACCATGGTTTCCATCGCGATCGCGGGGAGTCAGTTCGCGGACCGTGCCACGGATAATTATCCGTGCCGCGGTTGTACAACCGACAGGATCCGGATTTCTCCGGCGAGAGGAATCCGGGCGATGACGCGGGGACCGGGTGCGATGGTTCAGGCCGTATTCTGATCGCGATTGGAAATTTTTTTAGGAACGTACGGACTGGTACGATGTATACTCTTCCGGATTTACGGTGCAAGCAGGATGATTACGGGCGTACCCTTCCGGATTTCACGGGGCGTTCCGGATCCGGCCCCCTCTCTTGTCCGGGCCATTACTCTGATGAGGAAGGACGGTGATAAAAAAAGGTCAGGCCCCGCCGCGCTTCCTTGTGCGATAGAGCGCGGCAAGACCAACGCAACCCACTGCGATGAGGATAGCGGCGAAGATCACGTTGTAGGTGATCCCGTGGCCGACCGGGGCGACTTCCGTCAGGATCCCGGCATCCCCCGGCGAGCCGGCACTTCCCGGCGAGGCCCCCGGTTGCGATGAGGCCGCGCTCCCCCCGGTAAGCGGTTTGACGGCAATGAGGGTGAACGAGCAGAGGCCGTTGGGCGAGACTGCCTGGAAGGTCAGGTACCCGCTGTCCTTGTCGTACCCGCTGAAAGATGTCGTAAGCAGTTCCGCTTCGCCCTCGTCGCTGATACGGAGGATCCTGACCTGGCCCTCCCCGCCGTTCTCCGTTATCCATGACTGCGGTGCGGACATCCGGATGACCCCGTTGCGGGTAGTGCCAATCCGGTCGTCCTTGGTGATCCGGATCGCGTAGGCGGCCGATGCGATGTCGAGGCCCTGGCCGGCAAGAGCGCCGCGGTAGGACGCGACGACATCCTCCGGGATGGAACTGACCATGCCGGTCGAGATCTTTCCGCCGCCGTCGGGATCGTTCACGATCTCTGCGCTCCACGAGGCCTTTGCCTCCGGCATCGCGCCTGCCGCCGCCACGAGCGGCGTGATGGCCACCCGTCCTTTGGCGGAGACCGTGGTGACCCGGAAGCCCTCGGTGCCGTAGCTCTGTCCGTTCTCCGGGTAATCGAAGACCTTGCCTTTCTCTTTCTCGGTATTCTTCGAGGGGTTTTTGCCCGTCGAGGTTAATCCCGACGTCGAATCGCTGCTGCTGCCGCCGGAGGATGTGGTCGGGCTTGTCGTAACCGTGGTCGTGGTGGCAGGTGAGGGGGTTGAGACGGCCGCAAGGGCAAAGGTCGAGAGCCCCTCGTCCGAGACTGCCGAGAAGAGGTCGTTGCTGTCGGTATCCAGGCCCAGATACTGCGTAGCAAGGATCGTGGAGATACCGGCATCGTTCATGTGGAAGATCTTGATCTTCGACGTGCCGCCATGGGCGGCGACCCACGCCGGGCTGATGGCAAAGTAGACCACCGCATTGCGGATGATACCTCCCGCGTCCTTGTTGCCGAGCCCGCTCTTGGCGAAGGTGACGGTATAGGCGATCTCGCTGATGGTCTTGTTGTCAGAGGATGCGGCGAGGCTGAACGAAGAGTTGGCACCCGGACCCACCACGTTCGTAATGGTCTCCGTGATGGACGCGGTTGAGGAGGGAAGTTTGTCGAGCGCCAGCTCGAGGTGGACCTTCGGCGAACCCACTGCCGGGATCGGGACCGTGATGTTCTGGCCCACGGCCCTGACCTCGGTGACGGTCCCGTTGATGGTGGATCCACTGATCGCCGGCGTACCGTTCATGACCAGGTCCATACTGGCCCAGCCGTTGCCAACGCCTGTCAGGGTGACCACGGAGCCGGAGGTATTTGCGACAACCGAGGTGGTATCGATGGAGACGTCCTGGGTACTGCCGGTATCGTCGGTTGCCACACCGGTGATTTTGAACTCCTTCTCGACGACAACCCTGGCATCGACTTTGATGTACTGCGTTTTTGTGACGGTGTTGCTGCCGGCCAGGTTGGAGGAGGTCAGTCGTACCGTGTAGGTTCCGGCCGACAGGTAGGTGTGAACGGGGTTCTGCCCGGTGGAGGTCTCGCCATCGCCGAAGTCCCAGGCCCAGGCATCCGGGAACCGCGCCGACTGGTCGGTGAACTGGACGGCAAGCGGGGTGTCGCCGGAGGTCCTGTTGGCGGAAAACGCTGCAACCGGGGCGCCGAGGGTCGCGGTGATGGTCTTTGTCGCGGTACTGGTTCCGAAGCCGTTCGTTGCCGTGAGATTCACGGCGTATACTCCGGCCGATGTAAACGTATAGGCGGGTTTTCGTTCCGTACTGTCGGTTATCCCGTCGCCGTTAAAGTCCCAGCTGAGTGCGGTGTCCGGGCCGTTGGAGGTATCCTTGAACCTGACGGCGAAGGGCACGATACCCGAGGTGACGTTCGCGGTGAATGCGGCGGCCGGGGCAGTCGGTGCGGAGGTGGAGGCATACCCGATGACCAGGAACTGGTGTGCTGCGGCCATGGTCGGGGCACCCGAGGTGCTGGGCGTGGACCGGATGCCGGCACTGTTCCCCTCTGCCAGGAGGTAGGTCTTCACGTTACGGACATCGGTGGCGACCTGGGTGGTGTCCGATGCACCGACCGCACGCGTCCCGTAACTCCAGACATTCGTGGCAACGGTGTTCCCGTTGAAGAGGAGGTTGCCCTCGTAACTGTCCCCGGAGGGAACGTAGGTGACGAGGCTGGCACGGTCAATATCGGAGGTGTCGATGGTCATTCCGGAGAACGGCACCCAGGCCGTGGCCTCTTCCGCGGTGGTGCCGTAACTGGTTTCGTCCGCGCTGAGGAGATCGAACTCCTCGTTCAGGAAGATCTGCGTTCTTTTCGATGACGGGTTCTCGTAGACGACCGCCAGCGTGAGCCCGTAGAACGAGATCTTGGATTTCGGGGTGTCCCGCGAGAGGAGGACGGTGTTGGTGCGGTCGGCGGCAAAACTGTCCGTTACGTCATACGTGAAAAGCCCGTACATATAATTGCCGTATCCCCCGAAGTTGCTCTTGTCGGCATACCAGTTCTCGTACGGGGTGCGGTTGCCGTTGAAATCGATATGGATCCTGTCCGGCGCTTCGTCGGAGTTGTCCCAGGTGTAGGGGACGTAGAGGCGGGCCTCTTTCACGCTCGATCCGGCGGGGATCGGGAGATCCTCCGCCGACCACGAGACCGTGTAACTGGTCCAGTCCCCGGTCAGGGAGCCGTCCGATTTCCCGGACATGCCGGAGATGTACTCGCTGTTCCCGGAGGAGTTTACAAACCCGCCGTTGATGTCGAAGGCCCGGTAGGTCGTGATGTTATTCCTGCCGGTCCAGTACATCTTCCCCTTGTACCCGTTGTAAATGACCGTGTAGGCGGCAGACGACCCGGCGTTGTCGGCCCGGCTCGTCTCGCCCAGGGCGCTGTCGGGGTCGATGGTGGCGGTGTAGGTGACGGAATCGCCGGAGAGAAGCCGTTTTTTCGTATCCGGGATGGTGAGGGTCGTCGTGCCGCCGGCATCGAGCGACGGGAGCAGGGTGCGCGTGACGAACCCGTCGCTTGAACGGAGTTCGACCTGGGTTGCCGGCGAGGCGGAGGTACCGGTATTCTTGATGGGGCCTACCTGGACGGTGTTGTTCTCCTGCGCGAAGACATATGCGGGTTTTGCGGCAACGGACCCTGTGAGGGCGAGGTTGTAGTCCCCGCCGGCCGATTGCGTGACCCTGACGTTCCCGGGCAGGGTGTAGGAATCGCTGCCGACAGCGTTCGTGGCGGTGAGGCTGACCACGTAGTTTCCTGCCGCCACGTAGGTGTGGACCGGGTTTTTGTCGGTTGCGTTGGTTGTGTCGTAGTCGCCGAAGTCCCAGAGCCACGATGTCGGGGTATTGGTCGAGGCGTCGGTGAACTGCACGGTCATGGGTGCCGGCCCGGTGATTGCTGCGGCGGTGAACGAGGCAACGGGCGGGACTTTCGAGTTGACCGTGATGTACTCCTTCCTGGTGATCCGGCTGGTGCTGCCGCCGGCCGTTATGGTGAGGTTGACGGTGTAGGTTCCGGGTTGGGAGTAGGTATGGACCGGGTTCTGCAGGGTTGCATTCGTACTGTCGCCGTCGCCGAACTCCCAGGCCCAGCCGGTCGGCGACCCGGCGGACTCGTCGCTGAACGATGCCGTGAACGGACCCGTGCCTTTCGTTGCCGCTGCGCTGAACCCGGCAACCGGGCCGGAACCGGCCGGGTACCTGACGGTCAGGATCGCGAGCGGGAGCTTGTAGTA
>Ga0074199_1000251_pt1 | contig 103526 bp, 94 predicted proteins | sample EPASupsiteSAE347_FD_64528 | JGI IMG/M metagenome (GOLD analysis project Ga0074199, IMG submission 64528) | Bioremediated contaminated groundwater from EPA Superfund site, New Mexico - Sample SAE3-47 | ecosystem: Environmental > Aquatic > Deep subsurface > Groundwater > Contaminated ...
GTCTGCGATTGTAATAGAAAGCAGAAGTACCGCAGGAATTGCGGGAATTGAAGCCTGTCAGAGTAATCTCAATAGAGAAACGATGAAACAGGAAGCCACCCTACTTGTAGGGTGGTAGTTCACCTATTCCGGCAGCTATGGTAACAAGGGGTCTGACGCTCTTGATGCGGGAAAGTGGAACCAGCACGCGATAATCCCCCGGCGTGATCTGGCGGGCTACTTTCCCTTTCTCGATCTTTTCTTTTCCAAGAGAATAGCCAAAGTACATTAAAAACCCGATTCCGATCCAGATGATACTTGTATACCACCCTGTCGGACTGTAATTGAACATATAGATTGCAAGGAAAAGCTGGGAGATTATGCCCAGAACCGGTATTACGGGAAAAAATGGCATCTTGTAGCCATATTCAAGTTCATTTCCGAATTTTTTCCGTATCATTATCACTGCAACATTGACCTGCAAAAACAGAAGCAAAAACATAATGTCTGCTGCACTTGCCACATCTTCTATAGGAAGACCTACCGCCATGATAATTATCAAGGCACCTGAAATAAATAACGCAGAGTAAGGCGTCCTTCTTACAGGATGGATTTTTTTGAAAATGCCCGGCAGATTAAAATCCCGCCCCATGGCAAATGAAACACGGGTTGAGGAAAAGGTCGTGGCGTTTAAAGCGGACATGGTAGAGACGAGTCCACCTACAAGCAACAAAAACGTGCCAAGCGGCATGAACTGCCGTGAAGCCTCAAGCAGTCCGAGTTCTTTGTGCTGCCCTAAGAACTGCCATGCAGGAACATCTGTACTTAAAGCGCCTATGGAAACGAAAGCTACAAGTAAGTATATTGGAACAACGATGAGCAGCGATAAAAAAATCGCTCTTGGTATGTTCTTTTTGGGATTTTTAACTTCTTCTGCGGTCTGGGCTATGACCTCAGACCCCTCAAAAGCAATGAATGTAAGGCCCATAGCCATGAAAACCCCCCCGAACCCGTTGGGCAGGAAAGGATTGAAATTTGAGAACCAGTCGGGACTATAATATACAGTGTAAAGACCGGATATTATGAAAACACCAAGAATAGCGATCTTGGTGAAGCCAATTATATTGGCTACAGAACCTGTTTCGGATGCACCCATGTAATTGATGTAAGTGAAAATAATGGCAATGACCACAGCCAGGAATTTACTCAAACCATCGCCTGAAAGGCCGAACAGTGATATATGGTAGTTTTCCAGTAAAAGACCAAAATACGCACCAAAACCCATGGCATAAAGGCTTCCAGCGACTGCATGCGCGAACCAGCTTATTTAAATGCTGCCGCCATGTTAAAGATAAAATTATAGACCTTTCAATGGAGGCTTATTAGTACGATAGATCCCCTTACGTCACTTGCAGTTGTAACTATTATCGGGATTTTAGCTCACATGCTCGGCAGGGTTCTGAGAATCCCGAGCATTGTTTTTTTGCTGTCCGCCGGAGTTATTTTAGGTCCCGAGATAACAGGGATCATCGATCCTGAAAGGTTTGGGAACGGTATTGAACTTCTGGTGGGTTTATCGGTAGCCATAATTGTTTTTGATGGAGGTCTTGATATCGATCTGAGACAGCTTCGAAAAATCCAGCGCAGCATATTAGATCTGATCACGGTCGGAGTTATGATCACCGCATTACTCTCTTCATTAGCTGCTTACTTTATTCTGGATATTCCCTATAATATCGCATTATTGTTCGGGGCGCTCATCTCAGCCACAGGTCCGACAGTTATTACACCTATAATCAGGCAGGTTCGGGTAAATAATAAAGTCGCCAGCGTCTTGCAGGCTGAGGCGGTATTGAACGACGGCGTAAGCGTGATACTTGCCGCGCTTGTCTTTGAATGGATAGTGGCATCGCTGACCGGTATCAAGGCGGTCGAGTTCCTTTTGATAAGGCTATTAACCGGGGTTTTTTTTGGAGTGTTGAGCGGAGTCATTATAATCCTTGTTTTCCGTAAAATCCCCCTGCTTACCGATCAGCTCGCGCGGCTGTTTACAGTATCGATCCTTCTGGCATCGTTTGTGAGCGCAGAGAATATCGGGAACCAGTCAGGTATAATGGCAATGGCGGTATTCGGGATATTTATAGGATCCTCTGACATCCCTCACAAAGAGACCGTAAAGAATTTCAAAGAGGATATATCTATAATACTGCTGTCGGTCATTTTTATTCTGCTGTCCGCCCTCTTGAATTTTGATTACATTACAGCGATCGGCTACAAAGGAATCATCTTTGTGGGTATGCTGATGCTGGTCATAAGACCGCTTTCAATATTTATTTCTACCCGGACATCTGACCTGAAAACCGGTGAGAAGATTTTTATTTCAGCAATGGGACCCAGAGGAGTCGTCCCGGCTTCGATGGCTGTTTATTTTTCCTTCAGACTAAAGGATCTGGGTTTCGTTTCAGAATCTACCAGCCTTCTTGGATTGATGTTCATAACGATCATAATATCGGTAATATTAACGGGAATCTCAGCAAGGTTTATAGCAAAAAGAACAGGAGTGATACCTATGGAAATATTGATCATCGGCGGCGGAGGTGTGGGACTTAACCTGGCGGAGCGGTTCATGAAACGCGGAGAGAATGTCGTAATAATCGATAATAAGGAAGAGAACTGTAAAAGAGCGATGGCGCGGGGGATAAAAGCAGTTCATGGCGATGCTGAAAATGTAGAAATCCTGAAAAAAGCAGGGATCGAGAACAGCAAATACCTTGTTGCGACAACGGACCAGGATAACACGAATCTTTTAGTGTGCCAGATCGCCAAGACGAAATTCGGATTTACAGAGGAGAACCTGATAGCGAGAGTTAATAAGCCGGAGAACCTTCAGGCTTTCAGAGACCTGGGCATAAGATCTATCAGCCCTACGATAGCCACTGCTGTTATGCTCGACGGCATGGTCGGGCATCCTGTTTTATTCGGAATGTGCGAGGTCAGCGATGAGGGGGATATAATTGAGGTCAGGGTATCAAATAAAAGGGTTACAGGAAAAGCCATCAAAGATATACACCTGCCGGAGGACAGTCTGATCGTCATGGTCCGCAGAGGTAACAGGTCGCTTATCGCACATCCTGAGACCATGTTACGGGATGGGGATTATGTGACGATAATAGGGAAACTGGGGGCTGTTCAGGAAGCGGCCAATATGATAAGATGAATTGCATTATTTTCCGGGACGGTTCAACCTGAATATACCCAAAAAACCAAAACGGGGCCTGGGCGAGGGAAAAATACCTTCGCTTGCTACACGGACTTCTTCTATGGAGAAAAAAGCTTTCGGATTGAACTGTTTGATCATGCCCACAACTTTATCGACATCCTTGCGTTTAATTACAGTGAAAATGATTTTTACCCTCCCGGTAGCTCCTTCAGCATCTACGTTTGTGACTCCGTAATTACTGGATTTAAGTGCGTCTATCAGATTGCTCGCATCCTTTTTAGTTATAACCCGAATAACGAGCGTACCCATCGCCATTTTCTCCTCTATATAGATGCCGACGAAATTTCCCATGGCAAAGCCTCCTGCATAGGCGATATAATAGGCAATATTGGTAAAATTCTGCATGACCTGTCCTATGGCAAAAAGCCAGATTATTATTTCAAAAAATCCAAACAACGGGGCAAGGAATTTTTCCCCCCTTGAGACAAATATAATGCGCATCGTTCCGAATGTCACATCAAAAACCCTGGCAATAAAAATAAGCAGCGGTAGAATGACCCATGTGAATAGTTCCGAATTGAGAAGCGCTGTGCCGTACATTTCCAATTTGGTGTACAAACGCGTTATGTTATATTTACTTTATCGTGCGCAATGAAATACTTCTCGCTCAGTCCTTTTTCAGAGCAGAGAGGGAACGAATTTCATCCTTCAGTGCAGCCACTTCCCTGCGGAGTTCTTCGATTGTTTCGATATTGACACGCCCCTCACCCCTGCCTTTATCAAGCTCTATGAAGAAAGTGGCAAGCGTTGCGGTCACGTACCCGAATATGGTGAAGGCATATACGGCCAGAATAAAGCTGAGAATCCGCCCCCCCCGGGGTCACGGGCCAGTACGTCCCCATCGTTGTAATGATCATGGCGGTCCACCATAAGCTTGTGCCATAGCTCTCAAAACCCCTCGCGGGCGCCCCTCTCTCAAAAGCGTACATTCCGGCGGCACCTGACAGCGTAACTATCAGAGTAAGCGCTAAGACGTAGCCAAAAAAAGATACAAAAGACAGCTATCCAGTACAATGGCTCAATCTATAGGGCGAAGTCGTTATATCAGAGCAGTATTTAATATTATATGGTATATGCAGGGGAGCATTTCAAAGTGATGAAAAATGATGGGATCACAATACCGCACCATATGCCCGGTTTAAAAGAGAAGCTTTTCTTTCTTCTCTCCGGAATAATAGTGAGTATTCCTCTTACGTCCTTTGCCAGTGTATATCCAGCACAATTATGCGAATCGCTGCCGTTATTTTATAGCCAGGTGTGCATAGCTGCTATCTTTGCGCCTTTTATTGAGGAATTCGCAAAAGCTTACCCTCTTTTCTATCGCCACGGGGAGACGGGAAAGTCTTTTCTCACCCTTGGATTTCTGGTCGGCATAGGATTCGGCATCACTGAATTCTTCCTGTACGTGTTTGGATTGGGCGCACCTGTAATTCTCAGATTACCCGGGATTTTCTTCCATGCATCGACCACATCGATTACCGCCTATGGTATTGTAACCAAACGACCTGTACCGTTTTATCTTATCGCCGTCGCTTTGCACCTGTCATATAATTTCTCAGCAATTCTCGGCATAGTATGGCTGGTAGTGGGTCCTGCCGCTCTGATAATTACGTATTCCCTCGCATGGCATCTCTACCGCAAGAGTACAGACAGGATGGTGTTCTAGCGGAACTTTCGTTTTGAAATATATTTGTAAAACTCAGATGCTATTATTACCGTGCTTGAAACTGCCAGTATATTTATCCAGTCCGCCAGTCCCAGCGGCTCAGTCTGCAAAAACGGCTGCATGAATGATAGATAAATGGCAAATATTTGAAGGATAATCCCAATGCCCAGGCCTATCAACAGATTCTTATTCGACAGCGGATCCATTCTGAATACCGATATTGTAAAAGATCTTGCATTGAAAGCATTGAACCACTGGAAGACTACAAGCGTGGTAAATACTACTGACCTGGCAAGCTCAGGAGTGCCTGCAGCAAGGTAGTAATAGAAAATCAAAATAGAGCCTATGCCCATAACAAGAGCACTCAGAACTATCCTCGGAACCATCCAGTCCGTGATAAATGGCTCATCATGCGGAGCAGGCCGCCTTCTCATTATGCCTTTTTCTTTTGGCTCCGTGATGAGCGGAATGACCACCACTCCGTCCGTGACCATGTTCACCCACAGGATCTGTGCTGCAGCAAGCGGAAGCGGCAGACCTATTATTAACGCGAGGACAAGGGTCACGATCTCTGCGAAATTTGTGGAAAGCAGGAAATAAATGGCTTTTTTGATATTGTCCCTGATGCCCCTTCCCTCTTCCACGCCAGAAACTATGCTTGCAAAATTGTCGTCAGCCAGCACTACATGGGAAACGTCCTTAGCAGCATCAGTCCCTTTAATCCCCATTGCAATGCTGACATTGGCGTTGGCAAGAGCCGGGACATCGTTAACGCCGTCGCCCGTCATTGCAACGGTATGGTTATTAGACTTAAGCGCCCTGACGATGCGAAGTTTCTGCTCAGGCAGTACCCGTGCGAAAACGTTCGCGTACCTTATCCTTTCCCGCAATTCTTCATCAGATAATCTTTCAATATCTTTTATGGTAACAGGGTCTCTCATTCCCACCCTTTGGGCCACGCCCATCGCTGTGGAAAGATGGTCGCCTGTAATCATTATGGGTTCTATGCCTGCTTCGTAGCATTTTCTCACAGCACCCGGCACTTCTTCTCTGGGCGGGTCCATCATACCGACTATGCCTGCCAGGATAAGCTTACCTTTAAGCCATTCTATACTCAGCACATTGACCTCGTTTCCAACCTCCTGGTAGGCAAGAGCTATTACTCTCAGAGCGTTCGTCCCGAATTCATGAGCAGTATTTTCCAGTACCGCCCTGTCATCTGCCCTGATCTCCCTGGCACCTTCTGCTGCTATGTATTTGCAGAGGGCGAGAACCTGTTCCAGCGCACCCTTGACCATTACGAGTTTCCTGTCACCGACACTGTGCAGGGTGACCATGAGCTTAACAGTTGAATCAAAAGGGATCTCAAAGATCCTGGGAATAGAGTTATTCAATAATTCCAGGTCAATCCCGGCCTTGTATGCAAGCACTACGAGCGCTCCCTCGGTCGGGTCCCCGAAAAGCCGCCATGAACTGTCTTCCCTGTAAAGTTTTGCATTATTGCAAAGCGCACCTATTTTTATAGCATGGTCAAGTAACCTGTCTTCTGCTGGATCTATCTCCTTTCCCTCTTTTATGAACCTGCCCTCAGGTATGAAGCCCGCGCCTGTTATTTCGTACTCTCTGAAGCCTATGAAAGCCCGGGTAACGGTCATTTCGTTCCGCGTCAGGGTTCCTGTTTTATCTGTGCATATCGCAGTTACCGACCCGAGGGTTTCGATGGCTGCAAGCCTTCTTATAAGGACGTTCTTTTTTGCCATCCTGTACATGCCTATCGAAAGAGCGACGGTCAGGGCAACAGGCAGACCTTCGGGTACGGCAGAGACCATCTGGCTCAGTACCACCAGGAACAGGTCATAGATCAAATAGCCGCGAGCCACGCCTATTATAAGAGTAAAAACCATTACAAATACGACCGCTTTGATTATCCATCTGCTGAAATGCGCCATACGGCGCATGATAGGGATATCTTCCACAGCCTCCTGCACGGTTTTTGCGATCTTCCCCATCTGGGTACGCATGCCCGTAGCTACCACTACAGCATCCCCGTGACCTGATACCACCTGGGCCCCTGAAAAAACCATGTTCTTCTGCTCTGTTATCTTAGCATCGGGCTTTACTGCAACAGCATATTTTTCAGAAGCGACAGACTCCCCGGTGAGGATCGATTCATCTATTTTCAGATTTACACCTGCTATCAGGCGTGCATCCGCCGGTATCTTATCGCCAGTTTCAAAAATTATTATATCGCCAGGGACCACTTCCCTTGAGGGGATCTCTTCTATTATTCCATTTCTTTTTACTTTTACAACCGGGGATGCTAATTTCTTTAGGGATGAGATCGCCCTCTCAGCCCTGCCTTCCTGTATGGAGCCGATAATGGAATTTGCGGTCAGGATCACAGCGATTATTATAGCATCGTTGTAATGATCCAGTAAAAAAGCAACGAGCGCGGCAAAAATTAGCACGTAGATTATGGGGCTTTTGAACTGCCGGAGGAACACCTGGAAGTAAGATTCCTTCTTTTTTTCCTCAAGTTCGTTGTAGCCGTACCGGATAAGCCTTTCTTTTGCTTCTTTATCCGCCAGTCCTGACAGCCCGGTATTCAGGTTTTCAAATACGGTCCCTGCATCGTACGAATGCCAGTTTTCTTCCTGCATCTTCTTTCACTCCGCAGCTTTTGAACGAAAATAAAGTCAATTCCCAGTTGACCATCTGTCGTACATAATCATATCGAATCTACAAACCCTGTTAATTACATGTACAAAATCATATTTTTACCTTTGCTACAAGCCTTGATGAATTAATGACAGTCAGTCAGAGCAACTGGTTACTGTTCCGTGCTTTTCACACCCCCTACCCACCTGTCCATGACCTTGCATGCAACAAGGTCGCCTGTGACGTTTATTGCAGTGCGGCTCATGTCAAGGATCCGGTCGACACCGATGATGAGGGCGATACCGCCGGTAGGAATGCCCACGCTGTTCAATACCAGAGCCAGAAGCACCTAATCCGAGTTCCACCCCATACACCTGCGACAGGAATACCGTGGCTACCCCCTGGTAAAGCGCCGTACCGTTCATGTTTATTGTTGCTCCGAAAAAAAATTGATGAAATCCTGTTTGATATGGCAGATAAATCACCGCTTATCCTTAAGGACCCAAATCACTTGTTCGCTTTATTGAATATGCTTCTTCTCCCCAGAATTTCGAGCTTCTTGTCCGGGTCAAACACTATAACGACAGGCATCTTGCTATTGATCAGATTCTAAGAGAGATATTCACCCGGTTTAAAGAGGAAGACATAGCGATAACCTTTAAACAGATGGTATCAATATAAAGAAAGATCCTGGCAAAACACTATGAATAAAACAAAAAACAGTCCAGATATTAAATCAGATGTAATGAACATAATCCTCAATATATCTAAGCGCCTGGCTAAAAAACAGCAAGGGGCTCTTTTCATCGTAGCTGACCGTGAGAAAATCAAGGACTATTACCGTCCTCATTATCCTCAGATACAGTTTACAGGCAACCTGCTGACTGAAGGAATGGATGCTGTAGTCGAAAAGCTTGCTACCCTTGATGGTGCTGTGATTCTTACACCTGAAGGGGAGATGATTGCATACGGTTCACGGATCTTAAAATCAGAAACACTGCTTGGCTTTGGCACAAAACATGCCGCTGCCAGAGGAATAACATTATTTGACGAATCATTCACTGCCGTGCTCGTCTCAGAAGAGAACAGCTGGATAAAAGTTTTCCAGAAAGGAGATATTGTTCTTGAGACCGATGCCGTAGACATCGAGCCTTCTACGCTTGATAAAGTTTCTCGCTTTCTCACGAACCATGATATGGCTCTGCTCGCAAGTGCAGGAATAAGTGTTGCCACGGGCATAGTTTCAGCTCCTGCGGTACTGATAGTGGGCGGAGCTTATATGGTGGTGAAGACCGCAGGGTCGGCGATATCTTCTGCCTTGAAGAAAGAAAAGAAGCGGGAAAAGCTATAACAGATTAATGACTAATCAAAATGCATGGAAAAAGGCGCATGCAAAATTCAACCTGCTGAATTCTATGATATCGCGGCACAGCAGGGTTTTTATGGACTTGAAAATGGCGGTCTTACAGGGAAAAAAGACAATGTCAGAAAATACTGGGAAGACATAGTAATCAAATTAACAGTACGCGGCGCGGTTGATAAACTTTTGAAAAAGAAGGATAAAATCCGTGTAGTTGATCTTGGCTGCGGTAGCGGTGAAGGTTTTGAGCTGCTTACGCATATCCCGGTATGCCAGCCTCTCAGTTCCGGTAAACAGTGTTTTGTTTTGTCTCCGGATCAAATCTCTTACACGGGGGTTGATGTCAGCGAATCAATGGTTAGGCAGGGCGGAAAAAACTATGAGAACCTGAACAATGTGCGGTTCGAACAGGCAGACCTGAACAGAGGTTTTCCACCAGTGGATGAGGAGCCGTTTGATATTTACTTCTCATCTTACTCATCTCTCTCCCATCTTACGCCGGATAAGCTTGCGCGGCTGGTTGAAGAGATATTAAATCATGCAGAACCAGGGTCTTTTATTGTCCTGGATTTGCTTGGGAAGTATTCTCTTGAATGGCCAAAATACTGGAACGAGAGCAGAACGATACTTCCATATAACATGGCGTACCTTATACCGCCTGAATCACGTAACGCGGGATCTATCCGGTCGTTCGATGTATGCTACTGGACACCTGCCATGCTATTTCAAATGCTTGGCTATGCTTCAAAAAATACAGGAACATGCATCCAGATAGTCCAGTGCACTGACCGCTCTATTTTTGTTGGCAGGCACATGGAAACAGGTCTGTTCGGGGCGCCGTGTTTCAATTACCGCTACCAGATCAACCGCTTTTTCGACAGGGATTACAGGGGGGAACTTGAGCACCTGCTTATCGACCTTGACTGGTGTGCAGAATACGGGAAAGCACAGCCCCAGGTATGGGCGCGCCTGAACGACTATAAAGAAAAATGGAACTGCGTGATAAATTTTGTTGAGGCGCTGCTTCATGGAAATGACCGCGCGGTCTCTCATCTTATCGAAACTACCCCGCAGGATATCTCAAGCGAGCTAAAGCTCCTGGCGTGGCTTTACAGAAATGCGCACAGGTTCCCTGTAGTGGATTTCTGGGCAAGCGTGATGGGGCCGCAAATTGCAGTGATCCTGCGCAATATAGAGATATCCCTCGGACCTGCAGTGGGCTGCGGGCATGGGTTATTATGCGTTGTCGAGATAACCGGTTCATCATAAGCGTTGACAGCAAAACGGGTTCAAAGGGGCAAGCAAGCTACCGGCAAGAGGCGTGGAGGGGTTCAAAAGCTTTTTATAGTTTTACAAATTACATACAACCAAGGGTTTTCGCAAAAGAAGGATGGGTTCCGGAACTATCAGTTGGAGTAAACATGGTCAAGAATCAAGCTTATAGAAGATATACCTTCAGAACCGCGATTGGAATAACAATACTTGCAGTCTTATTGCTGGCTATCAGCGCAGGTGCACAATCTGATCAGACCGGTAACCGCATCTGGGATATAACCAAAGGAACGAACGAGACTTCCTATATCTGGAACTCGTTCAGCTTTTCCGGGTTCTATTACAACCTCGATGATAACCTCACCACCGAGGAACTTACTATCAATAATATCAAGAGGAACATAGCTGAAGGCGATATAGATTATAAGACGTCTCCGATAGAGGTGAGCTTCGAACATTCAGGCTTTGGCTCATACCGGGTGATCGGCTTCATGGCGGACAAGTATTTTGCAGGCTATTCAACGAAAAGTGTTATTTCAGAGAGAAGAGAGATAAGCACTATCGGAAGCGGTCAGTTGCAAAGGGTGCTCCTTGATGATGAAGACAGGCGCACCGTCACTGTTGGCGGGACATTGACCTTAAGAGAAGGCTATGTTCTGAGGATGAGAGAAATTGATATCGGGGCTGGCCCCGGGCAAATATGGGTCGTACTATTAAAGGATGGGGCAGAGGTCGACAGCGACGTTGTTGCCGCGGGTGATACCTATGTGTATTCAAAAAGGGTGGGAGTTGTGACCGACCTGCCCATCATAGCCGTGCGCTTTGAATCGGTTTTCAGGGGAAGAGAGGTAAATGCGGCTTTTATAAGAGGGGTGTTCCAGATCTCAGAGTCTTTTACCCAGGTGAGAACCGGAGACAGGTATGGTGTCATGGAGATCACGGGAGTCGGTGGAGATCAGATCATAATGGAGAACAGAAACTCCGTCGACCTGTCAGCCGGGAATACGGTGGACCTGATGGGCAATCTTAAGATCATAGTCGCAGACAACAGCAGCGTTCTGCGCTTTGGTCTGTCTGCAGAGAGAACCGGGACCTATGAGGTAAGAGGGACGATCCATAATGTAACTAATGCATGGACGCCCCTGAACTTCGGTCTGAATATAGGGGGCACAAGCATAGGTTTTTACTACGATATGGATGAGGACGTAGGTACGGAGAACCTTGCGATAAGAGAGATCAGCGGGACCTCAATCCCTGAGGGAGGGCTGGTTTATAACACATCCTCGCAGGACGTTAGTTTTGATTTCTCACCCTTTGGCTCATACCGGGTGATCGGCTTTACGGCCGATAAGTACTTTGCAGGCTATTCGGCAAATACCAGGCTCACCAATCCAACTACCACCGTGGGAGAGATTAGCACCCTTGCCCAGGGACAGCTCCACAGGGTACTTATCGATGACGATATCCAGCGTACTGTAGCCCTGGGAGGAACCCTTACGCTGGGAGAAGGGTATGTCCTGAAGGCAGATGATATAGATCCGGGTGCAAGGACAATGCTTCTCTCGCTGTTAAAGGATGGGAATGTGGTAGATACAACTCCCCTCTCAGCAGGCCAAACCTATGTATATACTAAGAGGGCCGGTGCCGTATCCGACCTTCCTTTAATAATCATGAGACTTGAGACCGTATTTTCAGGGAGGGAGACATCCGCCGCGTTTATTAGAGGATTGTTCCAGATATCCGAAGCCGCTACTTCGGTGAGGACAGGGGACAGTTACGGACAGATGGAGATCAGGAGCGTAGGTGCGGACGGTATCAGAATGGATAATAGTAATTCGATCAGCCTTTCCCGGGGAAGCACGGTAGATCTGATGGGCAACATCAGGTTCAGGGTGGCAGATTCAAGCGAAGTGCGGTTCTATCCTTTTGTCATGGTAACTCCGGAGATGGTGGCAAATCAGCTCATAATAGACGCTCCTTCACGGGCCACTGCCGGAGATACGATCAGGATAAGGGTAACAGCAGGCGGCAGCGCTGTTGAAGGCGTGTCCATAGACATTGAGCCGGGTATCGGACTGATAGATAACAGGACGGACAGGAATGGGGACATTAACTATACGCTGCCAAGAACATTAAATGGTACATATAACATGACCGCGACCAAAATTGGCTACCAGAAGGCAACAAGGAGCATAGAAGTGCAGGCATTTATTGAGAACAGGCTGAGCATAGATGCACCTTCAAGAGCGAACCAGTTTGAGGCCATAACCATACTGGTCACATTCAATGGCACTGCGGTTAGCGGAGCCGATGTGACCTATGATAATGTAACTATCGGAGTAACAGGCAGTGACGGGACAGTGAACTACACGCCGGAGACAAGCGGATTACGTACCATCTCTGCATCAAAGACCGGTTTTATCACAGCTTCCAGGGATATGGAGGTCAGGATGCCGTTCTCCGAATTCAGGGCGCTGGATATCAATATCACCCCTGCCGTTGTTTTCACGGACGGGACGACGGTGATCAGGTCAAATGTTACGAACGCAGGCACAAAAAATGACACCCTTCCCGTGGTACTTATAATCAACAGCACAGAGGTGGACAGCATGTCCGTTACCCTTGCTCCAAATGAGGTAAAAGAGATCAGTTTCACCCATGAGGTTACCCTGCCGGCAGGCAATTACACTGTTGAGGTACTTGGGCAGAAAGGTACATTGGAGGTCAAAGAGGCGCCGGTTAACGTCTTCCTGATCGTCGGAATAATAATAATAATGATCGCTGCGGGAGCGGTTATCATCTATTTCTTGACGGCAAAAAAGACAAAAATACAGGAAGTTTCCGGGAAAACCATTTAATTTTGCGGGCAGGCATATGGAGATGACGCAGAGTCTACGGCAATTGCCTGGTCGATCCCTGTCCTTGCCGACCGCAACGCGACCATGCCGCTTAGCCCCACAACCTTACTTCAGGTATAATTAAGTATTTTTAATTGCATAAAATAAGATAAAGGGTCATCAGGACTTAAAGAGTTCAAAATTAATTTCTGTGGAGTGGGAACATGGGAGAAGATGAAGCAAAATTAACTGATCTGAACAGGCGGATAAAAGAGTCAATTCAAATACCTGCAGTTTCGAGCCATCAATCAGATGAATGAGGCAAAAACACCAGGATTATCCTAAAAGCGATGGAAAGTATTACTGGGATTTTTACCTTATCTGTAGTAACAGCCGCAGGTATATTCATTCTTGAACTGTTGCTGCCATTAGGAATGGCAGTATGGCTGGGATATCTGCTGCCACTGATAGTTGCATCCCGGAAGCTGCAGAGGCGGTACATTTACGCCTTTACAGTAATCTGCACGATATTCCTTGTGCTGGGCCTGATATATTCTCCCCCCGGCATTACGCCTGATATAGCAGTCTTTAACAGCATCCTGGCAGTAAGCGTACTGTGGGTTACAGCAATACTCCTCGTGCAGCGCAAACATGCTGAGGATGCACTGCACAGAGCGCATGATGAACTGGCAAGAGCCAATGAAGCCTTACAGACTGAGATCGCAGAGCGCAAGCGGGTTGAAGCAGAACTGAGGCAGCGGACAGAAGAATTGGTCCGCTCGAATGCCGAACTGGAGCAGTTTGCCTATGTAGCTTCACATGATCTTCAGGAACCGCTGCGCATGATATCAGGCTTTACGCAGCTCCTGTCAAAGCGCTACAAAGGCAGGTTAGATAAGGATGCTGATGAGTTCATCGCCTATATCTTGGATGGTACAGTGCGAATGAAAAGAATGATAGAGGATATGCTTGAGTACTCGCGGGTAGGTACGCGCGGTAAACCTTTTGAGCCGATAAACTGCGAAGCCGTATTTAATCAGGCAGTATCTAATCTTAAGGTGGCTATTGAGGAGAGTAAAGCGCAAGTTATCCATGACCCTCTACCTACTGTAATGGCCGATGGCATACAAATGGTTCAGTTGTTCCAAAATCTCATCAGTAACGCTATCAAATTCAGAAGAGAGGAACCACCACGTGTTCATGTTTCCGCAGAGAAAAAGGGAGACGAATGGGTTTTTTCGGTGCAAGATAACGGAACAGGCATAGGTCCAGAGTTCATCGGCCGCCTTTTCCAGCTTTTTCAGCGCGCGGATGCAGCAGGTAAATACCCGGGCACAGGCATTGGCCTTGCCATCTGCAGGAGGATCGTTGAGCGCCACGGCGGCAGGATATGGGCTGAATCTGAGGTGGGTAAGGGTTCGACGTTCTATTTCACAATACCGGCAAAGAGAGATGAACGACCATTAACTTAGAGGAGAGATATAGAATCCATGGAGTCTGCGTATTTTCATAAATTTCAATAAGCGGGGAGTGTATATCGCTAGGCAGACCTCGGTTTTAACCACCCTGCAATCCTGGGGACAAACTCTTTCTGGGATCTGGTGCCAACAAAGAGACCTATATGTCCTGTCGGAAAAATCAGCGTTTCTTTATCCTCGCTCGATACTGCATCTGCCAACGGTATACTTGCATCATTAGGAACCAGATGGTCGCCCTCTGCCATGACATTAAGCACTGGCACAGTAATATTTTTCAAATTAATCTTCTTTCCATCTATCACCATTTCGTTTTTAATAAGTAAGTTGTTCTGGTAGCAGTCTTTCATGAACTGCCTGTAGGCTTCACCTGCCTGGTCAGGACTGTCGAATATCCATTTTTCCATGCGAAGAAAATTTTCAACCGTTCTCTTATCATCCATCCGATCAAGAAATCCTATATATTTATCAACCAGAAGCCTGAATGGATCTGTGAGCAGGAATCCCACATTCAATAAGTCCCCTGGCACGATCCCGTAGTTGTCCACGATCTTATCAACATCCAGGCTCTTTGCCCAGACGTGGAGAAGTCCTTTATCCGTATCAAAATTTACAGGCGTCACAAGAGTAACAAGGTTTTTCACCTTTTCAGGGTGCAATGCAGCGTACATCAGAGAAATAGTCCCACCCTGGCATACGCCGAAAAGAGTGATCTTATCCGAGCCTGAGATTTCTCTGACCTTGTCTAAAGCGTTATTTAGATAATCTTCCACATAGTCATGAAGTGTAAGGTATCTGTCAGAGCCACTTGGATATCCCCAGTCAATGATATAAACATCAAGACCTTCATCCAGCAGTTTCTTTACTACGCTTTTATCGGGCTGGAGGTCCATAATATAATAACGGTTCACAAATGCATATACTATGATCACGGGAACAGGGTGTGGTTTTTCTACCACAGGGATATAATGGATTAGTTTCATCCTATCTTCACTGTAGACTACCTCGGAAGGTGTTGTCCCAACCGAAATTTCAGCAGGATGTTCCCACAATATCGCCGTTCCTTTTATGAATTTTCTAGAGTCTTCTATTAAATCAACAGCCTTCATGGCTTCTTCTCCCTAATTCACTCCTTACGTTTGAGAACGTTATTCGCTTATATAAAGCTTTTTTAAATCACAAAGTTTTAATTGAAAAAAGACATATCCAAAGCCGAATATTGAATATATTACTTAGTGGGGTGAGTTATGCCAGAAAAGTTATTAAGCGAGGCAGATGGATACGATTTATTGAAAAGATATGGCATTCCGGTTCCGGAATACAAAGTTGTAAACAATCCTGATGAAGCGGTTAAGACTGCAGATGAGATAGGCTACCCTGTTGTAGCAAAAATCGTTTCTCCGCAGGTGGTCCATAAAAGCGATGCGGGCGGAGTTGTAATTGGGATAAAAAATAAGGAGGAGGTCAATAGTGCTTTTGATACGATAATGCAGAATGTGAAGAAAAACGTCCCAAATGCTGATATAACCGGTATACTCGTTGGAAAGCAAATGCCCTCAGGATTGGAACTGATAATAGGCGGAAAAACCGATCCATCCTTCGGGAAGGTCATTACTTTCGGTCTTGGCGGTAAGCTGGTCGAACTTATGAAGGATGTTTCAATGAGGGTGCTTCCCGTCGAGATGAACGACATAGGAAAGATGATACGGGAAATAAAAGGATATGGTTTGATGAAGGGTTACAGAGGCGAACCGCCCAAAGATGAGAAAGGGCTTGCCGGGATTATTGATAAAATGTCCGGGTTGTTTTATGAGAACCATAACATGGTTGAATTTGATATTAATCCTTTGATATTATATGAAAAGGGAGCCTGGGTGGTTGATGCAAGAGTTTATACAAGCGACGAGGTGACCGAATTTTGGGAAAAAACAGAGCCGCAGGTCCCATCAGGGATTTTTAACCCCGGCTCTATCGCTGTTGTTGGCGCATCTTCCGATCCCAATAAAGTCGGCTATGCAGTTTTCAGGAATTTACTGGACTTTCCCGGCAGGTTATATGCAGTTAATCCAAAGAGAAAAGAGATACTTGAGTGCGAAGTCCATCAGTCGCTGGAATCCATTCCAGACAGGGTTGATCTTGCGGCAATAACAGTTCCGGCAGCGGTCGTCCCTGAGGTTATGGATGAAGCCGGTAAAAAGGGTGTAAAGCTTGCTGTTATTATCTCTGCCGGCTTCAGGGATACAGGCGAGGAAGGGAGAATTATTGAAGATAGAGTCGCGCAGATCGCGCAAAAATACGGTATCCGGATTATAGGCCCTAACAGCCTTGGGATTATTCTCCCGCATAAAAGGATTAACGCAACATTTGGCCCGGAACTTCCAAAACCAGCCAACCTGGCATTTATTTCACAAAGCGGCGCTGTCATCACCACAGTAGTGGACTGGAGCCTGAAGGAGGACGTAGATATAGGGCTTTCTGCCGTTATAAGCGTGGGTAACCAGGCTGACATGGGTTTTAATGAATTCCTGAAATTTGCAAGAGACGATGCGGATACAAGGGCTATAGTCCTTTACATTGAGGAAATAAAAAACGGCAGAGCGTTCATGAAAGTTGTCAGAGAAGTGGTAGAGAAAAAACCGATCGTAGCAATAAAATCAGGGGCATCAAAGAAAGGTCAAAAGGCGGCATTATCCCATACAGGCGCTCTTGCAGGAAGCTACGAAGTTTACATGGCAGCATTTAAACAGGCCGGGGTCATTGCTGCCGATTCACTGAAAGAGGCATTTCAGGTAAGTGAACTGCTTGCTTCTGAGGATTACCCTAAGGGAAACAGAGCGATTATCATAACCAATGCCGGAGGCTTCGCAGTTCTCGCTTCAGATTATGCTGAAAAGTACGACGTTGAAGTTGTAGAGCTTCCAGAAGAATTACTGAATAAGCTGGATTCCTTACTTACACAGGAGTGGAGCCATGAGAACCCGATGGATCTGGTCGGGGATTCCGGAGCTGACAGGTATGCCCGTGTATTCGATGTCATGATCCGCAACCAGGATATATGGGATTCTGCATTTGTTATTGCAGTCCCTTCGGCTGTATTAGATCCAAGGCATCTTGCTCAGGAGATCGTGCGGTTCTCGCACCATACCCAGAAGATGATAATCGGATGCCTGCTTGGAGGCGATAGTATGAGGAGCGGCGTGCATATCCTGGGAGATGCTTCCATACCGAACTTTTCAGAGCTTGAAGAAGCTTTTAAGGCTGTTGGAAAGGCGGTCACTTTAAGACAGTGATTGTATGGCAATATGATAGAACACTTGTGGTCAGCCGGGGCTTGCAGAACTCTGGCATTGTGGCTACCTTTTCCGCATTCATGGGTTATTCGGGCTTATCGCCTCTCATAAATCTTTTCATGCCTTCTCTCATGACCTCGTCATGGAATACAAGCTCCATATGCGGATATGCTATTTCGATTTTTTCTTTATTTTCAGGTTTATTGAATTCTGTAAACAACCTTCTGTAAATTTCGCTCCTGATAGCCGTCACCTGCTTTGGTCTGCACATAACTCTAACTCTTAAGGTTACGCTGGAGGCTGAAAACCCAAATCTGATAACCGGTTCTTCCCTGGCAAATTCTATATGCACACTCTCAGGGGTCATCAGCTTTATCAAACTCGCCGCTCTCTTCATTTCCTCTCCAGCCACCTCTTTAGCCACGCTGAATACTATCTTCTCTGCCAGTGCAATGTCACTTTCGTATGTAATATCCATGGGTACCGTCAGCCAGATATAAGGAACATCGTAGGTATAGTTTATTATAGGCTCAACAAAAACTGTACTGTTCGGGATTATTATATTTTTACCAGTCACTGTATCATTAACATTCACCTCTCTCAGTACTGTGAACAACAAGGCTATGTCTTCAACGTCACCGATAATATCTTTGCCTTTAATGTATATCCTGTCCCCTATTTTGTAAGGTCGCTTTATTGTTATTAAAAACCAGCCCGCAAAACTGAGTATTACCTGCTGAAGCGCAAAAGTTACACCTGCCCCTATAAGGCTCAGGGAAATACCCAGAGAAGGCAAACTCCCAAATACTCCGGTTGAAATAATTATTAATCCTATAAACCATACAAGGTAGGTGTACATCATTCGGATAGCTTTCCAGTCCTCTGCTTTATAATGAGGGTACGCTGCTTTTTGTAAGATCGGCAGGGTGATTTTCAAGAACATGTAAACTGAAAAAAGGATGATTATGGCTGCGGCAAGCCTTGGTATTAAAGGTTCGATCATTTTTATGACTGCTGATAGCTCAACATATAGAAAATCCTTTATAGAACTCATCCCATATGGATTAGTTCCATCAACCATCAACCTATTCCTTAAAATAGTTAAAGCATCAATCATCTTTGCAGTTGGGTATGAGATCAATGACCGCAAAAAATCCTTGAGATGAGATGTATATGTTGGAGCAAACGATTGTCTTTGCCACTATTTTACTTTCTCTTATCTTATTTATTACCGGCAAGTGGCGCTATGATATTGTCGCACTGCTCGCCCTCCTGATCGTTACCGTGGCGGGCATTGTGTCATGGGAGGAAGCGTTCATGGGTTTTGGTCATCCTGCAGTGGTGACTGTCGCCACAGTTCTTGTTTTGAGTCGAGGTCTGCAAAATTCAGGTGTTGTAGATACTATGACCAGATGGCTTTCGTATGTGGGAAATCACCTGACTATCCAGATTGCTGCGCTGACAGGGCTAGCGATCGCCCTTTCCGGTTTCATGAATAATGTGGGAGCCGCGGCGCTGCTCATGCCGGTGGCTATCCGGATGGCGCAGAAGAGCGGCCATTCACCTTCGTTATTTCTTATGCCGCTTGCGTTTGGATCGCTTCTTGGCGGAATGACCACCCTGATCGGAACCCCGCCAAATATCATTATCTCCGCTTTCAGGGAACGGGAGATAGGCGAGCCGTTCAGCATGTTCGAATTCACACCTGTCGGGATTGGGGTTGCCGCGGCAGGGCTGCTCTATATATCACTGATCGGCTGGCGCCTGCTCCCAAAGCGAAAAGGCACAGTATCGAAGGAGGAACTCTTCCGGATCGAGGACTACACAACAGAACTGCGCGTGGCTGAAGGAAGCAAATTGGTGGGGAAATCGCTGCGGGATATAGAGGCTGAGACCGAGGCGACAGTCATTGGATTTATCCGTGGAGAGGAACAGTTTCTTGCGCCCCCGAGTCTTATAACTTTGCGGACTGATGACGTTATCATCGTTCGGGCTGATTCTGAGACCCTAAAAAAACTGGTCGATGCAGGTCTCAAGCTTGCAGGAAGCAAGGAACGAGAGGAACACGTCTTGAAATCGAATAAGATAAGCGCGCTGGAGGCGGTCGTCAAGCCCAATGCGCTGATCGAAGGGAGAACAGCCAGCAGTCTGAACCTGCACTGGGTTTACGGAGTGAGCCTGCTTGCTGTCTCCCGCCAGGGAGAAAGGTTAACAGAAAGGCTGGGAAGTATCCGATTCAAAGCGGGTGACGTTTTGCTCCTGCAGGGAGAAGAAGAAGCACTGCAAAAGATGCTGTCGATCCTGGGATGTCTGCCGCTGGCGGAGCGGGGGATCAGGATCGGACAGCCCCGGCGGATTCTTTTCTCAGTTGGCATTTTTGGCTCTGCTATTGGTGCCATATCAATGGGCATGCTGCCTGCCAGCATCGCCCTTGTTGGAGCCGCGGTTATCATGGTTCTCATGGACATTCTCTCACTTCGCGAGGCTTACGAGAGCATAGACTGGCCAGTTGTAGTTCTCCTTGGAGCAATGATTCCCGTTGGGCAGGCACTGGAGAGTACCGGGGGGGCACAAACGGTCGCTGCTGGCATTCTGGAGGTTACAGGTCAAATTTCTCCTGAGGCTGCACTGGTCGTAGTGCTGGTGGCATCCATGATATTAACGCCCATGCTGGACAATGTTTCTGCGACGGTTTTGATGGCTCCCATTGCAATAGGCGTTGCCCGAGGTATTGGGGCATCGGCTGATCCTTTTTTAATAGCAGTTGCCGTTGGTGCTTCGTGCGACTTTCTTACCCCTATAGGGCATCAGTCCAACACGATCGTCTGGGGACCGGGGGGTTACAGGTTCAGCGACTACCCGCGCATGGGGCTTCCGCTGGAAATAATCGTAGCAGCAGTTGCTATTCCCTTAATTCTTTGGTTCTGGCCGCTTGGATTGAGCAGTCCGTGAATTTATGTACTCTCTTCTACCAGTAACCACATCATGTGTCATGGTTTCTTCTATTTTTAAATCCTTGATTTTTCTCCGCTTTCTCATAAGCTCTCCATTTCTTTTTTTCTTCAAGTTCGTTGTAACCGTACCGGGCAAGCCTCTCCTTTGCTTCTTCGTATGTTAGTCCTGAAACTCTGCTTATAATTATATGTTGCCATGGAATGTTGGCTTATTAAGGGTTTATGAGCTTTACAATAAGCTTTTTAGTTCAGAAAGCTAACGTTCCGATCTCAACCTTTTCTTTCTAGCCCGGATCCTTAAAAAGATTATAGACCCTGAAACTGTTACCCATACAAGACCGATTCCCAGCAGGATATGTTCGACAGCGCCAGGCGCTCCTAAACCGTAGTGAACCTCTACGAGTATTTTATCCCATAAAAGTATTAACGGCGGGACGTTCGCTCTGATTACCTCACCGATACGCTGGTGATATCCCAACAGCCACTCCGCACTGAGAAAAACGCCGCTGACCGCCTGCAGGACAAGCAGGGGCGCTAACACGATCCCCACATTGCGATGCCACTTTCTCAGATCCAGTTCTTTCATTTGACGGGATATGTAAGCTACTATCAGTAATAGTGCGGCCAAGAAAATTATTAAAAAAATCATCAATCCAGGTGCCTCTGGAGTGACTGCGGGAGATGGTGTATCAGCAGGATCTCCTGGAAAAGTAAGATCTTTTATTTCATCGATGTTGCTGAAGCCATCCCCATCCGAATCAAACAGTTCTATATTTATCAGGCGCTGCTCGATTGTACCCGTTTGATCTGACATATCCATGCCATAAAGGTTCAGATTTGTCCCGGTAGTATGACAGACCCTGCATGTGTTAAGCCGCGTTCCCGAAGTATTATATTTTGAGTTGAATACACTCAAATAGCCTGGGCTTGCTAAAGCCTCTGGTAACCCGATCAGAGCTACCACAGTCAGCAGCATTATTATAAATATTGTTTTCCTGATCATTTACTCATTTATTTCACACTTTTTTAGCTCTTACAGCCAGAACAGGTCTCTCCGTCTGCCTGACCACATCACGGGCAGTGCTTCCTAACAGTAGTTCCCTGAACATACCCTTCCCAAGCGTACTAATTATTATCAACGATACATTCTCCTCCTCTGCCACAGAAATGATCTTATCTTGCGGATTACCCACACGAACGTAAGCCTTCACCCTCAAGCCTGCTTTGCTTAGCTCTTCTCCAATATCCTCAAGCTTCTTCTTTGCCTCCTGAACATTGGCTTCTATCTCTTCCTGTGTTTCTCCCCTGTCAACCACATGCACCAGCACAGCCTCTTCAATCCCTTCCAGGTCTTTTACAAGCGATAATGCTTCCATTGCAGGTTCAGAAAAATCAGTAGGCAAAAGCACCTTTGAAAATATCCTCAGGCAGGATTCTTCAAATTTCCCGGCTCCCAGCCACTCTGCCAATTTATAACGCATGATCAGAACGTGCGTCTTTCCATAGCGCAGTACGTTCGTGGCGACGCTTCCGAGAAGGATGCCTTCTATGAGACTTTTCCCATGCGCGCCCATTACGACCAGAGAAACTTTCTCTTTATTTACGTTTTCCAGAACCGCGCGCCAGGTATAGCCCTCTGATACCACATCCACTTTCGTTTTAACTTTCAACCCAAGGCTTTCAAGTCGCTCTTTTTGCTCCTCCAGGCGAATATTAGAATTCTCAATATAGGGCTCAAGAGCCAATCCTCGCTTTGAAAGATGCGCCGCATCAGCCACATGCAGCAGCACCACCTCTTTTACACCGGGGATCTCTCCAATGCAGTCAAGGGTTTTCTGAGCATACCCTGAAAAATCTGTCGGAAATAATACCTTTTCAAACATATATCCCTCTCTGTATTTACATTCTCTTTTTACTACTATTTCAATTTAATCAGGAGCTAAATCGTATATATCTTATGTAATCGTGAAATTACCTTCTGCCGAGCCTATTTTTTTCCGGCTGTAATATGCGCTCACTGTAAAGCTGTACTCCTCTTTTTTCAACCTCTTCGGAATCCGCCACTGCCTCTCTATCAATCTCTTCCTCCCGGCCTGCACATTATTAATTCTTTTGATCAGCTTTTTTTTCAACAGGCCGTTTTCATCATAGATACTTATTATGATTTTCGCCCTCTTCCAGGCAACTTCACCAGAGTTTGTAAGATTGACCAGAAATGCCAGGATGTTCCCGGCATGGACAGCATGCGGCTCCACCTCCACTTCGGTCTCTATTCTTACCAGTGGAAACAGGATCCCCCTCTTCACGAGAACCTCCCGGATCAGATGCTCACTGGCACCGTTGTAAATGTTTTTATCCGCGATAATGATCGCATCTGCTGCATCCTCAAACCCCGAGTCGATGTTCAGATAAAAATTACTTTCAAAGATAAGCCTGATGGCATTATCCCTCGCAGTAAGCCTCCTTGCCCTGATCCTGGAGGCTCCGCCCATTTGCAGGTATATATCCCACAGGGACGCAGACCAGATCTCTCCGTCCCTGTCGCAGCTATCAATTCCCAGGAAATCCTCAGGATAATGCTTTTTACTATCTACTCTGCTCACGCAATCGCCTATTTTTCCGATGCCGTTCCAGTCCCCGACGCATTCGCGGTTAAAGCCGTCATTTATCTCAGCAAAAAAACACGCCGAAAAAAAATCACCCAACCCCTCAGCGATAGGACAGGAATTCCAGTTAAGCCCGAATCCCGGCACCTGCTCATCTAATATGGCATGGCAGTACTCGTGGAGGATTATATCAGCATCCTCTGCGTCATCAATGTACCATGTGCCGAAGGTTATCTCCCCGGTGTCATGATTATAGTACGAGTTATCCACGAAATCCCCGTGAACGTTCACCTTGATGGTCTTATTGCATAGGTTGGTGAATCCGAGGCTCTGAATGTACCGCGCAGCCTCATCGATATGATAATATGCCATGACTTCCTTGAAACGCGGGTCATTTCTTGAGTAGTTGAAAATCAAATCCTTCTCGTTTGCTCTGTTCAGTGTGGCACCTGTATCTATAAATGGACCCCTCAGGTAACCTGAGCCGTCAAGATCCTTTAGAGTAACGGCGGAATAAGCCCCGTCGGGAATTTCGGATTCTGCAGTAAGATTCCTGTCTCCCAGTGCAACTACAGGGTTTGGTATAAAGACCCTTCCCCGACCGGTGGCTTTCAGGAGCGCTTCTGCGATGCCCAGTATATTACCAGTCCTGATATCAAGGAACACATGCCATTCTTCGATCGGGTCAACCAGGGGTATCTCTACTTTCCACGCTACATGGTATGTATCTTTTTCAGGATAGACGATAAGTTCAGCAAAAACTTCTCTTGCAAGCCTTTTTTCTCCATGGAGCGAGTCTAAAGCGATGCGGATCGCATCCTCCTTTGAGATTCCTTTTTCAACCGGCAGTTCTACAAACAAATCCGGATAATAGCAGATATCGATTTTGTTAATACGGTTATTTTTATCCATATGAACCGCAGTGAACGCGTTGTAGACAGGCAGTTCACCGAAAACCTGCTGGAATACGACATGTCTTCCCCCAAGGCTGTTTGTTTTTCTTATAAGCTTCAGATCCTCTATGTTCTCCTTCATTTTAAATAATTTGAAATGCTCTGAAAGGAACTTCCTGGCTGTTCTCTCAGGATCCTCTTCTTTCTGGGCCGATAAAATCCCGCATATATGAGAAGGAATACCGCTATCGCTCCATATGACCTGCAGGCTCCTATCAAGCTTTTTCAGTTTTTCCAGAGCATTTAGCTGGGATCTCGCTGGCTTTACCGGTTTTATCCTTTTTCCTTTATGTTCGCCAGGATCAACCAAGCCTTATCACTCTTACAACAAGGTTAACGAAAAGTACGATCGGTATGAAAAATTTCAGGACAATCATAAATAACCCCTGCACCCATCTGCCGCCCCCGATCTGTTTGGATATGACCTCCCGGTCGAGGAACCAGCCTGCAACTATGCTGAGGATCAGCCCTGCTGTGATAATGCCTATCGTACCGAAAGCAAAGTCCTTGATATCAAGAAGGGGCGTACCGAATAATTCCAACTTAAGGGCTGTGTAGCTTAAAGCGGAGGGAAGCCCGATCAAAATGATGATTATTGAGGCGATCGAAGCGGCTTTTTTCCTTTCAAACCCGTAGTAATCAATGAGGGTAGCGACAGGTACTTCCAGCATGGAAACCGCAGAGGTCAGGGCGGCAAAGAAAAGAAGTAAAAAGAAAACAGCACCAATGAAAATCCCGAAGCTTATCTCATGGAAAACCGGCGGCAAAGTAACAAAGGCAAGCTTCACTCCCGATGCAGGGTCAAGTCCGAATGAGAATACGATGGGAAATATTACAAATCCACCAAGAATCGCGATCAGCAGGTCAGATATTGTAATTATGCCGGCGCTTTTTGCAATGTTCTCATCCCGCATGTAACTGCCGTAAGTGAGCATGATGCCCACACCAACGCTCAGGGAGAAAAATGCCTGCCCGAAGGCTGATGTCCAGACAAAAGGGTCAGAGAGTTTTTCAAAGTTTGGAGTGAGATAGAACTCTATGCCGCGTACCGCACCCGGCAGTGACAGGGCAAAAACCAGCAGTACAAGTAACATTACGAATAAAATAGGGATGAGCAGTTTTGCAAGTTTTTCAATTCCCTGCCTGACGCCGGTCCTGACCACAAAGTATGTGATCCCACCTGAGATCAAAAAGAACAGTAGCGGATAATAAGAACCTGTAAATTCAGAAAAAGGTATGGACATGCCTGAGATCAAAAAGAGGGAATAAGCAAGCACCCAGCTCATTATTACAAGATAATAGCTCAGTATCATGCCCATGACGAAGACAAGGGAGAAGCCTGCCAGCCTGAACCTCTTCCCGATGGCGCTGAAAGTCGGCACAACGGATGTCTTAAAATGCCGCCCTATGGCGAACTCAAGCATCATCAGGGGCATACCGAAAAGGAACACTGCTATCAGGTATGGTATGAGGAACGCCCCGCCTCCATTTTCGCCAACTATGTAAGGAAACCGCCAGATATTGCCTATGCCCACGGCAGAGCCAATGCTGGCAAGGATGAAGCCGATACTGGAAGACCATTTTTCTCGGTACATAGCTGCTCTTGCCTTTTTGTGGAACAGATGCAGGAAAAAGAAATTAAGATTATGTTTTCTTAATCTCTTCATCAAGTTTCTTTAATTTTTGTCTTGCATCTTCTCCTGTCAGGCTTTCAAGCAATGCAGCCGCTTTATCCTTGATACCGAAGCCAAGACCTATTCCAAGGCCCAGGCCGATGGCGATCGCCATACCCCATGCAAGGGCGTTTGCAAATGTGTAAAGAATGCTTGTATTGATCCTCATCTGATCAAGGGCAATGGTTATTACTATGAAATACAGGAATATCTTCATAGCAGCCGAAAAAATGCCGATATATGAGACTCCTGCTGTATCTCCTGTTTTTCTCATCAAGTCACCGATGAAATCAGCCACTATGAATCCGATCAGAAGTATAGCTATACCCGCTATGAAACTTGGAAGGTATGCAACTACTTTTTCAATGAAGCCGGACAGCACAGGGATCCCCAGTACGCTTACGGCTGCCATGATACCGATCAGATATATGAACCATCTTGTCACCAGGTCAAAAAGGTGGACTATTGAGGCTCCAGATGATTCAATGGTCTTTCCGATAATCGTTTTTCTCAATGCATCATCAAGACCTGCCTTATCCAGTACACGGCTCACTATTTTACCAAACCATCTCCCAGCTATCCAGACAATGATCAGGATAACCACTGCCGCAATCAAGCGGGGCAAGAAGGCGATCATATCGCCAATCATCCTATCAACTGATTCAACTACCATAAAACTTCACCTCAAAATATGTCATTGTTTTTTATGATAAATAAATTTTGTGGTTTAGTTCCTTCCGCTGTAATTTTTATAGAACATAAAACATACTATGCGACCAGATAGTAGTAGAGTGCATAGGCTGCGATGAATATCAGCACCAGAATAACGCTGTCCCCCACAGGCGATTTTCTTACAGGCTCTCCAGGGTAATTTTTCCACCCCTCCTCCAGGAGCTTTTCTGAAGCGTGTGGTGGCATTCCGGGGAATCTGCCGAACAGTTTAAATACAACAGTACTGGCATAAAGAGAGATCGCCCGTACCGGGTTCTTTCCAAGCCATATAAGGTAATCCGTAATGTGCAGGGAGATATTAACCGGTAACTGGGCTGCAGCGGAAAGAGGTTTCTCGATAAACCACATGAATACTTTACTCCCTTTTCTGTAGAACCAGTCCGTATCAAGATATATGGCAGGCTGGATGCTGAGTTTATTGAGAAGCAGGAAAAATCCGAGGGCCGTGAAAAGCAGTATTTGCAATGTCCATACTATGTGCTCGCCTGTGTAAGGAACATAATCAACAGGATATGGGAGGATATCGTAGAGTATCCCGGGATATATGCCTATAAGGATATTTAAAAACGCTGCAAAGCCCATGGCAAGGAGCATATTCGCCGGAGGCTCTTTTGCTTTAATCCCGGCATCTTTTGCAAAGAAAACGAAATAAGGAAGCTTAAGCGCCACCAGGAGGAAAGTGCCTGCCGAAGCGAGGTTCAGCAGAAGCCATACAACTGCCAGATGTTCGTGGGATGCTGCCGAAACCACCATGGACTTGCTCACAAATCCGCTGAAAAGGGGGAATGCAGAAATGGAGAGAGCTCCTACCATGTATAAGCCCAGTGTTAACGGCATTGCCCTGTACAGGCCTCCCAGCTCCGTGAACTTTCTTTTTCCTGCCGCATATATAACTGCGCCCGCGCCCATAAAAAGCAGACCTTTATAGAGTATATGGGTAAAAGCGTGGGCTGCTGAGCCGTTCAGGGAAAGCGTTGTCCCTATTCCTATGCCCGCGACCATGTAGCCGACCTGGCTGATGATCTCGTATGCAAGAAGCCTGCGTATATCGTTCTGGAGCAGCGCGTATATCACGCCGAACACTGCCATCACTGCACCGAACCATATCAGGATATCAACGCCTGAAAAAGCCCGAAGCAGCACGTAAATTGCGGTCTTTGTGGTGAATGCGCTCAGGAACACTGCGCCTGTAACAGTGGCCTCAGGATAGGCGTCAGAAAGCCATGCATGGAGGGGCGGCACTGCGGCATTCACCATGAAGCCGAACAGTATCAGGTAGGAATCAAGCCCGCCGTAGGCTATCGAACCGAACTCTATAGAGCCTGTGTTCACAAGACGTATCACTATGCCCGCAAGTAGAGAAAGCCCGCCGAAAACATGTACCAGGAGATAACGCAAACCCGCATCCCTTGAGGCTTTATCCCTGCTGTACCATATCAGGAAGACGGATGAGAACGCCATTATCTCCCAGAAAATAAAGAGCGAAAGAAAATCCCCCGCAAAGACCACGCCGAGCGCACTCCCTGCATATAAGAAGGCTGCAAAATGCTGACCGTCTTCCTTCACATGAAGGGCATAGAGCATGCCGATGAATGCCATTATTACAAATACATACCCGAATATCATGCTCAGCCTGTCAACCTGTCCGAAGATCAGGTTGTATTCCAGGAAAGGTACTGCCCAGCCTGTGCCCTCAGCCATATAGAGGAGATCGATAAAGGCAATTATGGGAAGCAGAAGGAGATAAATTTGCTTTGCCCTTCCCCTGAGAAAAGGTATTAGAAAAGCTCCGGCTATAAGTATGACCCCCGGAGGTACCCAATCAATCATAGTAGTCCTCCCTTTTCATCAGTTTGTAGCCTACGGCTTTTGATACAGCGATTAACAGGATGCAGGAGATTAAGCCGAACAGCGCACTGAATCCGGGTATAGCGTCCCAGAAGAATCCTGTTTTTTCCCGGTGTATAAGGAAGTCGGCAAGTACAGCAATAACAAGGCTTGCATAGAACAGGTATTTCAGGGCCTTTATGTTCACCGGGTCATCCAGGTATCCCATCTATGTACCTCCCATCAGATTCGCAACCGCGATCCTGACTATGGCTAAAGGTGCGTCAGGCAGGATCCCAAGCAGGATCGAGATCAAACCCGTCAGTATCAGGGGCACAAGCATGAACAATGGGGCTTCTTTAAAAGACTGTTCCTTCTCCGGTCTTTTGAAAAATGCGTTTATGATTACGGGGAAAAAGTAAGCGACGTTGAGTAAAGTGCTTGCTAGCAGCACGAGCAGCAGAGGTATCTGCAGAGCCTCTACTGTTCCTATAAGCAGATACAGCTTGCTTATAAAACCGGCAGTCGCGGGTATACCCGCCATACCAAGTGCACCCAGGGTGAATGCCAGCATTGTGAGAGGCATCTGTTTTCCAATCCCGTTCATCTCGCTTATTTTCTCTTTTCCTGATGCGACGATGATCGCACCTGCACAGAAAAAGAGAGTTATCTTCGTGAAGGCATGGTTGAGTATATGCAGCATACCTCCTGTTATTCCCGCCGGAGTAAGCAGCGCTGCGCCAAGAATAATGTAGGAGAGCTGGCTTATGGTGGAGTACGCCAGCCTTTTCTTCAGGTTGTCGTGGGTGAGGGCAAAAATTGATGCAACTATGATGGTGAAGGCTGCAAAATACGCCATGGCAAGGGCAAGCCCGGTTTCATTCATGAGATCAACGCCGAAAACATACAGGATGATCCTTGTTGCCGTGAAGACACCTACTTTCACAACTGCTACAGCGTGTAATAAAGCGCTCACCGGCGTCGGGGCTATCATTGCCGTGGGCAGCCATGAATGGAGAGGCATAAAGGCTGCCTTTGCCGAGCCTATCATAAAGGTTATAAACAGCAGTTTCAGCATGTTTTCAGGAATGCCTTTTCCTTCAAGAATGCCGCCCGGGGCAAAGTCCGTAGTTCCGGTATAGTGGTACACTGCCACGATGGAAAACAGGAAAAAAACACCTGCGGTCAGAAGGTACAGCAGGTATTTCCTTCCGGCCCTCATTGCTTCAGGTGTCTCGATATGCACCACTAAAGGATAGGTGGAGATCGTGAGTATCTCGTAAAAAATGAAGAGGGTGAAAAGGTTTGCAGAGAACGCTACACCTATTGCGGAAGATATAGCTATTGCAAAGCAGAAGAAATATCTTGTCTGGGCATGCTCCTTTAATGCCCGCATGTAGCCGATGGAATAGAGGGTTGTAAATATCCAGAGGAACGAAGCTACCAGCCCGAAAAGAAGACCGAAAGCATCCACCCTGAACATTACAGGCAAGCCTGGAAGTAGCTCCCATAATTTTAACTCAACAAGCTTGCCGTCCATAACAACAGGGATCATAGAAGCCACGATGCCGAACTTGACGATCCCCGCACCCACGGAGAATCCTTCCCTGATATTGGGCAGCCTGCCGAAAATAAGTACCATGATTGCGCCAATAAGGGATGCAAGTACAGCAAGAGCAGGGCTGAATGATGATACGCTTTCCATTAATCCTCCCCTGGCAAAACTCCGGTTACCCATTGTTCTATTATCCCTATGGGTATGGATGCAAACATACCGAATAAAAGTACGAGAAATGCAAATGCCAGAACCGGCAAAAGCATACTCAGGGGCGCCTCTTCCTTCTTTATTCCTTCATGTACACCAAAATATACGTTCTCGAAAATCCTCCAGAAGTAAACTGCCGTGAGCAGGCTGCTCAAAAGAATAACCGCAACGAACACCCATTCTCCGGCGTACAGGGCACCCCATGCAAGATAGAACTTGCTGGCAAAGCCGATGGTTGGAGGGATCCCTATCATGGAAAGCGCCCCGATAACAAAAGCAGCCATTGTGAGGGGCATCTTTTTACCCATGCCCCTGAGTTGATAGATGTTCCTGATTCCTGTACGGTATATGATCGCCCCTGCAACCATAAAAAGTCCCACTTTCATCAGGCTGTGGCTGAGGATATGGAGAATGCCGCCTGTCATGGCAAGCTTGTTCGCCATGCTTATGCCCAAAACGATGTAACCTATCTGGCTTAAGCTGGAATAGGCAAGCATCCGCTTTATGTCGTACTGGGCTATTGCCAGTACTGAGCCAGCGATAATTCCGGCAGCAGCTACCCATGAGAGAATACTCATTACAGGCACGGTCTCTATCACATACGCGGGTGAGATAACTGTAAACATCACTCTGATAAGCGCATATATCCCGACCTTGGTGAAGGTGCCCGAAAGCATCGCAGAGATGGCAGAAGGGGCGTGGGTATAGGCATCAGGGAGCCATGTATGCAGAGGGAACAGAGCCGTCTTGATGCTCAATCCCACCACAAGCAGAGCAAGCGCCACAAGGATGACCGGCCTTCCGTAAAGGGAAGGAAGGAGCGCTGAAAGGTCTGCCATATTCAGAGTTCCTGTCATTACGTACAGGTAGCCTATGCCTAAGAGGATAAAGGAAGCAGAGATCGTGCCCATTATCATGTAGTTGAAGCTTGCCATTAAGGAATGCCTGTCCCCGATCGCTATAAGGGCATAAGCTGCCAGGGAACCTATCTCTAAGAATACATACAGGTTAAAGATGTCTCCCGTGACCGCAATGCCCAGCATGCCCGTAGTGAGGAGGATGTATAAAGTATAAAGCGGAAGCTCCTTCCCGGGCACTTCCAGCGCCAGGCTCTTTCTTCCGTATATGGAAACTGAGAAGCAGACCCCTGCCACGATCACCAGTACAAAGGCGTTCAGGATATCCACCGCATACTCTATTCCCCACGGGGGTTCCCATCCGCCAAGCCAGTAGCTCATGTTGCCCGCTGCTATTACCCGGTACAGGAGGAAAATACTTATAATGAGTTGAAGCAGGGTAATAAAGGATGCCCACGGGCTGCACAGCTCTTTTCTGATCAAGCCGACGATAGGCGTGAAAGACGCCCCGAAAAGGCCGATTGCAATAATAAGTACGGGAAAGTGCTCTATCATCTGCTCAACTCCAGGATTTTGTCTTCATCAAGTGTCCCGAATTCCCTGTATATCCTTATAGCAAGGGAAAGACCCACAGCCAGGGTACTTACTGCTACGACGATGGCCGTCAGGATCAGCACATGCGGGAGGGGATTTACATAAACTGCCGGCTCATTTAGAAGTATGGGCGCAGTGCCGCCGCTTACGTCCGCCGCGGATACGTAAAATAAGAATATGGAGTACTGGAATATGCTCATTCCTATGAGCTTCTTTATGAGGTTCCTCTTTCCTATCATGCCGTAGAAACCGATGGTCATAAGGGTAATATATATTATATAATTATATTTTGCAAAAATTATATCCAGCACCATTTACTCCACCTTCTCTTTGAGGACGATATCATAAAATATGGAGATCATTATTGCCATGACAGTAAGCCCGATACCCACTTCCACAATCTCTATACCGTACTTGCTCGCTTCGGCAGGTGAATGCCCGAGTGGAATTACACCGTACTCAAGAAATCTGCCTCCGAAGGCTATTGCAAGAACGCCCACGCCGGCATATATAAAAAGTCCGGTGCTGGCTATTACCATGACCTGTTCCATGGTCAGTATCTTTTTTGTTTCCCGAAGACCAAAGGCGGCGGTATACAGGATGAAACCTGCAGCAAGGATAACACCTGCCTGGAACCCGCCTCCCGGTCCAAGAGCGCCGTGGACCAGCACATACAGCCCCCACAGCAGGATGAGGGGGACCATGATACTGGCGCCTGTCCTGAGTATTATGTCGTTTGTAACCGGCGCCGCCTTCATTTCCACTTCCTCCTTATCAAAAGCATAACCGTGATCCCGGCAGTGAATATCACTGTGGTCTCCCCCAGGGTATCATATCCCCTGTAGTTGGCCAGTATAGCCGTAACAATGTTGGGCACGCCAGATTCTTTATAGGAACCCTCGATATACCTCGGAACTACGTGCTTATTGGCAGGAGCATCAGGGTCGCCAAGGTCCGGGAGGTCGGGTACGCCGTAAATAAGGATCGCCCAGAAAAGAACGCAGCTCAAAATAGCGAGGTATCGCCTCATTATTTTTCCTCCTCATACCTTCTGGTGCAGGCTATGGCAGCCACAAGAAGTATGGTGGATGCTCCCGCTCCGACCGCAGCCTCTGTAAAAGCAACATCCACAGAGTTCATCTCAACCCATATAACAGCCATCATAAAACTGAAGCCTGCAAAAAGAACAGCAGCCTCAAGCAGGTCCCTGACCATTATGGATGCTATCGCCAGGACAAGAACAAGCAGCAGCATCACAAGGTCAATGGTCCATATCATTTATTTTCCTCTCTTCCATGTTCCTCCTTTCTCCACTGCTTCCACCCGTCCTTTGTCCACATCTTATATCCGCTATTAATTGCAGCCCTGAACAGGGAATGGACCGCAACAGGACCGGTGAACATCACAAAGAATATTATAAATAGCAGCTTCACGCTCACAAGATCGGGTCCCTGGAATATCATTAAACCGGCGAGCATCAAACTCACCCCCAGGGTGTCGCACTTGCCTGCAGCATGTATTCTGGAATACACATCAGGAAATCGTATCAGACCTAATGCGGTTGTAAGCATGAGGAATGCCCCAAGTGAAAGAAGAGCTGTTACCAGTGCTGACCTTAATACCTCGATCATTCACATATCCTCCCTTTTTCAAGATACTTTGCGATCACTACCGTGGCTATGAAATTGAGGATGGCGTAGAGCAGGGCTATATCAAAAAAGTGCGGTCTCTCAAATACGTAGCCGATGAGTACCAGGATAACAATGGTCTTTGTTCCTATGACGTTCACCCCAAGCATGCGATCATAGGTGGAGGGGCCCTTTATGATTCGATAAAGAACAATGGAAGCCGATAAAAGCAGCGCCCAGATGAACGCTTCAAAATAGACCATTACTTCCACTTCCTGCTTTCTCCAAAGATGTAGCCGACTCTTGCAGCCATCTCACAGGGCGGCGCGGCGAGAAGGGACTCGGCAGGCTCTTTAGCTATGGAATGGACGTAGAATATGCCGCCAGGGTCTATGTCAATGGTTATGGTGCCAGGCGTAAGTGTTATGGAATTCGCAAGAGTTGTCATGGCCAGGTCGCTTTTCAACGTGGATTGAAAGGATATGATGCGGGGGTCTATGGGCATGTCCGGATCCAGCACCCTTTTGACAATATCCCAGTTTGCAAGCACGATCTGCCGGATCATCCACGGTAAATACCCCATAAAACGGATAAACGCTCTGAACGTAGAGCGCGCATCTTTTATCATTGCAAAGCGGCTGTGAAAGACATAAGCTACGAAAAAGGCACTTGCTGCGCCAAGTGACAGGTAGAATATCTCAAACATCCCGGAGTTAAAGAGCCAGAAAAGATACATCACCAGAAAGGTGAACATGAAGCTAAATGTCCTGACGCTTTTGGATTTGCTGCGTGCATCCAGTATCATTCAGCCGCCTCCTGTCAACAGATAGGCGATGTAACCAAGGTAAATAGAGATATATAGAATCCCCTCATTGCGCGATACCCTGGTTTTGATCAAATGATAGGCTAAGAGAAAGGTTACTGCAAGCAAGAACACGCTGTCCCATTTAATCATCTGGAAATCCATGGAAAGCGGATTCAGCGCGGCTGCGAATCCAAGAATCCAGAGGATATTGAATATGTTTGAGCCAATGATATTGCCAACCGACATGCCGAAGAATCCCTTTTTTGCTGCAGTTATGCTCACCGCAAGTTCAGGCAAAGATGTGCCCGCAGCTACTATAGTTGCACCTATGAGCCATTCTGTCACCCCAAATCCCTTTGCGACCGCAACTGCTGAGTCCACAGTGAATTTTCCGCTTATAATGACAACCAGAAGGCAGGCAAGGACAATACCAGCTTCCCTGAGCTTTGAGATAGTTTCGTCTTTTTTCAACTGATTTGATGACCTGTCATGTTTCAAAAGGTAGTAAGTGTAGCCAAGAACCAATAAAACCATCATAAAACCTGCTGTGCGGCTTATACCTCCAAAAAAGAAAAGAAGAGCCACCAGCAGTAGAGCAGTAGCTACCATCATGTAATTATCCCTTCCTCTCATGTGTGCCTCTTTTATAGAGAAAGGTCTTATGAAAGCAGCAAGCCCTAGGATGAAAGCAATATTGAATACATTAGAGCCAAGAACATTTGAGACAGAGAGTTCTGGATGGGATTCAACAGAGGAGATAGAGGATACGGCGAACTCGGGTAGCGAGGTGCCGTATGCAAGCAGTGTGAGACCTACTACAGCCTCTGTGATGCCAAAGGCTTTTGCCAGCTTTGCAGAGGAATCGATAAGTTTCTCAGCGAAAATTATCAACCCCGCAAGGGATAGAACAAGGATACCGGATTGAATGAATAAATTTTCCATGTTATGTAAAATTCACTTTAGGCGCCGCTTCTGCACCTTTATCCGCCTCGAAGTACAGTTTTCCGCCGAAACCGAACATACCGGCTACGAAGGATGCGGGGATCTTCTTGATCCCGGTATTATAGTCCCTGACATTTTCATTGTAGCGCATTCGTTCCACAGCGATGCGGTTCTCAGTGCCTTCAAGCTGAGCCTGCAATGCAAGGAAGTTCTCGTTCGATTTAAGCTGGGGATAGTTCTCGACAACGACTAGCAGGCGGGCCAGGGCTGAATCCATGCCTCTTGCAGCCTCTATCTTTTCTTGCTGTGTCGAAGCCGCGCTCCACTGGCTGCGGTATTTCGTCACTTCCAGGAAGATTTTCTCTTCCTGTGCTGCATAGCCTTTCACCGTCTCAACCAGATTCGGGATAAGATCAGCACGGCGCTGGTACTGGCTCTCCACCTGCGCCCACTGGGCACCAACGCTCTCTTCTGCCGTTACAAGACCGTTATACGTAGAAAAGAACCAGGCTCCGGTCAGGAGCATGATGATCGCGACCGCACCTATAACTGCAAGAAATATTTTCTTTGAATTCATTCTATCACCTCATGTTCATCAACAATCTTTCCCATATCGTGCAGTATTCTGATAAGACCCTTAATATATAACTCCTTATCCTTATTAAATTTAGTTTTACCATGTTTTATATTATATATCTCACTTAAGATATGCATGTCTATACCGTATCCATCTGAAACGGTTTTGAACGTATCCTGTAAGTCCCCATAATGCAGGTCTTTCAGGTATATCAGTCCACCAGTGATGGGTGCAAGTATGGGGACTGCGGAGAGTATGAGGTTCTCAAGGTCCTTACCCTTGAACTGAAGGTATTCTTCGCGCAGGTGGAGCAGCTTTGAGCGGAACTCGAACTCAAGCTGGTGGCGCAGGTGTTTTTTAGATACCGCCAGATCCTTCAGGAAATCTTCGCCGTAGAGTGTTTTATGGTGCTGCTTGATGTTCAAAAACTCAATGGGGAACACATCCACGCCTCCAGTAAGTTCTTCTTTTGTGAGAACGAGCGGTATTTCCTTAAGCTGCTTGAGCCTGCGTAAGGTATCAATATCAAGAGTGTTACAGACCGCAAGGATGTTCTTCTCGTCGCCCGTGTAATATTCCGCAAGTGTCACCAGATTTTCTCCAAGTATTTCCTTAATTTTCTCTATTTCGTCAGCCATTTTATCACCTCACATAACCATCTTACCATCTCCCTCCAAACCCTCCTCCGCCTGACCTTCCACCGCCGTAACCCCCGAAGCCTCCTCCGAAACCTCCTCCTCTTCTGCCCCCATAGCCGCGTCCCGGATAGCCGTATCCGCCGTAGTACCCGGCGCCTCCGTGCCTGTGCCGGGTCACTGCGCTCCCTATAAGCATCAGCATAACAGATCCAAAGATGAGGAAGAACAGCCAGCCGGGCAGTACGTCCGGACTATCGGCTTGCATGCTGTATCTGGACACCACTTCCTCATTGCCTGTGAGAAGCCCTTCTATTACCAGCACCGCTTCGTAGATACCTCTACCGTACTCGCCGTTTCTGAAATTTGGTACTATTACCCTCTCCCCGATGTTAGCCCTCATGCTGTCGGTAATAATTCCTTCAAGCCCGTAGCCGACCTCAAACCTGTACTCCCGCTCCTGTTTTGCAACGAGGATCAAAAGACCGTTGTCTTTATCCTTCTTGCCTATACCTGCCTGTTCAAAGAGCTTGACAGCGTACATCTCCCTTGATTCACCTTCAAAAGACTCTACGGTTACGACTGCGATCTCCACGGTCGTTTCTTTTTCTATCTTCTCGGCAAGCTGCGCTATCTTTGCCTCGTACTCTGGCTCTACAATGTTGGCATTATCTGTGACAAAACCTCTTAGCTGCGGGTAATTAACAGCACCTGCTGTTGGCACCAGCAGGATTAAGAGGAACAGCAATATCCACTTTGACATTTTTTATTCCTGATCGTATTCGATCTGGTATATTTAAACCCGGATTTTCGAGAGGCGGTGCACCCGCTTTACCATGTTGGGATGCGTGCTCATAAGTTCCATGAGCTTGTCTGATGTACCGATTTTGACTTTTTTTGTAGAAAGCATCATCAGTTCATTCTGATCAATAGTGCCGCTCCTGTCCCTGTCGATCTGAGAAAGTTCCCGGATCTCGGTCATTGCGCGCGAGGGGTCATTCATAAAAAAGGCTTTCAACCCTTCGATATGTTTAAGCTCCTCCTTATCAATTCTGGCGCTTCCATATACTAATTTGTACAATGCAGATGCTAAAGCATGAGGCGCATTGCCCAGCTTAACGCTTCTCTCATCCGCATAATATTCCCTTATCCTGGAGGCATAGAGTACCAGAAAGTTAGTAATAAAATACATTACGAAGGCAAGGATCCCTATAATTACAGCATTCCCGCGATCGCGTCCTCCAGAGAACATGGTGCTCCATGCGATGTACCACATTATCATGGGTATCACGCTGAGCGTAGTGATCACAGCAACATCCCTGTGCTTGAGATGGGCTATTTCGTGCCCGATCACTGCTTTCAGCTCATCTGGTGATAGAAGGCGCAGTATCTGGTCTGTTACGCACACCCTGCCGTCGCTCTTCCATCTGCCAAAGGCAAAGGCGTTAGGGATGGGGACATTAGCAACTCCTACACGGGGCTTGGGGATGCCGGCTTTCTGAGCCATCTCCGCGACCATGCGGTGCAGCGAAGGGTACTCCGACTCTGAGACGTACCTGATCCCCATGCTCCACTCGACCATCTTCGGACCTATCAGGTACTGGATCAAAAGCATTACCGAAGCAAGCACTCCGTAGAATGCAAAACTCGATATTCCCATGGAGCTTGCAACTGCTGAAACCATTGCATAAACAATGGCGAACATCAGTCCGAGCAATAGATACAATCTAATCTGAAGCCACATTCTTTTCACCTTTTTACCCTGTAATAGAAGGTATAGTTTAAATAAATTGTCATAATAACTAACATAATATCATAAAGACTGAGCACGTTTGAGGATATTATCGATCAGGGAATGCGGATGGTTATATCCGGCTGGCTATGCTTCTTTTTCCTGTTCTCCATTATGAACCCCTCATTGAGAGCACTGTAATATATACTAATTGTTACAAAATATGATAAATTATTTAAACTCATGATGCGGTATAATATTCCATGGAATTAATCAGGAAAGCTAAGTAAAAGATGATTAATTATCAATAAGTAAGTTATTAGAGTATGGAAATCGACGAAGCGACAAAATGGGTTTTGAGTGTGGATAGAAGGGTCCTGGTGATGAAGGAAATTCATGAAAATGGGCTAATAAAAGCAGCGGAGATAGCAGAAAAGACCGGAAGATCGTTGCAGAACATCAGCCGCGCTTTGCGGGAACTGGAAGAACATGGGCTGATAGAATGTCTAACTCCTGAAAAGCATACATGGAAGAGGTTTATTCTAACGAAGAAAGGTATACAGATATTCGAAAAGCTCAGGAAAAACCACCTGATTGATTAATCTGTAATAAAAATCAGATGGGTAAATCATGACCTCTCGAATATGGGATTTATATATCTATGTGCTAAATAATTACGTAATAGGCGGAGTTCAGGGGGAGATTAAATCTTGAAAAGGATGAAATTATTAAAGCTTCTTATAGAGGATTGTCAGATAGTGACATTGATAGGAGGAAAAAATGAGGGTTAGTAGAATTAGCCGGGTTGATCATGAGGTGGCAAGATGTAATACCACCAATCGCCAATATTCGAGGAATGGGATGTTTCTCATTGATGCTGGAATATCTATCCTTACGAACTCTCCCTTGAAGCTGGTCATCGCCTGTACTCTGCTTATTGCACTTCTGACCTTTCCTGCAATGGCAGACCAATCTGCTCCCTTCGAAGGCGACAGGGAAATGACCGTAATGTCCAGGAACCTGTATCTTGGCACCGACCTGAATCCGGCAATCGTCGCGCCGAATACCAGTGAGTTTATCAAGGCCGTGATAAGAATATCTGCAGAATTCCAGGTGACTAATTTTTCTGAGAGAGCGCAAGCTCTGGCCGATGAGATCGCCGCAAAGCAGCCCGACCTGATAGGCTTACAGGAGGCAGTCCTGTTGCGCAGCCAGTATCCAGCTGATTTCTCCCCGACACCGAACGCAACGACTATCAAGTCCGATTATCTTCAGCTGCTTCTCGATGCACTTCATGCACGCGGCCATAATTACACTCCTGTGGTTATATCTACAGGGTTCGATGTCGAAGTACCACGCCTGAGGTCAGATTTTACCTTAGAAGACATACGATTCACAGATAGGGAAGTAATTCTGGCCCGGAATGATTCGCTTGCGGCGGACCTTAACCTATCAAATGTTCAGGGGAGGAACTTTACCAATAATCTTACTATAATCCCAAATGGACGCTCATTCACAATCCTTCGAGCATGGGCATCCGCTGACGTAGAAGTGCATGGCAAGTCTTTTCGCTTCGTGACAACGCATCTGGAATCTTTTTCGCCGGATGTTCAGGTCGCCCAGGCAAATGAGCTGTTACAGGGACCGGGAAACACAGACCTCCCACTTGTGTTCATCGGCGATTTCAACTCGAATGCAGATGGCAATGGAACACCAACATATGGCAATCTGATTGCCTCTGGTTTTGTGGACGCCTGGAGCCAGGCGCGCCCCGGCGACCCGGGGTTTACCTGCTGTCAGGATGCAAACCTTCTCAATCCCACATCAAAACTTAGCAAAAGGATCGATCTGATACTCTTCCGGGGCAATTTCAGCGCTATAGACGTTGATATAGTCGGGGATAATCCGGCCAACCGTACGATTTCGGGTCTTTGGCCCTCAGACCACGCAGGGGTCGTGGCGACACTCCGGCTCAGCACTTCCAATTGATGCGCCGAAGAATGAACACCATTAAACTAGTTCCGTGCCCCCTATTTTTAAAAGTTAAAGCAACGAACAGGCTATAAGAATCTCTCATGTGCACCCGCCAGGATCCCTCGGTTTTGAAAATCGGAGTCGTTGACTGACGTGCCTCGAAACACAGGAAAGAAAGAATGAGCAACATGGGCAAAAAAAATGTAACGGTACTTGTCCACCGGGTTAAAATCCCACTGCGCAGGTCTGCTCCTGCGTAAAGGGAACGGGAAGTGCGATGCTGCGAAGCATGATTTAGAATGCTCTCCTTTGCGACCGAGGGAGACTTCTTAAAGTCCTCCCAAAGGTTGAGTTAACACCCAACTCGTTTCCGGGTAAATGAACTCAACTTAAGTGGCAAAGGTAGGCGAAGTATAACCTGTATGGGAAGGATAGGCTTTTATAAGATCGGCGGTGACCGGTAAGAACCGATTCTAAGGTCATTAAAACCCTGAGAGGATATTTTTATATAATTGCGAAACTATGGAAATAACGGAAGGGTGAAAAAATGAGCAGGAATCTAAATATAAGCGGCGTCTCCGGTGACGTCATTGGCGTTGGTGTTGAAGGTGTAGGTCATACTTTTGGAAAAAATATTACTGTCGGGACTATAAACATTAATGCAAATCAGCTAAAAAAGATGCCCAATGAGTATGCAAAGAGTCTTGAGAGCTTCTCTAAATCGGTCAACGAGCAGTTGAAAGTAAATAAAATCCCGCAAGAAAAGATAGCTCCGGTCCAAGAGAATATAAATGAACTGGCAAAGGAAGTTGAGGATATCAAACCGGATGAAAAAATAAGCATTGGGAAGAAAAAGAACATCGATGCAAAATTTACTTCTGTTGTGGAAGGTTTATTAAAGGTACTGCCAAAGACCACAGAGACATTAGCTGCTTTTACACCGCTTGCGCCGTTTGGTAAATTGATTGGTCAGGGTGTTAAGGAGATCGTCAACGCGATACAAAAAGAGGTATAGCATGGGTGAGTCATCAATTAACGTAAAGAAAGTAAAAGGAGACGTGGTAGGCGCAGGAGTCGAAGGCAGTGGAAATATCTTTGGTAAAGAGATTACTATAAAAGGGAATGTCTTGATAATCAGTCCTTCCGGTGAAGGGGCTTCGATATTTAACCGGATCAGGGCAATCCAGACTGAAGTGCGCCCGGGTGAGGTGGCAGGTATAAAGGGGAGCAAGACGGTCAAAGATAATGAGGGACTGCAGAAAGGCATTGACGGTATTCTGGATCTGCTGGAAACATCAGGAAAAGGACAAATAAATGAGGTTCAAGCAGGTAATTTACATATATCGCGCGTGGATTTGTTATTGAAGAAAGCAATACTGCTAAAATCGGATGCCGATGAGATGTTAAATGACTATTTTGAACAAAATAAAGATCAGCTTCTAGCTAAATCCCATGGCAATGTTTTTAATTTTTACGATTTTTTTTTGCACTACGATGAAGCGGGGTATTCCTCAAAGTTAAAAGAAGCCTATTCTCTGTTAAAAGAAGCTAATGAGCTTGATCCTGCAAATACAGAAGTGCTTCTACACATCGCAGAGCTGCTCATGAGGTTAACACCTGATGACCCCAAAGATGAGCAAAAGATTCTAAACCGCATTAAGAATCTTCTTAGCAGCCCCAAAAATGAGACCGAGATGGACCATTTAGCACAGGCAACTTTTTTGCTGGCAATATCAAACAAAGATAAGGCGCTGCTGCAGGATGCGCGTACGATGTTCGTAAAATTAGGTAACAATGAGATGATCAGCACAATTGATCAGTTAATAGTAGCAGATAGTCTAATGCAGGGACCAGGATATCAGCTGTCTCATTATACTTCAAATGCTCCACAAATGCCGTATCAAGCAGGATTCCAGCCCATGGGAAAATGGCATATACAGGTCATGGACCCGGCAAGAAGCATGATGGATCTTGATGTGAGACCTGATGGTACTTTTCAATGTTCCCAGCAGGCAATCGGTTTGAACATTCAAGCTGCGGGCCGATGGGCTTTCAATCCCTATAACAATATGCTGCAGTTGCAGGGCTTGATAAATGGTTTTCAACCTTTTATGCTCGGTGTTATTATTCAAGGACAACAAAACAATGGATACTATGCCATAGGCAGTGACGGCTTTGGATATTTTTTCGCCAAAGCCTGAATCCATAAATGGTTAAGAAACAGAGCAGGATAAATTTCAGACACCTTTATATCCAAACAGCAACCATAGAACAACAGGTGAGTGATATGAGATTACAGGTCGGTCAGAGAGCGCCGGTTTTCACAATGCAGGGAATCATCAAGGGAGAGATACGCGACATCCATCTCGAGGACTATTCCGGGAAATGGGTCGTTCTCTTCTTCTACCCCGGGGACTTCACGTTCGTATGCCCCACCGAGGTCAGGGAGTTCAGCGATAGGCACGATGAATTTGCGGAGCTGGACGCCCACGTGCTCGGTGTGAGCGTCGACAGCGTGCACGCTCACAGGGCATGGCTGAAAGAGCTCGGGGAACTCAGGTACCCTCTGCTGAGCGATATAACCAAAGAGGTCAGCAGGAGCTACGAAGTGCTGATAGAGCAGAAGGGCGTAAGCCTGCGCGGGGCTTTCATAATAGACCTGGAAGGTATACTCAGGTACCAGGTTGTCCACGACCTGGACATAGGCAGAAGCGTTGATGAGATACTGAGGGTCTTAAAAGCGCTCCAGACAGGGGAGATGTGCCCTGTCGAGTGGAAGCCAGGGAAATCCACGCTGGGGAAAGCCTGAGAATATGGTAAAGCCCGTATGGCTCAAAACAAGACCGCCTGCCGGAGCAAAGTTCCTGGCTTTAGAGAGAACGCTGCAGGAGCACAGACTGAACACCGTCTGCACGGGCGCAAGGTGCCCGAACGTTGGGGAATGCTGGAGCAGGGGCACTGCAACATTTATGATAATGGGCTCAACATGTACCAGGAACTGCAGGTTCTGTGCTGTGGAGAAGGGAAAGCACGGAGAGCCTCTTGACCCTTCTGAGCCTGCAAGGATCGCACAGGCTGTGGAAGAGATGAAGTTGAGGTACGTCGTCCTGACCTCAGTGGATAGGGATGACCTTCCCGACGGTGGCGCAGGGCATTTTGCGAAATGTATCAGGGTATTAAAAAGTCCGGGTACAGGCATAACAGTTGAAGCTCTGATCCCGGATTTCCAGGGAAATACAGGGTCTCTGCGGGAAGTGATCGCTGCTCGACCTGATGTTGTGGGACATAATATAGAGACTGTCGAGGGATTCCAGGCTATTGCAAGGGACAGGAGAACAGGATACGGGTTATCACTTGAGGTACTGCGGAATGTAAAACTGATATCTTCCTCCACCTGCACCAAATCGTCGCTGATGCTCGGTCTTGGCGAAACTGAAGATATGGTGCTAAAAACTATGGGCGACCTGAAAAAAGCTGAGGTGGACATCATAACGCTCGGTCAATATCTCAGACCGACAGCAAGACAGCTTGAAGTAAAAGAGTATATTCCGCCTGAGAAATTCGCATATTACAGAGATATGGGAGAGAAAATGGGCTTTCTCTCAGTCGTAAGCGGTCCTCTTGTTAGAAGTTCCTATATGGCCGACCGCAGTATCAGTTTCAGTAAATTGGAGGCATTCAAATGGTAATGGGAGATATCGTCACGGGATGCGACGTTCTTGTTGTAGGAGGAGGCCCCGGCGGATACACAGCCGCAATAAGAGCCTCACAGCTTGGGAAAGACGTGATACTTGCAGAAAGGTACGATCTGGGAGGCACATGCGTTTTCCGGGGCTGCATCCCTTCCAAAGCCCTGATACATGCGGCTAACCTCATCTACTGTATAAAGAATCCCGGAAACATAGGGATCAAAGGCTCTGTTGAGTTCGATATGAAACAAATCCAGCAGTGGAAGTTCGGGGTCGTAAAAAAACTCAGGGACGGCATCGGAAGCCTCTGCAAGAAATACGGCGTACAGGTAATAAAAGGCGAGGCTTTCTTTGAATCCCAGGAAAAAGCCAGGATCACTTCCCCGGACGGGACGATCTCAACACTGAAGTTCAAGAACGCCATAATAGCGACCGGCTCACGCCCGAGAGAGTATCCGGGTTTCACGTTCGACAGCAAACTTGTTATCAGCTCAAACGAGGCTCTCGGTCTTCCTAAAGTGCCTGAGGATATGGTGATAATAGGCGCAGGGTATATCGGCATTGAGCTTGGGATAGCATATGCCAAGCTTGGTTCAAGGGTGAAGATAATCCAGCGGTCTCCAAGGATACTCACCAGGTTCGATCCTGAGCTTGTCGCGGTAGTAAGCCAGAGGATGAAGACGCTTGGCATTGAGATTTATTATAATTCCCGCCCCGAAGGATTGCGCAGGGAGGACGGTAAAGCCATTGTGACCGTAAGCACCCAGGGTACGGAAAAGAGAACTGAACTTACCGCAGACAAGATACTGGTAGCCGTGGGGGTGGAACCCAACAGCGATAAACTGGGACTGGAAAATACGAAAGTTGAGCTTGACAGCAGCGGGTTCATAAAGGTAGATGAAAAGCGCAGGACAACAGATCCGGGGATATATGCGATAGGGGATGTCGCCGGTCCTCCGTTCCTGGCGCACAAAGCCTTCAGGGAGGGGAAGGTCGCTGCCGAGGTGATAGCAGGTCTGCCGAGCGCCTTTGACAACAGGGCTCTGCCTGAGGTGGCATTCTCAGACCCTGAAATTGCAGCCGTTGGCATGGACGAGGAGAGCGCAAGAAAGAGCGGTTTTGAGGTAAGCACAGGCAAATTCCCCTTCCGCGCCTCCGGAGGCGCACTTACAACGGACAGGACAGACGGGTTTGTGAAAGTAGTAGCGAACAGGAAGAGCGGTGAGATTCTCGGCATACATATAGTATCAGCAGGTGCCTGCACGCTTATCAGCGAAGCCTCGCATTCTATCGAGATGGCTGCTCTCCTTGAGGACCTGGCGGGAACGATACATCCCCACCCGACGCTTTCCGAAGCACTGGCAGAGGCAGCGGAAGCTGCGCTGGGGAAAGTGGTACATATCTGATTCCCTAATCTATTTTCTCAAACATATCCTTTGGCGCACCGCATACCGGGCAGACCCAGTCCTCAGGAAGATCGGAAAATTCAGTCCCGGGCTGTGCCCTCGGAGGGTCACCTGCAGCCGGGTCGTATATGTAACCGCAGACAGTGCATCGATACTTTGTCATTTCCTCACCTAAATCAAATGCTCAGCAATCCCTTCTGATATCACGTGGTCGCAATAGATACACCGGAGCTCCACTGGCTTCTTGTTCACCGCGAACTTCGAAGTGACCGGCTCGTTTGTATTCGAGATGCAGTTCGGGTTCCCGCATTTCACAACGCCTTCAAGGCGGTCTGGCAGGTCAACGCGATACTTCTCCACAACCCCGAAATCCCTGATGATGTTTATGGTGGCGTTAGGCGCGATGAGGGATATCCTGTCCACCTCCTCCTCTTCAAGCTCCCTGTCCTCGACCTTGACAATATCCTTCAATCCGAGAACGCCGCTTGGCACGTTCATAGCCACGGTCACGACGGCCCGCGTTGTGCCCGATATTCCGAGTATACGAAGCACGTTGAGGGCCTGTCCCGCAGTGATATGGTCTATAACTGTCCCGTGCTTTATTCTGCGCACGCGCATCTGTTCTTTCTCGGTCATGCCGCCCCCATCGCCATTGCAAGGAGCGCCATCCTGACCGGGACGCCGTAGAATGACTGCTCAAAATACCGCGCGAACTTTGTCCTGTCAACAGCAGGATCGATCTCGTCCACGCGCGGCAGGGGATGCATTATTATAAGGCTGTCGCGGGCATATTTCAGGAGACCCTCAGTTATCCTGTAGCTTCCCGCTACTTTCTGGTACTCGGCAGGATCGGGGAACCGCTCTTTCTGTATCCGCGTCACGTACAGTACATCGACGTACCCGATTATATCCTCGATGCTTGAGGTCTCTGTGATTATGGCACCCTGCTTTTTCAGGTCTTTCTTGATGGTATCCGGCATCTCAAGCTGTTTTGGAGATATCAGGGTCATATCTGCATGGTACAGGGACAGGGCATATGCCAGCGAATGAACCGTCCTTCCGTACTTGAGGTCGCCCACTATCGCTATCTTAAGTCCTGAGAGATTGCTCTCCCGCATGATGGTATAGAGATCAAGCAGTGTCTGGGTGGGGTGGTGTCCCGCGCCGTCGCCCGCATTGATTATCGGGACCCTGGAATACTCTGCTGCCATCCTGGCTGCGCCCTCGCGCGGATGGCGGAGAACGATGGCATCGGCATAGCTCGATATCACCCTTATCGTGTCGGCAAGCGTCTCTCCCTTCGCCACAGAACTGGCCTCAATCGCGCCCAGGTCGATAACTTCTCCGCCCAGTCGTTTCATGGCTGTCTCAAAGGATAATCTTGTGCGCGTGCTCGGCTCATAGAAAAGCGTCGCCAGGAGCTTGCCTGAGAGAAGATCTGAGCTTTTACCCCTTGCTATTGGCTCAAACTGCTTCACCCTGTCCAGAATAGCATCAATCTCATCCCGTGAAAAGTCTCTCATTGAGATGATATGATTCGGCATCATACCTAGTAGGCAGGGCTTGAATTTAAATTTATTGATTACCCTGCATTAACTTAAGATATTGGGGAGGTATCTCTTCTGAGAGCACTATATTCTCGGTAGCGGAAAGCATTGTCACGCCGTTCTTCTGGGCTTCTGCCGCATCTATAAGGATAAGTATCGGATCGTCCGTATGGATCTTAGCTACCTCAAGCGCCTTCTCTGTAGACGTGCTCAGGTGGACGTACCGCTGTTTAAGAGGTCGTATACCTTTCTCAAGCAGGATATCGACCTCTTCCCTGCTTGCCCCATAGTAGAGTTCAGGAAGCGCATTCTCCGTGTAGTCAAGATCAACATCCACGGAATGACCGTATCTCGCCCTGATCTTCCTTCCCTGGATCTCATACCTTTTCTTTTCATCGGATTCGATTATAGAAAGGAGCTTCTCTTTATTTGCCCATTTGTAGCGCGTCCTCATCGCATCGCATAACACGTCAAGGTCAACCCACCCGTGCTGGTTCATAGCAAGCCCGAGATCATCGGGAAAATGCCGGAGCGCCCCTGAGATGAAGCGCCCGAGCCTCTCGGTCTGCTCGTCATCAAGTATGAGGCTTCCTGTCTCTCCGCACTTACATTCAGTTCCCCTGAATACTCCATGAGCCGGACATTTTCTTATCATTTCTCGACCTTATAGGAATCAGCATGTTATATAATTTACCAAATATAAGGACAAATAGTTTTTATAAATGCGAGTAAATATATGCACCCACTATGAACAGGTTCACTAAAAAATGGGGTCTTGTACTCAGGGTACTGGCAATTGTTGCCGTACTGCTCCTCCTGAAAGGATTGATCAATTTCTTTAACCTGGATGTGGCTTCGGCAAATCCGCTTGTCACCGCCCTCGTAGGGGGCGTGATCTTTACTATAGCCATAATATTCACAGGCACGCTTGCGGATTACAAGGAGAGCGAAAGGATACCGGGCGAACTTGCAACTTCAATTAAGGCTCTTCATAATGATACCAGGATAATACACATCAGCGATGGGAAAATAACCGACGATATGCGCTCGCACATAAGGGAACTTTTGCAGGTCATAAATTCGAACCTGAGGCAGAATTCCTGGAGATCAGGTGAAATAAACCCTGCCATGGAGGCGATAAACAGGGACATAAGCATACTTTCGGAAAAAGGAGTGGCTCCGCCGCTGCTTGTAAGATTACGGAGCGAACTGACAAACATAGACAGGATATCGAACCGCATAGAGACCATATCCGAAACGACGTTCATCCCTGCTGCCTACGGCATTGCAGAGCTGGCAGTCGCCGCTGTTTTGCTGGTGCTGCTTTTCGTAAAAACAGAGCCGTACTACGAGGGGTTAGCCCTTATCGGAGCCACTTCTTCCCTGCTCATCGGTCTGATACTGCTGATAAAAGATATGGACAACCCATTCGAGGTAGGGAAAGATACCTACGCGGATGTTGACCTGAGCCTTCTGTGGAGGCTTGAGGAATATTTGGGGGAAAAGTAATATCACCGCAATATTAATTTACTGACCAGACAAAATTGCAAAGGGAGAGAGTAAAAATGGATATTACAGAGAACGTATTCAAACTTGCAGACGAACTAGGTCCTGAAAAGGTTGTTTTTTTATATGAACCCAGGACGCAGATGAAAGCCATTGTTGTCGTGGATAATGTGGCAGCCGGACCTGCTATCGGCGGAGTGCGGATGGCGCCTGATGTGACGGCTACCGAAGTCAGGAGGCTTGCCCGCGCGATGACCTACAAGAACGCCATGGCAGGTCTTCCGCACGGCGGCGGAAAATCCGGCATTATCGCGAACCCCAGAACCGTTCACAAGGAGCAGATCATCAGGACGTTCGCCAAAGCGATAAAACATCTGGAAGAGTACATCCCCGGACCTGATATGGGCACGGACGAGACCAGCATGGCGTTCATTTATGACGAAACTTCCAGGGCTGTGGGTCTTCCTGTGGAGCTTGGCGGGATACCGCTTGATGAAATAGGCGCTACTGCATACGGTATAGCCGTGTGCGCTGACGTGGCGAAAGACTATGTCCCTCTTGACCTGAACGGGGCTCGCCTGACCATAGAAGGCTTCGGGAACGTCGGAAAACCCACTGCCCGGTTCCTTGCCGAGAGAGGAGTTAAACTGATCGCGACCAGCGATTCAAAAGGCACTATTTACAACGCGCAGGGGCTGAATGTAGAGGAACTGATAAAGATCAAGGATACCACCGGTTCTGTTATAAATTACAAGGACGGCGAGGTCCTGACAACCACCGACCTGCTCGGGATAACCACGGATATTTTCGTCCCTGCCGCCCGGCCCGACGTGGTGACGGAAGCCAATGCCGATGTACTTGACGCCAGGCTTGTGATCGAAGGGGCGAACATACCGGTAAGCGAAGCGGCTGAGAAGATGCTCCACGACAGGGGAATACTGGTCATACCTGACTTTGTTGCCAACGCTGGCGGGGTGATCACAGCCTCAGTTGAATACCACGGCGGGACGGAGGCCCACGCGTTCGACAGGATCAAAAGTACCATTTCAAGGAATACAAAAGAGATGCTGGACACGGTATATAGTGAGAGAAAATATCCCAGGGACGTGGCGATCGCAATAGCGAAAACACGGGTGATGCGCGCCATGAAGTACAGAGAATGGATGTAGAATGGGACTTTCATCAATATTTGAGCCAAAATCCATAGCTGTGGTAGGTGCATCCAGCAATGTGAATAAATGGGGAGGCAGGATACTGAAAAACTTAATGAGCAGTTTTAAAGGACCAATTTATCCGGTGAATCCTAAAGAAGAGCTTGTTCTGGGCGTAACCTCTTATCCTTCTGTCCTCGATATTCCAGGCGAGGTTGAGATGGCTGTGATAGCATTACCTGTGCAATCGGTTCTTCCTGTCGTAGAAGAGTGCGGACAAAAAGGTGTAAAGGGGCTTATTGTAGTAAGTGCAGGGTTCAGCGAGGCTGGAAATGAGGCGGGAGAAAAAGAACTCGTGTCGATGGTGGAAAAATACGGTATGCGTATGATCGGACCTAACACGCTGGGCATCGTCAATGAACCTGTCGGTCTGAATGCCAGTATTATAGGGAGACTTCCAAATAAAGGTCCGATATCTTTCATAACGCAGAGCGGAACGCTGGGTCTTGCGCTTGCTGAGTGGACCATCGATACGGGGCTTGGGCTCTGTAAAATAATCAGTACAGGCAACAAGGCTAACATTGATGATGTTGACATAATCGAATACCTGAATAACGACCCCTCAACCGAAGTAATCGCGATGTATACAGAAGGGCTAAAACGCGGAAAGGCGTTTATAGATGCTGCCCGCCGTATTAAAAAACCAATAATCGCAATAAAGACGGGCAGGTCAAAAAGAGGCGCCAGGGCTGTTTTTTCGCACACAGGCTCCATAGCAGGATCCGATGAGATCTTCTCAGCAGCGTTCAGGCAGGCTGGAATACTTCGTGTAGAAAGTATCGAAGATGTATTTGATGCAGCGCTTGCATTCTCATGCCAGCCCCTCCCAAAAGGAAACAATGTCGCAATCCTCTCAAACGGCGGAGGTGCAGCTATTGTGGCAACCGATGAGTGTGAGAAGCATGGCATCAATATAGTTGATCTGGCAGAAGAAACACGGAAGCAAATAAAGAACGTCGTCCCTGAATATGCATCTACTTCAAATCCGATAGATACCGCTGCTGCGGTTTCTTACAAGATTTACAGTGAGGTTATACAGGCACTGCTCCAGGACCCGAGTGTGGATGCATTAATAGTCATTTACGTGCACTCCATTATGTCGAATGCAATGCCACCTGCAGCGGCAGTGGTGGAGATGAAGCAAAATATCCAGAAACCGATACTCACATGCTGGCTGGGGGGAGCTGGCACAGAAGAAGGTATCGGGATCCTAAAAATTAGCGGGCTTCCTAACTATTCAGTTCCGGAAAGAGCAGTGAAGGCTTTAGCTGCACTAATAAGGCACAGGGAATTCCTTGAAAAAACAAAAATCGATACAACTGAAAAATCGGGAGGAAGAGTATGAAAATTCTCACCGAGCATGAGGCAAAAAAGCTTCTAAAAAAATACAGCATCCCTGTAACAGAAGGATACATCGCAGGGAGTGCGCAAGAGGCTCTGGAGATCGCCGGGCGCATCGGGACACCTGTAGCGATGAAAATATCTTCGCCCGACATCCCGCATAAGAGCGACGTGGGAGGCGTGGCGCTCGGCGTAAAGGAAGAAGATGTGGAGAAAACATATGCCGAAATAATAGCGCGCGTCAGGGGCGCGGCTCCGGGCGCGAACATAGAGGGAATTCTTGTACAGCAGATGGCACCGCCTGGACATGAGACCATCGTGGGTTTGAAGAGCGACCCTCAGTTCGGTCATGCGCTGATGTTCGGGCTTGGGGGGATCTTCGTGGAGGTTTACAGGGACGTATCGTTCAGGGTGGTGCCGGTAGAGAGAAGGGACGCGCTTGATATGATATCTGAAATAAAAGGCTATGCCATACTCAGAGGGATACGGGGGAGGAAGCCTGCGGATATAGATGCGATCGCAGACGTACTGATGGCTGCCTCGGACATGGCTGAGAAGGAGAGTATCATTGAGCTTGATATCAATCCCCTGATAGTGCACGAGCAGGGGGCGGTGGCGGTGGATGCGAGGGCGATGGTGGAATAGTTTTTTTAAATTTTCTAACACTTTCACTCCACTTGGGATTGCTTTATAGAGCCAGTAGATTTCGATAGGGCATGGGAACTGTATCAGCAATACGATGATAAGAATTTAAGCTTTACAGATTGTACTAATCTGGCACTCATGGAAAGACTTGATATCGAGAAACTTTTTACTTTTGATATGGGATTCAAAGGGATTGCAGATATAATTCTTTAATGTACAATAGTACTCCAATTTTCATTTTTTATCCTGTTCAGGAAAACTTCTCCTTCTGAACGGAAAGACATAAATACCCTCCTAAAATTAACCATTAATTATGACATACGGTGGACAGGCATGTAGCTCAACGGTTTCCCAGTATCATTCATCTCTCTCAGTACCGGACAATTCCAAATATACGCTTGTATGCACGGAATGCGGAAGCATTTATTTTGATGACCGCCTGAAATGCCCGACAGATAGCGCGCTTCTGCGGACAAGATACGCAAAAAGGCAGATTGAACTGAAGGACGTACCTGGGATGGGGAAATTCCACGACTGGCTCCCTGTGAACGAGCTCATAACATCCGACTCAGGCCCGATCACGTATAAAAGCACAGAACTGGCTGATGAACTAGGGCTGAATAACCTCTACATCTCTTTTAACGGCTACTGGCCTGAGCGCGGAGCCTTCATAAAAACGTGCAGCTTCAAGGAGCTTGAAGCCTTCCCGACCATCCAGAAGCTAAAAAGCTCAGGCTGCTCGCTCGTTCTTGCATCTGCCGGGAACACCGCGCGCGCGTTCGCCCATGTTGCCGCACAGACCGGCGTAAAGATATACATCGTCGTCCCTGAGAGCGGGATATCAAGGATGTGGCTGCCCGAAGAGCCCACGGACGCCATCCACCTTATACAGATGGGAAAGAACTGCGATTACACTGATTCCATCCACCTTGCCGAGCGGCTCGCCTCCCTGCCCGGAATGAGGGCTGAGGGCGGAGCAAGGAACGTGGCGCGCAGGGACGGGATGGGGACGGTGATGCTCGATGCCGTACTGTACATGGGACGGATGCCTGATCATTATTTCCAGGCCATCGGAAGCGGGACCGGCGGGATCGCTGCGTGGGAAGCCTCGCTCAGGCTTCTTGAGGACGGGCGGTTCGGCACTGTGCTACCGAAGCTGCACCTGGCGCAGAACCTGCCTTTTGCTCCGATGTACCACGCATGGAATGCCGGCAGGCGCGAGATCATCAGGGATGTCGATATGCCTGACCCGAAGAAGCTTATCCGCGAGATGTACGCCGATATCCTGTCGAACAGGGAGCCGCCGTATTCCGTCGGGGGAGGAGTATACGATGCCCTGCGCTCGACTGATGGAATAATGTACGGCATCACGAACAGCAAAGCAAAATCAGGTCAGCATTTGTTTGAGCGGTACGAGGGAATAGATATCTTCCCGCCTGCAGGGGTCGCTGTTGCATCGCTAATAGAAGCGGTGGACAATCAGAGGGTGGATGCACAGGAACATATCCTGCTGAACATAACAGGCGGCGGCGTGAAGCGGCTGGAGATGGATTATACGCCGCACAGGATCAAACCTGCCGCATATGCAGAGAACGCACACGTCCCACTTGACGAAATAATCCACAAAAAGGTAATGGCTTGATGGAAAGTCCGGAAAAATCTGTTATCGAGATACTCAGGAATAACAGCATAGACATAGCAGCTACGCTTCCCTGCGACAGGATAAAGGCGCTGCTTCCACTTATCGAAAAGAGCATGAGAACGATCCCTCTCACCCGCGAGGAGAACGGCGTCGGGATATGTGCGGGCGCGTACCTGGGGAGAAAAAAACCGGTTATGCTTATCCAGAGCACCGGCATCGGCAATATGATCAATGCTCTGGGATCCCTCAATCTCACCTACGGCATACCCCTGCCAGTGCTTGTGAGCTGGCGCGGCGTTCATAAGGAGAGTATAGAGGCACAGGTGGCGCTCGGTAAAAGGATGCCTGCTATCCTCGGCGCTGCGGGCATAGAGTTCACAAAAATTGAAGCGCGGGAAGAACTGGATAAAATAGATTCTGTTATCAAAGATGCCTTCAAGAATTCCCGACCGCATGTTGCATTGATCTCTCCTGCCGTATGGGAAGGCTCCACTGAGGAACCTCCCAGGCCTGTGGAAATAAACCCCAGGCTCTCGGAATTGAGTTTGAGTTCGGTGATAAGAGAGCCCAAAATGTCGCGGTACGAGGCGATAGGGATATTAGTATCAGCAGCAGATGGTGATATTATAGTCTCGAACCTGGGCATCCCTTCCAAAGAACTGTACAGCATAAAGGACAGGGAGTTGAATTTCTACATGCTCGGCTCGATGGGGCTTGCTTCATCCATCGGGCTTGGGCTTGCACTGGCGCAGGATAGGCATGTGTACGTGATCGACGGCGACGGAAGCCTGCTTATGAACCCCAACGCCCTGACAGCTGCTGGAGCATATAATCCCCGGAACCTGAGCATAGTGGCGGTCGATAATGCTGCGTACGGCTCGACAGGGAACCAGGAGACCTGTACGCGCACCCAGATCGATCTTGAGCTTCTTGCGCGAGCGAGCGGAATAAACGACACAGTGAAGGTGCATAGCGCAGAGGAATTGAGGGATGCACTGCTGGGCAGGGTGGAATTTATTCATGTGATCGTTAAGCCTGTGAATGCTGTTTGTAAGGAAATTCCTCTTTCTGCCGGGGAGATCAAGGAGAGGTTTATTAGAGAAATGAGAAAAAGGTTGAGCCACCATTAAATGATTGAATTTTTTTTCAAATAAAAGCTTTTATTTGAAATATTCTAAAAATTAAAATTATATAATATGTAATTCTACTTTATGTCAAGGCTCGGTTATGAGCCAGGATAGATAGGTGGGATAATGAATATGATCGGGCGCACCATTAGACTGCATGATAGAGAAAATTCTATAAAACATGTGTTTTCAGTTTTTATATTTTTCCTATTATTGTTTTCAATAACTGCTGCTCCCGGTTATGCCGTGCCGGTCGCCAGGGTGCATGATGATAATGTAAGCGGGAACCTAACTGATCCGGAGTGCCGCATCTGCCATGTTACAAAAAAGCCAGAGGTATCCCAACCAGAAAAGCTTCAAAATGATAAAAAACCCTTAAACACCAAAAAGCGGACTATCGAAAGTATCCCAATCCAGTCTCTTGTCAGTAATTCAATATCAAATAATTATACTGCTATTCTCAAAATAGGGCAAACACCCTACCAGCTCGGTGCCTTTTACCGAACAGAGGGTGCTACTGGCGTGCCAAGACCCGAAGGCTATAATGGCTGGTCATGGTGGGATACGGGTAATTCCGGGACCGAAAAACAGAAAAACCTCATAGCACTTATGGTGCTGGATAACGGCACAGGCACAATAAAACCTGTTTCAGGACTCGTAACACGTCCCGCATGGCCCCAGGCAAGTTATCGGAAATACAATGGAACCTACAGCTTCAAAGCAGATACAGACCCTGCACCCATAGCCACCCTGAATAACTATGAAGATCAGATGGATATCTGGATGATAAAAGAAGTGGATCTCACAGGAGTAATAAATGCGAACCTTACCTTCTGGACCTGGTATTCCATGGAAACGGAGTGGGATTACGGGTATGTCGCCGTATCGGCAAATGGGAACAGCTGGATAAATCTTCCCGGAACCCTTACGACCACTGCAAATCCCAACGGCAATAACCTTGGAAATGGAATAACAGGCAGTAGTAATGGCTGGGTACAGGAAACCATGGACCTTACACCTTATACAGGAAACCGGATACTGCTTGGTTTCAGGTTCCAATCAGATGCATATGTCAATGAAGAAGGCTGGTATGTGGATGATATAAACGTTACTTCAGGCATGATAAGTATATTCAGCGATGATGCAGAAACTTCCCGCGTAACAAGAACATTAACAGTTAATGTTACGTATCCTCACCTCTCATTTATAAATAAAACAGATCCCCTTACAAGTGCAACCACATTGGAATACACGCAAAATACCCAGCAAGTAAATCTCCAGGAGGACATAAGCCACCCCGGCACCTACATCGGATATTTCGTATATGACCCGTTTGCAGAGCAATATTCAGGTAATTATACTGTAACATTCGACACTGCCATAAACAGCAGCCCCATACAAGCAACAGCACAGTTCCAGACCACATTATTTGGCTGCCAATCGTGCCATAATAAGAACACGGATGGCAGTGAAACGAGCTTTATTCATGGCGACGGCGGCGGCATGTGGTCATGTGCCTATATATGCCATACAGGATCGCGCGGCACCTTTGGCATTGGATTACCATCGCTATCACTGAATCCCATGCATGTTCATGAAATGCGATACGGACACGCCGGCGGATTCCTGCAGGGAACCAGGTACCCCCAGCCACCATACAATATCCCCGCCCATGCACCAAATACGACATGCACTCAGTGCCATACGTCTTTCATACACGATAATACAGGTACGGATATCTTAAAAATAGCAAACTATACACTCTACGGTACAAATACAAGCTTTTCTTCGGGTACGCATACAAACCTTTCATGCGAGAACTGCCATGGCACTTTGAACTATCCGGTAATCCCGCAGGACCAGTACCAGCTGGAAGGAATGCTTGGAAGTTATGATCCTGACTTCACATCCCATAAGTCCTTTACCGATACTTATGCGGTATCAGTGAACGGTACGGAAAACCTTGCAATAACGATCACAGGTAGCAATACAACAAATTATATCGAACTTTACGTCATCGGACCTGTTGATAACACTACGACAGCGCTTCAAGGAACATGCGATAGCGATGGCGGTTGTGATATGACCCAGAGCCTGGCAACCCCCATTAACCTGAACATTATTAACCCCTATTCAGGCACATGGCTTGTTAAACTGACACAATTACAGGAAGGAGAAGTAAACTACACTATTACAAGCAACTATCCTGTTCAGAGAAAACCAATAATACAAATACCGGAATGCAGTGATTGTCATAATCCGTCAGCTATCGGCGGTGCATATACAGGATACGAGATCCCGGCATGGAACCCCGGCTTTGCCCATGCGGATGTGAACGGCGACGGCACCCTGGATATTCAGTGCAGGATGTGTCACGACCCGATGCACGAAATAACGATCAAAGGATGCCGGGACTGCCATACCACTGCACCCGCCAATCATCCTGTAGCAGAGCCTCAGTTTTCACAGTATACAATAAACCAGTGCCTGACATGCCACGGCGATCCGCATAACGTGAGTGTTGCAGGCGAGACCTGTATTGAATGCCACGGTACCAATTACGCGGGCGAAAACCCTGTGGCAGAAACAACTTTAGTAAATATATCCGCCTTCAACGAATCTATCCATCAGGATATAAATGCCACGCCCCCCGCTATCTTGAATAATATTGACTGCTGGTCATGCCATTATAACAAGGACATGAACCGCCAGAACGTAAAGAAATGCGGCGAATGTCACAGGAAACCACAGCAGTGGCATGGTAATGCAAATGTCACGACCAATTTATCAGAACTCTGGTGATCATGAATACCTCTGGCTTGGCATGCTTTTATTATTATGGGAATATATAATTTTCCCGGTTGCATTAATATTCGCTCCAACATCTGTATGGCACCCTATACAGGCTAGAAAATCATCACTGACCTTTGTACTGTTATGTGCTGCATAATTGAAAAATTCAGAAGTGTTCCTTGATTCCCTGAACCATTCTGAATGCACATTGTCCTGAGCAAGAACAGTGCCAGCCTTTCCTGTGGCGTAGAAGGTATCGGCATAGCCCTCACTGTCGGCATTCCCATGACACTTTATGTCCGTGCATCCTATTATGGTTACACCATGTGCCTCAATATCGTACATATCCGATTTGTGGCACAGCAGGCACATCTCCTCGTTCTGTATTCCAGCTATACCATCTACATCTAATGATAAGGTTACATTTTTAAATTCACCTGTTCTGTTGTCTATCCATCCCATAGCAGTGTACCACTGCAGATAAGTGGTAGGGTCGGCACTAGCTCCCTTGTCCCAGGTTAAATTGTTGCCTGAGGTATATATCCTTCCTTCGCTTGAGTTATATTTATATCCGTATTTAATAAACGTGGTATAGTTCACATTACCTGCTGCAGCTTTATGTTTTTCAAAAACAATCCATGTTTGGGGGGAGTGATTAAATTCATTCTCGATGTACTTATGGCATAAAAGGCAGTCCAGGTTTCCTGTTGAAGTCTCAACAGAATGCGTGCCTGAGTATGTTGCCAGAATCAGTGGTACACGGGATATTATGAGTAGTACTCCGATAACAATAGTGCTGGCAAATATTATCAGCACTTTTTTATAACCATTCATGATAGCATATATCCATTTTGCATATTAAAAAGTTTCCTGAGAAAGATATTTATTACATTAAAGCTCAACATCCGATGCGTGTACTAAAACGCATACATAGATAGGATAAAGCAGCATAGGGAATTTACATTCAAAAAATAATAATTTATGTATAAAAAAAACGTTATAAAAACTGTTGCGCGCTTAGTATTGCTAAACGCTGTGACGCTGGTAGGACAGGCAATTACATATACGGAGTCTTACAGGCTGGTTGTTTTTACTGATCGTTGGATGTATATGGTGGTAAATGCATTTGCTGTTTTATTTAATTCAGGTTCTCCGATCCTCAATGTTTTAGTTACCAAGCACCCGCTAACTAACCAGATTAATATTTATTAATATTTATATTATCGTAACGCAATATGGAAGTTAAAATAAACATTCTTCAGGATGAAGCTGGACGGATAAATTTAAGACTTATAGTACTTATGTCTATCGCACTTTCTGGCGTGGTAATAGCCGTATTATACTTTCCACCGCTGCCCATAAGTGCAAAGGAGAGTACAAGCGGCGATATAACATTTGTGGACAGCGCAGGTAACGCACTTATTGGTGCGATCGAAGTAAGTGGCGCTGGAATGCCCGGCGAGTATAATGAAAATGTTAATTTTGTAAGCTGGGATAATGTTCCAAACGCCAGTATATATTTCAATGCTTTTGATGCCAAGAATCTTTCAGTTAATCTCAGGATAGCGGGAGACTCTCCACAAAGCAAAGTGATGATTGAAGACTACGGCATCGATAAGCCAGCAGGCGTGAACGAACCGGTGCCAGGAATCCCGGTCAAGTACGTTGAGGTAAACGCCACGAATGTTTCTTTCACTGAAGCTGAGATATATATTCGATATACGGATGAAGAACCGGGAGGACTGGATGAAGGAACTCTTGCTGTTTATTTCTACGATGGCATGAACCTAACATGGAGCGAACTTCCTGCCAGTATAGACGCGGCAAATAATACTCTGGGCACTATGGTGAATTCCCTTTCAGTATTTGGAGTAGGCGCCAGAAGTGCAGGATTACCTGGTGATATAGAGGTTCACGACACCAGGGAAATACCAGTCGTGGCAGATATCAAGACCTATGATGGAGATGAAAACCTGATAAAGGTAGATGCCATAAAAACCAAGAGCGTGGCTGTCAGGCTAAAAGTAAATACACAGAGCGGTGGTGAGATTATACTTGATGACTACGGCAAAAACAACCCGGTTTCGGCTCCTCCTCCGGGTACGCCCGTAAAATTCGTGGAAATAGGTGCCAGCAACATATCCTATTCCTCTGCTGAGATAACTATACAATATAGCGAGGCTGAACTCGATGGTGCTGATGAGAATACGCTTGTTATCTTCCACTGGAGCGGGACATCATGGGATCCCCTTCCGACAACTGTGGATGCGGCTAATGATACGCTCACTGCAACAACCGCATCCCTGTCGCCATTCGCAGTTTCAGCGACTGGCGGCATGCAGACCCTGAGGGTAACAACCAACAGATATACTGTGTTCGCTCCTTATAACACCCCTACTCAAACAGGATATAATGAGGATAACAGTTCCTTCACATTCACTGCGGGCGCACTGGTGATAGATTCAAATGGCTATCCCCTTGCCAGTACAAATATCAATTATTACATCTATAGCGGCGGCGGTGCATTAAAGAAATCCGGGACGGTTGCCACAAACGGAAATGGTATCGCTTTCTTCTCCTATAATACCTTCAGGGAATTCACATCGAGCACAGATACCGACTTCGGTTTATGGACGATCAAAGCCGAACTTGCAGGTAATATAAGTATAAATGGCACTGCGAGGGTGAATATTAATCCCCTCGGACGCGGCGGTTGCGCAAAAGATGTGTGCCACCACAGTCCTGATGAGGTCAATGCCGATTCAAGAGTCCCCCTGACCTCCTCACCGAGATCGCCTTACTCTGACAATTTCGGCATAAGCTCGACGAAAAGTATGGCATATGCAGCCCATGTCTACAAAGCTGCCACCCACGGCGTATCAAGCTCGTCAAGCTGCAACAACTGCCATACCGGCACAGACAGGGATCCTGTGAGTACCAGCGTCAATTCGCCCTGGGGAGTGCATAAGAACATGAGCTGCACGGACTGCCATAAGAATCCCACCACATGGCCCATCACCATACCAAATTGCTATTCATCAGCCTGCCATCCCAGAAGTAACAACAATTTAACAAATACCTCAACTCTTGCCACAATCGACGGTGTGGTGAATGCCAGCATTTACTCCACGACCAACGGCTCAACCGTGATCCCTTACACTGTACATAACGGTTCTCAGTATGGCAACACCAGAGGCGTGCCGTGCTGGATATGCCACGGACCCATGCACAACATCACAAAACCAGACCCTCTCCCTGCTAATACAAATAACATTACCGAATACACCCAGTGCCTCTTCTGTCATAATGCTTACCAGCGCCACAACAGCAGCGTTAACTGCACCGTGTGCCACTCGCAGGATATACATGCCATAAGAATTTTCGCCCAGAATGCTACGTATGTTAAAGGAAAAACCAGTGCAGCCAGGGGCAACTGCACATCCTGCCACCAGAACTCTTCTTTTATGAACGCACTGCTTGCCCAGTCCAGGGCAGGCTCTTATTCAGGAAAGATACCGCAGGTTCAAAAACCCCTCAACCACAGCAACGACCCTGGCGCAGGGATGAAATGGAACTCCACGCCGGGTTACTGGAACCCTGACAGTACAATCACGGCATGCAAATACTGTCACGGCAATACACTTCACAACAACACAGCCCTGGGCAGACCTTCGCTGTTCAGGGGCAGTAACACGGTGAATTCCAGTATTTCCTCGTCCACGAGCTGGTGCGCTTCATGCCACTGGCAGGGTTACGTAAGCGGGGCGAGAACTTATACCGATACTGTCAGCACATACAATTTCCCCGCTGAACAACTGCTTGTACCCCCTGAGATTACTGGAAACTTGACCTATGGTGCAAACCAGAGTAAACCCGATTACTATAATCACAGCACCCTGTCCATGGACGATGCTTCATGCAAAAGCTGCCACGGAAGCCTGACCATAAGCACCACTATAACGGGATTCCAGCACAACGTTGGCGTAGGTGCTCTGGGAGGAGCAGACTGCATAGCATGCCATGATGTCGGAGGCTCGGCTGGTGCAGGTAAACTTGTTAACTTCAGCGCGATGAACGATACCGGTGCCATTCATAAGGATTTGAACAGCGGTGTCGTAACTGGCTTATCCACAGAAAATAAGAAATGCTGGGCATGTCACGGCAGCGGTTCAGAGCCAAACGGCCACCCTTCAAACTACAGGACGCCGTACAGGTGCGAGGACTGCCATATACCCGGCACAGGACAGAATTTGAACTTCACACCACAATCCATACTGAACGTCACCCAGCACTACCTGAGCGGTTCTAGCGTATCCACATCGAATGTGACATCCTGCTACGCTTGTCATAACAGGACGGAGATGATTGTAGGGCCAGATCTTGACCCAGATGGTGCAGGCAGCGTGTACGGCGGTGAGAACGGTGGAAGCAGCAGCGCAAGTCATTATGGGAAGAAAAGAGACGATATGGCTGGCATGGATACAACATCATACTGTAACTACTGCCACAATACCTCAACGAATAATGCCACTTTCTACGTAAGTGATTTCAACAATACTATATTCAACCACACCGAAAGACCAGGTACGCCGCTATGCACCACATGCCATAATAGCGGCAGACTGCACGACGGAACGCTTATAAAACCAGCAAGCGATGATGCGTACTGTTCAACATGCCACGGCATGGGAGGAAGTGCATCTACAAATAATAAAGTGACACATAAAACGTTATATTGCACAGAATGCCATGCTAATTCCTCATCAGTAAACTCTGCTGGTAAGGATATACATACAATCAAATACCTATCCAAAAACAATACCTTTACTGCCTCTAATTCAAGCGCTGTAGATTGCGTCACATGCCATCAGACTTCGAACGTTGACTCTTCACTTTCCGGTTTCAATGCATTCAAGATAGCGAATACAATGCGCCACAGCGATAATGCATCCAATGGCTCGATCTGGGGCAGCTACTGGACAGCGCAGCAGACGGCGTGCATATACTGCCACAACAACACTCTTCACAGCGCAACACCGCTTGGAAGGATTCTCCAGTGGTCCCCGGATTACATGATGTACGGCTCAATCGGGTCTAATTTTTCCTGTTCTGACTGCCACTACAGCGGAGACAGCAACTATACCCAGATGAGTAATGCTTTTGCAGGTCTTTTAATCCCGCCGGAGATAACCAACGGTACTAACTGGAAAGGCATCTTTGCTAATTACTCTAACCACTCAAGCCCATACGACGACCAGTCATGTTCTGGCTGTCACGGCTCGCTTCTTGGCACAGGTGCGAACATGAGCGAGTTCTCGCACAAGGTTAAGGCAGGGATTACTGAAACAGGTAGTGGAACAAATAACGCCAGTTGTATAAGCTGCCACGATATCAACAGCGGCAGCTCTAACCACTGGATAAACAATTCCGATATCAATAAAGGCGTGCACGCCAACCTCAACAGGAATGCTACAAATTCAACCGATGTTTCAGCAGAGAACAAGAAATGCTGGGGCTGTCACGACGCCAATGGAAGCCAGCCGGTTAATGATATGGGGAGCAGATATAAAAACCCCTACAAATGCTATGACTGCCACAATACAACAGGCAAACCTTACGCCAATGCAAGCAATGCACCTGATGTGAGCGAACACTTCAGAGGAGGCCTGGAGATAAAGGCAGCAGCAGGTGCATCGGACAACTCATCTTCCTGCTTAGTATGCCATAACCTGGCAGAAATGAAAGTAAACTATACCGAAAGCGATATTTACAACTCTAATTATTCACTGGCTTCGCATTACGGCAGGAACAGGACATCCGATGCTCAGGTAAGACAGGGAATAAGTACAAACTGTTCCTACTGCCACCAGAACGCAAGCACAGTATTCATTACGGCGATGGTGAATATAAGCAACAGAAGCATAACTGATCACAGTAATTATACATCAAATCCGGCATGCACGCAATGCCATAATACAGGCTGGATACACAACTCGACATTAACCCGAACTGCGCTTACTCTTCCAAACTCAACATTCTGCCTGAACTGCCACGGGAACAATGGGACTGGCGGAACAAACTATACTCAGGCAGTGACAGGTTATAAAGAGAAACATGATAACACGGTAGATTGCACAGAATGCCATCTCAATACCAGCAAAGACATTCACCCGGTTAAATACCTGCAGCCGGATGCCAGCTATAGCACGAACAATTACAGTGCCGTTAACTGCGTATCCTGCCACCAGAATACAGTATATCTAAACCTCTCACAAACACCTCCAAAGATACCGAATCCAATGCAACACAGCGATAATACTTCCAATGGCTCGATATGGGGCAACTACTGGGGGGTTAGCACAGGCGCCTCGAATAATACCTATGTAGCTCAGGAATTTATAACAACAGGTACCACATCAGGTATAGCCGGCGCTCAATCCGCAGAAGGTACATTCGAGACCATGACCGAGGCGAACACAGGAGGAGGAGGCGGAAATACGAGCTACTACTATGCCACTTCATCCCCAACAGGACATACAAATGTTGTGGGCGCTCCTGATAATGTACTCAATTCCCAAAATAACGGGAGAATAAATGGAAGCGGCTTTGCTTCAGGCGGAAGTGGAACAATAACGAAAGTCGTATTAAATTATTATTACAGTATAACTGGATACGATGCCGGCGATGTTCCTACTGCAGGATATACTCTGAACGCAGCAGATAATACAACAAAAACAGAAACAGGAAATGTTGCTTATAATTACCCCAATCCAACTTATACGATTGACATTACATCAGCTCAAGAGACGTGGACATGGTCAGATGTGCAAAGCCTCAGTTTATGGCTGAACATTGCAAAAACCGGTGCTCCCGGCTCAATAGCGAATGTTGATGCGTTTGAAGTCAACGTCGCTACGACAGGCGATGCAGCCAACCATGGGCTGGAAATCAATCAGAACGTCACCGGTATCCAGACTGAAGATAATTATTACCTGACGATCAGAGGCAAGACCGATGGCGACAGCACAGAATCTTACAATGTTCAAGTATATGATCCAGGTTCTGGCTGGGTTACCAAATCAATCATCAACAGCGGAACAAATACATGGTACAACACCTCGCTCACCGTATCCCAAATAAGCGGCGGGAGAGTTCAGATAAGGTATGTAGATACTAATATTTCATCGGATGAGATACAGAATATACTGAGAATAGATTATGCGGGTGTCCTATCTGAAACTGTTTCGGCGGGTATTTCCTCCTGCAGCTACTGCCACAATGATACCAGACACAGGGCTACTGCCCTGGGAAGACCTGATGAATGGAAAGGAGATAACATTGTTAACTCAAGTATCACGAACCAGAGCAACTGGTGTGCCTCATGTCACTGGCAGGGTTATGTGAGCGGTGAAAAGACCTATACTTCTGCGGTTTCAGCATTTACATCCGCAAACCTCCCCGTTCCTCCTGAAATTACAAACGGGAGCTATGCGCCCCGCGATATTCCAGGGTATCATGATCACTCGCTTGCCGATTACAACGACTTAACATGCAAAAACTGCCATGGCAAATCCCTGTCAGCAGACGCGTATATGAGCGAGTTCACGCACAACATAACTACACCTTCATGCACGAACTGCCATTATTACTATGAATATATGGAAAATGTCAATAGAACTGAACAATTTGTCAACCAGAGTATGTTCGAGGCAAGCACACACGGCAGTTTAAGATGCGAAGACTGCCATACAAAAGGCCACAAAAATATAGGCGCAAGAAAAGCATGCGAAGACTGCCATGCGGTGCAGCAGGACCCGAAGAATGAGACCGAGAGACATAACATTACCAGCGATCCGTGGAACTATTCAATCTCAGGTGTAAGCGGGTCAGCAGTGAACCTCGTTGATTGCACTATATGCCATGATGCCGGATTATACAGCAATGCCACAAGCACCTATAACTATACGGAAGAGAAGGACTGCGACTACTGCCATAAGTATCCTGATAGCACATATCCCTGAGGTAAAATGCTGCTAAAAATCTTACAAAGCCGGAAAGCGATAATATTCCTCGTACTGGCAGGTGCAGTAATAATTGCATCCGTTGTAACTACCACAGGTTTGTTCACAGGCAGCCATGCCGTATACATCAATAAGACGAGCTCAGCCGGGTTCTGCACAAAATGCCATCCTGATAAGGTAAAAGTCGTAAACTTAAGCGCCCACAGCAGCGCCGGCTGCATCTGTCACGGCTACGCTCCTAATGCCACCTCTCTTTACAATATTAATATAGCCCACAACCTCACAAAGAACATATACTGCACTAACTGCCACTCAGATTACGATGACGCAGGGAACATCACAGTACACCAGCGAGGCAGCGTTAATGTCAGCGGCATAAATCAGTCAGCCCACTACATTACCAACAACACCTCAACTCTGTACAAGCATGCAAAAAAATTCTTTAACAGTTAATTGGTTTCGGGTTCTTTTGTTTTTAGCTTCTTCTTGATGTCGTTGATCCTTCTTCCAATATCAAAAGGGATGATTCCGGTTGCTGCGTACCTGCACCATGTGTAATAAAGAAAAGAATATGCGATCAGCCCGAAAAAAAGTATGCCAAACATTATTGTTATAGGGTATAGTGAAGTGAACACTATAACGAATAAGGGAATAAAGACAAAGGGTATGATCAACCAGTACCATGCCTCAGGTTTTCCCCAGAACTGGTGATGGTAGGTTATCAATGCCCACCAGAGAATAAACATTATCAGGCTCAGATAGAATGTGTACCACTGGGGGAAAAATACCATGAAAATGTAGAATGCCAGGGAGAGCGTGATAAGCAGGTTGTACCTGAAGAGCATTGTCATATGGTGCACGGAATGAGGAGACAGACTTTTATTGCCGTCTTGAGCCACCACACGCTCTATGTTATAGTTTATAGCCTCCAGGCGCTTGAATATCTCCTCTTGATTTGCTTTTGAATCTTCGATCCCGTCCAGTATGGGCTTGAAGTGCTCTGCAAGTGTTTCCGGTCGCCCAGAAATTGATGTGGATCTTGTATAGAACCTGTACAGGGCATAGATCATTCCTATGCCTGCGGCAAGAGTAAGGACATAAGCATTTTCTCCTGCGTAAAGATTAATGCCGGAGTTAATGATAAGGTAAAAACCTGTAACCATCATTATTAACATAGATACTGCATCGCCGGAGGATAGGGGTTTATTCATGTTCGCCTGACCTTTTTAAATGTTCTGCTTTTTCTTCCAGTTAAAAGTACAAGAATATATGCTGCTGTGGCAAGACCGAGCAGGTAAGGAAGATGCTCCCGATACCTGGCAGCCGTGAAAGCTGCTATCCTCATGCTGGCAGGCGGCTTCCATTCCTTAAGTTCAGTGGGATAGCCCATGCGCTTTAATACTACCGGTTTGCCCAAAACTACAACAGCCTTTGCAAGCACTTCTCTTGCTTCTATGGGAGCATCCGGTAATGGGTTTGCATCCCCTTTGGTTGTTATCTTATTTCCTTCCATATGGTATATTCTATGTACTACGGGTACCCCATGCTCTTTTCCATAAAAAGCCACTATATCGCCGACTCCAAGAGTTTTGTCTACCGTCTGCATTAAAACAACATCCTCGGCTTCGAGATCTGGACTCATGCTGTCGGAGACAACGCTTGCGAAAAAGATGTACTGATTATGTGCCATAAAAATATATACAAGCAGGGAGAGCCACAGTAATGACCACACGACAATGTTTTTCTTGCTGCCCTTTCTTCTTTTTTCCGAGAAAAGAAGCTTGAAAGCGATGCCTCCGTTTTCCTTGACCATCAGGGAGTATAAAAGATAGAACACAGAAGCAAATAAAACCAGTGCGATAATTTCAAACACAGTATGAGAATCTATCTTAAAAAAGATATACGTTGCGGTTTTCAGAAGTTAAGTATCTCCATCCACGCATTTGCTATGCTGTTGAAGAGGTCGCCCGCAGTGCGAGCCCGTCCAATAATTAGACAGGATTAACAGGATTGACAGGATTCAAATTAAAAATCTATCCTGCCAATCCGGTAGTGCCTTAAATTTCGCGACCTATATAAAAACTCGCCACGGAGGCACAGAGACACAGAGAAACATTTCAAAAAAGCTCTCTGTGCCTCCGCGTCTCTGTGGCTCATTTGAATGCCCCGTCGTATTAGATGTTGGAATTATTGGATGGGCTCCCACAGTGCAGAAGATTTATTAAGGAAACAGAAAACTTATAGGTGTGAGAGATGAACTTAAACGCAGGGAGAATGAAAAGAAATTTGGAACATGGGAAGAATTACCAGATGGCGGACGTCGCTACTCTTATGAGGTTAAAGGCCGCTACGACTGGACAGCTCGCTATGTTAAGGAGGTAGATGCTATGGAACAAACTTTAAGGTTCTATCAGGAAATCTATGATAGTAGTGATATGTTGATCGAAATCCATGAAAAATATCCCGAAGATAGGGGACATAGAAAAGCCAAGGATTGAAACTATGAAAATTACCCGTAAAGATGTTGCTCAGAAGATTATTGATTACCTGAATCACCGAATCACACTTGCGGATTTGGTAAATTGGGCGGAATACAGTATGATGGAGGGGGATTTTGAAAGTCAGGACTTTGAAACCCTGCGAGATATCATCAGCAAGCTTGGTCTGGCAGATGTAAAAGCATTTGGAATGACGTGGGAAGACTGTGAATACTTTTTATCACGCCTCGGATATCAGGCTCGTGTAATAGTTACAGAGAATTCAACGATGGCAGCGGCAGAAAGCTAAATTCAAACGCAACCTCCTGACATGCCAAAGTGAAACCGCACCTCTAAGTGTCGTCAATCGCTGCCTATACTTTAAGTATCTCCATCCATGCATTTGCTATACTGTTGAAGAAATCGGTAAGGATGTTTACAGGCGCCATCACAACCTCCTTGACCTCTGGTTTTAAGCCGATATCAAGGCTATCAGGAAGAGCTGTCATTCCTCTTGGCTCTTTGCCTGTTATTCTCAATATTTCCTCCCTTCTAGGGTTGACCTGACCATGGCACTTGGGGCATTTTTCCTCCACAAGGAAAGGAGTGTGTATTCCATGAAGCCTTCTATCATTATTGAAGCCATGACAGTAGCCGCATTCTTTGCTTTTGGGTATAACCATGGAATCAATGCTTCCGCTGGGCGGTATCTTTGCAATTGTAGAATTCCAGCCCGCTGATGAGTGGCAGGTGCTGCAGATTTTTCCCTTGTGCACTGCATGTACATCAGGGTTCGTGACTTTCTCTCCGTGGCATCTGGTGCATATTGTCGGGTTCAAATGGACGCCTACATAGCTTACGCTGTCCTCAGAGATGTGGCAGTTACCAGAGCATGCTCCTATTTCATGGCATGCAGCGCAGTATCTTCCGGTGTGGTCGCTGCCAAAGTTGTAGTTCCCTGCTGCAGGCATATTTATTGCAATGAAAATGAAAATCATGAATATTAATTTTTTTATCATTTTCTCATCATGCTCAAAACTATTAACAAGAGTATTATTATTGATATTAAAGGACCATAGGTCTGTATCGTTGTAATATAACCTCTGGTTGCTTTCAAGGCTGGATCCTGTGCCCTGATAGGATTGTCGATTGGCATGAAATAATATCCTAATCCTCTCATCACCAGAGGTTCCTGGTTTATGGAAATGGCTTTACCTATTATGTTCCCTTTAGTGAGTACCCACGTATCAGGAAAGGAATTATCTCCTTTTGTCCTTATCCCTCCTTCAGAAACGCTTGTCGCCCTGTGGATTACCATCTGCTCTCCTTCAGGCGGGATGAAGATGATAACATCGCCCACTGAAATGTTTTTCGTAAATGCCTCTGCTACAACCAGATCGCCCGGCATTATAAGAGGTGCCATTGATTGTGTTGTGACCATAGCTAAGAACAGGGTTTTCGTGAGAATAGAGATTATCAGCACTCCACCCAGCACCAGGCTTCCAAGCTCAAATAGTGCCGTAGTATTGAGCGCGTTTTTCTTTCCAAGGGATTTATAAACGGTTTTTACTCTCGCCTCGGTTCTTCTACTCCTCAGGTATTCCCGGGTTTTAGTCAGCAATGTTATTGCCCTGAGCGCACGGCTTTGAGTGAATTCCCGCCTCGTTATCAGGAAGTATAGCATGATTCCTGCGATTATGGATGTTACAGCAGGATAGACCATTGTGGAGTAAAAGGCTTTGGTTTCGACAAGGTCCTTCAATATTGACAGTGTGCCGTCAGGGATTATCCGGTCAAGTACCATGTTCAATAATATTTTAAACCAAGCTTAAATGCTTTCTCATTGGAAAGTGTTCTAAAAAAAGAAAAGATGAGGTTTAGAACCTCATACTAAAACTGTTTACTTGAACGCTCCGCCCTGCTTGAAAGACTGCAGTACTGTGGTGTTGGTGGCGTTGACAGCGTATGTAATGCCTATTGAGGGAGTTCCACCAAGGGATTGCAGAGTTGCATTGAAGCCTGTTGACTTGGTGATCTCAAGCTTGACGTCCGCATGTGTATGGCATCCCATACAGGTGTAGTAGTCCTGGCTAATTTGTTCCCCTGTCAAAGCATTCTTGTAGTAGTCTTTCTGTTGCGAAGAAGCATTGAACCACTTGTTGTGGGCGTCCACGCTCTTGTTCAACTGCTTGCCTGTCTGCGCAGCCTTTGAAGTAGCATATTTTTGTATGTCAGCCATGTACGATACTCCGGCTGCTCTGTTTGTGGCATCGTTCTTAATAGTGGTATTGGCACCGTGGCACCATTCATTGGTGCAGCCTCTCACCTGAACTCTGGTGTGCGTGCCGCCATAGAAGTATGCTGCTCTGTGGCATACTAAGCAAGCACTCCATTCTTTGCCGCCGTAGATGTCGGTTGCTTTTTCTCCAATTGTACTGCCACTGCCACTGCCCTGTGATACTACCCACCATTCACCTGAGGAATTGCGTCCCAGTATAGCGCCTGGTCTGACTTTATTGTTGGACTTATTTATATTAGCTTTGAAGAAGCGATCAAACGGACCAACAAGGCTGGCCTCAACTGTATACGGGCCTAGGTCTGTGATGTTAGTAGTCATGTCAGTTCCATAGAATGCAACGTATGTGGTATAGTTTTTGTCGTCTGCTGCCCCACTATGCGCATTCCAGATTTTACCGGCATTGGCACTTGCCGTTGATGCTGCATCGAAAATGTACTGGTGGCATTCTCTGCAGTCAAGAGCCTTGCCGCTTGATTCCGACGCATTGTTGGGGTCGTTATATTCAATCGTGTGTGTGCCTGCGTACGTAGCGAGCAGGTTGGGTACTGCAAAAAGTCCCGCTGCCGCTATGGCAAGCACCAATAAATATTTCGTATTTCCCATTTTTTATTCACCTCTATCCAATATTTTTTATTTAGTATAGGTTCGTTTTTAAGATATGCACATCTAAACAACATATGTTCAAACGATATCCTACCTATCCATGCCCATGAATGAGCACGAATACGAAGTTGGATTACATATTATATAATTTTAATTTGCAGAATATTTCAAATAAAAGCTTTTATTTGAAAAATAATTCAATACTTAACTTTATTGTAAAATATCTCAATTAAACAGCTTTTATTTGAAAAATAATTCAATCGTTTAAGGGCAGGTCAACTTTTTTTCAATAAGCCCACTTATTAATAATATTATTTCAAAAAAAGTTTTTATACTATTAATCTATAGCTTACTTTAACCTCTGTAGCCAAATTCACACACTATTCCTATCCTTAAAAAAGTTATTTTCTGCTGCAGAGGCTTTTCTAATCATCCTTGTGATAAGTTTTCTAATTATACCTTCATGATGAGTTTTACTGTTTAACTTGTTTTCAATAAACTGGCTTAATTATAACATTATTTCAAAAAAAGATTTTATATACCTGGGAATCTCTTTTCTGAAAATCAAGCGGGCAACCGCTTGGTCGGAAATTTGATTGGATAGGAGAGGAAGCAAATGGAAAAGAAATTAGGAATAAAATTCTTGCAAGCATCATTGATGTACTTTGCTATAAGTGTTACCATGGGTACGATCATGACGATAAGCCCTGTTTACAAGTTTATTGTACTATCGGGATTATTTGAGAGAGCCCATGCGCATATAAGCCTCATTGGATGGGTAAGCCTTGCGATAATAGGATTTACATATTATGTGATATTGGGAAACCTCGCTAAACCTATGTATAGTGAAAGACTGGGAAATACAGGCTTTTGGCTTCTCAATATTGGCATATTTATTGAATTCATATCATTGCTTGCCGGAGGATTTAACCAGGCATATTTATTTACTACTGAAGATCCGGCCGCACATACAAGTACGATACCTTATACGATGTTTATACTGATCTTTGCCTGCGTAATGTTGATAGGGGTATATATTACGATATATAATATATACAGGACATTAAAATCGTAGTGGGAGAAATCATGATTGATTTTTCGGATAGGCTCTAAGCCGCTGCAAGCCTTTTCTCAAGGTCAGCTATCTTGAGCTCCAAAGCAGTTATTTTTTCAATTACTGGAATACGCTTTTCAAGGGAATCCAGCCTTACGTTCATCTCATTTCTCAGGCTGATCATTTCGTTTCTCAGGCTATCTATCTTGATGTCTGTAGCTTCAAACTTAGACAGCATCTCTTTTCTAAGACCTTCAATTTCTGTCTTTGTTTCATTTCTAAGACCTTCAATTTGTGTCTTTGTTTCATTTCTAAGGCTGTCTATCTTCCCATCCAGCGCAGTTATCTTGGTATCCATTTTGCTCTCAAGGCTGGTTATCCGATCATTTGTAGAATCTATCCGGGTATTGATTGCCTTAAGTTCCCCTTTGATCTCATTGAGAGACGGCAGTAAGATCCGTTCTATCCAGGATGGGACTTTCTCTGCTGCCTTTTTCGCTGCCTTTCCTGTTATCTCTCCTGCGGTCATAATCTATACTTGAATTGCATGCTATTTAACCTTAAGCAGCATTGAACTGGTTGTGAAGCCCTATTGGCAAATCATCGATACCTTTAAAGAGCAATTGCAATATAGTATTCCGGACAACAAATCCATAATCCTGAAAAAGGTCGTAGCCAGAGATGCTAAAGGATAAACTAAATAAAATAACACCCAGGGAACTGGTTAAAAAATTCGTCATCTGGACTGTTGTTATTATAATTTTCCTTGATTTTGCTACCTCTACTTTTATGCTTATTGACATGAACAAAACATTATCGGAAGAGCTTAATGAGAGAGGGCTGGCTCTATCAAGACATATAGCTGAAGAAAGTGCCGGGCCTTTATTGAACAATGATACGGAATACCTCAGCCTGATCGCTGAGAATGTTAAAGAGACTGAAATCGATGTTAGATATGTTTATATAACCGACTCCGAGGATAACGTGGTAGTGCATACATCAGATAACGCACACGGTATCAATGTCTCCCAGCCTCCCGCTGCTGATAATAATGCCGTTACTGAATTTAAAGCTCCGATATCCGGCGGCAGTCTAGGTTTTATCCACGTCGGAATGGATAGAACATCCATTAACGAAAAGCTGACCAAGACGACCCAAATCCTGATCGTAAACATCCTGATAGCAGGGGCGCTGGGATTTCTGATGGCCAATATAGCCGGAAACTATTTGACAAGACCTATACGATCTCTTGTAAAAGGGGCACAGGAAATAGGCAGGGGAAACCTGGGGTATAAAATAGAACTAAGCTCAACTGATGAAGAGATCCAGACGCTTTCGAATGCCTTCAACCAGATGTCGTCTTCTCTTAACAAAAGCATAACCGAGCTTCGCACTTCTGAGGAAAAATACAGGAACCTCGTAGAGTCAAGTATGGATATCATCTACAGGTCAGACAGAGAGGGCAACCGGGTATTCATGAACAACGCCGGTTACAGGATACTGGAGGCTGAGCCGGAGGAGATGATCGGACAGCCGTGGACAAAGTGGGTTCATCCGGAAGACAGGGAGAAAACTTTTAAAAAATTCACGGAAACGATAGAAAACGGTAACGACATTGTTGGCTTCGAAAGCAGATACGTGTCAAAGAGCGGTAAGGTGATAAATGTCCTGCATAATGTGAGAGCCATCCGGAACGAAAAAGGGGAGATCATAGGAACTCAGGGGATTGCAAGGGACATAACCATGCGCAAAAGGGCGGAAGAAGCATTACAACACCGGATTGAAATGGAAAAGCTAATTGGTGGCATATCGACACGCTTCATCAACCTTTCACCAGACGAGATCGACAGCAACATGAACCACACGCTGCAAAAAATCGGAGAGTTTGCTAATGTTGACCGCAGCTATGTTTTCATATTTTATGATAATACGACAAAGATGGACATTATTCACGAGTGGTGCGCTGAAGGGATAGAACCGCAGATCCAGAACCTCAAAAGGCTATCGGTTGATGATTTACCGTGGTTTGCCAGAAGAATAAAGGAACTTGAGACTGTTTATGTTCCCAGCGTCATTGACCTTCCATCCGAAGCAAAGGCCGAAAAAGAACATTTCCAGATGCAAGATATCAGATCTCTTATCATTGTTCCTATGGTATTTGGCAGGTTTCCGATCGGATTTATCGGGTTTGATTCGGTTAAAAAGGAAAGAACATGGATGGAAGATGATGTTATGCTGCTTAAAATGGTGGGAGAAATTTTTGTAAATGCACTGGAGCACAAGCGGGTAGAAGAATCGTTGAAGCTCTTTTCTGAGGCTGTGGCAGAGGCTCCTGACGGGATTCAAATTGCTGATCTTACCGGTCATATAATCTACTCCAACAGGGCTGTGGAGGAGATATACGGTTTCTCCCCTGCTGAGTTTGAGGGAAAGCATATAAGCGAAATGAATATAGACCCGGAGTTTGTCAGCAGGGTGATATTACCCAGTATAAAAGAGACCGGGCGATGGGTTGGGGAACTTATGGTTAAGCACAAGACAGGGGGTACATTTCCTATCTTGCTGACCACATCCACGGTTAAAAATAATAAAGGTGAGCCAATAGCCATAATCGAAATAATTAAAGATATCACATACCTGAAAGAAAAAGAAAAGCTTGAGATGAAGCTATTGCAAGCCGATAAACTCGCTACAATAGGTCAACTTGCAGCAGGAATCGCCCATGAGATAAATAATCCTCTCGGCAATATCTCTCTTTATGCCCAGATGCTGCTAAAAAAGACGCAGGATGAGAATATCAAAGGCAAACTCATAGTCATCAATGATGAAACAAACAGAGCTGCGCATATCGTGAAAGGACTGCTTGATTTCGCGAGGCAATCAGAACCCAAACTAAGCCGTATAGATATAAATAAGAAGATAGATAAAGTACTTAGCATCCTGAATCTACAGCTAAAGGATATTAAAGTAAAAACTCTCCTTGAGCCTCTTCCCCCTGTCCTTGCTGATGGCGGTCAGATCCAACAGGTTATAATAAACCTGCTCACGAATTCAATTCAATCAATTGCACAAAACGGAGAAATAATGATTAAAACCACATCAAAACAGGACCATGTTGAGATCAGCATAGCCGACAACGGCTGCGGCATCCCTAGGAAAAACCTGGATAAAATATTTGATCCCTTCTTCACAACAAAGGAGCAGGGCAAGGGAACAGGACTTGGTCTCTCGGTTTGCTACGGGATTATCAAACGCCATAACGGATCAGTAGAAGTAGAAAGTGAAGTAGGAAAGGGCACAACATTTACAATAAAATTACCAGTTTGAGCTTATGAAAAATATCTTAGTAATAGAGGACGACAGGAAAATGCGGGATGGCTTAGTGGAAATATTGACAGATGAAGGGTACCGGGTAGAGTCTGCCGAGAACGGTCAACTGGGGCTTGACAGGATCAAGAAAAAAGATTTTGATGTAGTCCTGACCGATCTTATCATGCCGGTCATGGGGGGAATGGAGGTACTGAGTGAGATAAAACTTATGAAACCCAGAACATGCGTGATAATAATTACAGCCGATGGAACAATCGAAAACACAGTGGAGGCCATGAAAGTCGGTGCTTCAGATTATATAACGAAACCATTCAATATAGACGAGGTCCAAACTAAAATTCGGAAAGTTCTTGCAAATTGAAAAATTTTTCAATAAATCAACTTTATTATAACTTTATTTCAAATAATGTTTTTATAACATTGATTTAAAACGTAAGTATTTGAAATGTTAACTGACTTTTTTATTAGAAATCTATATGTTGGCTTCTTCATTTATGGGCTCGCCTTTTTAATCCTCGGTATTATTATCTTCATGCAGCTCAGGACTACCGAAAAAAGTGAATATAAATTATTGAACATTTTATGGCTTCTGGCTCTTTTTGGGGTTACCCACGGGATATTTGAATTTATACAAATGTTCACAGCAGTCAAAGAAGAACTTATTTTTTTAAAAATCCTGGGTCCGGCTTTTTTATTTATATCATACCTGTCCTTATTTTTATTCGGTTATCAACTAATTAATATCAGCAGGATAAAAAGGCTGGGCATCTGGTTTCCATCAATGATAGCGATTTTATTTTTTGGATTTCTAATATATCTAGGAGGAAACAGTTTCTGGAGTAAAAATATCCTCCTGGATATTTTAGTAAGATATTTTTTGGGTTTTCCAGGTGGGGTTTTAATCGCTATTGGATTCCTTTTATATTATCAGAGCGAATCTGAGAAATTAAGAGGGATCAGAGTTAAAAAATATTTTATTTGTGCTGCTTTATTTTTTGGGATTTATGGAATATTGGGAGGGTTGATCGTCCCCAGGGATAGCTTTTTCCCGGCTTCGGCAGTAAACTATATATCGTTTACTTCCTTGTTTGGTATTCCTGTTCTGATCTTCCGTGCTATGGCTGCCATGGGAATTGCCTGGTCTCTCTGGTATATAATGAACATTTTCAATGTGGAGGAGGCTGCCGGGCGCAAGCATGCTGAAGAGAGAATACGAAACCAGGCTGCTCTTCTTGATAAAGCGAATGATGCTATTATTGTTCGGGATCTGGAACACCGCATTATCTATTGGAATAAAAGTGCTGCGCGATTTTATGGTTTTACAGAAGAGGAAGCCATTGGCAAAAATACCGCTCTGCTTTTGTATAAAGAAGAATCACCCGTACTCATCCAGGCCAGAAAGATGGTGATTGAGAAGGGAGAATGGACCGGTGAACTGCAGCAACGAACAAAAGAAGGTAAGGAAATCATTGTGGAAAGTCACTGGACGCTGGTGCGCGATAGCGAGGGGAAACCGACCTCTATACTTCTTATCAATACCGACGTGACAGAGAAAAAGAGGCTCTTAAGCGACATCGAAGAACGCAAAAGGACAGAAGAAGCGCTTAGAATGTTCGCGATAGCTTTAGAAGAGAAAGAAAAGCTTCAAAAGCAACTCTTGCAAGCCGATAAACTCGCCACGATAGGTGAGTTAGCAGCAGGGACAGCCCATCAGATAAATAATCCGCTCGGTAATATCTCTCTTTATACGCAGATGCTGCTAAAAAATACTAAGGATGATAATACTAAAGATAAACTCATGATCATTGACGATGAAGTAAATAGAGCAGCAAGTATCGTGAAAGGACTCCTTGACTTCGCAAGGCAATCAGAACTCAAACTAAGCCGCATAGATATAAATAAGGAGATAGAAAAAGTACTTAGCATCCTGAATCCCCAGCTAAATGATATCAAGGTAACCACTGACCTTGGATCTCTTCCCCCTGTCCTTGCTGATAGCGGTCAGATCCAGCAGGTCATTATGAACCTGTTCAGAAATTCAATCCAGTCAATCACAGAAAACGGAGAAATAATGGTTAAAACTGCATCAAACCAGGATCATGTTGAGATCAGCATATCAGACAACGGCTGCGGCATCCCCAGGAAAAACCTGGATAAAATATTTGACCCATTCTTCACAACAAAGGAGCAGGGAAAAGGAACAGGACTTGGTCTCTCGATCTGCTACGGGATCATCAAACGCCATAACGGGTCAATAGAAGTGCAAAGCGAGATAGGGAACGGTACGGTGTTCACTATAAAATTACCGGTTTGACATTATGAAAAACATCTTAGTGATAGAGGACGATACGAAAATGAGGGAAGGATTAGTGGAAATATTGACAGATGAAGGGTACCGGGTAGAGTCTGCCGGGAACGGTCAACTGGGGCTTGACAGGATCAAGAAAAAAGATTTTGATGTGGTCCTGACAGATCTTATCATGCCGGTCATGGGGGGAATGGAGGTATTGAGGGAGCTCAAACGTTCGAAACCCAGAACATGCGTGATAATAATTACAGCCTATGGAACAATCGAAAACACAGTGGAAGCCATGAAAATCGGAGCTTCAGATTATATAACGAAACCATTCAAGATAGACGAGGTCCAGACTAAAATCCGGAAAATTCTTGCTGAAGCAGAGCTTGAAAAATGCCCTCAGATCCTTGATTCGGATGTCATTAAGGCGATATCAAATCCAATAAGGAAAAACACGGTAAAACTTCTTGATAAGGCAGGAAAATTAAAGTTCACAGAGATTAAAAAAATTCTTAAAATAGATGATGCCACAAAGCTCAGCTTTCATCTGCGTATCCTGAAGTCATATAATGTTATTGAACAGGACAGCGAGAAGATATATATGCTGACCCCTGCAGGAAAAAAACTGATGGAAAGCTTAAAAAGGATCGAGGAAACAGCATAGACCGTAAATATATTCATTTTTGTCCTATGAATGAGATAGAAACAGAGACCTTTTCAGAAAAAAAACCCATAGCTCCTCTGGAGGAGCAGGACTCAAGCACTTATATAGGGCTCCTCCTTGGCGGCATCATCCTTGCCACAGGCGCTGTCGTGCTATTCGGCGACCTTTATTCTTCTTTCAGCACCAAAGGCATTGACATAACTTTTACAATAATCTTCCGCATGGGACTGATGTTTGCCTCAGCCTATGGCGCGATCTCCTGCTTCTTCGGTCTTTACCGCATAGCCGCTCTTAACAGAATGCTCTCCAGGAAGATAGGGGAAGAATTCGAGGATTTTGTTCTCTATACAAGACCTCTCATCGAGGAAGTCATAAGGCAGCGACTGGTTGTGGAGAAGGTGATAGACAAGCTTGAGACCCTGGAGAAGCGCAGCATCGAAAGCGCAGCAGTTCAACAGGAAAGTAAAAGCGCTGTAACCACTAAATGGTGGGAATTTCTCTTCTACGTTGCGCTGCTCACCAATATCAGCATAGGTCTTTATGTGTATCTTGAAGCCCATCCTTACGAGATGGTGCCCTACAGCATAATCGTCCTGGGCATAGCCTGGTGGGTATTGATGGCAAAATACTTCGGTATTCTATTTGACCCAAGAGGCATATACATACCTGCCTTTTTCATAACAGCTCTCCCCACGCTCAGTATTGTGCTCCGGATATTTCTTGCGCCCTACCAGGCACTTTTCATCGTCTTTCTCGGGCTGTTTTTCTATGTGGCTGCGATGTACTATTACTATAGATACATAACCATGGGCATACCTCCTTTCTCGATTGCGAAGCTCAGAGAGGAAATTGAGGCTTCAAAGAAACCAAGGACTGAGAAACCAGTGGTGCTGGAAATAGAAGAGAGAAAGAAGAGCATTCTGGAACAGACATTGTCCAGCATCAAAAAGCGAGAAGTCATTGAGAAGACTGCTCCCCGGCCTGTTGTCAGGACAGGAACGGAAATTGGAGCTGCGGAAATAAGACTGGGCGATGTCATCAGAAGTGCGCTCAGGGCTAAGATCCAGAGCATCCGCTTGAGCTTCATGGGCTTGGTCTGGCCTCGCGCAGTATGCCGGAACGGGAGAAAAATCTCCTATACAGGTCTTATCATGGCTTTCCTTGGCGCCGTATCTATCATCGCTCTTCCGGCTACCTATGAGGATATATTCCTTGAAGCTGTTCTCCTTGGTATAGTAATGCTGGCAGCGGGTTATTCCCTTGCAGGAAAAAGAGAAAAAAGAATATTCGCCATCAGCTCCTCTCTGTTTTTTGCAGGGATTCTCCTGTCACTTGGGACAGCGATCTCCTTTTACTTCCTTTCCGTTGAATCACTGGTGGAAAACATATCGAAGATATCCATGCAATATGTCGCTGGCATTCTCCTTCTGGTTTTTGATATTTTCATTGGGAGGAGACCTAAGAAATAATATACCTCTTTGACAGATGAGGGCTATTATGTGGGAGATAATCTTCGGTCTCATGACATGGTGGCTGATATTATATCTTCTCAAGAGGAGAAGGATCCTTCCATGGCACAGCCTTGATAGCTTAGGCCCATTTCTGATTCTTCGAACATCTAAAGCAGACTCCCTGATAGAACGCCTTGCCTCCCTTGGAATATGGAGAGCTTTCTTACTGCCCGGAGTCCTCCTTACTGCGGCGATATCGATATTCTATACCGGCGCCATCCTCTACAGCGACTATGTTATATTCTTTCTCCCGGGGATGCCTGGTCAGGGGATGTCTATTCAGGATTCGGTACTCATACCAGGTATAAACAGGCATATACCTGTACTGTGGGGATGGATCGGACTGGTAGTCGCAGTGGCTGCGCACGAGATGGGGCATGCTGTCACCGCCCGGGCTGTAGGTGTAAAGGTCAGGTCCGTAGGGATATTGCTCCCCCTGGGCGGATTCGCGGATATAGATGACAGTGTGCTTGCCGCCCAGGCCAGAATAAAGCGGACAGGCATCCTGTCAGCAGGAATAGCTGCGAACCTTCTGGTCGCGGCCTTCTCCATGATATTGTTCTTCGGCCCTGTTATGGGAGCTATCGTTCCCTCCAATGCAACCCTGGCTGTGGGAGGAGTTGTCCCGGGTTCCCAGGCCGATATACTTGGTCTGAGCCAGGGAATGATAATCACCCACATCAATGACACTGCTATGACAGGGGATGAAAGGCTTGATTTCATAAAAACGAATACCACTATCCTGAGAGTTCTGGATAGGGGTATGAAAAAGACCTTTCAACTGAATAAAAGTGATGGTATCCTTATTGTGGGCCTGCTTCAAGACTACCCTGCTGAAAAGTCAGGGCTGCGAGTGGGTATGAGGATACTTCAGGTTGATGGTGTTCCAGTTAACAAGCCAGATAACTTTACAGATTATATGAGAAATACAAGTTCTGGCCAGAATATCGTGCTCAGGGTGCTCGCAAATGGCAGCATCCGGCAATTCAACATTACTCTTTCTCAGCCCCCGCATGACATACAGAGGGGGTGGCTTGGGGTCACGGTATCGGACGACCCGTTTGGGATAATGTTTATTAGATATCAGCCCGAGGTTCTGCTTGATGTGTTGAGGTCATTGCCACTTGAACCCAGAGGACTATTATATATCACCCTTCTCCCTTTCCTTAATATCATCGGAATCCCTGCTTTCGGAGGCTTTACAGGAAATCTCCCCGACCTTTACCATCCTGTGGGCTGGGCAGAGCCCCTGGGCACCGGTATATTTTATATCGCAAATGCGCTTTTCTGGGTGGGATGGATAAATCTCCAGCTAGCATTATTTAATAGCCTCCCCATAAAATATCTGGATGGTGGATACATATTTAAAGATTGGATCAAAGCCATGGTCGAGAGGGTGGCCAGTCCCGGAAAGGCTGAAATATTAACGGGATTCCTGACGTGGGGGGTGACGTTGCTGTTATTAATATCTCTGTTATCTGCATTAGTAATCCCCTTTTTGAAATAGAGGGATGCGCTAATCCCTACAGTAGCTATTAAGACCTTGAGAAGCGCATGTGATAAACCGGGCATAGGTGTGTGATAGAATAGCCCCCTCGTCACCACTTGGAGGCATTCACCCATTTCAGTGAATTACTTATTGTGTTCGCAATCCCAGCGTAACATTAGTCTTTCCCTCTTATTCAACTAAACCTTTTCAATCTTTTAATCATGTTATCAAAGTCTCAAATAATTACAAAAGAGAAAAAAGCTTATAAATCGATAGCTGCTTGTTTAAAATCATTAAATATTATTATAAAAAGTTACATATGTGAGACTATTATCGGTACAACTCCCATTGGAGAAATTGATAAATTCGTACTAACGCCAGCCGACTTTATAAAACTGCCATTCCCCGCAGTCCAAGACTTCAAGGATTTAGACAAAGTCGAAGATAAATTGGCAGAAAATCAGCCGTTTGGGATGCCCCTTTGAAATATTTGCTATCTCTTGATGTCAGCATTCCCCCAATCCCTCATATCACAAACCCCGTCTCGCTTTTCGGCAGCGCCCTTATCAGCGTGAAGTTCCTCATCTTCGAAGGCATCACCCGTGCCACCTCCTTCATGGTCACGCCTTCCACGAACTGGATGTTCTCAAGCTGCTCATGGAACTCATTATAGGGCAATTTCACCCTGGCGCCATTCATCTGCAGGGTGATTGGCAGTGGATGGAGGCTGTCGATGATCTCCTGCACCTGCTCCTCTATCTCTTTCTTGATGCGCGGCGGAGCGACTGCGGGCGGGTCTTTCGCAAGTTCCTTCCTCACGTTGTCAAGCACTCCGCCTATGACCTCAGCGAGCTTGTCCAGCGTGCGCAGCTCTTCCGAGTGACGCATGTGGTGCAGTATCCTGCCGAAGCTCCCCACGTACGCAGTTGCGTTCGGGATGTCCTCGACTTTAAGTTCGGGCGCGCCTGTCACAACTATCGGCACCTCTATGCCTTCGTAAAGCCGCTTTGACTTCTCGATGATGCAGTGCTCGTAATTCCCCAGGATGAACACAGCAAGGTCATGCTCGTTGATGAGGTCGCGCTCGTAGGCGGTCATCTGGCAAATCCTCTTTCCCACGCCGCGCGCAAGCCCGACCATGTTGGTCTTTGCGCCCTTCTTCCGCAGGAACTCAGCCACGTCGCAGTCAAGGTGAGGGAGGTGGTGGTACGCGAGCGTGGGCGCCACTGTCGCTATCTCTGTGCCTGTGAGGGGCGCTCTCGTCACTTTTCCCAGGAGGGCTTTTGCTTTCGCCTCAATTATCTCCATGTCGTTTATCGGGACGAGCATCAGGATCACAACATCGGTCTGCATGATGTTCTTCTGGAGAACGTAGCCGCCAAGGTCTTCCACAAGCTCGATAAGGTGGTTGTGTTTGTACACGCCGCCCTCGTACATTACTGGTTCAAGCATTTTTCTCTGCCTCCCTCAGGGATTCAAGCATCTCCCTTGCCTTTGCTATCCACTCAGGCTTGAGCGTATCCTCGGAAGCCACGAACATGATATGCGAGGTTGAAAGCTCATGCTTCCGCACCCTGAAACCTTCAGGGATTATCCGGAGCGCCACGGCATCTATCAGGCGGTCCATGACCTCCTGCTGCGGCTCCTCGATAACAAGCTCCCGGAGCACGTCCAGTTCTTTTATAGGGTCGGTCTTCACCATGATTATCTTCTTATCGGGCTGCTCGATGTTCTCCTTCCCGTACCGCTCCCACAGCTTGTTGAGCAGCTTTACGGCGTGCGCTTCCCTGATCAACTCTATTTTAACCTCGTCCTTGTCGATCGCCCCCATATCCACCTTGGCAAAATCCTTGAGCCTGATGGCAGGCGTTCCCAGGCGCAGCAGGGCAGTGAATATGAAAACAGGCTCAACCGGGTCAACAAAAACCTTCAGCCTGCCGATAACGCGGTTCAGTGAGAGGTCTGCCAGCACGTCCTGTATAAGGGTGCGGGTAGTCTTTGCCCCTACCGCATCAGGCGATTCCACGATGAATGTCTCAAGCTGTTCCATCTAATTCTCCAGACCCCGTATTTAAATACGGGGCATAATGAACCCCGATACCAGAAGAGCCGCGCCCACAGCTCCTATGTACTGCGCATTCTCAGGGACTATCACTTTGACTTTCAGGAGTTCCTCGACCGCCCTGGGCAGGCCCTCGATGAGTGACGTGCCTCCGCACATTATCACAGGCTCCTTTACGTCGATCTCCTGCAACTGCTGCTCGAACAACTGCTCAGCGACGCTGTGGCACGCTGCCGCAGCAACGTCCTCAGGCTTGCTCCCCGCAGCCAGCGAGTTCACAAGCGACTGTATGCCGAAGACGATGCAGTAGCTGTTCATCTTGACGTTCTCCTGCTTTCCTCTTACAGCAAGCGCTCCAAGCTCTGTTATGCCCACTCCAAGCCTTTTTGCGGTCATCTCAAGGAACCTGCCCGACGCGCCTGCGCATATCCCGCCCATCGTGAACATGCCGGGTATGCCGTCTATGACCGAGATGGCTTTATTGTCCATGCCTCCGATATCAAGAACAGTAGCCGGCCCTTTCTGCTTATCAGCGATATAGACCGCGCCCTTGGAGTTAACAGTTATCTCCTCCTGCACGAGGTCTGCCTTGAAATGATCCCCTACAAGGAAACGCCCGTAACCCGTCGTACCGAGAGCCTGGATATCCTCCCGCCTGACGCCAGCCTCTTTCAGCGCGTTGCTGTACGCTTCCTCAGCGCTGTCAAGCACTTTTATCGTGGGTACCCATCCCTTGCCGATGATCTTGTTGTCCCGCATAATCACAGCCTTCGTTGTCGTTGAGCCCGAGTCTATGCCTGCGGTGAGACCGCTCTGCTTATCCCTTGCAAGAAGGCTCTTCCTGCGCGCTGTGGTCGTAAGCGCTTCCATTCTCGTGAGAAGGGTTCCTGCCGTCGTCCTTTCGGTAAAAGAGTAACTTATGACAGGTATGCCTGTCTTTTCATGGATGTACCTTCGCACCTCGCCCCTGACTATCGCTGCCTCGGCGCACCTGAAACACGTAGCAACGAACACTGCATCCACCTGCACCTTGCCAGTGACTATGGACTTCGCCCGTGCCATCATAAGCTTGAGGTCAGGGCTTGCTACTTTCAGCCCGAACTCTTCCTCTATAGCCTCTATATCCTGTATGTCCACCTCTGGGAAGACCATCACTGCGTTTACCTGGTTCACAGCAGAATCTATTTCCTTCTGTATCCCGCTGTACTCGGCGCCGCATGAAAGCTGGGCGATTCTCACAAGGTTCTCAGTGGCTATCATTTTTCCTCCTCTTTAAGGGATTTCAGGAATTCGGATATCTTGAACACAAACTCTTTAGCATCTTCCTCAGTTGAGGGATAATCCAGCTCCAGTAATGGGATTTTCTTGGCGCGTATCAGGAAGTTGATAAGCTCGTTCGTCCTGGCGCATCCCATGCATCCGAACGAGGTCACGGGGTCGCGCACGATTATGGCAGCGTCCGCCTTTGATATCAGCGGGTCGAACAGTGCCATCCTGCCCCTGACGCCTGAGGGAACTTCCACGGCCGCGTACTTAAGACCGAGCTTTGGCTCTTCAGGCGTGATGTTAAGAGGCGGCGAATCCAGTCCCTGCGTCCTGACCCTCTTCCCTATCTCGGACATTATCGCAAGCGGTTCGTGACCGAAGCGCTCGACCAGGTCGGAAAGGATAAGACTGTTACTCGGATAAATAAAAACCTTCATTGTGATACCTCTGCTTCTTTTATTATTTGTTTAAGTTTTTCAACATCAAGTTTTTTCTTCTTTTGTTTCTGTTTTGGGACCTCGCCTTTATCCAGGGCTTTCAGCGCAGAAGCGATGTACGGCAGTATTTTATCCTCTGACTCAAGGGTATGGAACCCGGGTCTGGCTCCTCCGCGCCTCGTAGCCCTGCACCGGTAAGGCTCACCAGGCGCAAGCCCCCGCTCTTTTATGAATATGCCGTAAGGGTCCATCCTGCGGATGCTGCTCAGCAGCGGTTCGACCACTGACCGCTCACCCGACACTATGATGCCAAAACAGGTCTCTTTTATCATCACATCGGCATTTGATCCATAGAGCTTGATAACAACATCGCTCGGCAGTACTTTCATAGAGTTAATGACAACCATTTTCGTTATCGGGTCCATTAGAAGATCTCCCTTATATAAACAATATCCCCTGTCTTTACTCCTTTGAGCCTATCGGGGTCTATCACTTTTCCTATAATATTTGTGCACTCGAACTTCTCACCCGTCGGACCGTATTTCTCATCATCGATAAGTTTGACACCTATCATGCCGTAGCGTTTCGCTGCCTGGTTGGTCACTCCTATCTCCCCTGCACTGATCTTAGCCTTCGGGACGTTCTCAGGGTTTATCTCTTTATATGCCTCTGCCTCCTTCTCGGACCTGAACAGGAACGTGTTCTCGTACGTGTAGAATACAGGCAGCGGTCCCAGGGGTCTGTCTTTCAGGCGCAGCGAATGCCTGAAGAAATCAAGCGTGATTGGAGCCCGGTCATCGTACAGCCGGACATCGATTATCTTATCGGATTTCACTCCAAGGGCTGTTACCATGCCTTCGCCTATGATCTCGATAGTGGTATCAGGGTCCTGCTCGACTATGATGGCATCTTCGCCTGTGTATCCTCTTTTTTCAAGCTTCAGCCCCCGCTCGTTAAGCACCCTTTCCGCTTCAGTAAAGCCCATGCCCAGTATCGTGACACGCTCAGGGTTAGATACTGCAGCAAGTTTACTGCCCTCCGGGGCTACCCTGATAAGTTCAAGTCCTTCTGAGACATGCCCGACCACGCTGTGTACTGCGCTTGATGTCCTGTCCTCTTTGTATATGTACACCCGCCCGTTGCCGATGCCGTCCGTCCTGACAGCCACAGAGCCTTCTGAGCGCGCGTCCCAGTGCTCGTACGGGCAGCCTTCCCCTTTCAGTTTGTCATCAGAGAGGAACGAGTTGGAGAACGTATCCACACTGAATATTTTTCTCCTGATAAGCGCAAGCAAATGCTCAGCACCTTCAGGCGCCTCATTGACCAGATCAACCTTGAAATACGTGAAGATACTCATCCCGTCCTCAAGCCTGATATCAAGGTCAGTGGTGGATATCTTATCAAGAAGTGTCTCCCACCTTATGACTGGTTCGATCTTCTGTATCGAGTCTCCCTGCCTGAGCTGCATTAAAATGCTCTTGCCGCTCACGACCTTCGCTATCACCGCGTCCTTCGGGCTTCCGTAATCCGAGATGTGCTTGCTCTTCGCGAACAGGAGGTACGTATTTTTTGCATCATACCCTCCTGTTCCTATGAGAACGTCATAGCGATTGAATTTTTTCTCTCCCCTCTCAGGGACGATATCGGTCTCCAAAGGACCGAACGCTACTGAATTACCGGTCTCCCAGTGCGCTTTCAATGTAGAGAAAGAAGAATAAAACCTGTCCCATATTGCCGATTCGCCTGCAAGTTCTATCCTGAACTCCCCTTTTGAGGTGAGGATCTTGTATTCAGGTGTCGCCTCTTGCTTCTTCTCGCCTGCTTTCAGGATCCCCACCATTGTTCCGGGGATGTAGAAGGCTTTTGCAAGTTCAATGGCATCCTTAAGGTTTGAGCCTTCTTTTAATTCCAGTTTTTGCCCGTTAACCTCTACTGAGATCATCTCTACTCCAGAAATTAATCGGGCATCTGCGTTCATCTGCGTTCATCTGCGATTTTTTGATTTTTACCGGGCTCATTTCAATTCTTTAACTATCCCTTCCAGAGCTTCTTCCCGCTCTTTCTCCGAAAGTTTTGATAAAACAGCATCCGTTTCCCCGATATCCACTATCTTGCCAAGGCGCATCAGTGCAGCCCTGTCGCATACCTGGGCGACGAAATCCATGTCGTGCGATACTATGACGAACGTCTCCCCAAGGGTCTTCCTGGCGTGGAGGATAGATTTTGCGACCTCTATCTTCGTTACAGGGTCCATCGTCCCGGTCGGCTCGTCAAACACAAGTATCCTTGGCTCTTTCATGAGCACCTGAGCCATCGCTACCCTGTGCCTTTCACCCTCGCTCAGTTCATCAGGCATCTTGGTAAGGATCTCATTTGCTTTCTTCTCGGTGAAGCCTGCAGTCATAAGTGTCTGGATGGCTTTCCTCTCGCCAAGCTCATATGGCAGGTCAAGACCGATGGCTTCTGTCAGATTGTCGATGACGTTCCTGTGGGGGTATAAGCTGTATTCCTGGTGGAGGATGCCTACGTACTTCGTGGCTCTCCCTTTATTCTCAGGACCGGGCTGCGTCATGTCTATCCATTCGTCGCCGATCCTGATCTCGATGGAGCCGGATGTGGGACGAAGCAGGCCTGAAACGATCTTGGACGTTGTGGTCTTGCCGGCTCCGCTCACTCCTATCAACCCGAATATCTCGCTCTCGTTCACGTCGAAACTGATATCGTTGACCGCCCTTACTATACCCCTGTCCAGGGAGAAGTACGTCATTTTCAGGTCGCGCCCCCGGATGATGGGTTTACCGATATCGACTTTCTCCTGGTCGTCCAGCTCTCCCACTTCTTTCATGAATTCCGCTGCAATTTCATGAGGGTCGCCTATCTTTACGATACTGCCATCTTCAAGCCACATCGCGCGGTGCGAGAGTTCCTCGATGACCTTGGGCCAGTGGGATGTGATGATAAGAGACATCTTGAAATCCCTTGTCGCGCTCAGGATGGTTTCGTGCACTATGTCTGCGGTCTTGGGGTCAAGTGTACCTGTCGGCTCATCTGCCAGCAGCAGTATGGGGTTTTTCACAAGCTGCCTTGCAAGGACAACACGCTGTTTCTCTCCTCCTGAGAGCTCTCTTGCTATGTGCATCATCCTGTTTGAGAGATTTACCTGGTCGAGCAGGTCAGCAGCTACGTTTATTGCATTGGGGCCGAGCTCATCGATCTCCTGTAGCGCGTTCATGACGTTGACTATGACACGTTCGTCGCCGTACAGGGCGAAAGTCCTCTGGAGCATGATGGCGATCCTTCTTGTGATGTCCCGCCTGAGGGGATCGTGGATGGGCAATTTTACAAAATCCACCTCAAGTTTCTCAAGACCTACCGAATTGCACCTCGGGCATGCCATCCCCACTTTGCTCGGCCGGTCTACGAAACCGCAGTTGCCGCACCTGGACAGATGGTAGATAACACTGCCTGATACATCGTCAAAAGCCTCCACCCCCCTGAGCACATGCATAAGAATGGATTTTCCTGCGCTGCTTTTTCCCAGTATTCCGAGAATCTCGCCTTCTTTAACCTCAAGGTTAATATTCTTTAGAACATCAACTCCATCGAAGCCAACTCGAAGGTCCTTAATTTCGATGAACAGAGTCATATTTTGTTCTCCATGGATAACTTTGCGATTCATTAATCCGCATTATAATAAACTTTTGTATTTGATGTCATTACCGACATTTTTCGGCTGAATACGCAGGTAAGTTACGAAGCTAACTAAATCTGCGGCTATTCAAAATAGATGAAGCTGTACATAAATATAACGATAATACATTACATTATAAACAAAATAAAATCTTATATTAATCGCAGGATAAAGGCAATATCCGGGTTTAAGGAGAATTCAGAATCTACCGCTTCTCCGAAATGCTTTTAACCTCTTAAAAGAACTATATTATGGTGTGGTGCCCGCTCAAAACGTGCAGGAGCGGATGCACTTTTTAAGGGAGTGGTAATATGTTAAAGAACAAGGTTAGAAGAGGGTATACCCTCAGTATGGCAACCGGGACTATCATCCTGGCATTCATATTTCTATCGGGTATTGGGGCGGCGCAGGGGACTACATGGCACGTCCTCGCAGGCGGAGAAACGCCCGACATGGCGCTGCAGGGAATGGGATTCTACCCCGGCACTATCGTCATCAACGAAGGGGATTCGATAAACTGGACGCTCGGAGGGAACCTGGTGCACACGGTCAGCTTCCTGAGCGGCGCCACTGCACCTGATCCTGAGAGCCCTGAAGCGGCAGGTCCTGCCGGGTGACACGAACCCCGGGAGGACGGCCAACATCAATACCTGAGTTCCCATCTATAGTTCTTCCTGAGGGATAAACAAAATTCTTTATATCCCTCTTTCCATTACAGGCATGAGGTATAATATTGAACATTATCGGTGGTCATGCTTCACAGTTGCTTGCCGCAAGGGTCTCTGAGTTACTGAAATATAATCTGCTCGTGAGCGAGTTTAAAAGATTCCCGGACGGGGAGCAGTATATCCGTATCCTGGACGGATTCGCAGGTGACAGCGTCACAATAATCCAGAGCACGGTAACGGATTCTGATCTTATCTCTTTGCTTTTGCTCATCGAGGCGTGCGGCGAGGCTTCTGAACTCAATGTTATTATCCCGTACATGGGATACGCGCGCCAGGACAAGCGGTTCAAGAGCGGGGAGCCGATAAGCGCACATGCGGTCGCAAGGGCGGTAAAAGCTGATAATATTTATACTATCAACATCCATGACCCCGATATTCTTGATCATTTTGACGGGAATGCTGTCGATCTCGATGCGACCCCGGTCATAGGCAAATACATAAAGAACCTGATACTCGTGAATCCCATCATCATCGCGCCGGATGACGGCGCAATAGGCCTTGCCCGGAACGCCTCGAAAGACCTCGGACTGGAATACGATTACCTTGAGAAGACGCGCCTGAGCGGCGAGGAAGTGGTAATACAGCCAAAGAGCCTTGACGTAAAGGGGCGGGACGTGATAATCATCGACGACATCATCTCGACCGGGGGCACTATGGCTGAGACGATATCCCTGCTGCGGAACCAGGGGGCGCACAGCGTCTATGCAGCCTGCGTGCATCCTGTCCTTTCAAACAACGCGGTACTGAAGCTGTTCAGGGCAGGGGCGAGAGGGATAATCGCAACGGATACCATCGATAAGGGCGTGAGCATTGTGAGCGCGGCTCCTGTGATAGCGAAAGCGATAAAGTAAATTTTTTGTATCTGTTATTTCAGCAGTTTCGAGAACGTATTCTTGTGCTCCTCTTCAGCTATGAGTATCTCCTCGAACAAAAGTCGCGTTGTTGAATCCTCTGATTCACCCGCCACCCTGATAATCTCGGAGTACAGCTCAATGGCTTCGTTCTCAGCCTGCAGGTCAAGCCCGACCATATCTCTCAGGGATTCGCCTATGTTGATGGGCGTGGGTTTGGTCGTAGGGGTACCGCCGAGGTAGAAAAGGCGCTCCGCAATATCCTCTGCATGTTTCATCTCCACTATGGCTATCTCCTTGAAGATGTCCTTCACTTCCGGGCTTTCCATTCCCAGAGCCATTACATGCTGCCACATGTACTGTATGCTCACGCCGAGTTCTCTTGCAATCGCCTTGTTCAATAGCTCAAAAAGTCTGTCTGCCACGGTTTCACCCATATGTTTACTTATCCTGTTCTGATATAAGGCTTGCGGGAATGCGTGCGTGTCGGTTTACAATAAATTTAAGTATCATAACTCCCAGTAAAGTCAAAGTTATAATTCTGATTCTCAGAATAAAGATTATCAAATTTAAGGAGCCAAAATAATGGTAGATTTCAGAGTAGTGGTTTCGGACGGCAAGACCGCACAGGCATACCAGGTAGCGGTCACTGGGACAGCAGCTAACAAATTCATAGGCAAGAGCATCGGCGATACAATAGGCGGGGACGCAGTAGGGCTTGCGGGATATACTATCAAGGTAACGGGGGGAACTGACAAGGACGGCTTCCCGATGAGACCCGACCTGCCCGGACCCGGAAGGAGAAAGATCCTGGTCGCAGGCGGCGTGGGGTATTATCATCCCAAGGCGGAAGGCGTCAAAAGACGGAAATCCATGCGCGGACGCGAGATATCATCAGATACCGCCCAGATCAACGCTGTTATCGTGGAGTACGGGCAGAAGCCTCTGAGCGAGGTCTTCCCCAAGAAAGAGGCTTCCGAGAAGACGGAAGAATCGAAAGAGAACAAGAAAGCCGGGGGCAAGAGAAAATAACGCCTCTTGCTCAGGGCGCTTTCAGCAGCTCAAGCATCCTCTCAACATAGATGGTCGGTGTCCTGCAGCTATAGTTCCTGCACACATAGGCCGTAGCCTTCCCGTCGGTGCTGAACATATACCTTGCATACTCAGCGAGCCGCAGTATCTCAGGCTCCTCGATTTTGCCCGGGCGGAAGATCACCACCTTATCAGGTATGAATTCTCTCCCCAGCGCTTCCAGCATGGCTTTTGTATCGTCAGCCTCAAGATCGCCTGCTATAACTACCTCGCTTGCAGGTCCGAGCGCAAAATCAAGCGCGACCATCAACTGGGTATAAGCATATGGTGCCTGGTAAACGCTCTGCGAGAACGCCTGACCTATCTGTGCCGCCCTCCTCTCCAGATCGGTGTTCGCGGTCATCCTGCCCAGGCGGAGCAGGTTCAGCATGGATACCGAGTTGCCTGATGGAACTGCACCGTCGTATATCTCCTTTCTCCGGACAAGTACCTCCTCCGCGTCATCTGCAGTGGAATAGAACCCAAGGTTCTCCCTGTCCCAGAAATGTTCGATCTGGTCGTTCGTTAGGTCAAGCGCAGCCTGTAGATAGGATTCCTTGAACGTTGCCTCGTAAAGCTCTATCAGTCCCCAGACAAGGAACGCATAATCCTCAAGAAACGCAGGTACCGCAAGTTCGCCGTCGCGGTACCGGTGGTACAACCTCCCCCTGAGGTCGCGCATGCTACCCAGTGCGAAATCAGCCGCACGCTGAGCAGCATCCGCATACTCAGGCTCATTGAGTGCAGCAGCGGCTTTTGCCAGGGCTGCGATCATAAGCCCGTTCCAGTCAGCTAAAACCTTGTCATCCTTGCCCGGATGGATGCGCTTCTCGCGGGCTTTGAACAGCTTCTGCCGTGCGCCTTCCAGTCTTTTTTGAAGCCCGTCCGCGGAGAGGTTCAATCCGGAAGCAAGCTCCTGCAGCGGTTTCGACAGGTACAGGATATTTTCCCCCACCCTCTTCCCGTCCTCTTTGAAATTCCCGTTCTTTTGTACGTTAAATACTCTCACTACCAGGTCGCTTTCCTCTCCCGGCACCGACCTTATCTCGTTCTCTGTCCACACGTAGAACTTCCCCTCTATGCCTTCACTGTCCGCATCCTCACCCGAGTAGAACCCTCCTTCGGGTGAGGTCATGTCCCGCAGCACGTATGTAAAGACCTCACGGACTGTCCTTCCATATTCCTTTTCTCCGGTAGCCTGGAAAGCTTCTGTGTAAGCCATCGCCAGCAGCGCCTGGTCGTAGAGCATCTTCTCAAAATGAGGCAGGAACCATGCTGCATCAGTAGAATACCGGTGAAAGCCAAAGCCGACGTGGTCGTATATTCCGCCCATACGCATGCCCGTAAGCGTCCGCTCTACCATGCGGAGGGCAATTATATCCCCGGTGCGCTTCCAGTAGCGAAGGAGGAACGTGAGATTGTGCGGTGTGGGGAACTTGGGGGCACCGCCAAACCCGCCGTGCTGCTCATCGAAAGCACCGAGCAGTTGTTCATATGCCATGTTAAGTGCATCCTCGCGCAATTCCTTTCCAGCTTCTGCGCGGGGGGCTTCCCTGAGAACTGATACTGCATTTGCTGCATCTTCTTCTACCTCGTTCCTTCGCGTTGTCCACAGGTCGCTGACCTTCGGAATCAGCTCAAGCATACCGGTTCTTCCTGACCTGCTCTCCTTAGGTATGTAAGTCGCGGCAAGGAATGGCTTTTTATCGGGCGTCATGATAATGTTGAGGGGCCAGCCGCCGCTGCCCGTCATCGCCTGGCACACTCTCATATACGTGGCGTCTATATCAGGTCGCTCTTCCCTGTCAACTTTTATGGAAACCAGGGCGTCGTTCATCAATCCCGCCACCATATCGTCTTCAAAGGATTCCCTCTCCATCATATGGCACCAGTGGCATGTTGAATATCCTATGGACAGGAAAATGGGTTTATCCTCTCTTTTTGCTTTCTCAAAAGCCTCCTCGCCCCACGGGTACCAGTCCACGGGGTTGTATGCATGCTGGAGCAGGTACGGGCTTTTCTCGAATACAAGGCGGTTTGGTTTTCTTCCGGGTTGTTCTGCTTTATCCGGCATCCGATCTCCCCGCCAATTCCCGCATTATCTCATTCATTTAACCACATCTTTGATTTGTACTTTCTTATCGATATTAGTTAAAGCTTTGCATCGTATTATTTATGGAATTTGCTATGGTTAATCGTCTGGTGGCTTTTCCCCCCGGATGGAGATTACTTTTAACATCAAGTTGCCGGCTGTTAACAATCCCGTTCCCTGCACTCCCGCAGCAGTTCCTCAAAAGTATAGTTCTCCGGCATCACCTTAACTTTCACCCCGAACCCTGCCAGAGTATCAGAAGTAGGCCTGCCTATAGCTGCAACGGTCTTTTCGTTCATCACGCGGATAACCTCATCCTTTACTCCCATCTCCTCTGCGAGCGCCATGAAATTCCGTACCATCATTGAGCTTGTGAACGCGAATATATCTATCTCTCCAGCCAGCGCTCGCTGCATAAGCTCCGTATGCCGTGCATCCCTCGGCATTATTATCTGGTACACCTGGGTCTCGTGCACCACCGCCCCTTTCCCGACAAGCCCTCTCACAAGCTCAGGCGCCCCGTGGCTGCTCCGCGCGATCTCGATAACCGCCCCCTCAATACCTGTGAGGTGCTCTACCAGCCCCTCCGAGCTGTACTGCTCAGGAACTATGCTCACCTCAATCCCGTTCTTCAGGAGCACATCTCTGGTCCTGGGTCCGATAGCCACGACCTGTGTCCTGTTGAGCTGTTCTATGAACTCATCAGGTTCATCCAGCTTCAGCAGTGTGAACTCGACCCCGTTCGCGCTTGTAAAAATAACGTAATCGGATTCGCCTTTCATGATGCGTTCAACGAATCCTTTAAAGCTGGCGTCGGTCTTATCAACCACATCGATCAGGGGGGCTGTTACGGTCCTGAATCCCATCGAGCCTGCAAGCTTTACAGATTCAACAAGGTAGCCCGCCGGTCTCATTATGGCTATTGTTTTCATGGCATCTGAGTTCATTTGTGTTTATCTGCGGTTACTTATTATTTTTAATTTTTAACTAACTCGCGATGGAGCTTTACCACATCACCAACGACGGTTATCGCAGGAGCTTTGACTTTTCTCTGTTTGCACAGCCCCACGATATCCGCAAGTGTGCCGACCGTGACCCTCTGGTCGGGCCGGGTGCCTCTCTCGATGACTGCTACCGGCGTATCGATGGATTTCCCGTGTTTTACCAGTTCTTTCACATTGCGCTCAAGCATGCTCACGCCCATCAGGATAACGAGCGTGCCCTCAAAACGCGCAAGAAGCTCCCAGTCAAGACCCGTTTCTCCCTTGGTCGGGTCCTCATGTCCCGTGATAAAAGTGACCATTGAGGCATAATCGCGATGGGTAATGGGTATTCCTGCATAGGCCGGGACGGCGATAGCCGACGTTATCCCGGGCACGACCTCAACCTCTATTCCTTCCTTTACCAGTACCTGCGCTTCCTCTCCCCCGCGCCCGAAGAGGTAAGGGTCTCCGCCCTTCAGCCTCACCACTACTTTTCCTTCCTTTGCCCGCTTGACCAGCAGTTCGTTGATCTGCCACTGGGAGAGCTTGTGGTTCCCTGCATATTTACCAACATCGATCCTCTCAGCAGATGACGGCAGCATGTCGAGAATTGCATCCCCCGGAAGCTGGTCGTAGAGTATGACCTCTGCACTCTCGATAAGCCGCTTTGCCTTTATAGTCAAAAGCTCAGGGTCGCCCGGACCTGAGCCCACAAGATATACTTTGCCCTTAGTCATTTTTCCCTCTTTTTGCTGCGAACGTTCTTACCGCCTCATCAACAAGTGCGCCTCCGCCTTTTTGCTTCAGCTCGTTACCGATACGCATTGCTTCATTCTCATATTCAGCAGGGTTTATAAATTCATCTATTTTTACGTGGCGTTTGCCGTCCACCGACAGAACTTCGGCGCGTACATGGATACTGTCCCCCTCCACCCTTGCAAAAGCGCCTACAGGCACAAGGCAGCCGCCGCCCAGAATTCCTATTATGATGCGCTCTATCCTTGTTTCTACCCGCGTGCCGGCATCATCAAGAACTCTTACGGCCCTCTCTGCCTCCGAGCCTTTCTTTGTTATGATCACAACTGTTCCCTGGTTCGCCGAAGGGACAAAATCATCAGGGTTCAGGCGCTCGCCTGGAATGTCCCACTTCATCCTCTCAAGCCCTGCCTGAGCCAGCAGTATGCCGTCGTACTGTCCTTCTTTAAGCTTCCGTATCCTTGTATCGATATTGCCGCGAAGGTCTTTGATATTGAGATCACCCCTGAACCGCAGAAGCTGGGAACTCCTGCGCAGGCTTGTAGTACCGACGACTGCGCCTTCCGGCAGGTCTTTTAACGCAGTGCCATCCCGCGTTAGAAGGAAATCATAAGGGGAATCGCGCTTCAGCACTGCGGCTATGGTAAGCTCAGGCGGGCGCTCGGTAGGTACGTCCTTCATGCTGTGGACGCCTATGTCGATCTCCCCGGCTAACATCCTGTCATCTATTTCGCGCACGAACGCCCCGACCCCCATTCCCATCCCTGTCACCTGGTAGAGCGGTCTATCCACGAACGTGTCGCCGCTTGTCTTTATGATCTTGAGTTCTGTTCTCACGCCCATTCCCGTAAGCAGGTCTTTTACATGGTTCGCCTGTACGAGTGCAAGTTTGCTGCCCCTTGTGCCTATCAGGAGGGGCGGATGTTCTGGAGCTCTCATTTTAAGTTCCTTTGATAAGCTTCAACGGTCTTATCTATATCGTCCTTTGAATGGGCAAGCGACAGGAAATTGGTCTCGAACTGCGAAGGCGGAAGGAAGATGCCGTCAGGAAGCATTTTATTAAAGAAGGCATTGAACTTCCCTGTATCGCATTCCAGAGCATCCTGGTAATTATGTGGCATATCGCCGAAGAACACCTTGAACATGCTACCCACACCGCTCACGCTGTAATCAAGACCGAGGTCGGTGACAGCATCTGAGAGCGCACGGCGCATGGAATCACCGGTTCTGTTCACTTTCTCATGCACTTTCTCTTTTCTCATTGCGCTGATGGAAGCCAGTCCCGCGCTCATCGATACCGGACTGCCGTTGAAGGTGCCAGCCTGGTACACCGCACCCGCAGGCGAGATGTTCTCCATTATCTCGCGCTTTCCTCCTATGACGCCGATATGGAAGCCCCCGCCCAGGATCTTTCCGAGCGTGGTCATATCAGGGGTAACGCCGTAGTATTCCTGTGCCCCTCCCATGGCAAGGCGGAAGCCGGTAATGACTTCGTCGAATATGAGAACGACCCCATTCTCCTCTGTTACTGCGCGTACGTCTTCGAGATACCCTTTTTTCGGGATGATCGGACCGATGTTGCCGAGCACCGGCTCGATGATCACAGCAGCCACATCGTCCCTATAAGCTTCGATCGCCGCGGTCATAGCCTCGATGTCGTTGTACGGCACCTGCAGGGTGTTCTTTGTGAAATCCGCAGGTACGCCTGCCGAATTCGGCGTACCGAGCGTGGTAGCGCCTGAGCCGGCCTTAACAAGCACTGCCTCGTGCGCCCCGTGGAACCCGCCCTCTATCTTTATGAACTTGTTCCTTTTTGTGAACCCCCTGGCTGCCCGGAGCGCCCCCATGGTGGCTTCAGTACCTGTTGAGACAAAGCGCACCATCTCAATGCTGGCGTAAAGTTTGATGATCTCCTCTGCAAGAGCCACCTCAAGCTCTGTGGGCGTGCCGTAAAGCCAGCCGTCCGAGAGCTGTTTTATGACCGCTTCCTTTATTGAAGGATGGTTATGACCCAGGAGCAGGGGTCCGTAGCCCATCACATAATCGATATACTCGTTCCCGTCGATATCCACTATCTTTGAGCCGTTCGCCCGCTTTGTATAGAAAGGATACGGTTTTATGGCGCGGACCGGACTGCTCACGCCTCCGGGAAGGAGCTTCTTTGCTTCTTCGAACAATTTCCTTGATTTCTCAGTGTTCATGGGTTACTGAAATTAGGGGATGTATTAATATAATTTGTGATTTGGGGATGCTGTTACCTTAAGTAGATTTAACAACTAACTCGTACGAACTCACAACGAACTCACTGTTGAATCCTGTAACAAGTTTAAACGAATTCCACAAAGAGTACAGGGCCTTTTCTCCGATCCGGCAACGTGGAGCTTTGTGTCTTTGCATCTGAGGGATATAATATATTTGCCGTTTTCTTTTAAATTCATACTTCATCCTGCCATTCTTAAAGCCGTTTTCAGGTTAATTGGTTTAATCAAATTAACAATAGGGTCGAAATGTTCATCGTCTGTTAAAACGTGTTTTATTCCTTCAATTATGCCGGTCGCAGCTATCAGCGAATCACCAAGAGGGAGCTGATATATCATGTGCAGTTCCCCTGCGCGTATTGCTATTGTCCGATCAGTTTCTACAATCTCCATGTTTAACGAAAGCAGTTCGTTAAATTTTTTCTTGTAAATGTCCTTACCAAGGAAAATAAGTAATTCTGCCAGAGTAGTAACTGAAATTACTCCAGTAATTTTTTCGTCGTCCAGTGCCTCTGAAAGTTTAACATACGAACTATCTTTGCTTGTGAGAAGCGCATGTATGTACATTGTATCAATCAGGATTTTGTTCATTTATCCTATCTCCAGTTCTCTCGCATCTCTTTTAATTTTTTTCTCACTTCTTCAGGAGTATATAATGGCTCTACTGATCCACAGATATCCACCCATTTTGTTTTCGGTTTAATTATAACATAGTTCTCCTCTTCAATGAAGACCACTTTCTCACCATGCTTAAATCCGTATTTTTTCCTGATTTTTGCAGGTATGACTACCTGTCCTTTCACGCTTAATCTTGATGTTTCCATGTTTTACACCGTATTACTATGTAAAACCTCAAGAAATATATACTTTATCAAATCCGAACCGGGGTGAGAAACTTGATCTTTTTCGCGGTTATATTTTTTCGGCAGAATCTCTTTTACCCTGGCAATATCGGTCTCAAGCTGCAACCTGAATACGAGGAAATGCTCCGCTTCCGATATCACTGTATTATGGCAGCGCCTGGGCCTCTGAGTCAGGTTCACGATACCTATCGTTCCCTGCCCATGGTCATGATCTGTTCATGCCAGGGTTCTATCCACGAAGGACTACATACCTTGAAGGCCTCAATCCCAAAACTGATAACATATATTACATCTCTTTCTCAAGTTAACAGCATCATTTGGGCATTGTGCTTTGAGCAAAATCAAAGGAGACATCAAAACAGCGGGCTCCGGCAGAGACGGCTAAAGCTGCTTCAACACAGCAGCCGGAAGGGTTGAAAGTTCCGGGGTTCAGAGCCATGCTGGCGATAGGAGTACTGACCACAGGGCACCTCCTGGTACGGAGGAAGGGCTCATAACGGTTTAAGATAGATTTTTATACAATCAAGAATCAGTATTTAATGGGTTAGATAACTTAATAGCAGAATTAATTGACTCAAATAAATCCATCTCCGGTAGGCAGCATTGATTGAGGTGGATTTCTAAAGATAAGGGGTTATCACCTTTGGATCGGGAGTGCGAAGGTCAGTAGTCAAGACTAAGTCAAAGGGTAGTTGGATTTGAAAGAAGTTTCTCTAATAATACCGACATACAATGAACGGGAAAATTTACCTGTTCTCATGGAGAGGATTAGCGGCTCACTAACTGGTCATGAGTATGAAGTAATCGTTGTTGATGATAATAGTATAGATGGAACAGGACAGCTTGCAGATGAACTCAGCGGAGAGTATCCTATCAGGGTGATTCACCGTGCTGGTAAGGAAGGATTAGCTTCAGCCGTGGTGGATGGTTATAAACTTGCAGAAGGGGAAGTTCTGGGAGTGCTCGATGCGGACCTTCAGCATCCTCCGGAAAAGATATCTGTTCTATTAGAAGAAATAAAGAATGGAAAAGATATTGCAATTGCAAGCAGATACATAAAAGACGGCGGAATCGGGAAATGGAGCTTTAAGAGGAAGGTAATATCCAGGGGATCAATAATATTAGCATATCTGATCTTTCCAAAGATCAGACAAATAAAGGACCCGCTTTCCGGATTCTTTTTATTAAAAAGAAATGTTGTTAATAACATCAAATTGAATCCAGTTGGATACAAAATACTCCTGGAAATACTGGTAAGAGGAAGGTACGGTAACGTGGTAGAAGTTCCTTATGTATTCCAGAACAGGAACGCAGGAAAAAGTAACTTAAATATTAAAGAGCAAATAAACTACCTGCAGCACCTGTACCTGATGGCAAAGAGCGAGGGTGAAATAAAAAGGTTGCTAAGGTTCGACATGGTTGGAGTCAGCGGTATATTCGTCAATGAAGGAATATTATATCTCCTGACTGAACACGCCGGGTGGTTTTATTTGATAAGTTCAGTTCTAGCCACTCAATCTGCGATCTTGAACAACTTCATACTTAATCATTTGTGGACGTTCAGGGAGAGAAGGAGCGAATCTTTAGGTTTATTAAACAGGCTGGGAAGGTTTGAACTCATAAGTATTGCAGGAGCCGCGGTAAGTATTACCGTACTTTTCATACTGACAAGTTTATTTGGGATACATTATCTTCTAAGCAATTTGATCGCGATAGTAATAGCATTCATGGTCAATTTTTCAGGCAATAACCTGTGGACATGGCGGAAATAACCAGGAGAAACTTGCTGCCATAACCGAGACCATCCGCTAATTCCAGCATCTCAAATTGCATATTATCTTTGAGGTTAAAAATCAGTCAATAGACAGGATTGACAGGATTATCAGGATAGGTTTTTACATTTCAATCCTGTTAAACTATCATAGTGTCAAATGAACCAATGCACCTTCAAAACTTTACAATCATCCTACCAATGCAGATTTAGATTAAAAACAACGAACTGGTACGAACTCAATACGAACTCACTGTTAGATATTTTAACAGGCTAAACGAACTTAAGCCAACTTATCATCGAGTTCGTACCAGTTCGTACGAGTTCGTTGTTTATGCTATTAAATTGTAAACTACTTTAATTATCCGCAGCAAGTTTATTTTACAAATATCAAATATATCTCTGCATCTGCAGAATGTTGGCTGTTAATCCTGTTAATCCTGTTAATCCTGTTAATCCTGTCAAATTAGCGATGGTCTCACCATGACCAGAAGGATTATACCCTTCCATAACTATTGTATTTTCATTGTCCGGATTGGGGAGATTAAAGCATGTCACTTATATCGATTACTTTTATTTTGGCAGTGATTATATGTTCGGTTTCAATTGTATATGCCTTTTTTTTCAAAAAAACAAAAATTGCAGCTTTTTCAGAGAAAGGTAGTAAAAGTAACAGGAAAGAACCTGCTGGCTATAAGCTATTTAATAAAACTATTAAAATAACAGAAAAAAATTTAGTTATTTTATTGCTGCTTATCGGTATAAGTGCACGTGTCCTCTTGTTTGGAAGTATCCCGCCGGGATTGAACCAGGATGAAGCCTCAACCGGATACGATGCGTACGCCATCCTTAATTATGGTATGGACAGGAACGGATTCCATAATCCGGTACACATTACCTCCTGGGGCAGCGGTCAAAGTGCATTATATGTTTATTTTGCCATGCCGTTCATTGCTCTATTCGGGTTGAACGTTATGGCTGTCAGGGCTGTTAACCTGGTATTTGGTATAATCTCCCTTCTTATATTTTACCTCCTGGCAAAGAGGGTCTCTAACAGACCGGTAGCATTATTGTCCCTGTTCCTGCTGGCGATCAGTCCGTGGCATATAATGATGTCAAGATGGGCGATCGATGCGAATTTATTCCCCTCAGTTTTTTTAATGGCTGTCTTCTTATTAGCATTATCGTTTGACGACAAACGTTTTCTGCCCGCATCATTGTTCGTGTTCGCATTATCCCTTTACGCATATCCTACGGCATTTTTTATTGTTCCCATCTATCTGCTTATAGTTTTTTCATACTTACTGTACCACAAAAAAGTAGATATCAGGAACGATTTTAAAAACCTGGGTATGAGCATGCTGCTTTTCACTTTTACTGCTTTACCCGTTTTTCTGTTCGTGATCATCAACTATTTTAAAATGGATTCGATACATACAGCATTATTTTCAGTTCCAAGGCTGACAGGTCCTCCAAGATTCAGTGTGGCTTCTTCGCTGTTTAATAGCGATTCCCAGGGCGGCTTTTATCAAAATATCATAGAGGTGCTTAAAATAATAATCAACCAGGATGACGGTCTCATCTGGAACTCAATACCAGAATATGGTTATATGTTCCTGTTCAGTTTGCCCTTTTTAGTCATAGGCTTTTGGAAATTAGTTTCAGAGAATGTACTTTCAAAAACAGGAAAATTCGAAAAAAGTTTTGTTTTTTTAGCATGGCTGGCAGTTTCTCTCTTATTGGGATCTTTATTGACCCCGCCTAACATAAACAGGATAAATATCCTCTTTATCCCGTTAATTTTCCTCATCGCTGCTGGTATTTATTATGTCGTACAAAACTTTAGATATTTTACTGTGCCTGTAATAATATTATATGTAGTATCGTTTTCCATGTTCTCTTTCAATTATTTTTCCGTCTATCCTGAAAAGACAGAGCAGACCTTTTTTGAATCGTTTGGAGAGGCGATTAATTATGCATCTGATTATGCATCAGAGAGACCGGATGCAAGGATATATGTAACGAATCAGGTGAATATGCCGTATATCTACGTATTGTTTTACCGGAGAATCGATCCTGAGGTATTCAGGAGTTCTGTAAAATTCTATAATCCGGGCGCTGAGTTCCAGTGGGTGGAATCATTCGGAAGATACAGGTTTGGGATCAAGGACGTAAACCAGTCCGAGAACGCGGTTTACGTTATACATAATTCTGAAAAGGGAAAATTTGATGGGAGTAATTTTAGCATTAAGAAATTCAAGTTTTATTCTGTCGTGACCAGGAAACAGGGTTAAACGGCACAACTTGAAGTCTGAAAAGCATCCCGGCGCGAATGCTCGATGGTTTTGCAATTACATCAGTTAATTATCTTTAAGCTCTAATTCAGGCGCAGGGTGCAATTTAAGGGGATAGCAAATGCTGCATGATAGCAAATAGAATTCATTTTTGTAACTTTGACGCTTGGAAATTTGGGTTAAGGAAATTTAGAATACGCTCGTTAACCATTTCAGGCTGGTCCATAGACGGTATATGACCCGCATCAGGAATCGTTTCGGCTTGTATATCTGGCATCAGTCGGGTGGCTCGGTCTATGGCTTTCCGAGCAGAAAAGAGGACTTCTTTTTCCCCAATCAGCAAAAGAGCAGGTGTTTTTATCTGCCGCAATTCGTCGTCTGTGAATGCGGTCGGGAATACCAGCTTAAACTTGCAAGTTGCAGCTAAAACCAATTGCTCAAAATAGGTCTCATCAGGCTGCTTTACAAATAACGGTCGTATGCTATGGATTATAAAGGGTCGAATTGGAAAGAGCATCGAAGGAACTACACGTAAAATGTACATTTTATTAAATGGGGCGAACGCCGCTGGCGGACTGACCAGCACGATCTTCTTTACTCGCTCCCGTGCATATAGAGCCAGGCTCAATGTTACCCATCCGCCGTATGATGCTCCCACCACATCAGCCTGTGTAACATTAAGCTCATTGAACACATCGGTTAACCAGAGAGCGTAATCAGACTTATTTTGAGGTATACTGCTGATCACGCTTTTGCCTGCATCCCCTATTATATCCAGCGCATAAACTCGATATTCACGGCTCAGGCTGGCAATGTTGGGAAACCACATGGTAGCGCTTGCGCTCGTAGCATGCAAAAGCACTAACGGTGGTGCACCTTTTGATCCGCTTGCAATGATATGGGTTTTGCCAAACCGCGTGGACACGTTAAAAGACTCATAGGGCACAGGCCAGAGAGCAAGAACGGCATCATAGGCAGCCATATATCTGGCTTGACCCTCAGGTGTTTTAAAGATTGATAAATTTTCAGGCATAACCTCTCACTTCTCTTATACTCTATAAAGTATCAAAAGTCTTTAATCTTTGCCTCCAGTTGCGCGATATTCAAGGTTCAAAAAAAGATTTTCCTAACTGATTCTCATTCGAGCATGAGTTCCTGCATGTGGCAGTCACTGACCCCAGAATGAATTCGGAGGGCATCCCTGGGTGCATGAGTATGGTAAAGATCAGTCCTATTCTGATTAGCAATGAAAATAACGGGCACGGGAAATAGCAATCAGTAGAGGTCACTAACATTCCGCAAGTGTTTTAGTAGGATATTTAATTCTCCATTGTCAAACCAACGATTTTAATTTGGGAAAATCATTATTATATAGATCATTAAATTCTGTTTCTGTTAATATGGCTGATTTTTCAGGTTCGTATCTTGCAATTCTACTACGCCCTTCCAATTTTTTATACGAAACAAACACGTCTTTGGTTAATTGTTTGTCATATTCCTTTATTCTGTCATAGTGATTTTTTATTGATATTGTGCCTTTTCTTGCAAGATAAGCATCTCCAAAATGCAGTGCGGAATAATATAATATGACAAAACTCCAATCAATAAATTCTAAAGTCGTATCCTTACTTCGTAACTTATCCAACAATCTTTCGTTATGCTCTGCTTTCAATTTATGTTG